>ENA-UEQM01000072-UEQM01000072.1-human-gut-metagenome-genome-assembly--contig:-NODE-72-length-64997-cov-9.520579_pt1 | contig 64997 bp, 47 predicted proteins | sample MGYA00242948_ERZ507948 | MGnify/ENA primary metagenome ERZ507948 (study PRJEB26167, sample SAMN06115440) | human gut metagenome | host: Homo sapiens | place: China:Hubei | collected 2015-07-28 | study... | reverse complement strand
ATTGATCTGCAAGAACATTCTTTTCCAAATCTTGCAAAGTCTCATCATTCAGGTTGCTGCTTTTTAAAAGAGTCACTTTTTTCAGTAATTCGCAGCGTCTTGCTTTGTTCCGAGTCAGCAGATTGCGCAACTGTTCCTCTGTGGCAAGGCCATCCAGAAACATTTCATGAAGCTGCTCCTCTTTGGTTGCCAGATTTTTCAGTTCCACGTCATACTTTGTCAACTCATTTTTATCGTTCAGAAGCTCAACAGCTTTTCTATGCCGTTCAATCAGAGCAATGGATAGCAGCGGATAGATGGCATCATAAAGAGCCGGTTCTCCACGTAATCCCGATTCAAAACGAATTCGGCTGTTACGGCAGTTGACATGATTGCGGTCAAGGGTTCGTTTGTTGCAACTGTAGTAAATTTTTCCATGTTCCAATAGACATACCAATTTGCTGCCGCATTCACCGCAGTAGAGTTTACCGGACAATGGAAGCCAGTGCTTTTTTGCTCTTACATGGTAATTGGCCCGTTTGTGCGAAATGATCTTTTGCACTTCCTGCCACTGCTCGAAAGAGATGAACTCCTGACCGGTAATCTGCACATTTTTAATCAATTCGCCCTGACTGTTATACTGATAGCCACAATAAATCGGCTGTTTTGCAATGGCATAGATGGAACTCTCATAGAAAAAGATGTCTTTCCCCCAGCGTTCATTGCAATCACGAATAATCGCCCGGTAAGGACGGTAAGCGCAGATATTGTCATAGATGAAACGGATGATTTCAACCCATTCGGGGATGACTTCAAGTTTCCCATTACCAAGATAACGTATCCCATGCATTTTGGCATCACTGCAAAGCCTGCCGCTGTCCTTCTTGATCCGGAAAGCGTTGATACTGTTCTGACGCTTTTTCTGCAAATCCTCATAGAGAATCTGATTTTTGATTAAGGTAATCAACTGCTGGTCAAACTTGCTCAGGTCAATCGCTCCGCCTTGAACTTGCAGGACCTTAACTTCATTCTCTTTCAAAAGTTGATTGATATGTCCCTCCAGAAAGCTCCCATTGATCGGACGGTAAAGCCGGGTCAGTTCATTGACTAGAACAAAGTCGACTTCGGAAAGTTTTTGCAGAACTTGACAAAGTCCCAACCGGAAATCCTTCTTGGCACTTTGGCTGAGAGCCCATTTCATATACGCTTTGTCAAGCCGGGCAATCTCTTCGGCTCCCACCGGATAAGTCTCTCCGCTGGTGTTCAGATCCTTATAGATGCCAATGACCTCAAGTTTTTCTTTTGCCGCCAGTTTTTGACAGTTGGCGATCTGCGCTTCTACTGACTCCGAAAAATCATCCTTCCCGCTGCTCTGCCGTGCATAGATCAGTGCTTTCATTGCTTTTTCTCCTCATGCTACTTGTTTTAATATACACCATATTGTATATTAAACAAGTGGTCATAGTGGTGATTGCGATCATCGCGATATTGGCGGCGATGCTGCTGCCGGCGCTGAACCAGGCGCGGAAACATGCCTGGGGGGCGCAATGCGTGAACAATTTCAAACAGCTCGGACTGATGATGCTGAATTACGCGGGCGACAACAGTGATTCTCTGCCGTTCGCCGCGGACAGCCGGAGCACGAGCTTGTACAAGGGCTTTACGTGGGATGATGTGCTGGGGTATGGAAGGTACGACGGGAGGAGCCTTGATCTGTCACAGGCGCAGTACAATGAATTCGGCGGCATCGTCGACACCCGGTCGCTTTACCGTTGTCCGGTGATCGCCAACGGGCTGCCCAATGTCGAGCGGCGCAATACCTATTACTGAACCGCCGGCTGTTTTCGCCGGAGATTTCCGATTCGACGGATTTGAGTTCGATCATCCGGCTGACGCGGGTGAGACGGCCTTCGATGACGGTGGCCGCGACTGAACGCAGCAGCCGGAACAAATTCATCGGCTATATCAACAGCACTTCCGATATGAATCCGGACCAGCAGCATACCAATCATCAGGACGGCGCCGGAAATCCGATACCGCCTCCCCACTCCAACAAGTTCAACTATCTGATGGCGGATGGACATGTCACCCGGTATATGCCGAAAGAGACGCTGGAAGGGGACAGTTGGTCTTCTCCGAAAATGTGGATGAATGAGTAATGGAGCCTGCCATGTGGAAGATCAGATTCCTGGTTATTGGCCTGCTGTGCGGGATATCGTTCAGTAGCGTTGCCGCCGAAGCCGCGCCGCTTGCGTTGGATGTGGATTTCACCAGAGTGAAAAAGAACACGGTCGTTGCGAAAGGGAGATTCGACGGCGTTCTGCCGGAGAACTGGCGGCCGGACTATCCGGGCTGGACCGGCTGTGAAGCGACAGGCAGGGTGATCAATGAAGGGATGGAGCACTTTTTGCGCTTCGAGGTCACGAAAATGGATTCGCAGCGGGTGCAGTTCGCTTGCCCGGTCCCGCGTCCGGCTGACCGTAAATATTATAAACTCTCACTGCAATATCGCAACCTCCAGGATAATAAAGCGGAGATTCTGATCCGCGAGACTGCCGCTCCCTACCGGACTTTGTGGAGCGCGCCGCTGGAGATTACGCCGGAATGGAAAAAGGCGGAGTTTATCTTCAGGCCTCAGGCCGGTGTACCTGCCGGGGAGGTTGGGTTGTTTCTGTATTTGAACGCGGTCGGGGCGTTCGATATCGTCTCGCTGAAACTGATGGAGGCCGGACCGGAAGAGCTGGCGAAGTCCGCTTCGGGGATTCGGCGGCCTTCGCCGGAATTGAAGAACTTTTTCCGGAACAGCCGGCTTCCCGCCGGATTGCAGAGCGGCTGGAATTTCGGGAGGGAGAAAACGCCGCAGTGGCGGATATCCGCCGAACCGGGACCGTCCGGTTCGCCTTGTCTGGTTTTCCGCGACGGCGCGTTGCTGACCGAACCCTTTCAGGTGGCGGAACCGGGGAAAGTCCACACGTTCTCTTTCTCGTACCGGGGGGAGGGCGAGGTTTACGCGGGAGGACGCTGGCGGAAACTGCCCGCGGCGGAGGAGTGGAAGCGGCTGGGAATTGAATTTATTCCGGAAGCGGAAGCAAAGGCGTTCCAGTTCCGGTTCCGTACCCGGAATACGTTGGCGGTCGATGCCTTCCGGGTTGCGGCGGGAAATGATTCCGCCTATCTGCCGCAGGCTCCGTGTGAAGTTGCGCTGGCGCTCCCACCCGGGGAAGCCGCAGCTTCCCGTATTCAGTTTCTCACGGAAGTCCCCCGTATCGATTATCGGCTTTCGGGTAGTTGGGAAGGGGCGGTTCTGGCCGTCACTGCCGCCGACCTGTACGGCAGGAAGCAGAGTTTTCAGGTGACGCCTCGCAACGCGCATGGCAGCATAGACTTCGGGATGTTTGCCGGAGGGGCGTCGGGACAGTTCCGGATTGAAGTCGCCGCGGTCAGGGACGGGAAGCCGATCTCGCCGGTGAATGAATTGGTCGTCACCCGGCTGCCGCGTCCGCGCTACTGGGACAGGGATGCGCCGGATTCGCCGTTCGGCATTCATGTTCTGGCCAATGATCCGGTGTTGAAGAGCATCAAGGCCGCCGGAGTCAACCATGTCCGGCTCCACGATGCGGGGACTGAATACATCGGTTGGGCGTTCCTTGAACCGAGCCGGGGCGAATGGCGTTTCCGCGACGACGCGATCGGCCTTTACCGCCGGAACCACCTGAAAATCCTCGGCGGGCTTTCAACTGCTCCCGCATGGGCCACCGAGGCCGGGAAAAGAGAGTGGGATAAGAAGAAACTCTCCTGGCTGGAACGCTACCGGCTGAATTATGCCGCTCCGCTCCGGCCGGAAGAGTTCGCCGCCTATGTGACTGCCGTAGTGAGGCGCTATCGCGGAGAAATCGATGAATACATGGTCTGGAACGAACCGTGGGCGTCCGGCTTTTTCTACAAAGGCTTCGATGAAAACGGAAGCCGCATCTCCTTCCCGGACAATGCGCCGCCTTATTTCACATTGCAGAAAGCCGCGTTTGAGGCGGCTCGCGCCGTAGCTCCGGAAGTCAGGATCGCCGGTTACAATACCGTGGCCGGAGTGATCGGCGAGCGCTGGAACCGCGCGTTGGCCAAGCTCGGAGCCAGCCGGTATTGCGACATCGTCGACTTTCACTTGTACAACGACCGTTACACCGGTTATCCCGGTGATATTCCGGAACGCGCAATCCGGGAACTGCGCGATACGATCGGTTCCGGTTTCCGGCATCGGATTTACATGAGCGAGGGGCAGGGGGCCAGCAAGTCCGCCGCCAACGAGGCGCTGGGCGAGTATATCGGAATCTACCGCCATACCGTGCCGTGGCCTAACCGCGACGACAATCTCGAACTCTCTGAACTTCAAGTCCGTTATATCGTAAGTTTGCTGGCTGCGGGCGTCGACCGGGTGTTTCTCTACTCCGCGCATACCTACGAAGGCCTGGCCCGGCAGCCGAATTTTCTGGCGCTGCTGCAGGCGGACGGCTATCCATCGCCTCAACTGGCGGCCCATGCCGCGATGGCGCGGCTGCTGGAGGATAAGAAGTTCACGGCGCGCCGGGGCTTCGGGGATCAGGTGTACGCATATTGTTTTTCCGACGGTCGGACCAGTACCGTGGTCGCAATTCCCCGGAAAACGGCGTCCGGCTGGCTGCTGCGAAGCCGTTTGCCCGGAGTTGCGCGTACCGATCTCTGGGGAAATCCGTATGCTGCCGGAGCGACATCAGGACGTGTGCTGTATTATCTCACCGGCGACTTCCCGGCAGAAGAACTGCTGGATTCGCTTTCACTTGATGGCAGACCGGAGGCCGCAAAAAACAGATAGCCGGACTTTTTCTCTCTTTGCAACCGCCAAATATGTGGAATGGCTTTTTTTGTATCTATTCGTATGTTTTTGCGGATTCGGACTTGCAGTGCGGGGATTTTCATTATATAATTATATAACAAAAGAAAACGGCAAACGGCGGAGCCGGTCCGGCTTCGCACTCTCCGGGAGAACGTCATGGCAAATCATGAGGCATTTTCGCTGACCCCTTTCCCTGTGGAAATTCTGTATATGCGTTATGACGTGATCCAGGAGTGGAACCTCATCGACCTGCAGATGCCGTATTGGCGGCTGTACCGGCCGGTGAACGCCTGCGGATACATCCATTTCAAGGACCGGACCATCCACCTGATGCCGGGGAAAATTTATCTGATCGCCCCGAACACCGTTTTCACCACCAGCACCCGCGGCGGGCTGATTGAGAAATTCTATCTGCACTTCACCATCGGCGGGCTGTACGCCGACTGTTCCGATTTCGTCGCCGAACTTGCCGGTTCGCCGCCGCTGCACGGCGTGATCGACCGACTCAGCGAACTGCTGCAGGCGCGGCAGGGGGGCGATGCGCTCAAACTGCTCGGATGCGCCGCGGTCAATCTGGTCATCGAACAGCTTCCGCAGGAGTATCTGCTCGACCTGCGCAATATCGAGTCCCAGATGCTCGCGATCTGGCAGATGATCAAGCGCGACCCGACCCTGAATTACAGCAATCGCAAGCTCGCGGCGATGGCGCATATGAGCCTCGGCCCCTTCATCAAGAAGTTTTACAGCAGTTTCGCGATTACTCCGCAGCACTTTATTCTGGAGAAAAAACTGGAACTCGCCGCTTTGTATCTGCTTCAGAGCGACGAGTCGATCTCCACGATCGCGGAGAAGTGCGGTTTCTGCAACCGTTACTACTTCACCCGCATCTTCACGAAATACCGTAAGATTTCTCCGGCGGCATTCCGCAAGCACGAGCGCCATTGACGGGAAGTGCTGATAAAACTTCGGGAGCCAGCCGGCGGCTTCTGTCACCACCGGGATGTTCCGTCAGTTGGTCACTTTGACGCCGCGGCCGAAACCGGCCATGCGGATCGCGGCTTTCAGCTACCACGAGCAGCTCAATCAGCGTAAATCTTGCGGTGATCGGCCTTATGCGGCGGGATGCGGGGGGCGTGTCCGCCGCCCCCCGCGCCCCCTGCGTCCGGCAAGGTGCCGGTGCCGGGTACGGGACGGTCGATCGGCAGAGGCGCGGTCGGCCGGCGGGGAAGGAAGATCCGCAATAACGTGAAGTTGTCTTCCCGCTTTTCTGCGGAAAGGCAACTTCACGTTTTTGCTCCGACTTGCCGCTTGCAGAGCATTGACGGAGGCGTGAGAGCTTGCGGAGAATGAGAGAGATGTTCAGATTGCTTGGTACGGGGAGAGACGCGGCGCAAGCCGCCGCTTTCTCTCCCCCGAACCCCTCTCTTTTACGCAGAGCGGTATATGGAAAGAGATTGTATATTTGACAGGTTTTAATAATGAACAGCTCAATCAAAGTGAATTTCCGTTTCATGTTTGTTCTCCCTGAGTAAGGTTTTATTGCAGCGGACGGGGGGCCTGCAGTACGAATGCTTCCGGGATGCCCGGCTGCTCCATGCGCCAGAACAGCATCTCCAGCGCCCGCTTCGCCATCAGCGGCAGGTCGAGGTCGATCAGGGCCGGATTCGGCCAGAAGTCCCGCAGCAGGACGCTGTTGTCGCAGACGATCACATTTGTCGGGCTGTACTTCTGGAGCAGCCCGAGGCTGTCCAGCCCGCAGCAGAGCTTCACGCCGCAGCGGGCGTTGAAGCCGAAAAAGCCGATCCGCTCCGAGCCTGCTTCGATGTACTGCTTCAGCCGCCCGGTGAAATCGGTGTCGTACTTGCCGAACCGGAACTCCGTCGTCTCAATGCCGAGCGCGTTCATCTCCGCCAGAAAACGGGTGATGCGGGGGTGATCCGGGATTCTCACGATATCGTCGCGCCAGAAGATCGCGCTGCGTTCGACTCCGGCTTTGCGCAGAAACTCCACCGCCAGCGCGACGATCTGCCCGTCGTTGGCGGTGATGCGGTCGCAGTTCCGCCGCTGCTTCTCCCAGCCGAACACCTGCACCGCCGGAATCCGCTCCGGGATCAGCTCCAGCACCGGCGGGTCGTTGTAGAAGAAAAGTGCGTCGAACTTTTCCAACATCTCCGGTTGCGCCGCCAGCTCCCGCTGGTTCACCACCTGGAAGTCGACGCCGTACTCATTCATCATCGGCCCGAGCGCCGCCAGCAGCGCCGCCCCGATCGGATCGGTTTCATCGACGCTGTTGTCGAGGAACAGCACCGGGCCGAGGTGGGAAAAACGCTTGCCGGGTGCGTTTTCCTGCTTGCGGTTGTAGCTGCGCGGCGTGAAGCCGTCCTTTTCGGCGATCCGCCGGATCCGCTCCTTGACCGCTTCGGAAAGGCGCGGCGAATTTCGCAGCGCCATCGACGCCGTCGCCGCGGTCACGCCCGCTTTTTCCGCAAGGTCGTGCAGGTTTCTGGTTTTTCTCTGGTACGCCATCGTCGTCTCAACTCCTGATGATTGCTTTTATTTTTATTATACCAAAAAACGGCGGCGATGTCAATAGTTTAATAACCGATTTTATAAATTAATTTTTAAACATATTTTAAACAACTGCCGTGATGCAAGTGCGTTATTCGGGACTTCGCCTTCGGCGAGCAGGGGCGAAGCGCCCTGTTCGCTCCAACAGGAGCGAAATCCCGAACGCCGCTTGTATTTCCCTGCCCAAGCCATTATATTTTCCAAACAACTTACCGTATTGTATGAAGTGAATCCGGGGAAAGAAACTGCGATGAAAAAAATACTGTATCTCGATTGTGCGTCCGGCATTTCCGGCGACATGTTCGCCGCCGCGCTGCTGGATCTGAAACTTTGCGACGGGCGGCAGGTGCTCGATGAGCTACGCGCGCTGAATGTGGATGGATTTGAACTGGAGGTTTCTCCGACGCGGAGCTACGGGCTGGCGGCGCTGAATTTCGACGTGAAGCTGGAAGAGCACCACCATCACCATGAGCATGGACATGAAGAAGACAGCGGGCATCATCACCACCATCACGAACACCGCCATCTCGCGGATATTTTCGCGATTTTCGACCGTTCCGGGATGAGTTCCGGGGCGCGGGAACTGGCGAAGCGGATCTTCACGATCGTCGCGGAGGCCGAGGGCAAGGCGCACGGTCTGCCGGTGGAGCAGGTGCATTTCCACGAAGTCGGCGCGGTCGATTCGATCGTCGATATCGCGGCGGCGGCGATCCTGATGGATAAGATCGCCCCCGATGCGGTGGTGATCCGGGAGATTTCGGAGGGGAGCGGTTTTGTGCATTGTCAGCACGGCGAACTGCCGGTCCCGGTTCCGGCGGTGGTCAACATCGCCGCCGCCCATGCGCTGCCGCTGCGCTTCACCGATGCGAAGGGCGAGATGGTCACGCCGACCGGGGCCGCGATCGCGGCGGCGATCCGCACCGCGGACCGGCTGCCGGAGCGGTACACGGTCGCTGCGGTCGGTCTCGGCGCGGGCAAGCGCGACTTCGGCCGCCCCAACATCCTGCGCGCGATGCTGTTGCAGGTGGAGGAAGCCGAAGTCCCCGCCGAGGGGAACGGTATCTGGGTGCTGGAGAGCAATCTCGACGACTGCACCGGCGAGGCGTTGGGGCTGACGATGGAGCGGCTTTTTGCCGCCGGTGCGCGCGACGTGCATTTCCTGCCCTGTTTCATGAAAAAGAACCGCCCGGCGCAGCTGCTGCGGGTGATCTGCGATGAAGCGTTGATCGGCAGGCTGGAATCGGTCATTTTTGAAACCACCACCACCATCGGCATCCGCCGCTCCCGCTGGGAGCGCACGGTGATGGCGCGTGAATCGGTCACGGTCGAATCGGGATACGGTCCGGTCGCGGTCAAACGCTGCCGTCATGGCGAACTGGTGCGCTGTTACCCGGAGTTCGAGAGTGTGCGCGCGGTCGCGGAGGCCTCCGGCGTACCGTACCAGACCGTCTTCGACGCCGCCCGGCGCGAAGCGGAAAAACGGGAGCGTTGAGATGGAGCGCCTGACGGAGCTGCGGACCGAAATCGCCCGGCTGGTGAAGCAGGGTGTCTGCCTTGCGTTTTCCGGCGGGGTGGACAGTGCGCTGCTGCTGGCGCTGGCGGCGGAAGCGCAGCGTTCGGGCGGCGGCGAAATCCAGGCGGTGACTTTTTCCACCCGGCTCCATCCGCAGTCGGATATCGACAATGCGCGGCGGATTGCCGGCGAGGCGGGAGTGCCGCTTCACGTGATCGAGATCGACGAGTTTTCCGACCCTGAGATCGTGCGGAATCCGCCGGACCGCTGTTACCGCTGCAAGAAACATCTGTTCAGCCGTCTGAAGGAGTTCGCCGGGGCGCTGCATTTGCCGGTGGTGATGGACGGCACCAACGCCGACGACCTGCTGGAATACCGCCCGGGCCTGCAGGCGCTGAAGGAGCTGGGGATCAGCAGCCCGCTTGCCGAGCTCGGATTTTCCAAGCGTGAGGTGCGGGAGCTGGCGCGCGGACTGGGGCTTTCGGCTGCGTCGCGCCCGTCGACCCCCTGCCTGGCCACCCGGCTTCCCTACGGCGCCCGGCTGGAGCCGGAGCTGCTGCGGCGGATCGGGGAGGGGGAGGCGCTGCTGCGGGAGGCCGGATTTGCGCAGGTCCGGCTCCGGGTGCATGGCAACATCGCCCGGATCGAGGTTCCGGCGGCGGAGCTGGCGCGGCTGGCGGAACGCGCCGCGGAGCTGGTTCCGGAGCTGAAAAAATTGGGATTTCTCTATGTGACGCTCGATCTGGAGGGGTTCCGGTCGGGAAGCATGGATCTGACCCTGAAAGGGATTCTGAAATGAACGATGTTCTGGCGCTGGCGGAGGAAAATCAGGAAAAGGCGTGGCGGGTGGTCGAAGCGAGCGGCCTGATCGCCGCATGGGAGTCGATCGGCGCCGAGGTTCAGCTGGTCGGGTCGCTGAAGACCGGGCTGCTGATGAAGCACCGCGACATCGATTTTCACATCTACACCGCGAAGCTCGAACCGGAAAAGAGTTTCGCGGCAATGGCGAAGATCGCCGCGAACCCGGCGGTGGAACGCGTGACCTACGGCAACCTCGCGGCCACCGACGAGCACTGTTTCGAATGGCACGCGTGGTTCCGGGACGCGGACGGGGAGCTGTGGCAGCTGGATATGATCCAGATCGAGCGCGGCACCTTCTACGACGGCTATTTCGAGCGGGTCGCGGAGCGCATCTCCGCGGTGCTGACGCCCGAATTGAAGCTGGCGATCCTGACCGTGAAGAACGACACGCCCGAAACCGAAAAGGTGATGGGGATCGAGTACTGTCAGGCGGTGATCCGCGACGGAGTCCGCACCTGGCCGGAGTTCGCCGAGTGGCGCAAACTTCATCCCGCCGGCGGCATCGTCGACTGGATGCCGTGAATCTTCAGCAGTCCCGATCGCGGAATGTGAAGGCGCTGCAGGCCGTTGGTCAGGTGCGGAGACGGCAGAACTTCCCCCATCGCATTGAAAAGTTCCGAGGCGGCCGGGATCATGTCCAGATCGACCGTTATTTCTTCGACGTTGGAGGCGTTGACGATATGGCAGATTCTGCCGCCCGTTCTGACGGCGACTGCCTGATCCGGCGCATAGACCGCAATGATTTTTTCCATCTCCGTTTCTGCGGATACCTGTGGAAATACTTGTTCGGGATGGTGCGGCATCAGGCGGCCGGCCAACAGTGTCGTGCGGTGTTCCCGCCAGAAATTCAGCCAGAAATGAAGCATTTTCCGGTGGGATTCCGGGAGTTCCGCCAGCCGGACCGAGATTTGCGGCACGCAGAAGAGAACGTTCAGCAATTGAAGCGCCGCTTCTTCCGGTGATTCCTGCGGAGCCCATTCGAGCATGTCGGAGTGAACCGCCGTTTCTCCGGAGGTAAGCCTGAGCCGGAGGGTTGACGCACGATTGCCCAATACGTCACCCGGACAGTCCGAAGCGCGGAACATATTACCGTATTTGCGGAGGGCGGGGCCGATATAACTCTGCCGGAATTCAATCAGCAGTTCCGGCCTGATTGCTTTCAGCCGGATCATGATGTCGGAGAGCAAGCGGTCGACCGCTGCCGGCAGGGAACGGATATCCCGGCCGGCATAATGTTCCGCAACGGCGGGATCTTCGCCCTGAAAACAGAAATTGTCGATAAAATCGAATTTGAAACCGTCCAGCTCCCATTCCCGCAGAACCTTTTCACTGGCGGCGGCCAGAAACTCCCGGATTTCCGGAAAGCGCGGATCAAGGACGCTGACTCTGGAATGGCTGATCCGGTACAGGAATTTCCCCTGAAAACGGTTCCTGTTCCTGCTTTCGTCCCCGATGAACGGCAAGGGAAACCAGAGCAGATATTTCATGCCGAGTTCATGGATTTTTTTCACATGGGCTTTCATGTCCGGAAAGCGTCCGGCGGAAACTTCCCAGTCGCCGCAGAATGCATAGCTCCTGCCGGTATCGTCCGTCTGCCAGCCGTCATCGACGATGAGTCCTTTCAGGCCGTATTCCCGGGCGGCGGCGCACTCCGCCTCCAGTCCCCGGTCGGATATGTTCTGATGGTAACTGTACCAGGAGGAATAGAACGGTTCAAACGCGGCCGGGGGAGAGAGGGAAGGAATGCATTCCGGGAATGCGGCAAACCATTCCATCGCGTCACGGATTGCATCCGCATAAAAGATTTTCCGGAAATCGAACCGGAGCTCCGCCTGACAGCTGCGGATGGGCGCTTCCGGTTCCCGGAACAGTTCGACGGAACACTCGATCCGGTTGTCTTCTTCCCGGACTCCCGCCTTGAAGCCGACCGGCCGCAGAGTTTCCGAAACCGCAAAGAGAAAGCGGTTTTCCCCCTGCTGGGCGGCGAGAAGCAGCAACGGCAGCGACGAAACCAGATTAGAGTGGTTATATCCGCACCAGTTCGGGGGGATGTTATGGGAAAAACCTTTGCTTTCGCACCAGGATATCTGCATGTCGATTTTCGGAATGCTCCAGCTCAGGACCAGATGCGGCGGGGACGCCGGTTCCGGGGACTCCAGCCGGAGGCGGATCAGCTCCGTATCCGGAATGGGAGTTCGCTGTTCAACCGTCAGCTTCCAGGAGGCGAACACCCCTTTGATTTCAATACTGCCGGCCATCGTATCGATTGATTTCCGATTCATAATATCACTTCCATTGCTGTTGCTGCCGGCATTCCGCGCCGCTGCCCGGTTCCGTTGCCGTTTCCGCTTATTGATATACCCGGACGTAATCGACGTAGAAACTCATCTCGCTGACGTCATCCGGGACTGGTCCTGAATGTCTGCCGACCGCATGGTTCAGGATGATGTACTGGGGAATATCGACACACCAGGGTTCTTCGGGATTGCGCATGACTTCAAATGTTTTCCGGTTGTCGATGAAAAACTCCATTTTATTTTCATCCCAGACTACGCTGAAGATGTGGAAGCGGCCTTCCATCGGGGAGCCGTCCCGGGTTTTGATGTTCCAATCCTGCACGCCGTGGTCCTGGCCGTCATTGCCGGCGCGGTGAAGGCCCTGAGTAACGCGATTGTTGGATTTCCCGAAAAACTCCATGATGTCGATTTCACCCTGTTCCGGCCAGCCGCCCGCAATGCCCATCGTCCAGAAAGCCGGCCAGCGGCCGCTGCCCGCGATCAGCTTGATTCTCGCTTCGATTTTGCCGTATTGCCAGGCTCCGGAGTTGTAGGTGTCGATTTGGGCGGAGGTGAATTCCGCCTCTTTGCGGTTCTTCCGCCAGTCCGTCGAATCGGGATCGTAGAAACGGTTCCGCCACTTTTCCCGCAGTGCGGTAATCCTCAGGATTCCACCTTCCACCTGAATGTTTTCCTTGCGTCCGATTGTGTAATATTGCGGTTCTTCACCGCGCAGCAATCCCTCTTCCCCCTGCCATTTCGAGGGATTCGGAAAGCCGTCCGTATCGAACTCATCACTCCAGACCAGCTGCCAGCGGTGCGGTACGGTTACCTTTTCGGCAAGCAGGGCCCTGACGGTCACTTTTCGCCAGGGAGCCTGAGGTTGAATTTCGATGCTGTGACGTCCGGCGGCAAGGGAGATGGAGGAAGCCAGTTTGATCCTCAGGAAGCGTGTTCCCTGCCGCGCCGTCCACGGCAGCTCCAGTGCCGGGACCTCTTTTCCGTCGACGTGGAGCGTCACCTTGTTGCGCCCCAGGGAAGTCATATCCAGATAAAGGTTGTACCGGGCAGTCGCGGATACTTCGATTTCCGCGTGGAATGACTTTTCCGCGCTGTCCCATTCGAAGTCCTTTTCAGGACAGTGAACCGCCGCATAGTCGAAGTTCCTGTATTGAGCGGCGGGGAGGATGGTTGCGGCCAGTCCGGCAAGCAAAGCTGATATCAGAAAAAATTTCATAAAATTCTGTCGATCCTGTTAAAATGTGAGATGAAAATATCAATGCCGGTACGACATTGCCTGTGAGATTTGTTTGTCTTTTCGCCGGTCCTCCTGTTTTTTTTGCCGCGATGAATGGTTCTGCGGTTGAACTATTTGGTGAAGTCAAGCACTTCGTCGAATCTGGTGGTGATCATCTCATTGTAGGCCGACAATCCCCGGATGCTTCCCGCGTGGCCGTCCACGTAGTTGATGTTCATCGCGTTGCTGTTATCATGAAGCAAAGAGAAGCTGTTCTTGGCTCCGACCCCTCCGCCCTGCCAGAAAGTTATCGCGATCCATGATACATCCATTTGCGGGCCGATTTCGCCGTGCAACAGTTTGGCCGAAGGATTGCGTATCCGGGATAGTTTGAAAGGATTGCAGAACTCGCTCAAGGCATTCTGCCCGTAACTGTATACCGGGTCTTGAGGAAGGGAAAATGCGGGAGTGGCCGGACAGCGCATCACCGGATTGTATGGCCAGTCTTCAAGGGGGGCGTTTGAAAAGTACGGGGCGATTTTAGCTCCCCACCAATAGGGCCTCCGATAGTCCCACGAAGGATTGTTCACGGCAGGCAGGTAGTTGTCGTAATCATTGCCGTACAGGGCGCACATGGTGCCGATCTGTTTCAGGTTCGAGGTGCATTTGGTTTTTACTGACGCAGAGCGGGCCTTGTTCAGGGCCGGCAGCAGCAGGGCGGCCAGAATGGCGATTATTGCTATAACGACTAAAAGCTCAATTAAAGTAAAATATCTGTGTTTCATTTCTTTCCCACCTTTTTGTAGTGAATCATCGATGATTGTTTTTACAATCTGTTAATATTATATTACAAAAAAAGGAAAACGGCAAGAGGGTCGGCTGCTTATCCATACACAAAAACGACACAAGATATTAGCAAAAGAAACACGGCGGGCGTGGAATGTGTGATAAGGAAATAGGAATCGTTGCAATTGGGCCGGGCCGGCGGTATAGTAAAAAGAATACGGGGAGATTCTCAATGAAATTTCAGCATCAGTCCTGGCAGTCCGAAAATTACGATCAGTTTATTCTGCATCGGCGGAAAATGTTGCAACTGCATTTCGAGCTGGATCTTCCCCTTTTTCCGTTCTGTTTTGAAGATGAAACCCGTCAGGTTCCGGCATGGTTCGAGGCGACGCCCTGTGATTATGTAATGCTTGTGGCGGTGGAGGAGGGGCGGTATCTGTTTCGGATCAACGAGAGAAAATTCCGGATCACACCCGGTAAGATTCTTTTTGTTCCGGAATTCACCCCCTATCGTTTTTCCTCTGCCGGTTACTGTCACCGATATGTGCTGGAACTGAAGGGCTGTCATCTGTCCAGTATCTGCAACTCCCTGCAGCTCAGCAAACCGGAGCTTTTCGACTTCGGGGAAGATGGCCGTTTCCTCGATGCGTTGAAAGCATTGGGCGAAGCGGTCGACTGTACCGACAGCGGGCGTTTCATCGGGCTTATGGCTGAAACCTATCGGTTGCTGGCCTGGCTGGCGCTGCGGCGTTCCGCTCATGTGCCGAAGCCGTCGCAACTGCCGCAGCTGCTCAAGGTTCTCGAACAGGATCTGGAACGGCGGGTTTCAATCGCAGAGCTTTGCGAACAGACCGGCCTCAACAAAGCGACGCTGACCCGGATGGTCAAGCGCAATATCGGCATGACGCCGATCCAGTACCGGGCGCAGCGGAGAATCGAACGCTCCATCTATTTTCTGCAGACTCCCGGCATGTCGGTGAAGGAGATTGCCTATCGTCTCGGGTATTGCAACCAGTTTTATTTTTCGGAGGAGTTCAAGCGGATTACCGGCAGGACTCCGACTGAATACCGGCGATATCAGAAGACGCTCCCGCGCGAGGAATAGTATCGTTCCGCTTTTCGGCATGGAGCCGGTCTTTGGAAATGAAACTGTATCCGGGATGTGAATTTTCATTTTTATTGTTATACTTCTCTTGGAGGTTTGTTATACTTTGGGTATAATAAATATTGAAACAACCGGAGGGTATCATGTCGGCCACCAAATGCGCGGAAATCGTAAAGGAGATCGGGGCGGAGATCCGCAACGGCGAACACGGCGCGCCCGGAACCGCGTTCATGACGGTGCGCGAGCTGTGCGATGTATTCGATATTTCTCTGGTCACCGCGCAGCGGATCGTGAACCGGCTCAAGGAGGACGGGCTGCTGGTGCGCAGCGGCAGGCGGACCAGCATCGCCGCGCGTTCGATGCACGGCGCGGCGGCTTCATGCCGGATCGGCGTGGTGGTCACCAAGATCGACAATCCGTTCTTCTCCCGGCTGCTGAATGCGCTGGAACTGGCCGGGAGGCGGCGGGGGCTGGAACTGATTTCGGCGGGCAGCGACTACAATGTGCGCCATGAGGAACACCTGTTCCGGATGCTGGAAAACAGCGGGGCGGGCGGTTTTCTGGTCTGTCCCGCGCACGACATCGATTCGGCTCCGGCCCTGCGGAATCTGACGTTGCCCTTCGCGCTGATCGGCCGCCGGGTCGCCGGGGTGGACGCCGACACCGTGATGACCAACGACTTTGAAGCCGGGAGGTTGGCGGCGATCCACCTGATCGAACAGCGCTGTTCGGATTATCTGTACATGGGGATCAGCAACTTCCGCAACGACATGCGGTTCCGCGGCTTTGCATTCGAGCTGCACCAGCGCGGCGTGGAGCTTTCCGGGGAACGTCATCTGCGCGTCGACGTCGACCGCGACGAAAGCGACCTGCCGGAGTACCTCGCGCGGCTCCACCGCGGCGGCAAGACCGGGGTGTTCTGTTATCACGACTTGTTTGCGCTGCGGATGATCCGGGCGGCGCGGCTGTGCAAATTCTCCATCCCGCGCGAGGTTTCGGTGGTCGGCTTCGACGACCTGCCGATCGCGTCGGAGGTGTATCCGTCGCTGACCAGCATCTCCTATCCGCTGGCCGGAATCGCGGAAAACGCGCTCGAAATGCTGCTGCGCCGCCTGCACGGCGCGAATGACGGGCCGGGGGCGACCAACTATCTGGATCCGACTCTGGTGGTGCGCGAAAGCTCCTTTGATCTGCCGTGACCTTTTTACTTTACATATAACAATATCGGGAGGAACCATGTCAATCACGCGAACCGCCGTCAGCTATTACAACCTCGGCTATGTGGAGCACGCCGAAGCGGATTTCCGCGAAATGCTCGATCACGGCTGTACGACCGTGATCCTGGCGGTCACCGAATTCGATTTCGATTTCTGGCGGCCGAACATCCCGCGCATCGTGGAGGCGGCGCACCGCCTCGGGCTTCAGGTGCTGATCGACCCGTGGGGGATCGGCAAGTTTTTCGGCGGAGAGCAGGTCAGCAAGTTCCTGCAGGACAACACCGGGAACCGGCAGGTTTCGGCGCTGACCGGGGAGGCGCTGCCGTATGCGTGTTTCAACACGCCGAGCTTCCGCGACTACTTCGCGCGGTTCTGCCTGACGCTGGCGCGCGAGGCGGGGGCGGACGGCTTCTTCTGGGACGAGCCGCACTATGCGTTCCCGAAATCCTACGCTTCGATCACCGGCGGCGCGGGCGAGGACTGGACCTGCCGCTGCCCGGTCTGCATGGGGAAGTTCCGGGAGCATTACGGCTATGAGATGCCGAAGGTGATGAACGACGACGTGAAGCGGTTCCGCCGCCGCGAGGCGCTGTTCATCCTTGAGGACACCTCGCGCCGGATCAAGGAACTGGACCCGGCGCAGGAGATCACCTGCTGCGTGCACGCGACGCTGAACAGCTATTACGTGACCGAACACCGCGGCTACGACGACTGGGACGAAGTCGCGGCCAGCCCGTACTTCGACGTGTTTTCGACCACGATCGTCGCGTGGAACCTGCCGCGCGGCTTCTTCGAGGAGATCACCCGCCGCACGGTCGCGGCCGCGAGAAAGTACGGCAAGCAGTCGGAACGGTGGCTGATGGGCTATTACAGACAGCCGGAGGATTTCGCCGAGATCGACCGGACGGTGGAGCTGTACGAGTCGCTGGGGGTGGACCGGCTCGGCACCTGGACCTACCGGGGCGGCTACGGCACCGTGCTGGCCGCGCCGGACGCGCTGAAACTGTGGGACCGCATCGGAGAGAACTACAAACGTGTCATCGGAAAGGGGAAATGAGATGTTGAACGATTTCGGATATCTGGAACAGATCGAGGCGAACCTGCGCCGGGTCAAAGAGGAGCAGGCCGCGAACATTCAGGCCGCCGGGAAGCTGATGGCCGATGCGGTCGAACAGGACCGGCTGATCAGCGTGTACGGCGGCGGCGGGCACACCACACTGGTGATGGGCGAGATGTTCTTCCGGGCGGGCGGCCTCGCGAACATCAACCCGGTCATGGAAACCGGGCTGTCGGTGTTCAACCAGGCGCTGAAGTACCTCGAACTCGAACGCACCGAGAATTACGGTTCGGCGATCATGAGATATTACGATCTTCAGCCGGGAGACCTGTTGATCATTTTCCACAACATCGGGATCAACGCGGCGACCATCGACGCGGCGCTGGAGGCGAAACGGGCCGGTGCGAAGATCGTCGCGGTGTCCAGCTCGCACTGGCAGAAGGAGATGCCGCCGGACCACTTCATCCGGCACAGTTCCGGGAAGAACCTCTTCGACCTCGCGGACGTCTGCATCGACGACTGCAACCCGGTCGGCGACGCGCAGGTGAAGGTGCCGGGCTTCGATACGCCGATCGCACCGGTGTCGAACGTGGTGGACTTCACCATCGCCCACTGGCTCGAAATCGAATGCGTCCGGCAGTGCGTGGAACGCGGCCTGACGCCGCCGGTCTGGCGCAGCGCGAACGCCCCCGGCGGCGACGAATACAACGCCGCGAACCTGAAAAAATACCGGCCTCTGGTCAAGAACCTGTAACTTTTTGAACCGAATGAACCGATTTTTTCTAGTCAAACCCGGGAAATGAAAAATATGAGAAAAAAATTTACTCTAATTGAATTGCTGATTATAATTGCGATTATCGCGATTCTGGCCGGAATGCTGTTGCCTGTATTGAACAAGGCGCGCGACAGATCGAAGGCCATTAAATGTACCGCAAATTTAAGAACATTCGGCAGTTCCAATGCTCTCTACGCTCAGGACTACAACGATTACTGTGTGCCGGGGCATCTGCCCGGTATGTTTTGGTCAATCAATTCGACTTATCGGAGACTTCTGGGCGCAACAGCCGGTACGACATCGTTTGTGGAAGCCGATGATTGGACGGTGGCTCCCGGCTTGGTCTGCCCTTCAGAGATTCGTCCTCCCCGACTGCGTAATAATTATGGTATGAATTTTCAACCTTTTATATCCGGTGATTTGAGTTATGATTGCATGGTTTTCAAGTTGACAAAAATCAAGCATCCGTCCGCACGGTATTTGTTTCTGGAAAGCCGTAACTGGCAGACTTACCGTAATGTTGGGAGCGATATTTATGCAGCTCCTTTCTCTAATGCCGGTTATTGGAATAAGCTGAATATTCCTCAAACTCAATCTGATTCCGCAGTTGCTTACAGGCATGGCAATCTGCAATATGCGAATGTTAATTTTTTTGATGGCCATGTAAAAATGATGCGTTGGAATGAAGTCTACATTCCTTCCGGTCCTGAAGCTTACAGGAAATGGAACGCCTATCGCTGAGAGCAACAGAAAAAGGAGAGAAATGAAAAAAAGATTACTAGCCCGCCGGGAGAACGACTCCGCAAAAAGTCGAACCGTTCCGGAAGCTCTTTTGAAATGGGCTTTATTGCTTTTGGTTTTGATACTTGGTTGGCCGACCGTCATGCGGGCAGAGTCGGGACAGATGAGAACTTTGCTCCGAAAGCCATGTCCGCCGCCGGTTTGCGAAATACAGGGGACCGTCAATCCGCTTCTCTTCAACGCGTTTTATCATCCGGATCATCATGTGGTTTGGGCGGATACCGGCAAGCTTGATATGCAGCTTGACACGAGTTCGGTTTCCTGGAATCCGGAAGCATTAACTATTGCCTCCTGGGTGTTGCCGCGCCAGTGCAATGAGGGGGAGAGTTATCGGATGCTTGCATTTAAAAGTATGCGCGGAGAACTCCCGGGCCACGTTGATTTTAAATTCGGCTTCAAGGAGTTGGTTCCGGAGTTCGGATTTAAGGATCGGCAGGGAGTATGGCATGGCATTTTACGGAATGCGGGTCACCTGCGGATACCGGGACAGAAACCCATATTGTTGCAACATTGCAGGCAATTGCGTCCGGATCATTGGAATTTCGTTGCTGCCGTCTTCGATCGCGGTCGGGTTTCTCTCTATCTGGATGGAAAACTGGTCGCCTCGGGAAATACCGGGGTGCGGGAATTGTTTTTCAGCGATGCTCCATTCCGGGTCGGATATGGAGAAGGCGCGAACGGAGAGAAATCCAGTTGTCTGGAGGGGCTGATTGATCGATTGTCAGTTTATACTGTGGCTCTGACCGATGATCAGATTATGCAATTGTATGACCGCTTTGCCCCCTCCTATCCCAAGGAGAAGGTGACGTTGATCTCTTCCCGGGAAATGCATCGGACCGAATACGATCCGAAATTTCAGAGAAAGCTGGAGCTCGTCAGGCAATACGAGAAACACTTGCCCGCATCGGACCTCTCTGTCCGTTCTCCCGCAATGAGTGTGATGGAACATGCAGGGCGTCCCATGCTTTGCCGTGACGGCGTATTGGAGTCCGGAATGTGCATGATGCCTTATCCCGGTAACGACAACCGCGATTTGTTCAATTCATCCCGGGATTTCGCCGCCGCCGGAGTCGACTATTATACGGAGACTTTGTTTACTTGGATGCAGTGGGGACACAATTGCGTGAATTGGTGGCTGGGGCCGGGGCAATATGATTTCGCAAAAGTGGAGGAACGCTTGCGCGTGATGATTGCGGCAAATCCCAAAGCCCGTCTGATTTTGCGACTCAAGCTCAATATGCCCAACTGGTGGAGAAAGCGTTATCCGGAGGAAATGGCCATGACCTCCTCCGGCTGGCGGGCAGAACAGCCTTCCCTCACTTCTAAACGCTGGCTTAAGGATATCTGCCGGATGGTCGGTGATTTGGTCCGTCACTTGGAACAAACGGACATTGCTCCCCATATTGTCGGCTATGTTCCTGCGGGAGGATTGTCTTCTGAATGGCTCTGGTGGGGAGCTCCGCAGGGAATGATTGACTATTCGTCAAGCAATGTTACGGCTTTTCGTGACTATTTACGTAAGATCTATCCTGATACGGCGGCATTGCGCAAAGCATGGAATGATCCGCAGGTGACGTTTCAGAATGCGATGATACCACCTCCCAAAGTTCGTGCCGCAGGGGAAGACGGCTATTTTCGCGATGCTCTTTCTGCACGGTGGGAGATCGACTATCGGCATTTTCTTTCTATCGCGACCAGCAGGGCGCTGCTTCAGGTGGCTCGGACGATCCATGAAAATTCCGCCTCGCGAAAATTGGTCGGGGCATTTTACGGGTATTCCACACAATTGGCGGGAACCGGTGCTCTTTGGAATAACGGACACAATAATCTTGTTGAGGTGCTGAACAGCCCGGATATCGATTTTTTCTGTAGTCCGACCGTTTATGATCGACGTCGTGGAGGTGAGGAAGGAGATTATCAGAATCGTTACATTGCCAGTCTGCGTCTGCATGGAAAACTCTACTGGGACGAGGCGGATATGCGGACGCATTTACATGCGGGGACAGAACATTACCGAACCGCGACACCGAAGGAAACTAGTGCCGTCAATTGGAGAACTTTTGGGTCGTCGCTGATACAGGGGGTCAACGTCTGGTGGTTTCTGATTGCCGACAACGCCGGCTTTCATTCCGAAAGAATTATGAATGAAATTGCTCAAATGTCAAAGCTTGATCGAGAACTTTTGGATGTATCCAAAGAGTCGGCGGCGGAAATCGCGGTGTTTTGCGATGAAAAAAGTATGCTTTATGTAAGCAGTAAGGGAGCTGGGCGTGAAAAAGAATATATTCCAAAAACACACACCGAATTGCGCCGTGTAGGGGCTCCCTTCGACTTCTACATGTTAAGCGACATATCCAATGCTAAATTGCGGAATTATAAACTTTATATTTTCTTAAATGTCTGGCATGTAACTCCTGAAATGCGTGAAGCAATTCACCGAAAATTGGCGGAAAAATATTCGGCTGCAATTTGGGTCTATGCTCCCGGTTACCTCTCTCCCTCCGGTAATTCTGTAGAAACGATGCGGGAACTGACAGGTTTTACATTTCGAAAGTTTAAGACTACCGAAGCCTTGCCGTTGCATCCCGTAAAAGCAACTACCGTACAAGCCGGAGGTCGGTTTTCGTTATCCGGGCGAAAATACGAGTTTAATCCGGGATTTGCGGTCAGCAGTCCCGATGCAAAAATTTGGGCGGAACTGGGAGGAGAACCGGTAGTGGCGGAACGGGAAACGCCTTCGGGACGGAGTTTTTATTCTCTTATTCCGCTTTCGGCTGAATGGATCAGGGAAGTTTGCCGGGCGATGAAAATCCATCTTTACTGCGATAGCGGTGATGTGTTGCAAGCCAACCGGAATTTTCTGATGTTGCACGCGACGTCAGCCGGTACAAAGCGGATTATTCTGCCGAGTCGTTGTGACGTACGTAACCTGATCGACGGTAGTCTGATCGCAGATGTCGATACCATCACGGTCGAACTCGCATCAGGAGACACGGTAATTTATCAATTGATTCAGAAAGAAATACAATAATGAAAATGCTGACCCTCTCATCCTCAGAAGCTGCCGGGCGTACCGGCGACGGCTTCGTGACCGCCTTCTTCTGGCGGAAGAACCCGGTGCTGGAACGCATTCAGCAGGTGATTGCGGAAAATTGCTGCGGCAAACTCTGTTCATTGCGCTTTACCTGGAGCCGGCCGAAACGCTTCGCGACCGGCGAACGGGAGTTTTTGTACGACACCTTCGCCGCGATGCTGGACGGCGCGCAGCAGCTGGCGGGCGCGGAGTTCCGTTCTCTGTACGTCGAGAAGGTTCCGGGCATGAACAACCTCTTTGCGCTGGCACGCTTCACGAACGAGGTTGCCGCCGAGTGCGAGCTGAACGAATGCCTGCCGGAGACCATGCCGGACATCTGTTTCGTCAAAGCCAATTTCAGCAACGGCCATGTGACCAACCAGCCGCTGGTCGGATATTTCAACGAGGAGGGCATGGTGTTCGCCACCGACGAAATTCTGGAGTTTCCGGTCGCGGAGCTGGCTTCGCTGCCGCCCGCGAACGGTCCGGTTGAACAGATGAAACAGCGGTTCACGGAGGCGGCCCGGCTGGGGCTGGTGCCGCCCGGCCCCGGCAATGCGGCGGCAATTCAAACCATGATCAGGGAGGCTTTGCGATGAATAAAATCAGAATCATAGTCGCCGGAACCGCCAACCCCCACGTGCCTGCCTATCTGCGCGGCGCGGGGCGGCGGGTGGACACAATGGAGGTGGTCGCGGTTTCGGATTTCGACGCCGCCCGGCTGGAACAGGCGCGCGGCTTTCTGGAAAACCGTCCGGGAGTGCGCTTCTATTCCGACTATCGCGAGATGTTCGAGGCGCATCCCGAAGCCGACGCGGTGATGATCGGCAGCGACAACATCGACCACTTCGAAATGTTCAAGGCGGCGGTCTCCCGCAAGCTGCACATCTATATGATGAAGGTGATTTCGATGGATGAGGATGAGTGCCGGGAGATGATCGCGATCGGCCGGAACTATGACCGGGTGATCCAGTGCGAGCTTGAGCTGCACTTCAATCCGCAGTTCGCGTACGCCCGGAAGCTCTTCCGGTCCGGCGCGCTCGGTGAGCTGAAATCGGTCTACCTGACCAATATTTCACAGAGCCCGTGCAACTACTTCCCGAACTGGGGCGACCCGGTGCTCTCCTACGGCAGGCGCGTGCCGTTGCGGCCCGGCTCGGAGACCTGCCGCGGCGGCGCGATCACCGACCATCCGCATCCGTTCGACCTGATCCGCTGGATCACCGGGCGGGAGTTCCGCACCGTCAGCGCAGTTTCGGCCCGGAATCAGCGCGCCCACCTCGCGGTCGAGGATCACGCCGCCATCACCGGCGAACTGGACGATGGCGTGAAGTATTTCATCAATCCCTCCTACTCCAATCTGGAGGAGAAGGTGCCGACCCGGCGGCTGCTCTGGCCGAAGTCGCTGGAGTGCAACCTGAAGCTGACCGGCACGAAGGGATACTTTTCGTGCGACTTCTTCGACCGGCACGTCTATATCGTCGGCAACCGTTACGTATCGCCCGACCGGCTGATCGTGGACGGTACGCCGCGGCTGCCGGGCGACCCGGCGGATTCGCTGATCGGCAGTTTCGTTGCGGCCATCGCCGGGGAGCGGAAGCGCCCGGAAACCACGTTGGAGGACAGCTACGCCGCGATCCGGGTGATGAACGCCGCCTACGAGTCGATCCGGCTGGAACGCGAAATCACGCTGGAGGAAGACCGATGAAGAAAGAGGGGGGCGAGGTCCTCTACCGCTGCGGGACACTGACTTACACCCGCCTCGGGCTGCTGAACCTCTTCATCTGGCTGCTGTGGGGCGACTTCTGCTTTTCGATGATGGAGACGGTGTCGCCGTCGCTGACGCCGCTGCTGCTGAAGATGCACGACGCGAGCAACCTGACCATCGGAATCCTGATGGGCAGCATCCCCGCGCTGTTGAATTTCATCATCAACCCGATCGTCAGCACCCGCAGCGACCGCACCCGCAGCCGGTGGGGCAGGCGGATTCCGTATCTGCTGTTCACGCCTCCCTTTACCGCGCTCTTTCTGATCCTGCTCGGCTGGAGCGATCAGATCGGCGCGTTCTTTTACAATCTGCTGTGGGGGGACGGCGGGAGTCCCGCAACGTTCACCATCTGCCTGATCGCGTTTTTCGTGATCTGCTATCAGGGATTCGATTTGTTTGTCGGGTCGGTGTTCTACTACATTTTCGCGGACGTGGTGCCGCAGCAGTTCATCGGCCGCTTCATGTCGCTGTTCCGGATCGCCGGAACATTGGGCGGCATGTGCTTCAATCTGCTGGTGATGCCCTATGCGAAAACCCACATGTCGATCATCTTCACGGTGGTCGCGCTGATCTACGTATTGAGCTTCACCGGGATGTGTCTGAACGTGAAGGAGGGGGAGTATCCGCCGCCTCCGCCGGTGAAGCCGGGGCTGAAGGCGATGGTGGCCGGTTATTTCCGCGACTGTTTTTCGGTGCCGTTCTTTTCGATCCTTTTCGTCGGGCTGGCGTTCAATTACGTGTCGACGGTCTGCCGCAACATGTTCAATCTGCTGTTTGCGCTGAATGACCTCGGGCTGACCACCGCGCAATTCGGCCGGGTCGGGGCGGTCGGCGGCATCGTCGGCGTCGCGCTCTATCTGCCGATGGGATACCTCGTGGACCGGTTCCATCCGCTGCGGATCTATCTGGCCGGGGCGCTGCTGGTGATCTTCGTGAATCCCTTCGGCTTCTTTTTCGTGCACGGCTACGGCACGTTCATGGCGATGGGAATCCTGCTCGCCGTCGTCTATACGGTGCAGAACTCCTCGCTGCTGCCGCTGTGCGTGAAACTGTATCCGAAAGAGCAGTTCGGCCAGTTCTGTTCGGCGGCGGCGATGGTCAAGGCGGTTCTGCTGGTCGCCGCCAACGCGGCGGGCGGCTGGTTCATCGATCTCTTCGGCTACCGCTGGCTCTATGTGTGGGATTTCCTTTTTACGATCCCGTGCTTCGTGCTTCTCTTGTGGATCTATTTCCGCTGGAAAAAGCTCGGCGGCGACGAGGGCTATCAACCGCCGCTCAGGCCCTGACTCCGGAGTCAGGGACGGGAGGCGGAGCGGGGGAAGCCGAGCGCGATTGCGAGTATCAGGAAGAAGGCCAATACATAGGGATACCACAGGAACGCCAGCACGTCGAAGGCGGAGACCGCCGCCCCGGCCAGCCCCACCGCCGCCAGCACCTGCGCGCCGTAGGGCAGGATGCCCTGCACGATGCAGCTGGAGGTATCGAGGATGCTGGCCGATCGGGCCGGCGCGATGCCGTAGCGTTCGGAGATGTCCCGGGCGATCGGCCCGGCGATCACGATTGCGACGGTGTTGTTGGCGGTGAAGATATTCACCGCCGAAACCAGCAGCGCGATGCCGAATTCGCCGCCGCGCCGCCCGCGGATGTGCCGCTCGATCAGGCCGAGCAGATAGCCGATGCCGCCGTTGTAGCGGATCACTTTCAGCAGGCCGCCCGCGAGCAGCGCGACGATCAGCGTTTCGGACATGCTCAGCGCGCCGTCCCCCGCGCCTTTCAGGAAGCCGAAGAAATCGAAGCTGCCGTTCAGCAGCCCGACCGTCCCGGCCAGTACCGAGCCGAACATCAGCAGCGCCATCACATTGACGCCGAACAGCGCCAGCACCAGCACTGCGAGGTATGGCGCCACCTTGCAGCAGTCGATGAAGGTGATCGGCCTGACCTGCGGCGCGGTTCCGGCGTGGGTGGCGAAAATCAGGTACAGCAGTATGGTCAGGATGGCGGCCGGGATCACGATTTTGATGTTTGCGTAGAATTTGCGGTTCATTTCGACCTGCTGGGTGCGGGTGGCCGCGATGGTGGTGTCCGAAATCATCGACAGGTTATCCCCGAACATCGCTCCGCCGACTACCGCTCCGAGACAGACGCCGATCGGGATGCCGAGGTTCTGGGTTACGCCCGCCGCGATCGGCGCGAGCGCGACCACGGTTCCGACGGAGGTGCCGATCGACAGCGAAATAAAGCAGGCCACCAGAAAGAGCCCGCCTACAAGCAGGTTGGGCGGGATGAAAGTCAATGCGAGGTTCACCGTCGCATCGACCGCCCCCATCGCCTTGGCGGTGCTGGCGAAAGCTCCGGCCAGGATGAAGATCAGGCACATGGTCATGATGTCCACGTTGCCCATGCCGTGCGCGAAAAGTTCGATTTTGCTTTTCAGCGATGCCTTGCGGTTCAGCACCAGCGCGGTCGCCGAGGCGACCAGAAAGGCCACCGGCATAGGAACTTTATAGAAATCTCCCGATGCGATCGAGAGCCCGAGGTAAAAGACCAGGAACACGCCGAAAGGGATCAGCGCTTTTGCCCGCGGCTCCCGGTCCTGTGAAAAATCTTCAATATCCATCTCGTATCCGTCCTGCGGTTATGCGTTGTTGAAATTGCATAATATACAGGAGGAACCGGCTTCTTTCAATTTTCATTTTCATAATGATGGCGATGGGTGCGGAAGGCGTTCTCCTCGATCATCTGAACCAGCGTGCCGCCGACAGTCTGGATCGGCGCTCCGGAAACATAATAGTGTTTGCCGTTGAAATCCGCCTCGAACTGCTGGTAGCGGTTCCGCCGCAGCCGGTTTGCGAAGCGGACCAGCGGCTGAACCGGGGGGCCGCCGGGCAGCCTGCCGTCCTCGTTTGCGAGGAAAAGACCGTCGCCGGTGATCGCGACCACCTGATTGTGGCGGCCGACGAAATAGAGCTCATGAACGGGATCGGCGCGGTGCGCCCTGACCAGCGGTTCGAAGGTTTCCTCCAGCCGCAGTTCCAACCCGGCGATGCCGAGGAACTCTTTGGCGGTGGTGTACAACGGATAACGGCAGTTGATCCGGTGCCGGTCGAGTACGCCCCGGTAGGGCTTCGACCAGGTGATCGCCTGGCTGCCGGCGGTCTCTTTGAGCTTGCTCCAGCACTGGGAAAAGGCGGAGCTGGCGGGGTCCTCGTAGGTGCCGGGATAGCTGTAGCGCACCCCGTCGGCCCAGGCGACGAACAGCCGCTGCACCTGATTCTGCGCGCTGAACAGCAACTGGTGGATTTCCCGGGTAGGCATGTTGATGTTGTGGCTGCTCAGGTCGTAACGGATGATCTTGTTGCAGATCTCGACATACTGTTTGGCGCCGAGCAGTTCGAGCCGGACGGCGGAGGGATGCTCCGCCGGAATGCGGACCATGTACCGGAGGTTGACCGGATTCGGATAATAGTCTGAACTCTGCATGCCCGGCGGCGAGGTTTCGGCGGAACGGAATCGGTCGTTGTCGTAGAAGGCGGAAGTGCTGCGGTACGGCTCGGCCATATCCTCGATCAGGTTGTCCGCGAAAAGCAGCAGTTGAGCCTGCGCCAGCAGGAATTTCTTCTCCACCGCGGCGGCGAGCTGGTCGGTGTAGGACTGGAATTTGAGGTGCTGGGCCAGGGCGCGGCTGCGCAGCTGTTCCTGCTCGCTGGCGCGGTAATACGAATAAAAAAGCCAGAGGCCGAGCAGGGCGAACAGCGCTCCGAGGATCAGCAGGGATTTGATCCGGTTGCGGTAGACGACCCGGGAGAATTTGCGCACCGGCCCGTCCGGAGCCGCCGAAACCTCCTCGTCGTAGATGAAGTGGCGCACATCGGAGGCCAGCGCGCTTACGCTTGCGTAACGCTGTGCCGGATCGGGATGGATCGCCTTGTAGATGATCGCCTTGACCGTGTTGCTGATCTTCAGCTCCGGCAGGTAGTGGCGGTAGCTGTCGGAGTCGCGGATGTCGCTGCGGGTCACGGTGGCGGAAGTGCCGGGCGGTGCCGATCCCTCCTCGGATACATTGCCGCTGCTGCTCCGGCGCAGGGTCACGATTTCAAAGAGAACCATGCCGAGCGAGAAAATGTCGACCTGCGGCGTGGTCCGGCGGTCGCGCAGGAACTCCGGCGGCAGGTAGTTGGGGGTTCCGCTGAGATGTTCCGGCACGGTGTCCAGCGCCTGGGCGCTGCCCCAGTCCATCAGGTAGACTTCGCCGAATTCGCCCATCATGATGTTGCCCGGCTTGATGTCGCCGTGCATGATGCCCTGGCTGTGGCAGTAGGAGACCACCTCGCACACCTTCAGAAAGTATTCCAGCCGGGAGATCAGCGCGTGCTGTTCCTGGCGGCTGCTGACCTGTTTGTGGAGATAGGCTTCGCGGGCGGCCTTGATGAACTGGGCGAGCGAGGTGCCGTTGATCAGCTTCATCATCACTTCCCAATGCCCCGCGCTGTCCTTGCCCATCGCGTAGACCGGGACGATCGAAGGATGGTCGAGCCGGGCGTTCAGGCGGCATTCTTCGAGGAAGGCTTCGATCGCGCGCGGATCGTCCCGGAACTTCTCGTTCAGGCTTTTGACCGCGACGATGCGGTCGAAAAACAGGTCGCGGGCCTTGCCGACGCAGCCGACTCCCCCGGCGGCGAAGTTGCACAGGAAACGGAACTGGCGGCTGCTCTCCGGCACCTCCGCCCGGCTTTCTTCCGCCGGTTCCGTCCGGGTGGTATTTTGCCGCGCGTTTCCCGCCAGCACGACGGTCGCATCGATTTCATCGGTATCGACCGGCTTCTTTTCGGAACTCATCTGAAACCTTCCGCTGTATATTGATATTCATTCTGAAAATACAGCATCTCCGGCGAAATTACAAGCCGCGAGCGGGCGGAGCGACGGAATTCCGGCAGTTTTCACTCCTCCGGGTGGCGGTGGGAGTGGAACGCTTTGTTTTCGATCAGCTGCAGCAATACGCCGCCGGAGGTCGGAATCAGAGCGCCGTCGACATGGTAGCGTTTCCCGTTGAATTCCGCTTCGAACTGGCGGTAGTGATTCTCGCGCAACCGTTCTGCGAAGCCGACCAGCGGCTGAACCGAAACGCCGTCGGGCAGCGTGCCGTTCCGGCCGGTCAGGCTGAGACCGTCGGTGTCGAACGAGATCACATGGTGGAACCGCCCGACGTAATAAAACTCGTGAACCGGATCGTCCCGGCGGGCCTGAAGCACGGAAGCGAACAGCTTGGAGACCCGCAACTCTATTCCGGCGAAGCCGAGGAACTCCTTCCGGGGGCTGTACAGCGGATAACTGCAGTTGATCAGGATGCGTCCGGCATTGTTGCGGTAAGGTTTCGACCAGGAAATCTCCTGCTTGTCCGCGGAGTGTTCAAGCTGTTTCCACCAGGCGGAATGGATGGAGTCGTTGAAAACCGTCTGCTGGTAGGTGCCGGGATAGCTGTAGCGCGTTCCGTCGGCCCAGGCGATGAACAGCCGCTGGATCAGGTTGTTCTGATCGAAAAGCTTCGCGTGGAACTGCCGGTCCAGCAGGCTGACCTTGTTGCTGTCGAGCGTGTAACGGATCACTTTGTTGCAAAGCTGGGTGAACTGCCTCGGGCCGAGCAGGTCAAGCCGGACCGCTTCGGGGCGCTCCGCCGGAATGCGGACCATGTGCCGGAGGTTGACCGGATTCGGATAATATTCCGAATCCTGCATGCCGGGCGGCGAGGTCTCCGGCGACTTGTACTGTTCGTTGTCGTAAAAGGCGGCATCGGCCTCGTGCGGCCTTGCCATCTCCTCGATCAGGTTGTCGGAAAAAAGCAGCAGCTGGGTCTGGGCCAGCAGGAATTTCTTTTCCACCGCGGCAGCCTGGCGGTCGGTGTAGGATTGGAACCGGAGCTGCTGGGTCAGGGCGCGGGTGTGGATGCGCTCCTGCTCGCTGGCGCGGTAATAGGAGTAGAAAAGCCAGCCGCCGAGAAATGCGAAGAGCGCGCCGAGCACCAGCAGCGTCCTGATCCGGTTCCGGTAGACGATCCGGAACAGTTTGCGCACCGGCCCGTCCGGCGATGCCGAGACCTCCTCGTCATAGATGAAATGACGCACGTCGGAAGCCAGTGCGCTCACGCTCTGGTAGCGCTGCGCCGGGTCGGGATGGATCGCCTTGTAGATGATCGCCTTGATCGCCTTGCCGATTTTCAGCTCCGGCAGGTAGTGCCGGTAGCTGTCGGAGTCGTTCACGTCGTTGCGGGGGCCTGAGGGCTGGGCGCTTTTCGAGGCGGCAGCGGTGTCGGGGACCGCGCCGTTGCCGCTGCGCCGCAGCGTCACGACTTCGAACAGGACCATGCCGAGCGCGAAAACATCCACCTGCGTTGAGGTGCGGCGGTCGCGCAGGAACTCCGGCGGCAGGTAGTTGGGAGTCCCGCTGAGGTGTTCCAGCACGATATTCAGCGGCTGGGCGCTGCCCCAGTCCATCAGGTAGACTTCGCCGAATTCGCCCATCATGATGTTGGCGGGTTTGATGTCGCCGTGCATGATGCCGCGGCTGTGGCAGTAGGAGACCGCTTCGCAGACTTTCAGGAAATATTCCAGCCGGGAGGTTAAGGCGTGGCGCTCCTGACGGTTGCTGATCTTCTTATGGTCGTAGGTCTGGCGGGCGGCCCTGATGAATTGGGCGAACGAACTGCCGTTGACCAGTTTCATCATCACTTCGAGGTGGCCGGATTCATCCTTGCCCATCGCGTAGACGGGCACGATCGAAGGGTGGTCGAGCCGGGCGTTCAGGCGGCATTCGTCGAAGAAGGCGCTGACCGCGCGCGGATTGTCCCGGAGTTTTTCATTCAGTTTCTTGACCGCGACGATGCGGTCGAAAATCAGGTCGCGGGCTTTGCCGACCTGTCCGACTCCGCCCGCCGCGAAGTTGCACAGAAAACGGTATTGACCGGTACCGCCGGGGAGCTCCGGAACCGCTTGCGCTTCTCCTGCTGCCGGCTGTGTTGACACATCGTCGTTGTGCGCGCCGTTTGCCAGAATCACGGTGGCGTCGATTTCGTCGGAGTCAGTCAGGGTTTCAACCGGCTGCATCCGGGGGCTGTTGTGCTGCGCATCGCCCGCCAGTACTGCGGAAGCGCCGATTTCATCGGTATCGTCCAAACCCTGCACATCGTCCGCCGGCACTACGGCGGCATCGATTTCATCGGTATCGGTCAGTCTCTCTTTTTCGGAACTCATAGTCGGAATTCTCGGCTATCCTTTCATGGTGAAATGATGAAAACAGGAGCGTATGCCGCCTGTTCCGGCATCTGGAGGACTATTGGGGAATAAGCCTCCCGCCCGTTATTATTATACAGTGAAATTCCATGTTTGCAAAGAGGGGCGCCGGAAAAAAATTCTGATAATTTCACAAGCGCCTCTTGACATGGGACCGCTTATCGGGTATAATTAATGTATAGACAACTTGAATTATTTTTTGTGAGGGTAAGGAGATGGCGGTGGCATCCGGTCAGAGGAACACCCGGCACGGCGAGCTTAAGGAGATGCTGCTCCGGGAGATACGGAACAGCGGGATCAACACGCGGCTCCCGTCGGAGAACGAGCTGTCACGGCAGTTCGGCGTGTGTCGCGCGACGGTGAACAAGGTGATGGTCGAGCTGGAGCGGGAGCGGTACATCATCCGCCGCCGCGGCAAGGGAACCTTCGTGATCCCGCGCGACCAGAAGCTCGAAAACGGCAATCCGCTGCTCGCCGGAGGCAGGATCGTATCGGTCTATCCCGATTTCTTTTCTTATTCGGACTGGGAGATGACCCATCGGATCGAGCTGGCCGCGCTGAAAAACAACTGCGAGCTTGTTTCGCTGAAGCTGCAGCCGGATTCGGACCTTGAATCCTTATTTGAACTGCTGGAGCGGGAGGAGAGGATCGCTGGAGCGATCATCCGGATCGGTTTCAACCTGACCGGAACGCTGGTGAAGCGGCTGGAGGCGGCGGGGATTCCGATGGTGGTGCTGCTGCCGCCGCCTGAATTCGGTGGAAAGCTGGCTTTCGTCTACGGCGACAACCGGCGCTCGGGCTATCTGAAAATGGAGTGCCTGCTGCGTCACGGCCACCGCCGGATCGGCTACGTTTCCGACCAGCCTTTGCAGAGCGCGGGCGCGCTGCATCTGGAGGGGGTCAAGCAGGCGCTGTACGAATACAAGCTGAACTACCGCGACCTGAAGCGTTCGGAACTGCGGATCGGGAACTGGAGCAATCCGCTGACCGCCGGTTACCGGATCGCGGCGGATCTGCTGGACCGGTACGACCTGACCGCGCTCCTGACCGATTCGCTGCCGGGCGCGTTCGGCGCATTGCGGGTGCTGTACGAACGCGGCCTGAACTGCCCCGGAGATGTCAGCATCGTGACGGTCGGCAAGTTTTTCGGACTGGAGGAACTGGGATGCCCGGCGCTGACGACGACGGAAGTGCCGGGGCAGCAAGTGGTTGACCGGGCATTTGAACTGCTGCTCAAGCCGGGGCAGGGCGGGCTGGTCAATCCGATCGAACCGGTTCTGGTGGAACGTGAAAGCGTTCGCGATTTACGCGGCGCACAATAAGCGCGGGCGGCAAGGTGCCGCTGCCGGGTGCGCCCGCCAATGCCCCTTCGGGGTCGCGCGGCGGCTGGTACTGGCAGGCATTGGTTGGTCAGCCAAGCCATTTACGCAGTGCATAAATAAGGCTACGCCGCCATTTACGCGGCGCACAACAAGCGCGGTCAGCGCCGCGAACGAATGTGAGGGCATTACTTGCGGCAGCAAGTAACGAGGAACGATAGTGACGAAGCCGAACGTAGAGAGCGAAGCCTCCCTGGCGTAGTGAGCGTAGCGAACGTTGAAGGGTTGGCCGCCGCAGGCGGACAAGTAAGGCCCGCTAGGGCCGCCCGCGAATGGAAGTGCTTCGCAAGTCAACGGGAGTTCCGAGGCGAGCGGGGAGGTCCGGACGGGCGATCGTGCACGCCGCAGGCGGGCAGGCCTTGAAAAGGCCCTCCGGAGCCATCCGCAAACGACTGGCACCCAGTTTGTGACCGGTAACGATACGGAAAGGCAGATTAAACTTATGTATCATGATACAGTCATGTGCGATTGGAAAGCGGACGGCATGAGGTCGGCAGGTAAACATGGCTTTTGAAACAGACAACCCGTTTATCAAGGAGGGAATATGGATAACGTAAGAGAAAATAGGCAGATGCGGCGTGGAAACAGGCGTGGCGGCAGGGATCATAGTTTTACATTGATCGAGTTGCTCGTTGTAATAGCGATCATCGCCATACTGGCGGCGATGCTGCTTCCGGCTTTGAACAAAGCGCGGGATTCGGCGCGGAGCACTGCCTGCCTGAACAACCAAAAACAGCTCGGTACATTGCTGAATATGTATGCGAACGACTTCCGGGATTTTTTTCCGAGCGCGCGCGCCTATGACGACGGCGGGGCGTGGAGTTATGTGATGGTGAAAGCCGGATATCTTCCCGAACCGAAAGTCGGAGGCCGCTCGGCGCTGCTCTGTCCGGGATTCGCTCCTTTCCGTTACAGGAATTATAAAAGCGTTTACGGGCTGGCCAACGGTTATAATTGCGACAATGCGGTGGGATCGGCCATCAATGCGAATTTCTTCTGGTTTCCGCGCAGCCGGGTTGACGCGAGGATGATTCTGCTGGCCGATGCGGTTCGCGCCGGGGGAGGAGCCGGAAACGAGCAGATCTGGTATCTGGATACGGCGGCCCATCCGACGGATGGACGGGGGGTGATGGAAACGGCTCCGGCGAATAAGGTGGTTCATCTGCGCCACTCCGGCATGCGCCGGGCCAATGTGCTGATGCCCGCCGGAAACGCATTGAGTGTGGATCACCGCTGGCTGGGTGAAAACAAGACGGCCAATTGGGCGGTAACTGCCGGTTTTTAACGATCGGGAAGGGATTGCAATGAAGATCGGATTATTCGGAACGGTTTTAGCCGCGGCTTTCTGTGTCGCGGCTGCGGGACCGGCGGCTCTGGTGGATTTCGGCGCCGAAACTCCCGCATTGGAAATTCACCGTGCGGCGGAAAACGGCCAGACCGGAGTGTATCGGACATTGCCGGACGGAAAAAGGGGATTGCGGTTCGAGTGGGACAATGGCAGGGCGAACCATTTTGAATTTGTATTGAAAGAGTTTCGGAAACTGCCGGAGTTCGACGCCGCCGAAATCCGCGTGACGGCGTACCTGCCGCCGGAGGGGACGCCGCGTACTTTGAATGTCCGGCTGCGGGACCGGGACGGCGAGATGTTCCAGTTTTCGCAGCCGGTTCCGGCGGAGGCGTCGGGGTGGCGTGAGTTCCGTTACCGGATCGACCCGCTGAAACCTGATGCCGGGAGCTGGTACGGCGGCAAAAAGGCGAATAAGAAGATCGATTTCCCGGCATGTTTCGCCGGGTTCGCGGGAGATTTCCGCTCGCACGCCGGAACGGGTTGGATCGGTTTGGAAAAGGTGGAGTTCACCGTGACCAGCGCGCCGCCGCTGCTGTCGCTCGATACCGGCAAAGGTTCCGCGATCGGCGTGCTGACGCCGGGCGAGGAAAAGCAGTTGTCGCTCCGGCTGGAGAACCGCCGCCCCGGCACATTGACGCCGGAGCTGTCGTGGAGCATCACCGATGTTTCCGGAAAGGCGGCCGGGGAGGGAAAGTGGTCGCAGGTGCTGGAATCCGGGAAAACGGCGGAGATTCCGCTGCCGCCGCCCCGGAAGTTCGGCGTATACTATCTGGACCTCCGCCTGAAGGAGAGCGCCGGAGCCGCAGCGGATGTGCGCCGTCTCAACTATGCGTATCTGGCTCCGGCCGGACCGGTCGCGGGGAAGCGGGAGGGATTCGTATTCGGCATCTGCGCGCACCTGCGCGGCAAACCGGCGGAGGAACAGCGCCGCGAGGCGATGGCGGCGGCGTGGTGCGGGGCCACGCTGATCCGCGACGACGCGAGCTGGGGACGGATTCAGCCGAAGCCGGGAGAGTGGCGGTTTGAGGTCTACGACCCGATCCGGGAGCTGCTGGCGGAGTACGGGTTGGAGTGGGCGCCGATCCTGAATTTCCCGCCGCTCTGGTCCAGGGCGGCGGATTCCCGGCCGCGACGCAAAGGCGGCTGCCACCGGCCCGAATATCATGACTGGGCGCGGTTCGTGCGCGGATTCGCGGCTCATTACCGCGGCAAAATCCGTTCCGTCGAAATCTGGAACGAGCCGGATCATCCCGGTTTCGCGAATTTCTCCGGCGAGGAGTATGTGGAGCTGCTGAAAACCGCATACCGGGAGATCAAGGCGGTTGCGCCGGAGCTTTCGGTCCTTTCCGGCGGCGTCGCCGGGCTTCAGTCCGAAGAGCAGAAGCGGCTGTTCCGCCTGATTCTGGAGTCGAAGAGCTGCGACATGCTCGCGTTCCACGGCCACGGCGGGCTGGGCGGCTACCGCCCGCAGGTCGCCAATCTTCTGAAACTGCGCCGGGAAGCCGGCGCGGATACGCCGTGGTTTGCGAATGAGACCGCGATTTCGGCGATTCTGATCGGGGAGCTGCGGCAGGCGGAGATCCTGTTTCAGAAATTCCTGTACAGCTGGGCGAACGGCGCGTCCGGCTACAACTGGTACGACCTGCGCAACGACGGCGACGACCCCGGCAACAACGAGCACAATTTCGGGCTGCTGACCCGCGACATCCGTCCCAAAGCCGCCTATGCGGCCTACAATATGCTGGCGAACCACTACCGGGGGGCGGAGTTCCTGCGGCCGCTCGCTTTCGGCAACGGGGTGGAGGCGTTCCTGTTCCGGGGGCGGGACGGGAAACTGCTGCTGGCGGTCTGGAGCAACGACGCCGGAGCCGACGGCATTCCGCTGCGGCTGGCCGGCGTGACGGGCATGGCGGCGGAGATCGACCTTTTCGGCAATATGACGCCGCTGCCGGTGCGGCGGGGCGAACTGGCGTTCAAGGCGGGACGGCGTCCGGCGACGGTCCGGGTGGAGGCGGATGCGGCCGGATTGCAGCCCGGCGGCGCTTTCCTGCGCTCCGGCGCCGAATTCACCGTCACCCCGGGGAGCGAGAGCACGGTCACGCCGGAATTTGTGAATCCGACCGGCCGGCCGCTTGCGGTGAAGCTGGCGTGGAAAACTCCCGCCGGGGTCACGGTGCGCGACGCGGTCCGCTCGCTGCGCCTGAAGCCGGGCGAGGCGCGGAAAGTGCCGGTCCGGCTGGCCGTGGCGGAAACCTTCACCCCGCCGGAGCGGGAGTCTGCCGTGCTGCAGCTCGGTCTTGAACTCGGTGCGCTGTGGAAGGGGAGCGTCGGCTGGCCGCTGCATCCGGTGGTGCGGCTGGCTCAGGGACTGCCCCGGACGCCGACCTTCGTGCTGCGCGATGCTTCGCAGGTGATTCCTTTTGTGCCGAATGTACCCGATAAAGCGCATCTTTTCTGGAAGAACGCAGCGGACCTCAGCGCGGAAATCCGTCTGGGCCGTGATAAGGAGGCACTGCTTTTCGAGGCGGCCGTCACCGACGACGTCCACCATCAGCCGTATGCCGGAGCCGAGGCGTGGAAAGGGGACAACATCCAGATCGCGATGAAGCTGCCCGGACAGAACGGCCTGTGGGAGCTGGGGCTTTCCCGGCTGCGGGACAACTCCGGCGAGGCGTTCTGCTGGCTGGCCCCCGCCGGATTTCCGGCGGAGAAAACCGCCGCGGCGATCCGGCTGGAAACTTCGCGGGACGAGAGGGCGAAGCGGACTGTCTACCGCGCGGCGATCCCCTTCCGGGCGATCGGCCTGACGGAAGCGGCGGCCCGCCGCGGGTTCCGCTTCAACCTGATCGTGAACGACAACGACGGCGAGATGCGCGAATCCTGCATCGGCATCGCACCGGGCATCGCCGAGGACAAGGACCCGGAGCGTTATCCGACGCTGGTAATTCCGTAGTCCCTACTGCAGGGATTTCGCCCTGCTCGCCAAAGGCGAAATCCCTGATGCCCTGCGGGGGGCCCGGGGAGGTTTATTGTTTCCAGCTTTCGACGATGGTACGCACGCTGTCGTCGGGGGCTTCCCGGGTCATCGCGTCGAGGCGGGCGGAGGTGCCGTAAGCGGGGAAGTTTTCCAGCCATTTGCGGATGAGCGGTGTAAAGGCTTCCGGCCAGTCGTGCCCGACGCCGGGAACCTTTTCCACGAAGAGCTTTTCCGGGCGGTTCCTTTTCAGGCCGTCGACGGCTTCGTCGAGCCACTTGTGGCGCATGGTGTCATTCGCGCCGATGATGAAGAGGGTGGGACGGTCGGCGATTCGGGCGCTGCCCGCTTTGGAGCCGCCCGCGATCGCGCAGAAGCCGCTGAATGGCTGCCACGCCTTCGGATTGTTTTTCAGGTTGTCGGTGATCGAGTACGCACCGGAGGAGAAGCCGGTCAGGATCACGGTTTTCGGATCGGTCATAGTGGAGTTGCGCAGAATCTGCAGGGCGTGAAAGGCGATCTTCGAGTTGAAATCCCGGCAGGTGCCGATTTTGAGCAACCCTTTTTTCTCGTTTTCGTCATGGTTGTAGTCGGCGGTGACGATGATGAAATTTTCCGGGCCGGTGATCCGCCGCCAGTGCTGCCAGTCTCCGGTGCCGCCGGTGCCGCCGCCGAAATGAATGATGACCGGATGGGGCGTGGCGCGCTTGTAATCGGAGGGGAGGCTCACGCACATCTTGATCGGAGCGGAGCCGCCGGAGGAGGCGGAGTTGCCCAGTTCCGGGAGTTCAAGGGTGAGCAAGGCTTCCGGCTTGAGTTCCGTTTCGGGCAGAGTCCGGGCGGTTTTCGCGTAGGTGTTGCGCTGTTCCGGCCGGAACTGAACGCCTCCGGTGGGAGGCTGCCAGGGGATGGCTCGGGTGATCACGACCCGGCGGACCTGTCCTTCGCGCAACGGTCCGACCGGAATCAGCCGCCCTGCGACCAGCAGCTCCTGATTGAGCAGAGAATCGGTGAAGCGGCTGCCGCTGACCGGATACCGGATGCCGTCGCTGGTCCAGAGTTCCACCGTCTCGCCGTTTTTCACCGCCACGGCCCGCCATACCGCCGCCCGGATTGCGCTGAGCGGCAGCAACGCCGCCAGTCCGCCGATTGCCAACAGTTTACCGTATTTCATATCAGCTCCTGTCATTGGGGGTTTCTAATCAATATCGTATGCGGCTGCCTCAAATGCAAATTGGAAAGATACAAAGAAACGACAAAAAGACATGTCGGAACGGTTTCCGCCGGAAAAGAGCAGCCCCGTATTTGAAACGGCCGCTTTGACCGTTATATTAGAACTCCCGTGAACCTGAACGTCAACCACAGGATCGGGAGTTTTTTCGATGAACGCACTGGAGCTTTTCAATCCGGGCCGGAAGCCGCAGCCGCGCATGGTCCGCCGCGCCGGAATCCGCATCTGCGGAATCATGCATTTCGGACTCAACACCTTTTCGGGCCGCGAGTGGGGATACGGCGACGAATCGCCGGAGCTGTTCAATCCGGCCTCGTTCGATCCCGACCAGATCGCCGCGAGCTGCAAGGCGGGCGGGCTGGACGGCCTGATCCTGGTCTGCAAACACCACGACGGCTTCTGCCTGTGGCCGACGAAAACCACGGCGTATTCGGTCGCGGCTTCGCCGTGGCGCGGCGGCAAAGGGGATTTCGTCGGGGAGATGGCCGCCGCCTGCCGCCGCGCCGGGCTGGAGGTCGGCTTCTACGTGTCGCCGTGGGACCGGCACGACGCGCGCTACGGCAGACCGGAATATGTGACCGAAGTGTTCCGCGAACAGCTCCGCGAGGTGCTGGGCAATTACGGCCCGGCCTTTGAAGTGTGGTTCGACGGGGCCAACGGCGGCGACGGCTGGTACGGCGGCGCGTGCGAAGAACGGCGCATCGACCGCGGCTCCTACTACGGCTGGGCGGAAACCTGGCAGCTGGTCCGGGAACTTCAACCGGAGGCCGCGATCTTCAGCGACGTCGGCCCCGACCTGCGCTGGGTCGGCAACGAGCGCGGCTATGCGGCGCCGGAGTGCCGCGGCTGCATCACGCCCCGGCCCGCGCCGGGAACCGCGGGGGAACCGGCCCCCGGCAGCGTCGACGAGGCGAATCTCGGCTGCGGTGACGTGGACGGGCGCCTCTGCATTCCGCCGGAGTGCGATGTGCCGCTGCGGCCGGGCTGGTTCTATCACGAGACGGAAAATTCCAGCTTGCGCAGCGTCGCGCATCTGGTCGAAATCTACGAGCAGTCGGTCGGCAACGGCGGCTTCCTGAATCTGGGGATTTCCCCGGACGCCTCCGGCCGGATGCACCCGCTCGACGTGAAGCGCTTGGCGGAGTTCAAACAGGCGCTGGATGCGATCCGGGCCGGGGAATTTGCGCGCGGTTCCATCGCGTTGAATGGCGGCGAGGCGGTGCTGGAATTCGGCGGATGCCGCCGGATCAATTTCGTCGAGCTGGCCGAGCCGGTTGCGGAGGAGGAAAAAGTGACCGCCTATACGGTATCGCTCCGCAGCGGCGGGAAGTGGCGCGAGGTGTTTTCCGGCGAATCGATCGGCCTATGCCGTATCCGGCGGTTTGCGGAGACGGAGGGCGATGCGTTGAAGGTCGCGGTGAAATCGGCGCTCGCTCCGGTGCCGGAACTGTCGGTTTGCGCCGCGCTCGCTCCCGGATTCCGGCGCGACGAGCGCGAGACGCTGCGTCACCCGGACTACCGGAAGCTGGAAAATCCGGTGGTCTCCGGCATGGAGATGGTGTTCGAGCTGCCGGAAGAGACGGAGCTGCACGGCTTTGTGTTCACGCCGGTTGCGGGCCGTCCGGCGGGGACGCCGTCGCACTGCCGGATTTTCGCCTGGCGCGACGGCGAATGGCAGTGCATCGGCGGCGCGGAGTTCTCCAACGTGCGCGCCAACCCGGTGCCGCAGGTCGCCTATTTCTCCGGCACCCGCGCGAAGCGCCTGAAGTTCGTCGCAACCCGCCTGCTGGAACCGGCCTCCGAACTGCTCTGCGCCGAATTCGGAATCCTCTCCTGTTCGCATTGAGCCGGTTTCAGCTTTTGTCGAGAATCGGAAATCCAGAGGAGAAAAAACTCCTGAAAAGTCAGCATGCACAGTATGCTTAACTGGCTTACTGTAATCAGATTGTGCAGATAGTTCCGCTTATTGTCCTGTGTCGTATTTATGCTTCTTGTATGCTTTGGTATTGACATTGAGCATGAATTAAGGTATAATTAACTGTGAACAAACGATACATTGCAACAGGGCGGAACAGGGTTATGGACTGGAAAAGCATCCGGATCGAGCAGGGCGACAGCCTGCCTTATTACATGCAGCTGGCGCGCGAGATTCGCCGGCTGATTCTGACCGGACGGATTCCGCTGGGGGAGAGGATTCCGGTTTCGCGCGAGCTGATGAAGATTTTCAAATTCAGTTCGACGACGGTGGAAAAGGGGATCGGCATTCTGGTGGAGGAGGGATTTCTGGTGCGCCGTCCGCGCATCGGCACCTTCGTCGCCGAAACGCTTCCGGTCAAGCCGCGCCGCCAGCGGAAGCACTCCGGCAAAGTCAAAGTACTTTTTACGGATATCTTTCCATACGGGGATTTCTGGTTCCAGATTCTCTTCGAGCTTGAGCGCGGTTTGAGCGAGCTGGGATGCGAGCTTGTTTTCCTGCGCCGTGAGAATTCCGCCGTGATCGATCCGAAGGAACTGGCCTCCGATTGTCTCGGCGTCGTGATGTGCGGCACGAACTCCCTGAGGCTCGCCCGCGAAGTGCAGGCGTACAAGACGCCGCTGGTGCTGATCGGCGGGCTTGATCACGATGTGTCGCATGAGTTCGGACTGGATTTGCTGATGCACGACGATGCCGAAGCCTGTTATTGCGGCGTGAAGCACCTGCTGACCCTCGGACATCGGGGAATCGCCGTACTGACGCCGTGTATCGGCAGCCAGTACGGGAACCGCCAGCGCGAAGGCGTCGAGAGGGCGATGCGCGAATTCGGATTGACGGACCGGGAAATCCGTATCGTCGGTTCTGAATTCGCGACTGTTGAATCCGGGGAGGAACTGACGAAGGAGGTGGTCTCCAGCTTTCCTGACACGACGGCGATTTTCGTAATCGATGCACCGATGGCGATCGGATGTTTGCGGGCCGCCGAGCAACTCGGCCTTTCCGTTCCGCAGGATTTGAGCATTCTGACTGCCGGCAGCCAGTGGCTCTGCTCGATCGTGAATCCGGCGTTGACCTCGCTGACGGCATACGATGAGGTGAAAATTGCCCGGCACGCGCTGGAGAAGCTGTTCGGGCAGATCGACAACCCGGAATATCGCAAAAGTATCACGGTGCTGCCGCGCGACAATAAAGTGGTCTTTCGCCGCTCCGTTCACGCTTTCCGGCGCGCCGGAATCAAATCGGCCCTTTAACCCAATCAATGGAGATTGATATGAAACATCGTTTTACTTTGGTCGAGTTGTTGGTTGTGATTGCAATCATCGCGATTTTGGCTGGAATGTTGTTGCCGGCGCTGAGCCAGGCGCGCGGCAAGGCGCGTTCCATGACTTGCGTGAACAACTTGAAAAATCTCGGTTCCGCAAAGCTTCAATATTCCATGGATAATCACGACAATGATGTTCCATTGACTGTCACCAGCAGTTGGGCAGGACTCTGGCATGAGAATGCCGCTCTGCACATCAACTATCTCGGGATATCCATTCCGAATGTGCAATATGAGTTCTGGAACCGGACGATTCTGGTCAAGCCCGGTCAAGCTTATGTGCCTTTCAAAATGCTCTGTCCCGAAAAGAATTTGAAGTCGGATGACACCTCCGGACTCTATACGCTGGAATCCTATGGGCTGAATGCGGAGGGGTTATCAGGTACACAGGCTTGGAAATTCACGAGAATCAAGTCGCCGTCTGACCGGGTTCATCATGCCGAGTCGGCAAAGGAGTCGGCAAGGAGCGGACAATGGAATATTTATCCTGTAAACGCTTCGTCTGAAACCGGTTATATAACCGGATCAGGAATCCATTTTATCCATTCCCGCCGTGCCAATGTCCTGTTTTTCGACGGGCATACGGCCGCCGTATCCCAGCCGGAGCTGTACGATACAAAACGATGGCAGCCTTACAATTGATCTTCGCCTAAACTAACTTTGAAAGGAAATGAAATGAACCGTTTTCTGTTAATTGCCGGGATGCTGCTCGGAATCTGCGCCGTGCTTCGGGCCGTTGAACTGCCGCCCGGAAGCGTGCTGGAGTCGAACGGCATCCTGAAAATCGGCAATGTGACATTGAGCCTTCGCGCCGCCACCAGTTCCTGGAGTGTTCCGGGAAATGCCCAGTGGCGGAACCTCAAGAGTGAAGCCGGATCGGATTTACGGAACTTTTCCGGGGAGTTTGAATTTTCCGGTGTTCAGGCTCATGCTTCCGAAACGGTACGTCGGACCGGGCCGAACAAATACCGCATTGAAGGGGAATTCAAATTTGCGTCGCCGGTGTTCGCGAATGCCGTTTTCGCCGACTTCGATCTCCCGCTTCCCGGCGTGAAACTGCTGGTGGACGGCAAGGCGGTTATTGTACCGGAAGTCGCCGGAAATCCGGAATTGTTCGATCACCGTCAGGTTCGTTCGATCCGGGTGGAAATGCCGGGAGGAACGGCTTTCGTCATTTCCGGGAAACTTCGCCCCAGAATACAGGATAACCGGAAGTACAACGGCAACTCGGTTTCCATCCGGCTCGCCTGTATCAGGCAATCTGCGCCCGATGGTTTGCTGAATGCCGCAAAGATCGAGTTTGATCTCGAAATTCTGCCGTCCGGGGCGCTCCCCGTTGAATTGGGAAAAGTCGCCAACGGCGGCGTCCCGGATTTTCCGCCTCCCGGTGAATTGAAGTTCAACGGTTTCCCGTTCCGAATTCGTGCGGACGGAAAGACGGTTGCGGTCGGACGCGGCGTTTCCGCCGAACAGGTAAAACTTCCGTTGCCCGCCAACCGGGCTCGGGCGGTCAATCTGCTGCATGCCGTCGATTGGAATCTGCTGGCCGGCTGGCTGCCGGAAAAAGGCAGGCCGGTCGGATTTCTCGATATCACTTATGCCGACGGGAAATGCGAATCGATTCCTGTCAGGAACGATGTCGATTGCGGCAACCGGACCGCGCCGAACAATTCGTGCCCGAATGCGGCATTGGCAATTACGAGCGCAGAGGGGGCTTCTCCCGCCGGATTCTACGCTTCAAGTTTTGCGCTCTCAGGGGAGCGCCCGGTGGCGGTGGCGTTCCGTTCCGCCATGCCGGAAAACGTCACCTGGACGGTCGCCGCGGTGACGCTGAGCGACCGTCCCATCCGTTTCCCGGCACGACCGAGCCGTCCATTTACGATCAAGGAGGGGGAACAGTGGAAACGGCTTCGTTTCGAGCGGAACATCATCCCCGGCAGTCCGCTGGATTTCTCGCGGATCAGCCCGCTGGACGCTCCTGCCGGCAAATACGGTTTTGTCCGTTCCACCTCCGACGGAGAATTCACTTTTGAAAATGCGCCGGACAAACGAATCCGATTTTACGGCGTCAACCTCTGCTTCAGTGCTAACACGCCGGACAGGAAAGATGCGGATGAACTGGTGGAATATCTGGTGCGGATGGGGTATAATACGGTCCGGTTTCATCATCAGGAATCCGAGCTTATCGACAAAAATGCCGCCGATTCGCTGACTTTCGACCCTGTCGCACTGGATAAGCTCGACTACCTTTTCGCAAAATGCAAAGAACACGGTATTTATCTGACTACCGACCTTTATGTGAACCGGCAGTTCAAGCCCGGCGACAACATCGGCGTGAAGAACCCTCAAACTTTGAAAAATGTCAAGGGCCTGCTTGCGGTCAACCGCGCGGCGATGGAAAACTGGAAGGAGTTCGTCCGCCGCTGGATGAACCACAGGAATCCCTATACCGGTATGACCTGGGGCGAGGATCCGGCGCTGGCCACGCTGGCGATGGTCAACGAAGCGTCGCTGGCCGGCAGTTGGGGAGGAAGCCCCGAACTGATTCCGATTTATCGGAAGAAGTTTGAAGATTGGAAAAAAGTGAAAGGGCTGCATGCGGGAGACAACGCCTCCTTCAGCCGCTTCCTGGCCGAATTGGAACTTGAAATGAGTTCCGAAATGCTCGATTTCGTCCGGAACGAACTGAAACTGAAAACTATGTTGACCGGATTCAACTGCAACTATAAACTGGCCGATCGCGCGGACTACACGGATGAACACAGCTATTTTGCCCATCCCAGCTTTCCGGTGAATCCGTGGAATCCGCCGATCCAGTTCGATACCAGTTCTCCGATCCGCAACAATGCGCTGCTGCAGCGGGAGCTCATGCCGCGCCGTTGTTTCGGTAAGCCGTTCACGGTCAGCGAATTCAACTATTGCTACCCCAATCCGTTCCGTGCGGAACAGGGACCGTTGATCGGCGCCTACGCCGCCTTGCAGAACTGGGGAGGATTGTGGCGCTTTACCTGGTGCCACGGAGCGGGCGGGCTCAAAGGAATCAATACTCTTTTCCCTTTCGACGCCGTCAACGATCCTATGCAGCAGCTCAGTGACCGGATTGTGATTGCACTGTTCCTGCGCGGTGACATGGCTCCGGCGAGAGAGAAGATTACTTTCCCGCTTCCCCGTGATTTTGCCGTTCGCGGTTCTCTTCCGCCGGAATCGGGGGAGATCGGATTGAACGCACAGGTCGGCTGGCATATCGACGGAGAACCGCTTCCTGACGGCGCCCGGCTCTTCCGGCCCGGCATGGCCGTTGCTCCCGATTCCCGGCTCAGGTTGGTTCCTGCCGATGGAACTTTCGCGGTCGTCACGCAACGGACGGAAACCGTCACACTGCCGAAAGGGTCGCTTGCTGCGGGAGTACTCCGGGTGAAAAATGCTGACAGATTCATGACTGTCGCCGCGATCTCCCGGGACGGAAAGCCGTTGGCCGAAAGTGGAGACCTTCTGATTATTCACCTGACCAACCTCTCCGGCAGCAACGTTCCATATGCTGCCAACGATATCTGTAACAGCTGGGGAACGTGGCCGCTGCTGGTCGAGCGCGGTACGGCAGAATTGGAATTGGCCGGTCCGGCGCCGTGGCGGGTTGCCGCGCTGGCGACAGACGGTTCGGTACTAGGCGAGGTTCCGGGGGAATTCAAAGACGGAATTTTCCGGTTCAGAGCGGATCCCGGCTGTTTTCCCGGCGGGGTGATGGCCTACCACCTGACCCGCTGAAACTCATGCTCCGGTCATCTCGGCGAGGACCGGCAGCATGGTGCGGTACATCCGGTAGAAGCCGAGATCGTTCGGATGGCAGCCGTCCACGGTGCAGGCGTCGCGCTCCTCGGCGCCGAACAGCAGTTCGCCGTCGAGAAACCGCACGTGCCGGTCGCCCGCCGCGGCCGCGTGTTCCCAGGTCGCGCGAATGATCTCCCGGCGGCGGATGTCGGCGGCGGTGCCGTGGAAGTCGCATCTTGACACGAGTAACACCGGCAGCTCCGGCCGCCGGTTTCGGATCGCCCGGAAGAACGGTTCGTGGGTCGCTTCCAGGTGGGCTTCGTCCGGCGCGTTGTGGTCGTAGTCGAGCACGACGGCGGCGAGCTCCAGTTCGCCGATCGCTTCGGCCAGCGCGATTTCCCCCTTGCCGCTGCCGGAGAAGCCGAGGTTGATCTCCTCCGCATCCAGAGCGCGGCAGAGCAGATTGGCGTAGGAGTTGCCGGGGCGCGACGCACAGCCTCCCTGTGTGATGCTCGAACCGTAGAACAGGATCGGTTTCGCGATCCGGTGCGGTGCGGGCGGCAGCACCGCGCTGCCCGGAGCAACGCCGATTTCAACCGAGGCCGCGCCGCCGTAGAGCGGCAGGTTCAACAGATATTCGGTCATTTTGCCGGAGCCGTCGCGCAGCAGCGGCAGCTCCAGCAGTTGCTGGTCGCGGTTCGGCTGGGCGGCGGCGAGAAAGACGAAGCGCCCGCTTTCCCGCCGGTAGAGGTCGAAGCCCGCGCTGCCGGTGCGCGGCATGTGATTCATATCAAAGGAGTAAGCCAGTTGCGCGCGCAACGCAAGGCAGGGCGAATCGGTGCGGAAACGGATCGTGCCGCCCGAGGTGTGGTGCGCGAGATCGAGGGCTCCCTGATTGATTTCGGCGGTGGTGAAATGTTCCGGCAGCCGATAGAGCGGGGCGTCGGGTTTGCGCCACGCGAAGCCCTCCGCCGCAAAGGGCGGCTGCAGCGCATCGCGGAACTCCACATCCAGCTCGCCGACGGAGGCGATTTTGAAATTCCGGTCGATTTCGGAGATATCGCGCGGTTTCATTTCAGCTCCGAAACCTTTCCGGTTGCGGTTTCGACCTGATAGTGGCGGGTGTCATTCAGCGGGGCGGTGTTGTCCAGCCGGGAGCCGTCCAGCTGCCAGTGGCTGCCGTTGAGTGTTGCGGTGAACGGCAGATAGGCCGCCGCTTCCGGGGTTGCCCGGATCAGGGCCTGGACCGCGGCCCGGCTGTCGGAAATTTTCGCTCCGGCCGGGGCGGAGGCCGCCGGTTTGACGAAGGAGTCGATGAATTCCAGCAGCCGCGCATACTCCGGCGTGCCGATCGAATTGGTTTTCAGCAGATAGGTGAGCACGGCGTTGTCGCCGATCCGCACCATGCCGCAGGTCAGGTATCGCCACTCTCCGGCGGGCGGGAGCTTTTCGGCGTATTTGCGGTCGGTCAGATAGAGCAGCGCGGCGGGACGGCCCGCCGGGTTGGCCGGGTAAACCCGGAAAAGCTGTTCCACGCACTGCGGCAGAAATTCGCGTGCACGCACCCGCAGCGCGTTTTCCAGCTTGTCGGCGTCATTGAGCACTCCCTCCGAAGCCAGCGACGCGAGAAAGGTCAGCTGCATCTGATACTGCTGTTGCGGGCCGGTGATTTCGGCGACCGCGATGCGGTTGGGCATGTATTTTTCCAGCTTGAGCTGCGCGCCCTGCGGCGGTTGAAGCCGGAAGCGGTCCTCGCGCGACATGCGGATATTGATCGGTTCGGCGACGGCGGCAATGGCGAGAAGCAGCAGTACGGCTGTCGCCGGAATTTTCGGAAACGTTCTCATCTTCATGGTATCCTCTCCGGGAGATGTTGGATCTTCCTGTCTTATTCAATATAATACCATTTCGACGACTTTTAAATATGAAAGCCGGACAAATCGCGGAATTTCAGGGATTCCGAGGCGGAGCGGCGGCAAAATTTCCGACCTCCTGTTCAAACAGAATAAAGGGGAATCGTTCCGGATTCTTATTCTCGCCGATGCCGGGGGCGATGTGAATCCAGCCGTCGCGCCCTTCGCCGTCGTTGTCGTTGATCAGCAGGTTGAAACGGAATCCCTGCCGGGCGGCTGCCGGAGTGAGGGCGACCGTTTTCAGCGGAATGGCCAGTTCATATCCGGTCACGTTTTCTTTCCGGGTGGTGACGAGCTTCATCTCCTGTGCCGCCTCCGGGGCGAAACCGTCCGGAGCCTGGTAAAGGAACACCTCGGACCGGCCGGTGTCGAGTCGGGAGAGTCCGAGTTCCCAGCAGCCCCTCTGTCCCGGCAGTTGGAAGGCGAGCTGGATGTTGTCGCCTTTCCAAACGGAGAATCCGGTAAAGGGCTGGACATGCCTGTCATCGGTCACCAGAACCTTGATCCGCAATTCGCTGCCATCAAGTTTCAGGAAAAGTTCGGCGCTGAGGTCGTCCGGGCCGCGCCAGAGGCGGTGGGCCAGCGCCGGGTCCGCCGCGGTCAGCGAGACCACCTGGGAGATATCGCGGAGCCGGAAGTCGGGGGCGCGGTTGAAATCCGCCCGGGCCGGAATCACGACCGCCGAATTGACCGGAATGTCGAGGCTGCCCCGCCATGGCGTGCCGTGCAGCTCGTAGGCGAGCCTGAGCTGGCGGGTGTGGCCGTATTCCGGTTTGAAGCCGGGGAGGGCGGAGAGTTCAAATTCGACGGTTTCCGTCCGGTTCGGCGGGACGGTGAGGTGTCTGGCGTTCCCGGAAACCCGGAACTCCTCCGGCAGGTTTTCCAGTTTGAGCCGGAACTCTCTTTCCCGGTCGAACGGGTTGAAAAGCCGGCAGGCGACCCGGAAGCTCCGGCCGGGAGCGGCCGCGCCGGAAGCCGCCGCTTCCAGAAGCCGTCCGGCCGGTTCGACACGGCTCGCGCCTTTCAGTTTCAGCGTGGCGGGCATCGGAGTCAGCGAAAGAAGCGCCACGCCCTGTTCCGTCTCCTGTGGGACTTCGTTCCCCATCAGGTCGATGACGGAGGCCGCGGCGGCGTCCGTGCGGAGAACGACGGAGAGCGTACTGCCGGAACCGGATTCGTTCCAGGCGGGAATCAGGAGGTTTTTCCCGTCCGCAAAGACGAAGGCCGGAAAATCGTCGCCCGTTTCGAGCGGGCGGAGGAATCGCGCTTCCCGGAACGTGCCGGCGAGCATATTGAATACGGAGTAGACCGGCTTGGGCTGGAAATCGAAGCTCATCATCCCGTAATTGTGTTCCGCGTTCATCGGGTCGAAACCGTCATTGCGCAGGTTGTACCAGTTGTAGCCGACCGCGCCGCGCGCCCATGCGAAAATCAGCTTTTTAAAGAGAGTCAGCGCCTGGTTGCGTTCGGTGCCGTTCATGGAGCTGACCGCCGTTTCGTTGGCGTACCACGGGACGTCGGTTCCCGTTTCCCGGCGCATCGGCAGGAACTTGCCGTCCACCGCATTGCGGAACCGGTCGAAAGAACCGTGCTGGTGGTAGGCGTGAAGCTGGAAAGCGCCCCGGGCCAGCTTCAGGCAGTCGCGCTGGAAAGTGGGGCTTTTCAGGCCGGTGTGGCCGGTGGCGGTCGCGAAGCCGCCGGTCATGACGACTGCTTCCGGCGCGTTCTGCCGGGCGATTTCTCCGGCGGTTTTCAGGAGGGCCACGTACTCTTCGAGACTCATGCGGTTGAAGCCGGAGAGGTCCGGCTCGTTCCAGACCTCCCAGTAGCGGATTTTGCCGCGGTAGCGGGACAGCACGGTCCGCACATAATTGCGCCATGCGCCGGGATCGGGCGCACCCCGGTTCCAGCTTTTCCAGTCGGAAGCGTTGCGTCGTTCCGGGGGGGCGGCCCAGCGCGGGGTGAAGCCGAAGAAGCCCTGAAGCTCGATTCCGGCCGCCAGATGGCGGTCGATCAGGGAGTCGACCGGGGCGAAATTCCACCGGTCCGGCGCGGGCTGCAGACGCTGCCACTCGAAGGTGTTCCGCACGATCTTCGCGCCGCAGAGGGCCGCTGCCTCGATCCCTTTCTGCTGTTCGCCCGGACTCCAGGAGGCGGAGTTGTTGCAGATTCCGAACAGAAAGCCCGGCGCCCGCCCGGGAGTCGGACCGGCGGGATCGAGGTAGGCGAAGTTTCCGGTTTTGCGGCTCCGGAATTCCGGCGCGCCGTGTTCGGTGATGTCAGCGGCGACTTCCCAATGGCCGAAAGAACCGGGCAGCCGCCGGGGAGTGTGGCCGGCGGTCTCTCCGGCTTCCAGTTGGAATGTCGCGCGCTCCCGGAAACCGTTCCCGAAAAAGTCGCGGAATTCCAGATCGGCGGTGAATTCGCCGCCCCGGTTGGAGCGGTTGGTGAAATTCAGCTTGAATGCGTTCTCTTCGCCCCGCTTCAGCACATGCAGGGCGTTGCCGGTGACGATTTCCAAGTCCAGCGCCTCGGAGGGCAGTTCCGCCGTGACGAGGGCTGCTCCTGTCAGCAATACGGCTCCCGGCGTATCGCCGTCGCAGGAGAGGGTGAAACCCTCCGCCCGGAACGGGAGGCGGGCGCCGGCAAACAGGGAATCCAGATCGAATTCGAGCGTGTTTTTCCCCGGCTTCAGGGGAAGCGCCGGAGTTTTCAAAAGCCGGTTGCCCGCGTCCCGGAAACTCCAGCGGATCCGGGGATTGCCGGCGAGAAGTTCCGCCGTGACTTTCAGCTTCCGCGGCTTTGCGTGGAAAGTGCGGACCGGGTTGCGGCGTTCAGTCACGAAGCAGTCGCCGCCGATTCCGGTGGCCAGCAGGGCTTCGGAACCGGGATGAAGTTCCCCGGTTCCGCTTCTGCGGCGGTGGATTTCGTCGGAGTTGAATGTGTGGAACGGCCGTTCTGCGGAGACGGTCCCGCCTCCGGCAACGCCGATTTCGACCGAAAGCAGTTCCAGGCTCGTCCGGTTTCCCTGCCGGGCGTGGTCGATGCTGAATCCGTAGACGCGGGCGGGCTGGTCGAGCATTTTATTGCCGTCGCCGCCCCAGCCGTGCGGCTGACTGCCGGCGGAAATCTCCCAGACGGCTTCGATGAGGCCGTCCCGGACCACGGCGGGCCGGGAGAACTGGAAATTTTCGTTGCCGCTGTCGAGCAGGCGCAAACTCACCTTGCGAACCGGCGTATCCGCCGGAACCCGGAATCGGGCGGTAACCGAAAGCCGGGTGAATTTCGGCAGTTTCCGCTTCTCCGGGAAAGAGAGGGAGATGTACTTGGATTCCTGCGGATTCCAGGTGACCGCGACTCCGTCGCCGGAACGCGGAAAAAGAATCGGTTCCTTTTGGCCCGGAATATGCAGATACAGCCCCCGGTCCGGCGAAAGCCGGATGCGTTCCGCCGCGGCGGATGCGGCGATGAGCTGGAACAGCAAAAAAAGCGAAAGAAAAATGCGCGTTTTCATATCATGATCCTGCGGGATTAGGGGATGACGAGGCTCCAGTTGACTTCCTTGTAGCGGACCTGCGACACATGGCCGTCGAACCACAGGACGGATTTTTTGGCGCTGTGGCGGAACGAGGCTTCAAAGCCGTTCTGGAACAGGCCGTTGTAGACGTTGTTCAAGTAAGTGCCGTTCCGGATGTTGCACGGGATGCCCGCGTTGGCGGCCATCTCCGCGCCATAGCCCAGCTCCGAAACGAAGAGCATCCGCGAGGGGGAGGGCGGGGCGATCCCGCCGGAGCTTTTGGTGCAGCGGGAATCCGGCTTGGCATAGAGGCTGTTTCCGCCGGGAGAGTTCAAGTCGACTTCCAGTGGCGCGGCGAGGGCGGTCATGCGGAAGTCCTCCTTGTAGCGGCCGAAGGTGTTCATCGCATAGCAGGACATATCTTTCTTGCCGATCACAAGACCGGGACAGTTCAATACACCGGCGTTGCGGATGTCGGAGGCGTCCTGCCACACGTCGATTCCGTCATGCGCCCGGGGAACGCCGCGCTGCCCGAGATAGGGAGCCGTGCGGAATGTCCAGACGAAGGATTCCCCCGGATAAGCCGCTCCCGCCTCCTGCGAAGGTTTGGCCGCCGGATAATATTTGTGGTCCCCGGCATAGAACGCAAGTCCCGAAAAGACCTGTTTCAAGTTGCTGACGCATTGGATGCTCCGGGCCTGGTTCCGGGCTTTCTGGAGGACCGGCAGCAGCAGCGCCGCCAGTATCGCGATGATCGATATCACCACGAGCAATTCAATCAGCGTAAAACCGCAGCGGGATAGTCTCCGACGGAGGATTTCGCTCCTGACGGAGCGACCAGCGCTTTCGCCGCTGGACCACGACCGGCAAGGTGCCGGTGCCGGGTACGGGACGGCGGACAGGCGGAGGCGCGGACGGCCGGCGGGGAAGGAAGAGCCGCAATAACGTGAAGTTGTCTTCCCGCTTTTCTGCGGAAAGGCAACTTCACGTTTTTGCTCCGGCTTGCCGCTTGCAGAGCATTGGCTGAGGCGTGAGAGCTTGCCGGGAGTATCGGAGAGGTTCAGATTGGTTGGTACGGGGAGAGACGCGGCGCTGGTCGCCGCTTTCTCTCCCCCGCGCCCCTCTCTTTTACGCAGAGCGGCAGTCGTGGACTGATTGTATATTTTACAAGTTGTGTTCACGAGCAATTCAATCAGCGTAAAATTGATTGCCGGTCTGCGGGAGCCGCTTGTGGAGGAGTGGGGGAATTTTTCGGTCAGCATTTGGGGTTTCCTTTGTTGTTGGACATGGGGAAAGAAGACCCCGGAACCGGCGCCGTCGAACCGCGTTCGACCAGTTCAAACCGGATTCCGGTATTGATCAATTCCGAATTGCGCAACAGTTTCTGCGCCGCTTCGTAGGTGCGGCGGACCATCTGCTGCATATCGTCGTCCACCGTGGTCAGCCCCGGATGGAAAAATTCGCTGTCGCCGGTGTTGCCGCAGCCGATGATGCTGACTTCCTCCGGGATTTTCACCCCGGCTTCATAAAAGGCTTTGTAGGCGCCCAGCACCGGTTCTTCGCTGATGAAGAAAAAGCCGGTCGCCTCCGGCCTGCCGTCGTGCAGCAGGTTGGTGATGGTCCGGTACACTTTCGGCAGGGAGTTTTCTCCGGGGGCGATGCCGCAGTCGATGACCTGCGGAGTGACGCCGTTGAGTTCGCAATATTGCAGAAAGCCCTTGCAGCGGCTCTCCACGGCGGATATGCGCGGTTCGGTGATGACCAGCGCCAGTTTGCGGTGGCCGAGTTCCAGCAGTTCCCGGGCGACTTTCATGCCGATGAACTCCTCGTCCCGCCAGACGCAATTCAGCCGGAGGCGGTTGCAGTCCCTGCCGAAAACGATGAAGGGAATCCCGAACGATTCGAGCAGCGCCGCGTCTTCATTCCGCAGGTTGTCCGCGGAGGGCGACACGATCAGCAGGTCGATGCGGGTGCGCGGAAGCACCGGAATCACCCGGTATTTCTGATAGTCGAACGGCAGGAAAAGCAGCTCGAACCCATATTCGTCCTTCAGCTTGTAAAAGTGATACTGCTTGAGCGCGTTGGACTTGCCCGGCCAGTTCGGGATGGACAACCCGATGACCGGACGGGCGCCGGGGCTGTACTTGAGCACTTCCTCGGTCACGAAAGTGCCGCTGCCGACATTGCGCGAAAGCAGCTTTTCCTCCTCAAGGTCGGCGAGGGCCTTGCAGACCGTCGCCTGGCTGACGCCGTGCGACTTCATCAGTTCGCGCACGGAAGGAAAACTGCTGCCGGGAGACATGGCGAAGAGCTGTTCCTTCAACTCCCGGTACAACTGCTCGTACTTGTGGCCGGAGGACACGGCGGCGTTTTTTCTGACCATTTGAAAAGGCTTTCCCGTTTGGCTGATTCAGTTCCGTCTGGTATAGTATAATGTGTCGATACACTTAAATCAAGTCTCGATACATTGAAATTTTAAAAAAAATTGCCGGCAGGGAGCCGCTGCCGGGAGGGCACGCCAATGCCGCTCCGGAGGGGGGCGGCGACTGGCACATGCAAGGTGAAGGCCGGTCTCCTCCCTCATTACGGCATTTGGCTGCGGGAGTATGGCGCGGAATCGGCGCCGCAGCGGGAATGGACCTTGTAAAACGTTGATTATGTAGTATATTGTAATAGGTTGAAAACGTTTCATGCAAGGAATCGTGATTATGAAAAAGATTTTTCCGATATTCTGTACTCTGCTGCTGGCCGGCGGAAGTCCGCTGTGGGCCGCCTATGCGAAGATCGGCGACTACCGCGATGTCGAGGTGGTCAATGTGACCTGGCGCGGCATTGAGGTGCTCCACCGGGACGGCGGCTGCATCCTGACCGAAAAAGACCTCTCCGACGCGGACAAGGCGACGCTGAAAAAGGAGCTTGAACAGCACCGGCAACTGCTCAAGGAACAGCAGGCCCGCTGGGAGGAGCGCAGAAAAGAGCTGGAAAAAGAGAAGAAAATCGCCGAACAGCAGGCCAGGTCCGTGAATAACGTGATGAATCAGGCGAAGAAGAACAAGAATCTCGCTGCCCGGCTGAAAACCCTTGAAGACGCGAAACGGAAGTTTCCGAAGGCCGCCAACATGCAGGCGCTGAACAAACTGATCTCCGACACCCGCAAGGCCAAGAAAGCCGCCGACGACAAGGCCCGCAAAGCCCGGGAGGCCGCCGCGAAAAAGAAAGCCGAGGAAGAAAAGAAAAAGCGCGAGCAGCAATGAACCGGCCGTTTACCGTGGGGAGGCGAAGTGTCCGAGCTGCCGGTACTCCCGGGGGGAAAGCCCGGTCTTTTTCCTGAAAACGCGGGAGAAGTGACAGGTATCGTAGAAACCGAGCCGCAGCGCAATTTCCCCGATGGTAAGTTTTCGTTCTTCAAGCAGGCGGCGTGCTTGCCGGATGCGGAGGGCGCCGATGTGGCCGGGAACGGAGTTGCCCGTCCATTGCCGGAATGCGCCGGCGAAAGCCGGCGTGCTCATGCCCGCCACGCCGGCCAGTTCCCGCAGGGATATGGTACTGCCGAGATGGGCATTGATGTATTCAAATACTTTGGAGGCGCTTGGCCGGTGCCCCGGCGGGATGTGCCGTTCGCAGTTCCCGCGCCGCAGCAGCCGGACCAGAAAAACGGCGAACAGCGCGCGTACGGCCGCTTCATAACCCGGAAGGCGTTTCTTCAGTTCTACAATGATCTCCTGAAAACGGAATTCTTCCGCATCGGTTTCATCGTTTTCCAATTGATAGAGCTTCCGGTCCGTCCGGCTTTCCCAGTCGTCAAGCAGAGGAGTCAGCGCGGGTTCGTGCTGCAGTAGTTCGCGTCGAAAAAGAATGTTGTAAAAAGTACAGCTGGATGCCATCTCGTAACAATGCGTGTCGTGCGGATTGAGTATGTAAACGTCGCCGCGCAGCACCGGGTAGGACAGATCGTTGATCCGGCAGAGACCGGTGCCGCGCGTGATGAACACGAGTTCAAAACAGTCATGTCTGTGCAGACCGATCGCGCCTGCTTTCTGCACCGGCCAGACCGCGAGGGGCAGATCGGGAGAACAATAGTCGTTCAGATGATACAATTCCATTGAAAATACCGCCCTGTTTTTCTATAAAAATAGTCCGGGTTGAAGCGAAGTCAAGAAAAATATCGTATTGTACAACTCTTTCTTGAAATCATACAACTTTTCCCGGCGGTGCTGTGCTATACTATACCATCAACAACGAAAGGCGGAGCTTTCATGAATTATCAGACTTATTTCGACAAGGTCTACGGCTGTTGGCTGGGAAAGTGCGTGTGCGGTTCGATCGGTGCGCCGTTGGAAGGGTGCAAACAGGCTTTCGACTACCGGTTCCAGCCGGAATTCTGGCGGATCACGGAGCCGAACGACGATCTGGAGCTTCAGATTCTCTGGCTCAACGTACTGGAAGAAATCGGACTCGATTTTGATTCGGACGATCTGGCGCAGGCGTTTCTGAACCACGTTCCCTACAATCCGGGCGAATATGCTTATTTCAAGCGCAATTTCCGGCGGGGTATTCATCCGCCGGTTTCCGGTTCCTACAACAATCATTTTTATCATCAGGGGATGGGCTGCTGCATCCGCGCTGAGATCTGGGCGTGTCTCGCGGCGGGCGATCCCGGACTGGCCGGGCGAATCTGCCGGTTGGACGGACAGATCGACCATTCGGAGGAGTCGGTTTATTCCGAAGCCTTTATCGCGGCGATGGAGGCGGCCGCCTTTGTGGAAGATGACCTGCAGAAACTGATCGACGCCGGCCTGGCGGTGATCCCGCCCGCTTCCAGGCTGGCCCGGCTCATCGCCGATACCCGCCGTTTCTGTCGCGAAGAGCCGGATTGGCGCGGGGTGCGCGAACGGATCATCCGCGATTACGGCCATCCGGACTGCACGAATATGTTTGAGAATATCGGCATTACGCTGACGGCGCTGCTGATGGGGGACGGCGATATGGAGCGGACCACCATGATCGCGTTGAACAGCGGTTTCGATACCGATTGCACCTGCGGAATCGCCGGAGCGGTTCTCGGCATCATCCGGGGGGCGGAAAAGCTGCGGAAGGATTACGGCATGGAAGATACCGGTTATGTGACGAATTTCGAGCTGCACCGCCGTTCCGACCGGATTGAGGACCTTGCCGCCGATATCGCCCGGCTGACGCTTGAGGCGGAGCGGTTCTGGAACAGGAAGCTCAAGGTGACGGAAGTTCCGGCCGGGGTGGAAGCATTCCGGCTGCCGACGCGGAAGCGCGATTTCCGCTTTGAGGTGGAATACCGGGGTATGCCGGTGATCGCCGCAGGAGGTGAGGCGGAGTGTGTGTTGAAGATTTTCAATTTGTCGGACCGGTTCCGGGAAGGCGTGCTGACGCTGACCGGCTGTGAAGCGTTCCGGTTTGAATATGAAGCGGATGTGAGGATTGAGGCCGGTGGAAGTGCCGGGATTCCGGTACGGGTGCGGCATCTGGAGCCACACCGGATTCTGGATGGCGATCTGATCCGGGCGGAATTCGGCGGGACTGTTTTTCTGTTCGGATTCGCGGCGGCGGTGCCGTGGCAGGTCTACGGACCTTTCTGGGGGAATTTTGCGACGGTTCCGCAGGTGAAACTTGGCGAGGAGTCATATCTGCGGCATATTCCGCAAGGGGGATTCAACAATAATTGCACGGCAATTCGCAATTATCACTTGAATATGCGCGCCGGGTTGGATCTGGTCGGGCTGGATGAGGCGGCGCTGGCGGCCGGAACGCTTGAACTTCCGCCGCACGGCCGGGTGAACGCCGTGGATGACCTGATCCCGGTGGACCAGGTATTCGGCTTTCAGGGGCCGGCGGTGTTTTACCTCGTTTCGGAATTCGTGACGAAAGAGGATGGGAAGATCGGCATTTCGATCGGCCGTACTTCTCCGCTGGTGTTCTGGCTGGATGGCCGGGAGCTGGCGCGGGCGGAATTTGAGACTTACCTGACTCCGGAAAACATCAATCTGGACCCGGTCGATTTGCCCGCCGGAAAACATCGTGCGGTTTTCAAAGTGGCGAGGCAGAGCGACATGACGAAATTGAGCATCAATTATAAAGCCGCTTTCCGCTCGGGAGAGCGTATGGATGCCCATGTCGTCGGCTGGGAATTTCTGGACGGGACGGAATGAAAAAAACTTGTTATGGATTCACCCGGCCCGTTATCTCCGGAGGGTAAGCCCGGCAACCGAGAACGGCTCCAGCCGCACCGGTATGGTCAGATTGCCCTCCGCGTCGCTGCGGTGCGATTGCTCCTGCGGTGCGGATGCTCCAAGCCGGGAAGCTGAAGTGGAATCCTCCTGCGCGATGCTCACGGCATAGGCGGCATCCGGCCGCAGGTTGCGGAAACGGACCGGCACGGTCATCGCCGTCGCGTCACCGGCGGGAGCGTAACGGCTGATCAGTACCGCGGCGGCATCGGCGTTTCCGGCGGCGAGCACGGCGGTGTCTTCCGGCGAAACCGGGACTGCCAGTTGCTGCTCCGGCAGTTCGGCAAAGGCTTGCAGGACTCGCGACGCGGTACGCCGGTTCCCCTGCGGGTCGAGCAGGCTGGAAGCCGGGTCGCGGTAGTGCTCGATGCGGAAGAAAGCCGCGCCGTCGATTTTGCCGTATTCCTGCATTGCCGCGAGCGCGTAGCCGGTCCACGCGGCGACCTGCGCGGCGGGAAAGCGGTTCACCGATTCGGCCGGAAGGTTCCATTCGGTGTAGAAGAGCGGCAGTTCCCGCCCCAGTTCCCGGCGGCACAACTCCTGCATCCGTTCGGCGAAGCGTACGTAGTTCTGCGGGGAGGGAGTCCCGTTTTTGCCCGCCCAGTCGCCGTAATAGTGGATAGTGATGAAGTCCAGCGGTGCGGGGTTCTCCTTCAGGTATCGGAACCAGCCCGCATAATGTTCCGGGTACTGGGCGTTGTCGCCGAAACCGCCGACCAGCGCGCCGGGATCGGCCTGCTTGACCGCGTTGGCGACCATTTCGTAAAGCTCGAAGAAGCGGCGGTTTCCGTTCTTCCAGTCGGTCCAGAACCAACTGCCGGAGGGTTCGTTCCAGAACTCCCAATATCTGACGCCATATTTCCGGTCGATATTCACGTGGCGGACGATTTCGGCGCAGAATTCCGCGTAAGCCCGGAAGTCCTTCGGCGGCGTGAAGGCCGGAACTTTCGCCGCCGGGTCGCTCGCCAGGTGTTGCGGCGTGCCGAAGAGGTTGATGATCACTTCGCCGCCGGCTTTTCGGACTGCCTCGATCTCCTCGTCAAGTTTCGTCCAGTTGAATTTCCCGGTTGACGCGTCATAGAGGGCGTGGGGGCGGCTGTTGGTGATCATTTCGATACGGACGAGCGGAAGCGGCAGCCCCTCCAGTCCCTTGCGGATCGCCGGCTTGAAGAAACTTCCGGCGTTGCCGCCCTGCGACACTCCGGCGAGTTTGCGGTTGATCATTCCCGTCTGTTTCGCGATATCGACCTCGATTTCCGGCGCAGCGGAGAGGGAGGCGGCGAAAGCCAGCGCGGCAACGCCGGTGCAGAATGTTCTGAGCATGTAAAAATCCTTTCCTGAAATTTATTTTTTGACGTAGGCGGAATTGATGACAAGGGCCTTGAAGCCGTATTCCCACAACTCGGTTTTTCCCTGAGCGGCGGCGTGTCCGTCGGCGAAACCGCCGGAGGCCCGGTTGCCGTGCTGCAGGGCGACGCCGACGCTTTCGGAACTGCTGATGGAGTGCGGGTCGAATACGGTATCCCCTTTGCCCTTGTTGCTTCCGGCGCAGTAAAGGGTGTCGGTCAGCAGCATCAGGCCGGAGGGATTCTTCATCCGGGCCGTCGCGTAGTAGATGCCGTCATTGGGCACCTCCTTCAGGTATTTGCCGAACCTCTCTTTATTCGTTTCGTAGAATGAATAGTTGCCGAGGTTGGCGCGGTACATTCCGTAGGTGTTCCAGTAGTCGCCCCGGATGGTGAGCGAAGGGCAGAAAAGCGTCTTCTGCGTCGTGAACTCCTGCTCCTTCAGCACCTGTCCCCACGGCCGGTTGGGCGGATTGGTGGTCTTGACCACCAGCCAGCCGTCGAAAGCGTCGGAGTAGAGGATATGCGCCCGCGTCAACTGGCCGACCTGATTCAGGCAGCTGATGCCGCGCGCCTTTTCCCGCGCCTGGTTCAGCGCCGGCAGCAGCATCGCCGCTAGAATCGCGATGATTGCGATCACTACGAGCAGCTCAATCAGCGTAAATTTTGCGATGATCGGCCTTAAACGGCGGTATGCGGGGGGCGTATCCGCCGCCCCCCGCACCCCCTGCGTCCGGCAAGGTGCCGGTGCCGGGTAGGGGACGGTGCAGTGCAAAGACACGGTCGGTTGGCGGTGGGAAGAAGATTCGCAATAACGTGAAGTTGTCTTCCCGCTTTTTTGCGGAAAGACAACTTCACGTTTTTGCTCCGACTTGCCGCTTGCAGAGCATTGGCCAAGGCGTAAGAGCTTGCGAAGAATGAGAGAGATGTTCAGATTGGTTGGTACGGGGAGAGACGCGGCGCAAATCGCCGCTTTCTCTCCCCCGAACCCCTCTCTTTTACGCAAAGCAGGAGCTAGAGAGAGAACGAGGGGGCTGGGGAGCAGAGCTCCCCAGCGGGATAAGTAGGAGGAACGAAGTGACGACGCACATCCCGTTATTCGGCAGCGGCACCTTGCCGCCTCTCTTTTACGCAGAGCGGTATATGGAAAGAGATTGCATATTTGACAAGTTTTAATAACCAGCAGCTCAATAAGGGTGAAATTCCGTTTCATTTCCATTCTCCTTCCATAACGATTGAAGTTTGAGGTTCCGATTCCAAACAGGTTGCAGGCATGGTACATTTTTCAATTTCAAACAGTTCGACGTGTTCCAGACGGCTGATTTCAAACTGTAATTCTCCCTGCGCAAAACAGTACGGGTGATCTTCTCCGTCGGAAACCCGCTTCATCGCTGCCGGCGTCACTCCCTCCGGCAATCGGATGCTCAACCGGACCTCCCGCAGCGGAATCACCGGCAGCGTCTGCTGGTAATTCACGACTCCGAACAGCAGAGTGCGGCCGTCTTCGCTCTCCAGCAGCGTAACCTCCGCATCGGCGGGAAGGTTTTCCGCCTGAAGCAGAAAGCGCGGAAGCAGCCGTTTGAACAACGCCTCACCGAACGTCTGCTGCGAATACTGCCGTATCGCCAGCACTCCCGAGTACAGATAGGCCACCCGTCCCCTGCCGTATCCATGCTCGATCCAGCCCGCATACCGGGTAGTCTCTCCGGGTGGATTGGAGTGGATGGAGGCGTAATGTCTTTCATCGTCTGCCGGAAAATCCGGCAGGGCCACCAGTCCTTTCACTTCGGCAGGGTCCGCCGCCGACACCAGCGGCGCCGGAACACCCCGGCAGGAAAGATATTCGCCCTTGTGCGCGAGGTAGCTGACGGACCCGGCGTCATGCCCCGTGTAATCAGCATGGAAAAGATCAGCCAACTGAAAATTGCCGGAAGTGCCGCCCGAAGGCGTGAACAGTGAGGTTTTACCGGTGGCGATCAGGGTGCCGCCGTCGCACACGAACTTACGGAGCCGCCCGCACTCTTCCGGCGTCATGAAAACGGCGTGATTCACGATCAGCGCCTTCAAACCGGAAAAATCCGATGTCACATCAGTCACGATCCGGTACGGAATATGCAGCCGGTTCAGGATCTCGGCGCTTCCCAGTATCTCATCGAGCGTCGCATTGCGGCGGATTCCCATATTATTGGCGGACGCCTCGTGAAGCCGGATCAACGGAACGCCGTTCTTCTCCTCATTCACACAGCTCTCCATTGAAAAGTAGAGGCCGACTTCAGCGCGAAGTTCCGGCCGCAATTCCGCAATGCGCTTCCGAAAGGGTTCCAGTTGTTCGACAATTTTTCCGAGCCGCCGATAGAATGGCCGGCAGAGTGTTCCATCCGGATTGATTGCATCGATAAAGAGATAAGCGCCGCCGTTGGCCAGTGTGGTCGCGGCATGAAGCAACAGTTCCTCATCCGATTTCGAAGAGGTGTGATCGTGCAGGTCGGTACAGCGGGAGGTCATGAATTCGTACGGTTTCCTGCGACTGTAGGCCGCGAAGATTCTGGCGGCCAACCGTTGCTGCAGAGCGCCCCCATAGAAATCCCCCGAAGCGTAGTCCGACGACGCCGCGATCGCGGAACTCTGCCCCATATACCAGCCGTGCAGAACAGCGGAGAACTGGTGGGTGACGGCGATTCCGGGGCGGCATTCGCGAGCGTGCGCAGTCAGCTCCCGGGCAAATTCTGCGAGCGACTCTTCGCGGAACCGCTGAAAAGCGATCCAGCCGGAATCATTCCAGTCCACCGTCTCCGGAATCGGTCTGCCGAACTTTTCCCGGCAGGCCGCACAACAGCACACCTGCGGCCAGAAAGTCATGTCGAGAAAAAGCCCTGCGATTTCATAAGCCGCAATCTCGGCAATCTGCTCCCGGCAGAATTCCCGGTAAGCGGCGTTGTTGGGACAGCAGTAATGATAACGCCCGTGCGATTCGTCACCGGCACGGGAACGGATCCGCCATTCGGGATGGCGGAACGCCGGTTCATTCTGGTAGACCACGGTATGATACCCCACCGGCACGATTCCGGCTTCAGCCAGCAGTCGGACCGTCTCTCCGAAAAGATCCCGCCCGACACAGCCGCCGTGGACATGGCCGATCCGGGAGGGATAGTAGCAGTTGCCGTTGTGGTCGCTGGCATAGACCATCGCCGCTTCGACTCCGGCCAGCCTGACCATCTCCACATATTCCGCCGGATCGAACTTTCTCATATACTCCGGCTTCAGATCCGTGATGTGATTATCGATCAGAAGCCGGGAGTAACAATCGAAAAGCGTTTTCATGAATCAGTACCGTTCCGTTGATTTTTTTTAGCATCTATACTATATTATACCAAAAGAAAACCGGATTGCATAGAGGAGAAATCGATTATTATCAGGACAAATCGATACTTGGCAGCCCTGGAACCGCTCCGGCCGCAAAGCCTGGTCTGCTGGCACGGCGAGTGGCCGGCAGGATGGGTGGAAAAAAACCGGCGGCTCTACGATTATGAACTGGTCTATGTGAGCAGCGGCAAAGGCCGGGTGGCGACCGGGGAGCGAAGCTATTACTGCGATGCGGGTTCGCTGGTCATCATTCCGCCGCGGCTGCTGCACTATTCCGATGCCGAGAGCGGCATGGAATGCTGGTGTCTGCATATCGACTGGTTCGGCAAGTGCCTGGCACAGAAAACAATGGAGATGCCCTACGTGTTTACCGACACCGATGAGACTTTTCGGGAGGAACTCGCCGCGGAGCCGCCGCCGCCGGAATGTGCGCTGGAATTTCCGCTTCATCTTCGCCTTGGAGAAGAACAGCGCGAGCCGATGCTCGCCGCACTTAGGGAATTATTCATGTATCCTCCTGAAACCCTTGCTGCCGCCGCGTACCGGCAATCCGCATTGTGGCGAATTCTCTCATTCGCGCTGGAAACGCCCGGCACACTCGCCCCGGCGTTATGCGACCGGATGAATACGATCTTCTTTCAGGCCAAAACCCTATTGGATAAAGAATTCCATAATCCGGAGCTGGAACTTGCCCGAATTGCCCGATCCCTGCGGATCACCCCCAACTACCTGCTGAAGCTTTTCCGCCGCGAAATCGGCATGTCCGCACAGGGATATCTGCAGAACCTGCGTCTGACCCACGCCGAGAAACTTCTGGGCTCCACACGCCTGTCGATCGCGGAAATCGCCCTGGCTTCCGGTTTCTCCGACGGGAATTACTTCGCCCGCTTTTTCCGCCTCAAGCACGGCGTCTCGCCGCGGCAGTTCCGGCTTTCACGACAGGCGGAACCGGAAGCCCTTTCCCACGGCGGAATCACCTCTTCGCGGCGGCGGTCAGCAGGCGGTTGAGCAGATTCAGGAATTTTTCTCTGTGTTTCGGAGAAAAGGGGGCGGGGCCGCCGGTGACCTCTCCGGCGGCCCGCAGGTCCTGCATCACATCGCGCATCGCCAGCCGGGTCTTGATATTCGCGGGCGTAAAAAGCTCGCCGTGCGAATTGAACGCCTGCGCCCCCTTCGCCAATACCCGGTCGGCCAGCGGAATATCCGAGGTAATCACCAGATCGCCCGCCCGCGCCAGTTCGACGATCCGGTTGTCGGCTGCGTCGAAACCGCTGCCGGTCACTTCAAGCCGCACCAGCGCCGACGCCGGAATGCGCTGAAAGGAATTGGCGACCAGCACTGCCGGTATCCGGGTCCGCTCCGCGGCCCGGTAGACTGCCTCCTTCAGCTCACGCGGAATCGCGTCGCCGTCGATGTAAATCGTTGCAGAACGGCGTTCCGGAATCTCCATATTCTCCGTACCTTTCCCAAACAGCGGAAGTTTATTCCGGAATCCAGAATGTGGTCTGCGAGCGCACCGCCTCCGGCTTGCCCTCCACCTCAAGTTCCACGGTGTAGGGAACTTCGGCTCCCTCCGGCCTGCCGAGAAACAGGCGCGCGCCCTCCTGCCGGAAAGGAAGCTCGCCGCCCTCGGGGAAGAGCCGGGCGCGGCGCACTTCGTTCTTCAGTTCCGCCCAGCAGAATTCGCCGCAGGGATCATTCAGGAAATGCAGGAAAATCCGGCTGCCGCGCACCGTGACCGGACGGGCGGTGCAGTTCCACGAGAACGGATGCCGTTCGCTTTCCGTCACGGCCTCCCGGTGGCGCGCCAGCCACTCGCCCGCTTCGTCGAGGATGCGCACCGACTCCTCCGGAATCGTCCCGTCCTCTTTCGGACCGACGTTCAACAACAGGTTGCCGCCCTTTTCCGCACAGGTCAGCAGCAGTTGGATCACCTGCCCCGCGCTCTTCCAATGGAAGTCCCCGGCATGCCACCCCCAGTTGTCGTTCAGCGTCATGCACGCCTCCCAGTCGCGGTCCTCCGCCGGCGGATTGACGGTCTGCTCGCATACCTTCACGTCGAACGGGTTTCCCAGGCGGTTGTTCAGGATGATCTCCGGCTGCCACTCGCGGATCATCGCAATGGTTTCATCCCCGTCGATATTGCCGGGAATGCAGCCGTCGAACCAGAGATAGTCGATTTTACCGTACTCAGTCAGCAGCTCCTTCAATTCGGCGCGGTAGTATTCGATGAAGCGGCGGCGCGCCTCCTCGCTCGCCCAATCCTTTTCATCCGGCCAGTCGCGGAAATAACCGCCGGGATAGTCCGGGCAGGACCAGTTTGCGGGCGAATAGTAAAGCCCGACCTTGAGTCCGGCCTTGCGCACGGCCTCCACGTAAGGAGCGACCAGGTCGCGTTTCGGTCCGAGCTTCGCGGCGTTGTACGGATTGACTTCGGAGTCCCACAGCGCAAAGCCGTCATGGTGCCGGGTGGTGAGCACGGTATAGCCCATGCCCCACTTTTTCGCTTTGGCCGCCCAGTCGGCGGGATCGTAATGCGAAGCGGTAAAGCGTTCGGCATAGAGCCGCCGGTACTCCTCCGCCGGAATCAACTCCCGGTTCATGATCCATTCGCCGCGTCCGGCGACCGAATATGCTCCCCAGTGGATGAACATCCCGTAGCGCGCCCGGTTGAACCACCCGATCTTCTTCATGGAAACGATTCCTCTCTTTGAAATATCTTTGCATCTTTACGGAAAAGATAGCGTCCCGCCTGCCGGAAGTCAAAGGACGATCAAAAATAACACGAAAGATTTTCCCCTGCTCTTCCGGGCCGGTTCAAGCCGCCACCGCCTGATGCAGGATGATCCAGACCAGATAGCGCAGGAGTTTTCCCAATGCCATCAGCCCGAAAAAACGGCCGGCCGGATAGCGCATAAAGCCCAGCGCGATCGCAAAACCGTCCCCCAGCAGCGGCAGGAAACAGAGGAATGCGGCGACTCCGCCGTACCGGCCGATCCGTTTCCGGGCGGCTTCGATCTCTTCGGCCGACACGCGGCAACAGCTCCGGAGCCATTCCATTTTGCCGCACCTGCCGAGCCAGAACGTCGTACCGCTGCCGAGAACATTCCCCAGAGTCGCAACCGGCAGACACCAGGCAGCCGGAACACCCGCCGCCAGCGCCGCGCTCAACGCCGCCTCGGAACTCAGCGGCAGAACCGTCGCCGCCAGAAAAGCCGCCCAGAACAGAGCGGCCAGAATTGAAACTGTAACCCACATGATTTTCCTTGCCGTCTTTTTAAAATACAGTTCCCGTCCACTGAAATCAAGCGAAACATCTGAATCCATGCCGTTATTCACCCGACAGAATGAACATCCGGTATCATACCTGTCCTAACAATTTTCAAAATGGCGTAATTTTCTGATTACGCCCCCTCATTTTCATCTATTTCACACCAAT
>ENA-UEQM01000071-UEQM01000071.1-human-gut-metagenome-genome-assembly--contig:-NODE-71-length-65253-cov-211.877255_pt1 | contig 65253 bp, 53 predicted proteins | sample MGYA00242948_ERZ507948 | MGnify/ENA primary metagenome ERZ507948 (study PRJEB26167, sample SAMN06115440) | human gut metagenome | host: Homo sapiens | place: China:Hubei | collected 2015-07-28... | reverse complement strand
TGGTATGTGGCTGGCATTAATGGCAAGGATGAATCCCAGAAACTGGCCCTGAATTTATCTTCTCTGACAAAGCAAAATTCACGGGTTGTTTTGTTTGAGGATAGCGGAGCGGCAAAAAATCCTTGGAAAATTTCATACCGTAAGGTTAGGGGTATGAAAGATTATATCACAGCACAGCCTCGTGGTGGCTTTGTGATGGTTATCAAATAGTGATGGAATGAAAGTTATTCCTGACGAGTCAATAAGATGTGGCTTTGCCAGCACAACCTGAAGGCGATGGTACCGGTGCTCAACTCTACGGCTGGTTATGGCTTGCTCTTTAATGCAGGCTGTGCCATGATATATAATAATGTGGCAGATAGCAGTTATGTGGAAATGGAAGCTGCGCAGGAAATTGATTATTACATGATGAAGGGACACAATATGGATGCGGTAGTTGCCAATGTATATTGCCATTAATGATTAAGGTACTGTAACCTACAGAGATATACCCCTTTATTGAGAATTTAAAAAGAAATAATATTAGAAAATGAAGAAACAACTGATGATAGCTCTGTTGAGCATAGCTCCAGCCTTGGGTGTTGTGGCGCAAGATAAACTTTATAAAGATGAGTTCCCGCTGGGCGACATCACCCTTCTGGTTACTATGCTTCATCCCAACATTCATAACAAAGACACTCACTATTCACTAACAAGACACTCATTATTCACTAACAAGACACTCATTATTCACTAACAAGACGCTCATTATTCACTATCTACATCGCCATATTTAAGCTTAGCCATCAATTACCATCTCAAAATAAAGAGATTTTCATTTCACACTTAACTCTCTTATTTTCAACACAATCCAGATTCCGTGAAAGGAGATTTATGAGCCACCTTAAATATTTTCTGCAAATCACTCCACCCACCACTAGAATATCTTCTTTTGAGCAAGGTACGTCCCCACCTATCTGGTAATGCATCAGAAAAGCATCCGAAAAATACAGAAGTCTGCCGGCATCACTGCCAGCAGACTCCCCTTTTCACTAACTGAACTAAAAATCTTGCCAAGTATCTACTAATTATGCAATTTGAGGATGCTCTGTGGAATCTTGAGCCCATATTCTCTCCCAATTCATGTAAACAATATTCAAGAATGAGAGAATCAGGAGAAAACGCCCGGAAAATGGGGAAAGAAGAGATGGAGAATTTTTCCTTAAGGAAAACGACAGCTTCTCTTAAGAGATTTTTCATCCACGCTTAACTTGTAAAGTTATTTATCACAACCAGCACAATATTTCCCACTCCATCTGGCTCTCCAAGATAGTAAAAGATAACATTAGAATAAGCTTATGCCGAGCATACTACTAAAAGAGGGGATGTTTGAACATTGACATCCCCTCTTGACTTAAACATAAAACCTAAACTTTAATCTAAGTGTATCTCTTAATTGTATCCTTTAATTATACCCTTCGTTTTGTATCAGATTCTTATTGATATTCAGATCATTCTGAGGAATTGGGAAATATCGATTGTGAGCATCCCAAGTTCTTTTTTCAAACTGATAGTACATATCTTTATCTACAGGTGAAGCAGAAGATCCGCTTCCACGATAGTTTCTGGCACTTGGATCATCAGACAACTTGACTCCTGTAAATGTATGGTTTAATACCTCAGCAGCTATCCCCCAGCGCAGTACATCAAAATAACGTAAGCCTTCAAAGGCCAATTCCACGCGTCTTTCCTTTCTGATAGCTTCACGAAGCTGTGCTTGTGACAAATCTGCTTTTAGAAGACCTGGCAGCTCTACACGTTGGCGTATTTTATTTATGGTTTTGTCCAATACGTCTTGAGTTACAGCCTCAGGCTTTGCTTCATTCATCGCTTCTACATAACTCAACAACACCTCTGCATAACGCATAATAGGCGTATATGTATAGGTCGATCCCAGATTGTTTGTTACAGAAGGGTCACAACCCTTTTTAGGACAATAACCGTTGAATAAGGCAAACTTATTATATGCATCAGCAGAATTTGCACCTTTGTAACAATCATAAGTGATGTCGTTGTATTTTGTACCAGGATATGTTCCCAGTGGTGGCAGGAAAATAGATGCATATAAACGCAAATCTCTATTTGCATAAGGATCATTGTCATCATAGAGACTTGATTCTTCTATGCTTTTGCCGTCACTGCAGAAGTAATCCTTGACGAGTTCATTGTATGGCGCAAACTGATGCCATCCGCCATATGCACATTCGGGATAGAGATATTGATAACGAGAATTCGTGTATTTGTCTTTTATGCCCATAATACAGAAAATAGTTTCCGGACTATACTCTCCTCCAATTTGGAACAACTTCTCGTAGCTATCCTTGCCATTTCTGGTGTCTATCTCATAGTTTCCGGAACTGATAACCTGTCCAAGAACATCAATTGCATCATTCCATCGGTCTTGGGCCAGATAGAGGCGACTAAGCAATGTCTGGGCAGCTCCTTTTGTAAAGCGACCATACTCTTCGGAACTATAGTTTTCAGGAAGCAAGCCTACTGCCTCTTTCAAGTCATTTTCCACCTGCTTATAAACTTCAGACTGTGGAGTTTGTGCTATGCTATTAGCCTCCTGCAAAGTCAATGATTTCAAAGGCATAGGAACATCTTTGTAGTAGAATGCAAGATTAAAGAAGAAATAAGCTCGCAGGCATTTCACCTCAGCTACCATTTGCTTCTTCTTGACATCATCCATTGGACAATTCTCGATATTGTCCAAAAATGTATTGCAGTTGGCAATTTGCACATAAGCATTACCCCAATACCATCGCAAGTTACCATTGGTAGCTACGGTATTCGAACTTGCCATCAATGTCGTGAAGCTTTCCTTTTCCGTACCATTACCACCGGCAAAGTCAAGATATAACAATCCCTGTGGAGTGTCAAATGCATCATGTGACCATCCTGTCTGGAAACGATAGCATCCTGTAAGAGCAAGTTTGGCATCTCCTTCACTAGTCCAGAAATTGCCATTGGAGATAGCAGAAGGAGGTTCTTTTTCCAATAGATCAGAACAACCTGCCACTACGCATAATAATGAAGACGCAACAATGCAAGCTTGAGCAGTCTTGAATATAGTTTTTAGATGTTTCATTTTTCTAAGAATTGAAAGTTCTACTTAAAACTTAATGTTTAATCCAAAAGAGTATATCTTGTTGATAGGGTAATAAGATGGAGCATCTCCAGTTCCTATTTCATTCTCAGGATCCCATCCTTTGTAGAATTTGTTGATGTTCAGCAGATTCTGTCCACTTACGTAGATATGAATATTCTGCAATCCCACCTTGCTGACTAATTCCTTAGGCAATGTGTATCCTATCTGAACATTCTTTAGACGTAGATAACTTGCGTCGCGTACCCAATAGTCTGAAGTTTGAAGATTGGTATTGTTCATATTCAGAGTTTCCAAGCGTGGATATTCTGCCCATTTGTTTGGATTTTCTTCTGTCCAGCACTTTTCGGCTTGCCATCTTTGAATCTGTCCTCCATTATAGAATGCATATGCCATGTAAGAACCGATGAGTCTCTTATGACCGCCAAGTCCCTGGAACAAGGCAGAGAAATCGAATCCCTTATAAGCTGCTGTCAAGTTCAGACCATAGTAGAACTTAGGAGTAGTACTACCTAAGACTGTGCGATCATATTGCGCATCTACCTGACCATCTGGCACTCCATTTGGACCGCTGATATCCTGGTATTTAACGTAGCCAGGCTTGATGCCTGACTTACCAACCAACTGTTCCGGAGCATTGTCAATTTCTGCCTGATCAACAAAAAGCCCATTCGTCTTGTAGCCGTATATGATTCCAATTGGCTGGCCTACGATTCTACCATTGTTGATTTCTTCCTTTGCTCCATTGGCAAGCTTTTCTACTGCATTCTTGATCCATGTGAAGTTAGGTGACACACTGAAAATAAAGTCTTTGCCAATTTTCCCATTATAGGTAAGATTAACTTCAATACCCTTGTTGGAAACCGCTCCTACATTGGACTGACCAACTGAGCGTCCCATGATACTGGTAACTTCAACTGGAGCTAAAATGTCAGAAGTGTACTTGTAGAAATAGTCAACGGAACCACTGAAACGACCTTTCCAAAGACTGAAGTCAATGCCAACATCTGTTATTGCGGTTTTTTCCCAAGTAATGTCCTGATTGTTATAGCTTGCCATATAGGCACCCGACTGCAGGGCGGCAGGATTACCAATTGGATAGTTATATCCGAGACTATATGTCTGCTGGTATGGATAAAGACCAATATTCTGATTACCAAGCACACCATAAGAAACACGAAGTTTTAAGTTGTCAACGGTCTCTGCGAGACAGCTCTGTTTCCAAAAATCTTCTTCAGTGATTCTCCAACCAGCCGATACAGATGGGAATAAACCCCATCGATGACCTTTGGCAAAACGTGAGGAACCATCATAGCGAAGGTTTGCCTCAAGAAGATAGCGATCATTGAATGAGTAGTTTACTCTACCAAAGAATGACTGCAGGGCATATTCTTCCAACGAACTGTTATTGCTTGCAGTAGAACCGTCACCTGAACCTAATTCGTATAAGTAGTTGTTAGGGAAAGTATTTCTAGAACCTTCCAAACCCTTATTGGAACTTTGCTCTACAGATGTACCAGCCAACAACTTGAAATAATGCTTCTTGATTTGCTTCTCATAAGTGGCAAGGGCTTCAAATGTGGTATAGGTATTGTTGGCAGTCCAAATACTCAATGTAGAAGGACCTATAGTCTTGTTGGCATCAAAATAAGTTTCTGCTCTATAAGCCTTATCGTATTTGGTCCAGTAGGTAACTCCAGCTTTTCCGATAACCGACAATCCCTTAATCGGCGTATCCCAGGTAAGCTGAGTGGATGCACTGACATTTCTGCTGACATTCTTCACGAAAGATTCGCTGTTAAGCCATGCTTCCGGGCTATAATTATCTTGATATCCAAAACTTCCATCCGACTTTCTACCAGCGTAAATAGCACCTTCTCTTACTGCATAACCAATCATTCCATCAATGCTCTGTGGTTCTCCGTTTGGAGCATTGTATTTGTTGTTGTATGCATTGATGTTCAAATTGAGGTGTAAACATTTTGAAAGTTCACTCTTCATGCTGAAAAGAGCAGTAAGACGCTCATTATTGGTGTTGGCAGTCATACCCTCTTGGTTTCTGTAACCTACTGAAAGATTGTAGCTTAGGTTATTGTTGCCACCCTGAATGCTCAAATTGTGCTGGTGCTGAAAACCCGATCCAGACTCAAGAAGCCATTTTAAATGGTTTACATTAGGGTAGTTGTCAGGATCTGAGCCATCACGATACTTCTGAATTTGCTCTGCAGTGTATGCCTCTTGCTTTCCCATGTTCTTCATGGCTATGTTGTAATATGTGGCATATTCCCACGATGGCAAGAAGTCTGGAAGTTCTGTTGGTGACTGCCAGCCGAAAGAATTATTATAAGTGATGGTGGTTTTGCCGGTAGCCCCCTTCTTGGTTTCAATCAAGATTACACCATTGGCAGCGCGATTTCCGTAAATAGATGCAGACGCAGCATCCTTCAGGAAAGAGATGTTCTGTATATCATTAGGATCCACATCATCCAGATTGCCTGACAAGCCGTCAATCAAGACCAACGGAGCTGTACCTGCACTGGAGAATGTTCCTGTACCTCTGATTTTAACAGAAGCACCAGCGCCAGGACGTCCGGAATTTTGCAGTACACTCAAGCCAGGAGCCAGACCAGCTAATGCTTGCGCAGTACTAGTAACTGGCTTATTTGCCAATTCCTTGGCAGTAACAGCAGAGACAGATCCCGTCAGGTTTACTTTCTTTTGGGTTCCATAACCTACAACTACAACATCTTCCAGGATTTCCGAGTTTTCTTGAAGGACGATTTGTAAGGTCTTACCATTTTCGGCCTTGATTTCTTGTGAAATATAGCCAATGTAACTTACCTGAAGAAAGTTGCTCTTGCTGGTAGTTATGGCAAAGTTACCGTCTAAATCACTAACTGTACCATTAGAAGTGCCTTTCTCTTTGATACTGACACCTATTAATGGCTCACCTGAAACATCTTTAATGTTTCCTTTTACCTGAGTTTGCGCAATACTTATGCTGGTATAAAAGGAGACAATTACCATCATAAGAAATCGCCAGTAAGGCAAATTGTTTAAAGATAATTTGTACTTCATAACAAATATTTTTAGTTTAACAAAGAGATAGAAAGTACCTGTGACAGGTATAATACCTGTCACAAATTAGATTCTATATTATGATTAAAATTGTTACTTTCTGATTTTAATAACCGGAGCTATATCGTTTAACCTTTTAGCTGGAAGAGTTACAACAAGTCCCTCGGTAGTACGCGTGAAAGGTATCTTGCCATAGCCCAATAACTCTACCCTACTGATCTTCTTCTGGAAGAGAGGATTGTTGAGAGCCAATGACTTTATCGTTACCTTTTGCTCTGCAGGCCATGCCAGCATAGTTACGTATAGGGCTTTGGAAGTTTGTGTAAAACGTTTTTCTGCTGCAGTGGCATGTGTATAAGAACCTTCATTGAATCCCTGAGCATTGATCTTGATGTCAGATTCTGAGATTGGACCTTCACCAAACACCTTCCATGGCCGAGTATCGTAAATGGCCTCTTTGTTGATGTTCATCCAGGCACCAAACTCGTTCAAGACCTTTTCTTCCTTTTCATCGAAGCTGCCATCCGCCTTGAGAGGAACACTGAGCAATAAGTTTCCATTCTTGCTGACAATATCTACAAGCAGCTTGACTACCGAAGCTGCAGACTTATAGCCATTGTTCTCATAAATAGAGGTATTGTAGTGCCATCCTCCAATACAGGAACATGATTGCCAAGCAGTTTCTTGAATTTGGTTCGGAGCACCTCTTTCCACATCCCAAACAAGTCCTTTTCGTTGGTTCTCATCCAGAATCTTACCAAACATCACGGCTTCCAGCTTTCCTTTGTGTGTAGCCATGTTGTGATTATAGAAATGAGCAGCTATCTTCAAGCCTGCATCGCTAACTGGATAGAAAGGTACTGCAGTAACGTCAAAGTAAATCAAATCAGGATTATATCTGTTTATTGCATCAAGAGTTCTATTGTAGAAGTTGGTGCAGAACTTCTGGGAAGGGGTTGCAGCACCATTTCCCCATGCCCATTGACGATGAATCATGCCATCAGCCCAACTACCCTTGCTTAAAGGGTGATTCTGTGCATAAAGATCCTGAGGGTCATATCCTTCCCACCATTTTCCCTTGCCGTCTGCTTTTGTCAAAGTACCATCATAACTTACACCCATTTTGTCTCCTTCTCTATCATAACGCTGGGCTGGCTCATACCAAGTCCAGGCATGATCTGCATGGAAACTGATACCAAATGGGAGACCGTATTTCTTGGCTGCTGCAGCCCAGCCTGCCAGAATATCTTGCTTAGGTCCCATATTCTTTGAGTTCCATGGCTGATACTTACTGTCCCAAAGATCAAAGTTGTCGTGGTGGTTGCCTAAGGCAAAGAAATATTGAGCACCGATTTTCTTATAGAAGGAAACGAGCTTGTCTGGATTCCATTTTTCTGCTTTAAACAGTGGAAGCAGGTCCTTGAATCCAAATTCTGAAGGATGACCATAGTGTTCAACATGATACTTGTATTCTCTGCTTCCCTCGATATACATTGAACGTGCCATCCAGTCGCCAGTTCCTTCTACACATTGAGGCCCCCAATGTGCCCAAATGCCAAACTTTGCATTTTTAAACCAGTCTGGTACTTTGTAGTTATTTTCCAAAGACTCCCATGTTGGTTCAAATTTACCTTTCATCATTGGCTCATCAGCTTCAGAGACAGGAACCTGGCAGGTTTGCGCCTGCACTCCTTTTGCCATAGTCAAGATGACTCCTATTATAAAGAATATTTTTTTCATTTGCGTATTGTTGTATTGTTTTAAAATAATTGTTTGTTAAATCCGCTGCAAAGATACACAGTTTTATCCGAAGTTCATGGGATTATATGATTCTATAATAGCACAATATTGATATTTTAATAGAAATCGCATTGCGGTATGAAAATAAAATGTTATCTTTGCACCAGAAACAATCATATAAACTTAGAATAAAGATGAATATACCTATAGAATCCTTGAATTTCCAGATGCTGAATGTTGGTCTGGCGAAACATGATGCAGATTGGAACTGGCAAAACGTGGTTTCTCCTTTTACTCGCATATACCTGGTCACAGAGGGATATGCCAAGCTTTATTTGCCCAACAGAGTTGTTGATTTGCTATCGGGGCATATGTATATTGTACCTGCGCATACAGTCCACAGTTATGAATGTGCAGGAAAATTCTCCCACTATTATCTGCATTTCTACGAAGGCTTCAAGAAGGAAACCGATATATTTGATTTTTATGATTTCCCTGTGGAAATTGACTCTAATGCCCTGGATGAAGCAATCTTTGATAATATGTGTAAGCATCATCCTGAAGCTCAATTACCTGCCAGTGACCCTACCGCGTATGATAATATGGGCAAATTCATTGATTATGTCCATCGTTATAATGAGTTATCATTGGCTGAGAAAATGGAGTTGAGAGGAAGTATTCTTATTCTCTTTTCAAAATTTGTGCACAAGGCTCAAGCTAAGGTCTGGACTCAGGATAAAAGACTAGCCAAAGTCTTGACCCATATACATAATAATATATATGAGGAAATCAGCATTGATGATTTAGCTGCAATAGCCTGTGTTACTAAATCCCATTTCATAAGAATATTCGTGAAAATGATAGGTATGTCTCCTCTGCAATATATAAACAGAAAGAAAATAGATAGAGCCGAGTTGCTGCTGATCACAGATGATCAGCCAATTAAAGAGATTGCTTATGATTTAGGCTATAATGACCACTCCTATTTTATACGTCTTTTTAAAAAGATTACAGGCATTACGCCTATGGCATACAGGAAAAACATGAGATAATAGTACAATATTGTCCTACCATACAACAAAATAATGCGATGCATTTCGCGAGATTATGAGTATTTTTGCAACATCATTCTAAAAGAACAAAAAATGGATGGATATAAACAAAAGCAATACTTATGTCTCACAAAGAGATACGTTCAGTGTCTAGACTTAAAGTCTGATGAGGAAGCGATACGTATTTACCGTAAGCTTCATTCAGAGGAGTGCCATTGGAAAGAAATCAGAGATGGCATCCGATGTGTTGGAATTTTGGAAATGGAAATCTATATCTCAGACAGTCATCTTGTCATGGTGGTGGATACACCTATTGACTTTGACTGGGATTCTTCCATGTCCAAGTTGGCTAAGTTACCTCGTCAGGAAGAATGGGAAGAATTAGTGGGTAAATTTCAACATTGTTGTGCGACAGCAACGAGCAATGAAAAATGGCAAATGATGGACAGAATGTTTTATCTCTATAATTAAAACGATATGCAATACAGAGAATTAGGAAATACGGGATTGAAAATCTCAAGTTTAGGCTTTGGAGCATCTTCTTTAGGAAGTGTTTTTCACGAAACAAAGGAGAAAGAAAGCATAAAAGCGGTAGAAACAGCTATTGAGGGTGGCATCAATTTCATAGATGTCAGCCCATATTACGGAAGTTTCAAAGCAGAAACTGTTTTGGGAAAAGCCTTGAAATCAATCCCTCGCCAAAAGTTTTATCTGTCAACCAAGGTCGGCAGATATTGTAAGGATGGTATAAACAGCTGGGATTATAGTGCGGAAAGGGCTGTCAGCAGTGTCTATGAAAGTATGGAACGCCTAAATGTGGACTACATAGATATCATCAACGTGCACGACATTGAATTTCAAGCCTCCTTGCCTGGCGGTTTGCAAAAGGTTTGCGAGGAGACTCTTCCTGCCCTGGTGGAATTGAAGCAAAAGGGAGTAGTTGGACATGTCGGCATTACCGATTTGCAATTAAAGAACATCAAGTGGGTTGTTGAACATAGTGATGACGGCATGGTGGAATGCATTCTGAATTTTTGCCATTACTGTTTGAATGATGACGAGCTGCTGGATTACCTGGATTTCTTCGAGGAACGGGGAATCGGTATTATCAATGCCTCACCTCTATCAATGGGCTTGTTATCTCAACGTGGGGTACCGGAATGGCATCCAGCACCAAGGTCGCTTGTTGATGTTTGCGGTAAAGCTGCACAATTCTGTATGGAAAAGGATTATCCTATAGAAAAACTCGCCATTCAGTATAGTGTGGCAAATCCTCGAATAGCAAGTACACTCTTTTCTTCTGCCAATCCGCAGAATGTTGCCCGTAATATAGAATGGGCTAATGAAGAGATAGACGAGCAGCTGGTAACTGATGTCAGAAACATCATCGGTAGCCAGATGAGGGTAAGTTGGGCTAATACTTAATCATTTTGGCTTATGATCATTGATGCACATAGCCATCTTTGGCTAAAACAAGATACGGTTGTTGATGGACAAGCTGTTCAGACGCTATCTGGGAATGGTTCCCGTTCTCTTTTTTTAGGTGAGGAAGTACAGATGTTACCGCCATTTATGATTGATGGTATCAATTCGGCTGAGGTTTTTCTTTCAAATATGGATTATGCGCAGGTTGGTGGTGCAGTTGTGGTTCAGGAACTCATAGATGGAAATCAGAATTCCTACCTGGCCGAAGTTCAGCAGAAATATGCTGATAGATTCTGTTGCCTAGGTATGGCAGATACCATTCCGGAGATTGATGGAATCATAGAAATGGGGCTAAAAGGGATAGCCATTCCAGGACACCGACTTTTAGGTTCTTCCCTTTTGGATAAAATGCCAATGTTTAAGTATTTGGAGGAAAATGGGCTGATATTGTCCATGTGTCTGGCCGATAACGAGCAGCAGATTTCTGAAATGGCAGAAGTAATTGAAGAATGCCCGAACTTAAAGGTTGCCATCGGTCATTTCGGCATGGCTAATACATCTTCATTCAAATCACAGGTTATGTTAGCTCGTAAGGGCAGGCAAGTACGTATCGAATCAGGAGGTATCACCTGGCTTTTTCATTCAGAGTTCTATCCTTACCCTTCTGCAATAAGAAAGATTCGTGAAGCAGCAGAATGGGGTGGCGATGATAAGATTATGTGGGGGAGCGACTATCCCCGCACGATCACTGCCATTACTTACAAGATGGCTTACGACTTTGTCTGGAAATCCAGAGAACTCTCCGATTCTTTGAAAATGAAGTTTTTGGGAGACAATGCTTATGAATTTTATGGTTTTCATGGTTTGCCGAATCTTCCCTATATTAAAAATATGTCAGAGTAAATAGAAAAAAATATGAAAGGAATCAAAATATCTCATCATCAGAATTTAGAGTTGATAGACATAGAAGATGCCAAAACACCTCAAGCAGGTGAAGTTCTTCTCAAGTTATGCTATGTTGGTTTTTGCGGTTCTGATCTCAGTACTTTCAGGGGCCGCAATACAATGGCTCTTGACCCCGTAATTCCAGGTCATGAGGTCGGCGCTATCATCGAAGAGGTTGGAACAGGTGTACCAGATGGTTTAAAACCCGGAATGGTTGTAACCTGTAATCCATACACAAATTGCGGCAAGTGCGCCTCATGCAGAAACGGACGTGTCAATGCCTGCCAGCATAATGAGACATTAGGCGTTCAACGCGATGGCGCCATGCGTGAATATATCGTCCTGCCGTGGGAAAAGGTTATTCCAGCAGGACTCCTTTCTCCTATGGCTTGTGCATTGATAGAACCGATGTCTGTGGGATTTCATGCAGTCAGCCGTGCCCAAGTTACAGACATTGATGTTGTTGTCGTCATCGGCTGCGGCATGGTTGGAATGGGCGCAATCGTTCGTTCTTCATTACGTGGTGCAACTGTTGTTGCAGTAGATATTGATGATGCTAAACTAGAAATTGCCAAGGAACTTGGAGCTGCATATACCATCAATTCCAGAACCGAGGATGTTCATTCACGTCTAATGGAAATAACGAGTGGATATGGACCGGATGTTATCATAGAAGCAGTAGGTAGTGCACCTACTTATCAGATGGCGGTAGAGGAAGTGGCTTTTACCGGTCGAGTTGTATGTATTGGATATGCAAAGAGTGAAGTTACGTTCCAAACAAAGTATTTCGTTCAAAAGGAATTGGATATTCGCGGATCCCGTAATGCCATGCCACAGGATTTCCGTGCAGTAATTCATTATCTGGAGCGAGGAAAATGTCCAATCAACAAGCTAATCACAAAGATTGTTGAACCCGAAAACGCAAAGGAAGCGATAGAATGGTGGAATGATAATCCAGGGAAGGTTTTCCGTATATTAGTTCATTTTAACCAAAATCAAGATGTTTTTTAAACCTAGCCCCCCATCTTCTCTCCATATCCGTATAAACAATATTCAAGAAAGAGAGAATCAGGCGGAAACGCCCGAAAAATGGGGATAGAAAAGATGACTTATACTGATATAGATAAACACATTTATGGTTAATAAATAAAATGTGTTTAGTAATGAAAGACAAACGTAAAAGTTACAGCAAGGAAGACAAATTGTCTTTACTTCGCGATTATTATCAGTCAGGGCTCAGCAAAAACAGTTTTTGCAAGAGTCGTGGAATATCAGCAATCAAGTCATTAAATACTTGGCTAAAAGTGTTTGCTAATGAAAAAGAATTGTTATCTTTGCAGTCAGAACTAGCAAACATAACAGATATGGCAAATCGCAGTAAAGAAAGCTATCAAGAAGAGAATGCTCAATTGAAGCAACGCATCAAGGAGTTAGAGAAAGCCTTGGCCTTCTCTAAGTTGGAAACTGAAGCACGTGATCTGATGATTACTCGTGCTGAAGAGTACTTTGATATCCCAATACGAAAAAAAACTGGGGCCAAGTAGTCATGGAACTGGTCGAGCAGCGCAGCATGAAAGTTGCGCCTGCTTGCCGCCTATTTGGCCATTGCCGTCAAGCCTTCTACCAGTCGAAGGCTGATATTGAAGCAGAAGTAAATCGTGATAAAGTTATCTTGGATAATGTTCGTGAAATCCGAGATGAGGATCCAGGTATTGGTGGCTATAAACTTTGGCTCATGCTGACTGAACTTTATGGTCGAAAGCTCATGGTATGTGGCTGGCATTAATGGCAAGGATGAATCCCAGAAACTGGCCCTGGATTTATCTTCTCTGACAAAGCAAAACTCACGGGTTGTTTTGTTCGAGGATAGCGGAACGGCAAAAAATCCTTGGAAAATTTCATACCGTAAGGTTAGGGGAATGAAAGAGTATATCACGGCACAGCCTAGTGGTGGCTTTGTGATGGTTATCAAATAGTAAATGCAATCAGTAAATAAGAAAATGATGAATTCGTTATTTCGTAAAGTTATTGCCGTTGTAGGTTTTATGCCTTTCAGCGTGGTTGCTTCGGCAGGGAATATGGGTGCTGGAGAGGTTCATGCCGTATTCAATGGCTTGGAATGGCAAAAGGGAAATGGCAAGTTGCTGGTGCAGTTTGTCAAGCCGGATGTGGTGAGAGTTAGATTCCAGCCAGAGGGTAAGTTTGCCGGTAATGGTACGGATGTGTGTGTGCCACGCAAGGATAAGAAAATAAAACTGCGTTATGGAAAGGATTATCTCTCCATGACATCAGATAGTCTGGTGGTTACGATTGACCAGTCTTCGGGAGCCATCAGTTATTTCGACCATCAGCATCATCTGCTTCTGTCAGAAAACCTAAAGAATCCCCGTTCTTCACAGAAAGTTTATCAGGAAAAGGTGAGTTTTGACGAGAAAACCCGTAGAGTGGTACATACGGCAAATGGCGATGTTGAGGAAATGGACGTGCTGAAGCGGGATACGCTGGGCTCGGCTTATCGCTATCAGATGAACTTCAACTGGAAGAAGAATGAGGCTATCTATGGCTTGGGATCCCATGTAGAGGACTACATGAACCTGCGTGGCAAGAAGATGTGGCTTTGTCAGCACAACCTGAAGGCGATGGTACCGGTGCTCAACTCTACGGCTGGTTATGGCTTGCTTTTTGATGCAGGCTGTGCCATGATATATAATAATGTGGCAGATAGCAGTTATGTGGAAATGGAAGCTGCGCAGGAAATTGATTATTACATGATGAAGGGACACAACATGGATGAGGTGGTTGCCAATTATCGCCAGCTTACAGGTGAGTGCCCGATGATGCCGCAGTATCTTTTCGGCTATACCCAGTCGAAGGAACGCTATTGCAGTTCCAAGGAACTGGAGAGCATCGTCAGAGAATATCGCCAGCGCAAGATTCCGCTTGATATGATAGTACAGGATTGGAGTTACTGGCCTGCAGGGCATTGGGGAGAGATGAAGATGGACACGAAGTTTTATCCCGACAAGAAAGCTTTGGCAGATTCGCTCCATGCCATGAACTGCAAGTTGATGATTTCTATCTGGCCTAATGCGCAGTTCTGCCCTCAGAACGATGATTTCAAGAAAAGGGAATGGATATTGCCAGGTGGGTCTGTTTATGACGCTTATAATCCGAAGGCCCGTTCGCTCTATTGGGATTATGCCAACAACGAGTTCTTCAAGAATGGGTTTGATGCGTGGTGGTGCGATTCCTCTGAACCTGTGGATGGCGACTGGAACAATCCGATGCGCAAGGGTTATGGCTATCAGAACCATGCCGAGCGATGGAAACTCAACACTCGGGCTTTGAGTGATATGCTGGGGGCAGAGCGCAGCCAGACTTACTCTCTTTATCATGCAATGGGCATCTATGAACATCAGAGAGCGGTGACCGATGGGAAGCGAGTTGTTAATCTAACCCGTTCTTCGTATGCCGGTCAGCAGCGCTTTTCTACCATCACCTGGAACGGAGACACTTATGCCTCATGGAAGAGTTTTGCCCAGATGATTCCTGCAGGCTTGAATTTCATGGCTACGGGATGTCCTTATTGGACGATTGATGTTGGCGCTTTCTTCGTAGGTTCTGACAAATGGAACCGATGGTTCTATAAGGGTGAGTTCCCTAAAGGGTGCAACGACCCTGCCTATCGTGAACTGTACACGAGAATGTTCCAGTTTGCCACCTTCCTGCCTATGCTTCGAAGTCATGGCACTGATACACCCCGAGAGGTATGGCGATTTGGCAATCCAGGCGAACCCTTCTACGAGAGTATAGTCAACCATATCAGGTTACGCTACGAACTGTTGCCATATACCTATTCGCTGGCTTCGAAAGTGACAAGAGAAGGCTACACCCTGACACGTGCCCTGGCATTTGACTTTGCTTCGGATTCCACCGTTCATGATATCAAGGACGAGTTTATGATGGGACCATCCTTCCTGGTAGCTCCCATGACCCGACCATTGATGCAGTATGGCGAGGCAAGCAGAAAGGTGTATCTTCCAAAAACAGATGCAGGCTGGTATGACTATTGGACCGGCAAGCATGAGGCTGGAGGCAGATGGATAGAGGCGGCAGCCCCTATAGAGCATTCTCCTCTCTATGTGAAAGCAGGCAGCATCATTCCGTTTGCAGTCTGCCAGCAATTTACAGGAGAGCAGCCTGATGCACCTTACACTATCAAGATATATCCTGGAGCAGATGCCGACTTTGAAATCTACGAGGATGCCGGTGATGGCTATGCCTACGAGAAGAAAGCCTTTGCCACCTATCGTCTGCATTGGAATGACAAGGCTAAAACCCTGGAAATTTCAGCGAGAATGGGAAGTCATAGGAATATGGTGAAGGAAAGACTGCTCAACATCAAACTCCTGGACGGAAGCAAGAATACGGTTGCATACAAGGGAAAGGCTCTGAAAGTAGCTATGGGTAACGATGAGATGAAAAATCTGGTGCCCGTTTCCTGATGATTCAAGGAGTTCATCACGATAATTACGACCTCTGGAAATCGAAGTATCAGCCATGGAACTCTGTTAATATCGGTCCGAAGCGCGATTTGCTCCGTGAGTGGGTGAATGCTTGTCATAAGTATCACATGCGCTATGGAGTTACGTTCCACCACGAATACACCTGGTGGTGGTGGCAGACTGCTTTCGGCTGTGACAAACAGGGTAAAAAAGCCGGGGTACCTTATGATGGACATCTTACTCTTGCTGATGGAAAGGGCAAATGGTGGGAAGGATATGACCCTCGTCTGCTTTATGGCATTGATCTGCAGGAATATGAGAGTGTGGCTACTGCTGCACTGTCGGGATGGTCGCCTCCTAAGGCTGGTGTCTTCTCACGGCATCTTGAGTATGCCAACTGGTTTGCCAAGCAATGGGCGCTCCGTATGATGGATGTAACCGAAAATTATGCTCCCGACTTCATTTATACGGATGGTACTTACGAGGGACCTTTCACGGGACGTGGCACAGGCACGGGTTACAAGTGTAATGCCATGCAGACAGTGATAACGGATTACTATAACCGTCAGCTCAAGACCAAGGGCAAGGTAGATGGATTCTCTATCGTCAAGTTCCGGCATCCTACCAATGGTACGGTTAATACTGCGGAATTTGATTTTCCTGACTCCATCAATGCTTCGCAGCCTTGGATATGCGAGGCTCCTGTAGGAGACTGGTTCTATGCACCCAACTTTACATACGATTCCGGCAGTATGATACGCTTTATCATCGAGGCCATTGCTCGTGACGGTAATGTGGCGCTCAATATTCCTCTGCGTCCTGATGGCAGTAAGAGGATGGTTGTGTTGAAATGCTGGAAAAGGTAGGTAAGTGGATGAAAATCAACGGCGAGGCTGTTTATGGCAGCAAGGCATGGAAGACTTTGGGTGAGGGTGAGATAATCAATGGCAAACTCAAGACGCTTCCTGGCGGAGGATTGGGTAGCAAGCAGGCTAATTTCAGATTCGATGCGCAGGATATCCGATTCACCCTTGGCAAGAACGGAAAGCTCTATGCTTTCATGATGAATGTTCCTTCTGCCGGACAGACAGTGGTTGTTCATTCCCTGGCGGATGGCAAGGGCTATCTTGCGTCAAAGATCAAGTCGGTAAAGCTGTTGGGTTACAAGGACAGTATCCAGTGGAAAATGTCATCTGATGGTCTTCAGGTTACTTATCCGGAACATGCCAACCTTGCTACTGCGGCAGTTTTGTGTATTGCCATTAATGATTAAGGTACTGTAACCTACAGAGATACACTCCTTTATTAAGAATTTAAATAGAAAAAATATCAAAAAATGAAGAAACAACTGATAATTGCTCTATTGAGCATAGCTCCAGCCTTGGGTGTTGTGGCGCAAGATAAACTTTATAAGGATGAGTTCCCGCTGGGCGACATCACCCTTCTGGACGGACCATTGAAGCATGCTCGCGACTTGAACGTGGAGGTGCTCCTGAAATATGATTGCGACCGCATGCTGGCCCCGTATCGCAAGGAGGCAGGCTTGCAACCTCGCAAACCTTCTTATCCCAACTGGGATGGACTGGACGGACATGTGGGCGGACATTATCTGTCGGCTCTTGCCATCAATGCTGCCACAGGCAATGAGGAGTGCCGCAAGCGCATGGAATATATGATATCCGAACTCCAGCTGGTGCTTGATGCCAACAATCAACGTCCTGAAGCCTGGTGCCATAACTATATCGGTGGTGTTCCGAATAGTGCCAAGATGTGGACGGCTTTCAGTAAAGGAGATTTCGGACCTTACTTCGGTACGTGGGCACCTTTCTATAACATTCATAAAATGTATGCAGGTCTTCGTGATGCATGGCTCTATTGCGGAAATGAACAGGCGAAAAACCTCTTTCTGAAGTTCTGTGACTGGGCTGTAGATATCACCGCAGACTTGAATGATGAGCAGATGGAGCAAATATTAGGCAATGAGCATGGTGGCATGAACGAGGTGCTTGCCGATGCCTATGCCATCACCTATGATGCGAAATATTTGAGTTGTGCTCGTCGCTTCTCTCACAAACAGTTGCTTGTTCCGATGGAGAAAGGCAAGGATTGTCTTGACAATATGCATGCCAACACGCAGATTCCTAAGGTTATCGGATACCAACGCATTGCAGAGTTAGCACATGATATGCAATATCATAATGCCAGTGAGTATTTCTGGGAAATAGTGACTCGCCAACGTTCGCTCGCTTTGGGTGGAAACAGCCGTCGTGAGCATTTCCCAACTAAGGAAACTTGCATAGACTATGTCAACGATATCGACGGACCAGAGACTTGTAATACCTATAATATGTTGAAGTTGACCGAGGATTTGAACCGTGTCAACCATCAAGGTATGTATGGCGATTTCTATGAGACGGCGATGTTCAATCACATTCTCTCTGCCCAGCACCCAGAACATGGAGGCTATGTGTATTTCACCTCTGCTCGTCCTCGTCATTATCGCAATTATTCTGCACCTAACAAGGCAATGTGGTGTTGCGTGGGAACAGGTATGGAAGACCATGGTAAGTATGGGCAGTTTATCTGGACGCACGACAAGGGGATGAAGACTGAGGATGATGCGCTTTATGTGAATCTCTTCGTGGCTTCCGAATTGAACTGGAAGGAACGGAAGATGGTGCTTCGCCAACAGACAGCTTTCCCATACGCTGAGACATCCAACATAGAGGTAACTAAGGGAAAAGGTGTCTTCACCTTGAAGATTCGCAAGCCATTATTGTGTGATAACTTTACAGTGAAGGGAGTAGGCTTTGCCGTTGACTGCTATGAAGAGAATGGTTTCGTTTGTATCAAGCGCAAGTGGAAGAAAGGTGACCAGGTCGAAATCTCCATGCCTATGCATGCTTATATCAAGCCGATGATCAATGTTCCTCAATATGTAGCCATCATGTATGGCCCTATTTTGCTCGGCATGAAGAGTGGCACAGAGGATATGCGTTCGCTCATAGCTGACGATAGTCGTTTCGGACAATATGCTGCTGGTATGAAGTTGCCGCTCGACAAGGCTCCTATCCTTCTGCCTAAGCATCTGAATGACATCGCCAAGGACTTGAAGCCTATCCCTGATAAACCTTTGCATTTCAAACTCGCCACCCACATGGAGAATGTTATCAATGGTGAACTGCAGCCTTTCTTCGAGATTCATGATTCTCGATATATGATGTATTGGTTGGCACTCGGCGAGAATGATTACAAGGCTTATATGCAGAAGTTGGCTGATGAAGAAAAAGCCAGTCAGGCTTTGGAGGCTAGAACTGTGGATAAGGTGAGCCCTGGAGAACAACAGCCGGAGACCGACCATCGTATGGAGACTGATGATTCGAGCAAGGGTAATACAGAAGGTATTTTCTTCCGTGATGCAGAGGATGGTCATTATTTCAGCTATCTGATGCAGACCAAGGGAGAGACTAATCTTAGCCTTCAGCTTAAGTTCTGGGGACAGGATGAGTGGCGTACAAGTGAGTTTGATATTTATGTCAACGACAAGTTGCTTTGCAGCGTGAACAACAGTCATCGCTGGCGTACTACGCAGTTTAAGACCGTTGATTATGCCATTCCTTCAGAGTTTGTTAAGGGCAAGAAGGAAATTAGAGTGAAGTTTGTGGCTCATAAAGGCAAGCAGGTTGGACAGATTTATGGTGTGAGACTTGTGAAGAATTAAATGATGCCGGAACAGCCCTGGAATGGGGCTTTTTCCGGCATTTTTCAACACATCCTTTACAAATATTTACTAAAAACATATTAAAACACACTAATATTCAACAAAATAACATCAGATTCATAGTTTTATCCATATCTTTGCAGAAAAATAGAACATAACTATGATGATATTTACCAATACGCTCATATCGAATCAAAACAGATGTAATGTACCCCATTACATCCTCAACTGCAGTCTTCGGAAATAATACCTATCTTGCTTGAGATAACATATTATTAACGAATTAAAAATTACATGGGTTTAATCATATTATATTTTTTAGGTGCTCTGTCACTATCCTTTTTATGCTCCGTCCTGGAGGCGGTGCTACTTTCTACTCCGATGTCGTTTATCTCGATGAAGGAGAATCAAGGCAGCAAGACTGCCTCGTTGATGAAACAGTATAAGAACAACGTTGATCGCCCAGTGGGTGCCATTCTTTCGCTCAACACCATCGCCCACACCATCGGCTCTGCCGGCGTGGGTGCCGAGTCTATCAAACTCTTTGGCGAAGAATACTTCGGTATCATTTCCGCCATTCTCACCTTGCTGATTCTGGTGCTTTCAGAAATCATCCCGAAGACCATCGGTGCTTCTTACTGGCGCTCGCTGGCAATGCCATCCACCAAGATTATCCGGATACTCATCTTCATCACCTACCCTCTGGTACTGCTCTCAGAACTTATCACAAAGGTATTCACGCCTAAGAGCCACCAGGCTTCCATGAGCCGCGAAGAGGTTTCGGCCATGGTAGATGTAGGAACCACAGAAGGCATCTTCCGTGAATCGGAAAGCAAGATCATCAAGAGCTGCATCCGTCTGGCTGGAGTTAAGGCAAAAGAGGTGATGACACCATCCATCGTGGTAGAATCTGCTAATATGCATCTAACCACCAAGGAGTTTTACGAACTGAAGGAGTGGAATTTCTCACGCATTCCTGTATATGATAACAATAAGGACTATATCGTGGGCTACGTTCTGAAGGATGTGGTTCTCAAATCGGTTTCAGACGATGAATTCCAAACCCGATTATCCGAGCTGATGCGCCCGATTCTTTCCTTCAACGAGGATGAATCGCTATATCAGATCTGGGAAAAGATGTTGGAAAAGCGAGAGCACATCTCCATTATCGTAGATGAATACGGATGCCTTCGCGGCGTAGTTTCCATGGAGGATGTGATAGAAACGATGACGGGCGTGGAAATCGTAGATGAAGACGATGTTGCCGTGGATATGCAAGCCTTGGCTAAGGAAAAATCACGCCTGATGATGCAGAAAAAGAAGTAAGAATAAAAAAACTCGTTGGCAAATACCAACGAGTTTTTTTTACTTGGCACCTGGCTTCACTTTGAGAGAGAAGTTACCATCAAAATCTGTTACTGTACCCTGGGTAACTTTCTGTCCCTCGATGATAACAGACTTGTTTTTCATAGAATAAAATCGTTCAAGTATCATTATTATTATCCAAATCTTTGTTTTTTATACATTTCAGCACAAAGTTACATACTTTTTTGCATATATAATAAGGTATAGTGGATTTTTTTGCGTAATTTTGCCGATGAATAAGCTAAATGGCTCTGGAAGCAATAGCACCAGAAGATGAGCCAGGAGGCAAAACCCAGAAACAAAACAAAGCATTATGCAGACCAGCAAATACCTATTAGCAACAGAAAGAGACGCCGAATGGGGTCTCACCATCAGCACCGTGGGACGGGAAGAAATCGCCCCGGGAGAAGAATATCCTACCAAGGGACATGCCGATGGATATTACTTCGATATTCAGAAGGGAAGAACCCTTGATGAATACCAGCTTCTCTACCAGCCGGAAGGAGAAGGTGTGTTCCACTCTGCTCATCTTCCGGAAACAAAGATCAAGGCTGGAGACATCTTCCTGCTCTTTCCCGGTGAATGGCATACCTACCATCCATCAGGCACCAAGGGATGGAAAAGCTATTGGATCGGATTCAAGGGAAAGAATATCGACGACCGTGTGAAGGCGGGATTCCTGTCCCCTGAAAAGCCGATCTATCACGTGGGCTACAGCAACGAGATCATCAGCCTGTATGAAGAGGCTTACAAGACGGCACAGGAGGAGGCTGCATACGCTCAGCAGACTATGGCGGGTATCGTAAACCATCTCATCGGAAAGGTGTATTCCCTGGAGAGAAACATCATCCTGAACAAGGATTCCAAGCATGTGGATATCATCAACAGGGCGCGCCTGCGCATCCGTGAATCTCTTGAGGATACACTCACCATCCAGGAGATAGCCCAGGAACTAGGCATCAGCTACTCTTCGTTCCGCAAGCTCTTCAAGGAGCATACCGGCTTCGCTCCAGCACTCTACCAGCAGACACTGAAACTGCAGAGAGCCAAGGAGCTGCTTTCTACCACCGATGAGAGCATCAAGGAGATTGCCTATCGCCTCAATTTCGAATCACCAGATTATTTCTCAGCTAAATTCAAGAGCCAGACTGGCATGAAACCGTCTGATTTCAGAAATACAACCCGATAAAATTTCCACAAAATAACGAGCAGAACTTTCGCAGATGAGAAGTTAGGGGAAAATTCCCCTAACTTCAAGTAATTCTCCTACATACGAAACTTGAACAGCGAAAAACTTAAATTTTTGATATTTCATAGAGATTCTTGACCCTCCGCCAAAAAACTAGGCTCTAATATCATTTTCTCTTGTTCCATCTTGCACATTCCCCCTATCTTTGCAATCGTAAACAAAAAACAATAGCAAATAACAATAACTTAAAATACACTCTAAAAAAATGGAACAGAAGAAATACTTCTTTGCCGTAGATCTGGGCGCTACCAGTGGCAGAACCATTCTGGGAAGCTTATCAGATGGCAAATTCGATTTGGAAGAAATGACACGCTTCGACAACCGACTCATCGAAACCGGCAATCACTTCTACTGGGATATCTTTGCTCTCTTCTATGAGATCATCGCAGGTCTGAAACTCGTGGCGCAGCGCGGTATCCACATCGAAAGCATCGGTATCGATACCTGGGGATGCGACTTCGTATATGTAGATAAAAACGGGGACATTCTCCGCAATCCTCTCGCCTACCGCGACCCTCATACCTTCGGCGTGATGGAGAAATATTTCGACGAGAAAATCAGCAAGGAAAAGGTATATGAGAAGACCGGAATCCAATTCATGAACTTCAATTCGCTCTTCCAGATATACGCCATGAGAAAGGCTGGAAACGTGGCTTTGGAGAATGCCGACAAGATTCTCTTTATCCCTGATGCCCTGAGCTATATGCTTACCGGTAACGCCATCTGCGAATATACCGTGGCTTCAACTTCCCAGATTCTCAACCCAATGACAGGCGATCTCGACAACGAACTCGTAGAGAGTCTCGGACTGAAGAGAGAGCAGTTTGGCAAGATGACCAACCCTGCTTCCATCATCGGCACACTCACCGAAGAGGTGCAGAAGATGACGGGCTTGAATGCCGTTCCTGTCATTGCCGTAGCAGGTCACGATACCGCCAGTGCAGTAGCTGCCGTACCAGCCAAGAACGAGGAGTTTGCCTACCTGAGCTCTGGCACCTGGAGTCTGATGGGTATCGAGACCAAGAACGCCATCATCAACGAGAAGAGTTATGAACTCAACTTCACCAACGAAGGCGGCATCGAGGGTACTACCCGATTCCTAAAGAACATCTGCGGCATGTGGATTTACGAGCGCTGCCGCAAGGAATGGAAGGACGAAGCTGCTGCCAACCAGAAGGATATGAAGAGTCTGGGACATACTGAGCTGATTGCCGAAGCGATGAAGCAGCCTGCCTTCCAGAGCATCATCAACCCGGACGATGCCTGCTTTACCAACCCATCGAGCATGGTAGAAGCTATCAAGCAGTATTGCGAAAAGACAGGCCAGCACGTTCCTCAGAACTATGGCGAATTCTGCCGTTGCATCTTCGAGAGTCTCGCACTCCGTTATCGTCAGATTTTCACCTGGCTGAAGGATTTTGCCGACTTCGACCTCAACGTGCTCCACATCATCGGTGGTGGTTCGCTCAATCAATATCTCAACCAGTTTACAGCCGACAGCTGCGGTGTCACCGTTCTGGCTGGTCCTCAGGAAGGTACAGCCATCGGCAACATCATGCTTCAGGCAAAGGCATCAGGCTTGGTCAAGGACATCTGGGAAATGCGTCAGATCATCGCCAACTCGCTGGAGCTCAAGATATTCGAGCCAAAGAACAAGGAGGCTTGGGATGAGGCATACGAAAAGTTTTTAAAGGTAAAAGGGTAAAAAAATAAAAGCATAAAAAAATAAACAAATAAAATACACAAAAACAATGAAAGCAGATTTGATTTTAAAGAATTATGAGATTGCTAAGGAGCGCTATGCTGCTCTGGGTGTAGATACAGACAAGGCTATTGAGACTTTGGAGAAGACTCCTATCTCTCTGCACTGCTGGCAGGCTGACGACGTGGTTGGCTTCGAGCGTGGCGAGGCTGCTTCTGGCGGTATCCAGAGTACAGGTAACTACCCTGGCAAGGCTCGCAACATCGATGAACTCCGACAGGATATCGAGAAGGTGAACTCTCTCCTGGCTGGTACTTTCCGTCTCAACCTCCACGAGATTTACGGTGAGTTCGGTAGCAAACAGATCGACCGCAACGAGGTAACCGTAGATCAGTTTACAGGTTGGATGCAGTGGGCTAAGGAGCAGAACATGAAGCTCGACTTCAACTCTACTTCTTTCTCTCACCCATTGAGCGGAAATCTCACATTGTCAAATCCTGACCCAGCTATCCGCGAGTTCTGGATTGAGCACACCAAGCGTTGCCGCCGTATCGCAGACGCTATGGGTAAGTTCCAGAACGACCCATGTATCATGAACATCTGGGTACACGACGGTTCCAAGGATATCACCGTAGAGAAGGGCCGCTATCGCGAAATCCTGAAGAACTCTCTCGATGAGATCCTGGCAGAGGAGTTGCCAAATATGAAGTCTTGCCTGGAGGCTAAGCTCTTCGGTATCGGCTTGGAGGCTTACACCGTAGGTTCTCACGACTTCTACGCTGGCTACTGCGCTAAGAACAACGTGATGTATACCCTGGATACAGGTCACTATGAGCCAACAGAGAACGTATCGGATGCCGTTTCAGCACTCCTGCTCTTCGTTCCAGAGTTGATGCTCCACGTATCTCGCCCAATGCACTGGGATTCAGACCACGTAACCCTCTTCGACGACAATACCCGCAACCTCTTCTCAGAGTTGGTTCGTGCCAACGCACTCGACCGTGCTCATATCGGTCTCGACTACTTCGACGGTTCCATCAACCGTATCGGTGCTTACATCATCGGTGTACGTGCAGCCCAGAAGTCATTGTTGCAGGCATTCCTTGAGCCACTGGATACCCTCCGCAAGTACGAGGACGAGGGCAAGCTCTTCCAGCGTCTGGCTCTCCTCGAGGAAGAGAAGACATTGCCATTCGGTGCTGTATATGATTACTTCAACCTGAAGAACAACATCCCTGTTGGCGAGGAGTACATCGCTGACATCGAGAAGTACGAGGCTGAGGTTCTCGCTAAGAGAAACTAATATATAAGCAAAAACTCCTAGGCTCATAGCAGCCTAGGAGCTTTTCGGTCTGTTTATACCTAAAAACCAAGCAATTAACAATTATGGAAATATTAATAGGACTTTTCATCATAGCCATCGGTGCATTCTGCCAGTCCAGCTGTTATGTTCCTATCAACAAGATCAAAGATTGGAGTTGGGAATCATACTGGATAGTTCAGGGTGTGTTCGCATGGCTTATTTTGCCTTTTTTCGGCGCTATGCTCGCTGTACCTAGCGGACATTCCTTCTTTGAATTATTCGACGGATTCGGCTTCAATGTGGCTATGAGCATGCTCTTCGGTGTACTCTGGGGCGTAGGCGGACTGACCTTCGGTCTCTCCATGCGCTACCTGGGTGTGGCATTGGGTCAGAGCATCGCCCTGGGAACCTGCGCAGGTCTCGGTACCATTATGGGACCGGTACTGCTCAACATCTTCTTTCCGGAACTGGATGCCCTCTCATCGCTCACCTTCAGCGTCATCCTCGGTGTGGTAGTCACCCTGCTCGGTATCGCCATCATCGGTGTGGCTGGCAGCATGAAGGCGGCTTCGCTCTCTGAAGAGGAGAAGAAGGCTGCGGTAAAGGATTTCAACTTCCCTAAGGGTCTTGCCATCGCCCTGCTGGCTGGTTTCATGAGCGGATGCTTCAATGTGGGTCTCGCCTTCGGCGATGATATCCACTTCGGCACCTTCACCCCTGATATGTTCAAGACCCTGCCTGCTACCTTCCTCGTTACCGTGGGTGGTTTCATTACCAATGCCATCTACTGTTTCTATCAGAACACCAAGAATCATACTTGGAGCGACTATAAGAACGAGGAGGTTTGGGGCAACAACATCCTGTATTGTGCCCTGGCTGGTGCCTTGTGGTACAGTCAGTTCTTCGGTTTGTCATTAGGAAAAGGTTTCCTCACCGAATCCCCTACCCTTATGACTCTGTCTTTCTGCATCCTGATGGCACTCAACGTGGTGTTCTCAAATGTATGGGGCATCATCCTGAAGGAATGGAAGGGATGCTCATCAAAGACCATCACCGTATTAATCGTCGGCATCATCGTCTTGATTATCTCAAGCTTCCTGCCACAATTGATTTAACTTCAAAATATAGAATGATATGAAAAGATTTGCATTTAAGATGTATCTCAAGAAGGGATGCGAAAAGGAATATGCCAAGCGCCATGCTGCGATCTGGCCTGAGCTGAAACAGATGATCAAGGATCAGGGAGTAAGCGACTACAGTATCTTCTGGGACAAGGACACCAACCTGCTCTTTGCCGTTCAGAAATGCGACAGCGATACCAACAGCCAGGACACAACCAACGTGGATCCTATCACCCAGAAATGGTGGGATATGATGGCAGACATCATGGAGGTGAATCCTGATAATTCGCCTGTCAGCATCCCGCTGGAAGAACTTTTCCATATGGATTGATATAAAGATTTTAGTTAGCTTAGAAACAGAAAAAGCCCCCGATCATCTCACGATGTTCGAGGGCTTTGTTTCACTAAACCCAAAAACTTTTACCTAATAACACTAAAACCTAAATTAAACCTATTACCTATAAAATGTATATCTAGTAAACCTATTATATCAAAATATTACTAACAACACTATATCAACTATTCATAACCTATACCTTATCTTGGCAAATTGAAAGCCTTGGTCATCTCAGCCATTTCTTCCTGGCTCATACCATCAGGCTCGAATCCCATGCACATGGAATCGATGTAGATCTTCGCACTCTTAGAGAGCACGTCAATCTGGTCGAAGGCATCCATTACATCCAAGCCCTTGGCAAAGACGCCGTGTTTCTCCCACATCACTACATCATAGTCTTCCAGCTCCTTCAAGGTTTCCTCAGCCAGCTTCAGACTGCCTGGCAACTGATAAGGAACGATACCCAGACCGAGTGGACAGAACGCCTTGGTCTCTGGAATCATACTCCAGAGCAGGTTGCTCAATACATCCTTGCCCATGAACTTCTTGTTGTGGCTCATAGCAATGAGTTCGATAGGATGAGTATGAACGGTAGCCTTGTAGTTGGAACCCTTTTCGATGAGACGGGCATGAACGCTCAGGTGACTTGGCAACTCTGATGTAGGCATCACGGCGTTATCAGCGATGATGACATAGCTGGCGCAATCGTCGAGGATTCGGATAATAGAACCGTTCTCCATAGGCCAGCGAGCCAAGTCGCGCATACGCTTGCCTGTACCCTTGCAGAAAAAGTAGCAACCCTTCAAGGCTGGCAATGCTGTACCAATCTGCTTTACTTCGCTGATGGCAGGCAAAGCCTTGATCTCGTCATCTACCAAGTCGGTGATGTTCACGGTGATGTTACCACCATTACGCTCAGCCCAACCATTCTGCCAGAGGTATCCGGCAACTTCTGCAATCTTCTCGACCTCCTTTTTCAAGGCAGGACGACCTTCTAATACGCTATTCATTGTAATCTTGTTATTAGCTTGTTTAAAAATTCTGCTGCAAAAGTAGTGATTTCCCCTCATATCCAACCTATTCTTTTGATATTTGGGCTATGACATTTGGCATAACCCTCAAAATCGTGAAAAAATGCAGAAGGCGGCTCCTTGCATCACGCAAGAAAACCGCCCTTTTCATTCTACATGCCAATAGAGAATTCATACTCTATTGATGAGATGAGATTTATGCTCTTTTTTATTGAGTTGAGATTTATGCTCTTTTTATAACCAGAAATTGATATTCTATTTTACTTCTTTCTTCCCTGGGGTTACATCAGAGAGAATATAACAGGGATGGTATATTTTACGTTTACCGGTTTACCATCCTGTGTACCAGGAGTCCAGTTAGGCATCGCCTTCACGATTCTCAAAGCTTCGGCATCCAGTTCCGGATCTACAGATCTTGCAATTCGGGCTTTGGTAACGCTACCATCCTTCTGAATGACAAAGGTTACAATCACACGGCCCTGCTTTTTGGCCTTGACGGCGGAAGCCGGATACTTGATGTTTGCAGCCAGATACTTCATCATCATTTCCTGACCACCAGGAAATTGCGGCATTGTCTCTGTTACATCATAAACCACATTCTTGGTTGTATCGGCTGGGGCTGTCGCATCAGAAGCCTTTGCTTCCGCCTTCAGTTCAGCTTCCAACTTTGCCAATTCAGCAGCCTTAGCTTCTTCTGCCTTTTTGGCTTCTGCGGCAGCTTTTGCTTCTTCAGCCGTCGGATTCGCCACAGCCACATCAGCATTCAGAGCCTGCTCAGCCTTCTGCTGAACCTCGGCTACTTCCGGAATCTGCTCGCCAATCTCACGAGCCACACTCTCGATGTTGCTCACCATAAGCAACGCTCCTGCTAAAGGTGCGAAAAGGAGGTACTTCGCCTTGCCTATTTCACTGGTTCTACGTTTGTTCATCATTTTAATTCTTTTTTTAAGAGGTAATAAATTAAAATTATTAGCAATCTTGGTCGATTCATTCGGCTGTCGATATGCCAAACCTAGAAGGTGATACTGATAGGATTTGCGCGCGTTGCCATCAGATAAAACACTTTCATCGGCTAAATATTCCAAATTCATTCTTACTTCCTGCTTCATCAACCAGGCAAACGGATTAAACCAGCAGGCGATGGAGAAAAGCTCGGAGAAGAGGGTATCCAGGGAATGGAGACCCGAAACATGGGTGTACTCGTGAACCATCACTTCGTGCAACTGCTTGCCCTCCAGGGTAGATGGATACATAAACACCCAGCGGAAGAAGGAGAACGGACTCCCCTCGCCTCTGAGAAGATGTACCGTAATGCCTTCCACCTCCTGCTTCCGGGAAATAACCGCAAGGCGGATGATGCTGAAGAGCTGCCATACCAAACGCAATGAGAGAACCGCAACTCCTGCCCAATAGATGCCCAGCAGCATATCCATCCAGGTTATGCCGGGAGCCTGAGCCTTTACAACCACCACGGGATAAAACGTGTCGGCATATACATTCGCCATACTCGCCATCGTTGGTGTATCGCGCACCCAATATTCCAGATTGAGTGCCGGAACCATCAGGGCAACGGCATAGATGAGCCAGAGGGTAAGGCGGCGAAGACCGAAGAAAGTATCGCGGCTCACCGTGAGGCGATAAAAGCCATAAAGGAGCATCAGGGCTACATTGATTTTTATAAGATATATTGCCATACAGTTTCAGTTTTTTATATAAATTAGTTATTGAACTTTCGCATATTAGCTCCATACGCCCTGAAAGGGCAGAAGCTTTCAATTACAGTTATTTATTCTTCCGAATTCTCGATTTCACGGATGATATCCTTGAGGTCCTCGGGACTGATTTTCTCGTCCTTGGCAAAGAAGGAAACCATTTCCTTGAAGGAATTCTTGAAGTAATTGTTCACGAAACCCGACAGGAACTTCCGCTTGTAATCGCTCTCGGCTATGAGTGGAGAATAGACATAACCCTTACCATCCCGCTCCGCCTTGACATATTCCTTGCGCTTCAGATTGTTCACAATAGAAGCCACTGTAGTATAAGGTGGACGAGGTTCTGGCAACAGTTCCATAATCTGTTTCACGGCACATCGTCCCAATCGCCATATCCGAAGCATAATATCTTCTTCCTGATTCGTCAGCTTTTCCATATTTCTATCTTTATTCTTTTAAATTCAACATTCTTGTCTCTAAATCACGCTGCAAATCTACGAACTTTTCGTATAAAAACAAAACAATCTACGTTAAAAAACATAAACAATGCTATATTTTAACGTTTTACGAGCTTTTCGTAATACAAAGACGCAGATATTTACGAGATTATCGTAGAATTCAAATTAAGAGAGCCTATATATAACAATGTACAAAAATACATAAGTTGGTACAATATCATATATCAAGCAAAACAATGAGAAAAAGGGCTCAGGAGAGATTGTACGTGGATAAGACACCTCTCCTGAGTCGAAAAATATCTGATTCAGATAGAACCATCAAAAGGTAAGGTGATCATCAGCCGATGACCACCTTACCTTTTTTTAATACCTTGCATTTTGCGAGGTCTTCTTTTGTGTGCAATTCCTTGACTTTTTGGCAAAACACCTAGCATATTTGTACTATTTTACATTTTTAAGAATCATAATACTGCTATTATTGGGTATTTTTCGCTATCTTTGCAGACGAAGAATAAACAATTAAGAACAACTTAATAAAACCCGATATGATGAACTATAAAAGAAATCATAAATTCATAGGATTATCCTTTGCTATGGCATTGATGTCATCACTCAACTGCCAGGCACAGTTGCTCCCTACCCCTACGCAGGAAGCCAAACCGGGCGTAAGATGGTGGTGGATGGGCTCTGCTGTGGATCAAGAGAATCTGAAGTGGAACCTTGGCGAATACGCCAAGGCAGGTATCGGTGCCGTAGAAATCACACCCCTCTATGGTGTGCAGGGCAACGACAAGAACGATATCCCTTATCTCTCGCCTAAATGGATGGACATGCTCAAATTTGTAGAGAAGGAAAACAAGCAGGTGGGCATTGAAACCGATATGGCTACAGGAACAGGTTGGCCTTTCGGTGGTCCTTGGGTACCTATCAGCGAAGCAGCATGCAAGGCGGTGTTCGTAGATACCATCGTGGATGTGAAACAGAAACTGATGGAGATAGAATTCAACGTGCCACAGAAAGAGCGTGCCTTCGCCAAGCTGAAGGTCATCAAGGCGTTCCCTGTGGAGGGTGAAAAATACAAGAAACGCGTCATCGCTCTCTATGAAAGCCGCACCCGACAGAAGGTGAAACGTGCCGCACCTGGAGGAGAGGGATATGTCATCGACCATTTCGACTCTACTGCCGTGGCCAATTACCTGCAGCACATCGACAGCGCCTTCGTAGCATCGAAGACTCCATATCCGCATACCTTCTTCAATGACAGCTACGAGGTGTATGGCGCCAACTGGACACCTAACCTCCTGACAGAATTCGAGAAATATCACGGATATAAACTGCAGGATAAGTTCCCAGAGTTCCTGGATGGCGATGCCATGGTGGTTAGCGACTACCGTGAAACCCTGGGCGACATGCTGCTCAAGAACTTTACAGAACAGTGGACGGCATGGGCAAACAAACGTGGCGCCATCACCCGCAACCAGGCACACGGTTCACCTGCCAACCTCATCGACTGCTATGCAGCCGTTGACATCCCGGAGATTGAAGGCTTCGGACTGACCGACTTCGGCATCAAGGGACTGCGCAAGGATCCGGGTAAGACCCGTCCTAACTTCAGCGACCTCAGCATGCTGAAATATGCTCCATCGGCTGCGCACATCACCGGAAAGAAATATACATCCAGCGAAACCTTCACCTGGCTCACCGAGCACTTCCGCACTTCCCTGAGCCAGATGAAACCGGATATGGACCTGATGTTCTGCGCCGGCGTAAACCACATGTTCTTCCATGGCACAGCCTATTCGCCAAAGAACGATCCATGGCCAGGATGGAAGTTCTATGCTTCGGTGGATATGAGTCCTACCAACAGCATCTGGCGCGATGCTCCGGAACTGATGAAGTACATCACCAACTGCCAGACCTATCTGCAGTGGGGACAGCCAGACAATGATTTCCTGGTTTATCTGCCGGTAAGAGATATGTGGCGCAAGGATACCAAAAACTGGCTGATGCAATTCGACATCCACAGCATGGCGAAGAAGGCACCGGAGTTTATCAAGGTGATTCTCGACATCGACAAGGCAGGATTCGACTGCGACTACATCAGCGACAAGTATCTCCGCACGTGTACCTTTAAGAACGGTATGATTGAAACGGCTGCCGGAACCCGATACAAGGGCATCATCATCCCTGGCAACAACATCATGCCAAGCGACGTGATTGAGCACATCTCTGCCCTCAAGGCACAAGGCGCCAAGATCATCAAGGGCGACAACATCAAGGCGATGGAACAGGCGGCCAAACCGGAACTGATGAGAAAGAACCTGGGGTTGAAGATGATCCGCCGCAACAACAGCATCGGTCATCATTACTTCATCGCCAACCTCACCAGCAAGGATATCGCCACCAATGTGGCTTTGGCTGTAAACGAGAAGCATGGCATCTGGTACAACCCTATGACGGGCAAATACCACGAGGCAACCATCGGCGACAAGGGTATCCAGCTGAACCTGAAGAGTGGCGAGAGCCGCATCCTCATCACCTCGGATAAGCCTGTAAGCGAGTGGAAACTCGGTTCCAAGGTGAAGGTGAGCGAAAAGGAGAAGTTTGCGGCTGCGGATAGCAAGACCATCGACCTGACAGCCAATACCTGGAAACTGTCATTCACCGAGGAGGCTCCTAAGGTGGGCGAAACCTTCAACCTCAAGGGCGTAAAGTCTTGGGAAGGTCTCAGCGACAAAGCGAAGATAATGATGGGAACAGGTATTTACGAAACCACCATCAAGCTGTCGAAGGATGATGCCCAGAGACAGTGGGCTATCGACCTGGGTGATGTACGCGAAAGTGCCCGCGTCTATATCAATAATAAATATGTAGGATGCGCATGGGCTGTACCATATATTCTCAACTGCAAGGATGCACTCAACAAGGGCAAGAACATCATCCGCATCGAGGTTACCAATCTGCCTGCCAACCGCATCGCAGAACTCGACCGTCAGGGCGTAAAATGGCGCAAGATGAAGGAAATCAATGTGGTGGACATCAACTACAAGAAGACCACCTACGAGAACTGGACTCCTGTGCCAAGCGGACTGAACAGCACCGTGAAACTCGTAGAAATCAAGTAAATAATCATAATATTAATAACAAGACAAATGAAGAAACTGATCTTATCATCGCTCTGTATGCTCATGGGCTTGACCTCAATGTCTGCCCAGACCGCATTGCAAAATGAAATTCTGGAGGTAGCCCATCGCACCAACAACTACTTCATGACGAAGTACAGTGACCCTACTCTCGACACATTCGTGAAGAAAGTCCGCACCAGCAACCTCTGGACCCGCGCCGTGTATTACGAGGGATTGATGGCGCTTTACGAGATTGACCCTCAGCAGCGCTATCTCGACTATACCGACAAGTGGGCGGATTATCACAAATGGACAGCCCGTGGCAGCGTGAACGATACCGATGCCGACAACCAATGCTGCCAGCAAACCTACATGGACCGCTACGTTCAGACCGGCGGCAAGAAGGACTTGAGCAAGGTAAAGGAGAACCTCGACCATCAGATGGCCACCAACCGGGTAAACTACTGGACTTGGATTGATGCGATCCAGATGGCGATGCCTGCCTACGCCAAGTATGCCAAGATTACCGGCGAGCGCAAGTATCTGGATTATGCGATGAATTCCTATAAATGGAGCCGTGATACCCTGGCTAACGGTCTCTTCAACAAAAAAGAAGGACTCTGGTGGAGAGACAAGGACTACGTGCCACCTTACAAGGAGAAGGATGGCAGCAACTGCTACTGGAGCCGCGGCAACGGTTGGGTATATGCAGCCCTGGTCCGCGTGATGGAGACTTTGCCAAAGACAGATAAGTATTATCAGTATCTGAAGAAAGACTTCATCTTGATGAGCAAGGCTATCCTGAAATGCCAGCGCGAGGATGGTTACTGGAACGTGAGCCTCGTTTGTCCAGCCAACTACGGCGGTCCTGAAATGACGGGTACTGGTCTCTTCCTCTATGGTATGGCATGGGGTGTTCAGCAGGGCATTCTTCCTAGAGCCACCTATCAGAAGGCGATGGACAAGGCATGGAAGGCGCTTGCAGCATCCGTTCACGAGGATGGTTTCATCGGCTACAACCAGGGCACAGGAAAGGATCCTGCTGCCGGCCAGCCTGTCACCTTCACCTCTGTTCCTGACTTCGAGGATTACGGCACCGGTTGCCTCCTGCTTGGTGCTGCAGAGTATTACAAGCTTTTAAAGGTAAAAAAGTAAAAAGGTAAAAAAAACAAATCATGAAGAAATATATCTGGCTGATGGCTTGCTTGGTGGCGTTTTCGCCACTAAGCGCCAACGCCGCTAAGAAACAGAAGAAAGCAAAGAAGGCACAAACCGAACTTTGGCCTGATGGAACAAAGATGGATGCCTGGTTCAGCAACGCACAGAAGGTGAATGTGGATACCCTGGGCAAGAAATACATCCTCACCGACTATGGCGTAAAGACGGATAGTACCCTGATTCAGACCCAGGCCATCCAGACAGTCATCGACCGTGCAGCCAAGGATGGCGGCGGTGTCATCGTGGTTCCTACCGGAACCTATCAGAGCGGTGCCCTCTTCTTCAAGCCGAAGACCCACCTTTATGTTTCAGAAGGCGGAAAACTGAAAGGCAGCGACCGCATCGCCAACTTCCCGGTAATGGAAACCCGCATTGAGGGCGAAACCTGCAAATACTTCTCTGCCTTCATCAATGCCGACAAATGCAACGGCTTCACCATCGCAGGTCCGGGCACCATCGACGGCAATGGTTATCACTATTGGGAGGAGTTCTGGATTCGCCGCACCTGGAACCGCCAGTGCACCAACAAGGATGCACAGCGTCCTCGTCTCGTTTATATCAGCAACTCCAGCAACGTAACCCTGCAGGATGTGCATATTCAGAACAGTCCGTTCTGGACCAACCACATTTATCGCTGCGACCATGTCCGCTTCCTGGGCTGCACCATCTTCGCCCCTACCAGTGGCATGCGGGCACCAAGCAGCGATGCCATCGATATTGATGTCTGCCACGATGTGCTGGTGGATGGTTGCTATATGAGCGTAAACGATGATGCCATCGCCATTAAGGGCGGTAAGGGAACCTGGGCAGACCAGACACCAGAGAATGGTCCGGTGTATAATGTACTCATCCAGAACTGCCATTATGGAACCGTGCATGGCTGTCTGACTCTTGGCAGCGAAAGCGTGAAAGACCGCAATATCGTACTCCGCAACATCAAGGTGGATAAGGCACAGCGCGTGCTCTGGCTGAAGATGCGCCCTGATACTCCACAGCATTATGAGTATGTAACAGTGGATAACATCCAGGGCACCACCGGCAGTTTCCTCGTCATCCGCCCATGGACCCAGTTCTTCAAGCCTGGCGACCGCAAGGACATGCCGTTGAGCCAGTGCAACAACATCACGATGAAGAACATCCAGATGGATTGCGACAACTTCTTCGATGTTGCCAAGAGCGAGAAATATCGTCTGGTGGATTTCACCTTCGAAGACATCACCTGCACCGACAAGAAGATGGCATTCGATGCCAGCCTCATCGAGAACACCGTGGCAAAGAAAGTGAATATCACTCCTCGCGAAAAGAGCAACGGATTGAAGACCACCGGCGATGCCGATGGGTTGAAATAACACATACATTTTATAGAAAGTAATACAGAATTGAGTACTGAAACGAGCTTTATTTGCAAGAATAAGGCTCGTTTTGTTTTTTTATATCCCTCCTTATTTCTTTTTATCTCTTAAAATTAGGCATTTCCAAATATTTTGCTTAATTTTGCCTGCAAAATAATTTTGAGTAAGAAAATGATTGATATAAAAGGTATAACCAAGAGCTTCGGCTCCCTGCAGGTACTCAAGGGCATCGACCTGCATATTGACAAGGGCGAGGTGGTAAGTATCGTCGGACCGAGTGGTGCCGGCAAGACCACTCTTCTCCAGATTATCGGTACCCTCGACAAGCCAGATAGTGGCAGCATAGAGGTGGACGGCATTGATGTGCGCAGCCTCAGCACCAAGAAACTGAGCGATTTCCGCAACCAGCATCTCGGTTTCGTCTTCCAGTTTCATCAGCTTCTACCGGAGTTCACCGCCCTGGAGAACATCATGATTCCTGCCTTCATCGCCGGAAAGGGCAGAAAGGAAGCCAAGGAGCGTGCCGAGGAGTTATTGGAATTCATGGGCTTGAGCGATAGAGCCAGCCACAAACCAGCCGAGTTGTCTGGTGGTGAGAAACAGCGTGTAGCCGTGGCAAGAGCCTTGGTCAACAATCCAGCCGTCATCCTTGCCGATGAACCATCAGGAAGTCTCGACACCAAGAACAAGGCAGAGCTTCACCAGCTCTTCTTCGATCTCAGAGACAAGTTCGGCCAGACTTTCGTCATCGTTACCCACGATGAGGGTCTTGCTTCCATCACCGACCGCACCATCCACCTCAAGGATGGAATGATTGAGAAGACGGTGGAGGCAGGATCTGCTGATAGCCAGGAAGAAACTGCTGATAACAATAAAGAAGTTTCTGCAGAAGAACCAGACTCATCCATAGATTGCATCTAAACGCCCTGAAAGGGCAGAAGCTCCTAGCCCAGGGCAACACCCTGGGTAATTACGGACACAAAACTGTCGCCCTGTAAGGGCAAAAGCATTTTATATTCTCGAAAATAACATTATATGGCAAAAAAGATAAAACTCGGCGATTACAATCGCCTTCGCATCGTAAAGAAAGTAGATTTTGGTCTGTATCTCGATGGTGGAGATGAGGGAGAGATCCTCCTTCCATCCCGCTACGTTCCAGAAGACGCAGGCATCGGCGACGAGTTGGATGTCTTCATCTATCTCGATCAAGATGAGCGCCTCATCGCTACCACCGAAACCCCATTGGCTAAGGTGGGCGACTTCGCCTATCTCGAAGTGAAATGGGTCAACGAATACGGAGCCTTCCTGGGCTGGGGACTGATGAAGGACATCTTCTGCCCTTTCCGCGAGCAGAAGAAGCGTATGGTGCTCGGCAACTCCTACATCGTGCATATCCACATCGACGAGGAGAGCTATCGCATCGTTGCCTCTGCCAAGATTGAGCGTTATCTCAACGAAGACCATCCTCACTATAAGCATGGCGATGAGGTAGATCTCCTCATCTGGCAGAAGACCGACCTCGGCTTCAAGGTTATCATCGACAACCAGTATCCGGGTCTGCTCTATCAGGACCAGATTTTCCAGTACATCCACACGGGTGACAAGATGAAGGGCTACATCGGAAGAGTTCGTCCTGACGGAAAGATAGATGTCACCCTGCAGAAGACCGGTATTCAGCAGACAGCAGATTTCGCCGAAACCCTCTACCAGTATCTCCTGGACAACGACGGCGAGTGCAACCTTGGCGACAAGAGCGAGGCCGATGACATCTACGAGCGTTTCCACGTGAGCAAGAAGGTTTACAAGCGTGCCATTGGCGACCTCTACAAGAAGCGCCTCATCACCGTAAGCCCGATGAGCATTCGATTGGCAGAATAAGGCAGTTTTAATTCTACTTTAACCCAAAAAGACCGAGCAACTTCCAATAGAAAAGTTACTCGGTCTTTTTTTATTATGGGTTGCTACCACTTTTAAAAGTGGACTCTTATTTATGGTTCTATGGTCCAATCCTCAATATTCCCTTTCTTGGCATCAAAGTTTACACCAACGTTTACTATCGGCTTGCCACATCTCGCAAAACGCTGGTCATATTGCTTGAGGTTGATTTGCTGCATGGCAGCCTGGGCACTCTTGTTGAGTTTCAGTTCGATGAGATAGAGAGTATCCTCAGTCTCCATCACTACATCCACCCTTCCATTCGGTGTGTGAACCTCCACATCCACCACAAAGTGAGTCAAGAGGGTGAAGATGATGAAAAGCACCTGCTGGTAATGCCCCTCGTAATTGGTATTGTTACAATAAGGCACCGTGCCCAAGAACTCCTGGAGCAAGCGCAAGGCTCCATCCATGTCGCCTTGGCGAATCAAGACAGACATCTGGGCGATTGCCACATCTCCCTCCTCGGCATACATGCCTTCCAAATAATAAGGCAGAAGGCTCTCAAATAAGCCCACCTTGATTTCCTTGTTAGGCAAGTCGAGCGTGAAGAGTTGGCTCATCTTGTCATAGCCCTTGATGGTGATGTAGCCGCTCTGATAGAGCAAAGGCGTGATGGTCTTCAAGTTCTCCGTAGGTGCATCGAAAGCTGAGGAACGAGCCAATGACCTGCCTATCTTGGCTGGCAAGACCTTAAACTTGCGAAGCATGTTGATAAGATAGGTAGGTGTGCCTGAGCTGAACCAATAAGCACCGAAGTTCTTATCATCAAAACAGTTGAGCAAGCTATAAGGATTAAACACATCAGGGGATGCTGGTGAGAAGTGATAGCCATCATAATTCTCCTTGAGTTTAGCAATAGTTTCCTCTCTTGTCATCCCCTGTGCCTCTGCCAACACATCTATATCCTCGCTCATCTGGGTAAGCAATTCTTCCTTGGTGATTCCGCAAACTCCAGCATATTCATCATCCAACGAAATATTTTTGATGTTATTCAACTCGCTAAAAATGCTCACTTGCGAGAACTTGGTGATGCCAGTCAGGAAGACAAAACGAAGCATAGGCTCACACATCTTGAGTGGGCTAAAGAAATTGCGCATCAAATTGCGAAGCACATCCAAAGTTTCTTTATCGTGAGCAACATCGAGCATAGGCGCATCATACTCGTCGATGAGCACGACCACCTGCTTGCCGCTAATTTCATAAGCGGTGGTAATTAATTCCGTCAATCGATCATTTGCACCTCTTTTAGTATGGGTAATCCCCCATTTTCTCTCTTCTGCTTCCAAACGATTTGAGAGATAATCCTCCAACTGCTCCTTCTCCATGTGCTTACCTCCACTCATATCGAAGTGCAGCACAGGATATTCCATCCATTCCTGCTCTAACTTTTCGATGGCAAGCCCCTCAAACAGTTCTTTCTTTCCAGAGAAATAACTCTCAAAAGTGGACACCAAAAGTGACTTACCGAAACGGCGTGGACGACTTAAGAAGAAATAACATCCACCAGAATGTGTCATTCGATAGACATATTCCGTCTTGTCGATATAGAGCTTGTTTTCCTTTCGAATACGCTCAAATGTTTGGATTCCTACAGGATATAATTTCAATGCCATAATTGCTTCGTTTTGAATTCATATTGCAAAAATAGGCAATTTTTCCGAAATACCTATCAGAAAATAGAATATTTAACGGAAAACTTACATCTTCTTGGCAAAAGCCAAGGTAACGAGCTGCCAACCTGCATATGTCTTGGCATAAGCCTCAGCGACTGCAACCTCTATGCTCCGATGGATGGCGTCATCTCGGAGAAAAATACAGAGGTGGGACAGGTTAGACAATGCTCATGCCGAGCGTACTATATAAAAGGTGGAGCATCGAACCCGACATTCTACCTTCATTATTTTGAAACAATTCATTCAAAACATTGTATCACCATTGTATTTCTCCTGTAATCTAATACCCCTACCTTTGCAACCAGAAAAGATTATCATAGAAAAGAAGAAAAAGAATGAGAAAGAAAACATTTGCAAAAGGTAGTTTGCTGATGATGACCATGCTCGTTAGCAGCAACATGATGGCTGGCACACCAGAATTGGAAGGCAATGCCACTAGCAACGCAGTAAAAGCCCATCGCGTACTCGTGATAGGCGCTCAAGACAACGTGAAATCAAACTATTTCGTTACTGATATGCTGGCAGAGGATACGCAGATCAACCCAGACAGCGTATGCTACATATATAATAAGGTGATAGAAGACAACCTCGCACAACTTGCCCTGAAATCAAAGGCAAACTTCACCTATGTAGACGGTAATGCCATTCAGGGCACCTACCACGACATTCTGGAGGATATCAAGACCACAGGCGAAGGCGAGAACCAGTCATCTGACCTTACATTCGTCAATGCCACCCAACTCCGTAGCATGCTCGACCAGGCAGGAGCCGATTATCTCCTCCTCCTCGACAATCACTATCTCAAGTATCAAGAAGAGCCTTTCAAGACCATCTTCCACTACGTGAACTATTCACTCTATGATGGCAACAAGAAGAAATTGGCACAGGGTAGCAATTACTTCACATCCATCAACCCACAGTCGGAACAGCAGATGCTCAAGACTAGCCGCAAGAGTACTGCAAAAATGCTCGACGATGTGGAGAGTACACTCACAGCCATGAGAAAGTAGAAGAAAGCATTCAGGAAATTGCAGAAGAAATCTTTTAGAAAATAGTAGAAGAAGAAGTCTTTTATATTCAGCAGAATCACGATAAATATTTATAAATCAAAGATTGTATTATGAATTCAATTCGATTTGTCGCCACCGCAGCGCTGTTGGCGGCTGGTAGCACCACGTGCCTCTTTGCACAGAACACCCGTGCCACCGTTACTGGAAAAATTGTGGATAACACCAAAGAACCTGTTATCGGTGCCTTGGTAACCGTAAAGAACGAGTCTACAGGTTTCACCGTTTCCGCTGCCACAGATGCCAACGGAAACTATACCATCCGAGAGATTCCGCTCGGTTCGCCTTACACCATCACTGCCAAATACATCGGTTATGGTGAACAGAAGCGCACAGGCTATTCGCTCAACCAGGGCGATATGCTGCGTGTTGACTTCACTATGAGCGACCAGAGCCAGGAATTAAAAGAGATTGAAGTGGTGGCTAACTCACTGAAGAAGAACGTGGATAACGAGGGAGCCTCAACCAGCGTTACAGCGCAGGACATCAAGAAACTGCCTGTAAACGGTCGTAACTTCACTTCGCTCATCGACCTCTCTCCGCTGAGTAACGGCATGAACCTCAGCGGTCAGCTTGCTTCTTCCACCGGTTTCAACATAGATGGCATGTCATCCAAGAACCCGATCTCCGGTGGTGCTGCCAATACCCGAAAAGGCAGTCCCTACGCCATGACCATGGAGGCCGTGAGAGAGTTTAAGGTGGTAACCAATGCCTACGATGTAACCTATGGTCGTGCAGGTGGCGGACTCATCAACGCCGTAACCCAGTCAGGTACCAACACCCTCAAGGGAACGGCATTCTCCTATCTCCGCACCGACTGGCTCGCCAGCCAGTACGACATCCTCGGCAACAAGCGTACCTCTGATTTCTCCACCTATCAGTATGGTTTCTCGCTGGGTGGACCTATCATCAAAGACCGCCTGCATTTCTTCGTGGCATGGGATCATCAGCAGGACACCAAGCCATTGCGCATCGCCGACATTCATGGAGCATCGGATGAAAGCAGAAACAATCTGTCGCAAGCTACACTTGATGCCTTCACCCAAATAGCAAAAGATAAATACGGGCTGCCTAACCAGCCGGAGTACGGTTCGTTTGACAAGAAATCAAACACCAACTCCGTGTTCGCACGCATCGACTGGCAGATCAACCCAACCAATCTGCTCAGTGTGCGCAACAACCTGAACATCAACAAGCAGCCATATAGCCAGGGTGACAACACCACTATTAACTTCCTGGAGTCATACTCCGACTGTAATACCGCAGACAACAGCTTGATGGCATCTCTCCGCAGCGTATTCGGACCAAAGATTACCAACGAGGCGAAAGTGCAATGGATGTATTCGATGGAAGAGACCAAGGCAAACAGTCTCCTGCCTAACGGAACCATTCCACGTGCCATCGTGCAGAACGTGGCATCGGAAGTAGATGGAAAGACCTTGATGACCAACATCCAGATAGGTGGACAGCGATTCACCCCAGAGAATTTCCACGACAACGTATATCAGTTTGTAGATAACCTGCTCATCAATGCAGGCAAGATCAACTATACCCTGGGCTTGGACGTGATGTATTCTCATCTCTCCTCACTCTATGGCAGCGAGACCAACGGTCGTTTCTACTTCAAGGGACTCGATAGTTTCAACAATATGACTCCTTACCGATATGCCCGCGACGTATATATGGTAGAAGGCGAAAAGAACCAGAAGGTAACCCAGCGCATCGTAAACGCAGGTATCTACGGTCAGATGCACACCCAACTCTTCGAGGGCTTCGACCTCACAGCCGGCGTACGCATCGACAACGCTTCCTATCTTGACCACGGCAACTACTACGAGCCAGCCGACCGTCTTCTCGGTGTAAGAACCGACAAGGGCATCGGTCTCTTCTTGGTACAGCCAAGATTACAGTTGCAGTGGGATATCAACAACAAGCATACAGATATTCTGAAGCTTGGTGGCGGTATCTTCGCATCAGACATCAACAACTACGCCACGGTAAACAGTCAGGTGTTCGACGGAAGCCGCATCGTAACCATCGATACCCAGGATGCGAGCCTCATCCCTACTCCTAACTTCCCAAGCTATCGACAGGATCCAGCCACAGCTCCGGGTGCTGATCTGCTGAAGAATCCAAATGTAGAGAAGCTCGTCACCATCAACTGCAACAAGGAGGGCTCCAAGGTGCCAACCATCTACAAGGCAAACCTATCGTATACCCACTACTTCAGCGACCGATTCAAGATGGGCGTAGCAGGATACATGACTCTGGCTCGCCACAACTATCTCTATATCGACAAGAACATGGTGGATGAGCCTTACTTCAGATTGGAAAACGAAGGTGGACGTGGCGTCTATGTGCCTACCAACACCATCGATGCCAAGGGCAACACCAACTGGCTGGAAGGCAGAAAGACCAAGGAGATAGGTCGTGTACTGGAGCTTAACACCATCGGAAAGGTAAACCAGTTTGCCTTCGTCATCGACGGTAGCTGGAGATACTTCAAGGATGGATTCCTCTCATTCAGCTATACATGGAACAGCGTAAAGGACAACAACACCTATAATGGCGACGTGGCAAACACCTCAACATTAGTAAAAATGGTGAAGGATGACCCACGCGACATGAGCCAGTTGAGCTATGGCAACGGGCAGTTCCGCCATAAGCTGGTAGTTTATGGCACAGCACCAACCTTCTGGGGCATCCAGGCAGGTATCCGCTTCTCGGGCATCGGCGGCACCCGCTACTCTACCATCGTAGGCGGAAACGTGAATGGTGACTTCGTGGCAACCAACGACCTCGCCTACATCTTCGACCCTAACGACCCTAACACCGATGCTGGCATCCGCAAGGGCTTCGAAACCCTGATGGCTAACCCAAAGGTGGAGAAGAAGTTCAAGGAGTATTTGCAGAACAACTATGGCAAGATGGCTGAGCGCAATGGCGGCGTAAACGGTTTCTACGGCACCTTCGACCTTCACTTGGAGAAGGCATTCAAGCTTTACAAGACCCATATCCTGGAAGTTTCACTGTATGTATTCAATGTGGCCAACCTTCTCAACAAAGACTGGGGTGTAGGCAAGAACCTCTCTAACGTTCCTCTCTATTACATCACAGGTTTCGACCAGGAGAAGAAGCAGTATAAGTATGCAGTAAATACCAACGCCGGCGTAGCTGGTGGCAATGGTAATCCTTACCAGTGCCAGTTGGGTATAAGATACAGATTTTAAATAGATTTTTAGAAATATTTCAGAAGATAATAAAAAAAAAGTAATATACAATGAAAAAGACTAGTATGATATTGTGCGGAATGATGCTTTTGGCATCTTCCGCTCTGGCTCAAGTAAAGGTAATAGCCCATCGTGGCTATTGGAACAGTCTGGGTGCAGCCCAGAACTCCATCGTAGCCATGCAGAATGCAAAGAAGGCTGATGTTTGGGGAAGCGAGTTTGATGTACACATCACCACAGACGGCATCGTGGTGGTAAACCATGACGACGACATCCATGGCATCATCATCGAGGAGGCCAAGTATGCCGACATCAAGAATCTGAAGCTTGCCAATGGTGAGCCTATCGCCACGCTGAAGAGTTACCTTGAGGCTGGCAAGAAGCTTGCTCCCATGCAGCTGATTCTGGAAATCAAGGCACATCAGACTCCTGAGCGTGAAGACAGATGCGTAAAGGCGTGTCTTGATCTGGTAAAGGCAGCAGGCATGGAGAAGCAGGTGGATTACATCTCCTTCAGCATGCATGCCTGCGAGGAACTCGTAAAGCTGAACCCACAAGCCCGGGTTTACTATCTGGGCAGCGACGTGGCTCCCGAAGTCATCAAGCAGAAGGGCTTTGCCGGCATCGACTACTATGGTGGTGCCCTACTCAAGAATCCGAATTGGATCAAAGAGAGCCACGACATGGGCATGAAGGTGAATGTATGGACCATCGACCAGATGAAGGAGATTCAGAAATGCGTAGATTCCGGCGTTGACTTCATAACCACCAACAAGCCAGAAGAAGCCAAGAAGATTGCCGAAGGCAAGCTCTGCTTCAAGTAAAGAATAAAAAGGAAAAATCGAATATGAATTGAGAATTCAGCAAATAGCCAAGATGCTAATTTGCTGAATTCTTTTGTTTTTGTATCTATCACTCATTCTTCTACTACAGCATCCAATACGCTCCGCAAATTACCTATCAGGTAGAAAGGGAGATTGATCAACGTAAACTCCTTGCCATGAATTGTCTTGACCTTATCTATGGAATAAGGCTTTGACCAGATACGGATGGCAATATTTACAGCAGAACTATCCATAAACACCTGAAGTGAACGGAGATGGGCATTGGTTCCGCTCTTTACCTCTATCGGATAAAGCTTGGAGTTATGAGCAAAAATGAAATCAACCTCTGCACCATTATTAGGCTTTGCCCAAAATGAGCGATGCTGTCCCACCCTATCTTCCAAAGCCAATAATTCCTGAGCCGTAATTTGTTCTGCAATATGCCCACGCCAACTGTCCACCATATCGGTAGAGCCAATGATTTCCTTTCTGATTCCCGCCTGATAGTTCACCAATCCCGTATCAAACCAGATGAGTTTTGGCATTCGCTTGGTCTCAGGGATAATCGGCAACTGGGTAGAAGACACAGGGTAAACCAACTCCAGGAGCATAGCCTTCTCCAGCAATCTAAATGCCTCGCCCACCTCTCTTGACTTATAGCCAGAATTGGCAAAGTTACCTAACGTAATGGTCTCACCCGAAAAAGCCCAACCATAGGAGAGGATGAATCTCACTACGTCTGTCAACTTATTACCTCTGACGTATTTTTCAGAATCATCCTTATAGGCTTGCACCAGAGTTTCATAAACATCTTCGATACCAATGACATCTTGGTTTTCAGCATACTGCTGCACAGCTTCAGGCATACCTCCCACAATGGTATATTGATTGAAAAGATGCATCAATTGTTCATGGAAGGCAACCGTATATTCCGCCTTCTGCGAGAGTACGGCAAGCAGATTATTCTTACCGATAGCTCCCAGGAATTCCGAAAACGAACAAGGTCGCAAAGCCAGATATTGTACTCTTCCCACAGGAAAACTGACTTTAACATCCACCAGATTCTCCAACAGACTGCCAGCTGCAATAACATACAAATCGGGTCTCTGTTCATAGAAATACCTAAGAAGTGCTATGGTTTTAGGAGAATTCTGAATCTCGTCGATAAAAACAAGTGTAGTTCCTTCTTTCTTAACCTTACCGACACTGGCATACAGCATATTCACCAGGTCGTCTAAAGGAATCTCCATTTCAAACAACTTGGCATTCTCATTTCTTTCCAGATTGAAATATAGATAATTATCAAACTGGGAGCCAAACTCATTGACCACAGTTGTCTTGCCAACCTGTCGAGCTCCTCTCAAGATAAGAGGCTTATGCTTTTTGTCTTGCTTCCAAGCCTCCAATTTACTGATGATATTTCGTCTAAACATACGCATTTGTTTCAAATCAGGGGCAAAGTTACCACTTTTTTGTCGCAAATCAGCGGCAATAGCGTTAAAGTTTGTTGTAAATCAGGGGCAACAAGGCATATCATATAAAAAAGTGGCGCATCAAATAAGATGCGTCACCTTTATTTTCTTATAAGACTTACCACCCAAACCAAGGGCAGCCATCGTATGATCCTTGATAATCAACTCGCCTTTCTGCAAACCAGCTATCGCCGACTTGATTTCCTGGAAGTCTTTACCCGACACACCAAAGAGATCCTTGATGATACTGTCCGAAATCGTCTGCTGCTTCATGATGAGCGGATACTGCGCATTGGCATAGAAATCAAAGAACTTACTCTTGTAACTGTCCATGTTTTGAGTGGCAAAGATAATGCTCAACCCCTTATTTCTACCCACAGCTATCAGATTGCGAAGCGGCTGATTGTCAAAATCCAACATATAGTGAGCCTCATCGATAATCGTGAAGTGACGAATCTGTACATAATCCTCATTCACCGCCTGCTTCGGCAACTGCTCATAGATATTATTGAGCTTCGAAATGATGAAATAGACTATAGCCCTGGCTATCGGACCATCTTTCGGGAAAGCATCCATCTTCACGATAAAACACTCATCTACCAGATTCACCTTATCTTCCGATGCAAACAGATGATTGCGAATCAACTGCTTCAAAACCGAAGTGATGCTATCATCCTTATCCGGATTCTGCATTCTCTGCTGATATTTCATCAGCATCAACTCAAAAGTGATAGGCTTGCCTGCCGTCTGCTTATAAGCCTCAACAATGGCTTCACTCAACCGATTACTCATGGCTGCGCTCACCGTTGCACGATCTACAGCACAGAGAGCACCAGCCATCTCCGTGGAATAGAGATTGACTTCATTGATGGTCCTGCCCGTAAAATCCTTGAACGGCGTGAAAGGCAATGGCGCAACCACAAGGTCGAGAATGCAACTCCTATCTACATCGAAGTGAACAAGCCAGCTGGCATTCGACGGGTCTGAGAATTCACCCTTATAATCGAACAAAAGGAAATTGACGGGATAAGGCGTTTCCGTGGAGAGATTACGAAACTGCTGAATCAACACAGCCAGCAGATTGGTCTTACCCGAACCCGTGGTACCTGCCACCAGAATCTGTGCATTCGATACCGAACGTCCGTTGATATTCAGTTTCGCTTCCATATCTTCTGCATACTCACCTATCAGCAACTCCAAGGCAGGAATGCCACTTCCACCATGTCGCCTGTCGCTTGCAGCAAAGAGGAAAGCATTCAGATTCTCATCTTCCGAAAGATAAGCGATACCCCGATAGATTTCCTTCGCCACGATGCGCCCCACGATACTGGCATTCTGCCAATCCACCTCGCAATCTCTATATCTCAACTTCAACAAAGCCGAAAAGAGCGACCTCTTATTGTCTTTGGTAAAGAAACTAGGCATAATGCGCTGAGAAGATTTCGACAATCCGATATCTCCCAAACCATCCACGCTTCTCTTCTCCGTTAGACTCAAACTGGCTATCAGGCAGATTCGCATCACCTTATTCAGGGTTAGCATAGCATCCCTCTCCCCTTCCACTTGCCGCGAAAGGTTCAAACGCTTCTCCAGTTTCTCCTTCAAAGGCATGATGGCTTCCACCATACCTTCTGCCTGTCGTATATTCTCTAATGCTACTTCCATATTTATATTGCTCCGTCAATATGAAACATTATTCATTACACATTACTCCAAAGTATCCTTCCTCCACGTGGGTGCTCTGACTTTCCCCATCTCTTACCAGCGTATAAGAACGGGAGAGGAATGGTTCCAGCTTCATATAATCCTTATCCTTTCTGATTTCCGAAGTGGTGCAGAGCAGGATGGTTTGCTCGGCAAGTCCCGGGAAGTATTCTTCCATCAGCACATCACGGCTCTCCTCATCCAAAACACCCATCACCGTGTCTATCATCACAGGTGGATTATAATCACCCAGATTTCGAAGCACCTTCAGCAACACCTGGATAAAGATTTGCTTGGATGCTGCATTCAGTTGGTTGAGCGAGATTTCATTTCCAGCCTTGTGATAGAGACGGATGGTGAAATTCTCCATACTGTCTGATAGCTCCACCTTGGCGATGCAGCCTTTATAGGAAATCAGGAGTTTGTTGAGTTGCTCCTTCATATCCTCCTCTATCTTTTCCTTCTTGCGTTTGAGCAGAGTGTCGGCAACATCCTCAAAGAAAGGTTTCAGTTTCACCAGCATGTCATATTTCACATCAGGTTCCTGCTGTATCTGCACATCAAACTGATGAATCTTACGCTCCAGTTTCCCAATGCTCACCTTTCTGTCATCAGCCTCCTTCTTCAAGAATTCGAGTTCACGGCTAGCCTCCTCGTATGCCTTGATGATTTCGGTATTGCCGCTTACCATACTACGACGGAGCAGAGCTATCTGACTCTGCTGATTATCATAGTTCTCCAACCGCTTTTCCAAATCATAACGACTGTCATTAAGGGCGATAAACTCATTCACAGCATTGGTACCCAGCAGATTCTTGAGCGCATCAAACTCGCTTTCATCCAGGAAAGCATAATCGTCCTTGCGCTGCAAAGCTTCCTGCTGACTCTTCAGGTAAGCCACCACATCCTCATCCTCCACGGAATCCGGACAGAGGCACTTTGATTTCAGATAACCAAGAATCTTGGTAGTTACCTCACGCATCTGCTCCAGAGAGAGCACCCCTTCACGTTCCTGCTTCAAGGCTTCTTTCTGTCGGATGATGTCGTTTACCTCGTTTGTGATTCCCTGTGCAAGTTTCGGAAAGAACACGTTGATTTCCAAAGTCTCCACCACCTGCTTCAATTGGGCATTATATCGCTTTGACGACTCCTGCGTATCCTTCACGCTGGCCTCTAGATCCTGAATCTTTCGTGCAGTCTCGGCAGAATCCTTGGCACCTTCCTTGGCGGCATCATATTCAGCCTGAATGGAAACCAGATATTTGTACTTATCATCCTGTAGCTTGGTATTCTCCTCCAGCAAAGTCACCAGTTGGTTGCGCTGTTCGCAAAGCCCATTATATTCTTCAGCCTCCTTCTGCGCCTCCAGTCTCCTTGCTGCCCACTCCTGCTGCTGATGCTCGGCAGCATTTTTTAATTGCAGATATTTGTTGAATCCCATCACATTCTGGATATTATCCTTGATGATTTGGGCAAAGACATTCTCCTTCAAGAGCTCGCTCGACTGCATGGCATCAAAGAGGAAATACTTGCTGAGCTCCTGCGGCAAGTTTGCCTTGATAATCTTATTCACCTGCTGCTCGTTGAGGGCACGCTGCTGCGGAGGCGTAGCCGTACCATAGGAGAAAGGTGTGCCGTCCATATTGAGCAGCACATTCTCCACAGGCTTGTTGGCAGGATTAAGCTTATAAGTGCGACGCAGTAGATACTGCTGCTTGCGTCCGAGCACCATACCTTCGAAAGAGAGTTCAAGCACGATGGTAGGCTCCACCTTTCCCAAGGCTCCATTGTTCAAGAGTTCCTGAAAATGCGCCTTGTTCTGAATCTTCAATCCATAAAGAGCTCCACAGATAGCCTCAAACAGCGTGGTCTTACCACCACCGTTCATACCACCTATCAGGATGATGGGCTGATCGGGTCTCACCGACAAATCCAAGTCAAGACTCAGATAAGTCTTATAGTTCTTGATTTTGATTCTTTTGATAATCATAATCTATCCTTCACTCTTCGTTCTTCATTCTTGATTCATTACTTGATCTGAGAAATCGCCTCGGCGATAATCTTCTCAGTATCCTCGTCATTCATTTCTATCTTATCCACCTTGGCTGCATGATATTTGCGCAGGATTTCCTCGCTCATCCAGTCGAAGTCAATCTCATGCTTCTCGCATAGCGTCCTGATCAGGTCGAGGTCTTCCTTTCGGATGCCATAGTGCAAGAATTTTCCATCTAGTCCCTTTGCCATTGTTATTACACCTTATTATATATGTAGCGTTTATGACTTATTTATATTCTTTCGGATAGAAGCTATCCCACTCCACAATGTCTGTAGTGTTCTCTACCTTCATCGGACAGTACTTCCAGTTGTTATTTCTCTCGATGATGATGCCACCCTTCAGATGCTTGTCTTTGTTCTCTTCGCTCGCCATATAGTCGATGAGGGCATTATGCTTTTCCACGGCATCCACATCACTTCCAGCACTCTTGGTATCGAAGAGGAAGACCTGGCCATTCTTCATGCGAATCACGAAATCCACATAGAAGAGGGCTTTGTGCCCCTCCTTGTTCTCGTAACTGATGGCATAATGCTGCCTGCCGGCATCACCATTCTTATACCACCAGTCAATATACTCCTTGTTGGCTTCCAGAAAAGCTTCGAAACGCTCTTCAGGCTTAGAGGCATTCTTTAATTCTACAAATGGCAGAAGAGCATGATCTCGTACCTCATCCTTGATGTGATGGCTTTCTTCCTTATAAAGTCGTTCTACAGGAACCTCCCAGTCATAAGTTTTATAATACTTTGCATTCTGCTGATTCTGTCGTTCCTCAAGAATCTTCTGATAACGATTCAATGCACGGTCTATCAAATCTGCAAATACCTCCTTGTTACCATGATAAAGAATCACCTTTACGGCATCCGTCTCGAAGAGTTCAAACAGGTCTTCCATCAGTTCCTTCAAGGCAAAAGCCAATGTCGTGACACTCACTTTCTCAAACTTCGAACCAATACACTTGGCACAGAAAGCATTGAATGAATTATTCAATTCCTGCATCGTGCGGACATATCTTGCCTTCTTATCCACATGAGTCTCACCTGTCTCACCCGTGATGCTGACATCCTCTATCAAATCGATACCAATGCTTCTTACTTTAAAGGTAATCTTATCCTCACATGCCTTTCTGTTTTTGGCATAAATGCTCTCTGCAGCCTCAACATCTTCGGAATCTCCTTCATCCACATTGCCCTCCAAGTCATCTATCGTGAAAAGAGATAACTGGCGGTTCTTAACCAGAAGAATATCTTCAAAGACTTTTGCAAGTACCTTCTTGAAATCTGGTCCCAGTCGCTTACGTGCAATGGCAGGACGCTCACAATATTCAGAACGCAGCACCACATTGCATAGATTCTCTCGACGAACAGCATGAATATTCGACATATAGTCCATATCATCTTGCACAATCTTGATGATGTCTTTGCTGAGATTGGTATATACATAGCCCCAATTCAGTCGGTCGTCCTCATAGAAATGCTGCTCTGGCATACGAAGGATGCGTCCCACAGTCTGAGCGGTGAAAGTAAAACTCTCTATCTTTCGGAAGATGAGGAGCACAGCGGCACGAGGGCAGTCCCATCCCAGAGCGATGGCCTGCTTGAAAAGCAACACTTCGGTCAGATTATCCGGTTTCTCTATACCATCCAGATTCTCCTTTTCGTTGCTGAGCCATATCGCCAACTTGCCATTGTCAACATTGATATTCTTGATGGTATCCAGATATTGCATCACCTCTTCCTTGATACTTTCATCATCCTTATCCATCTTATCTTTATCATTAGGCAACTGAATAAGCAGCAGAGGATTGATATGAACGCCTATCTTACGATAAGCCTCAGCCAACTCTTCCCGCTTCTTCAAGGCAAGGCTCACCAAATGCTGGTTCAAAGAGCCATTCGGATCCGTGAAGTTCAAGGCAGGATTCAATACCACGCCCTGTTTAATCATACCTTCTCTAACAACAGCCTCTCTAGGTATCTTCACATCTAAATCGCCTTTGGTCTCAGGGGTTGCCGAGATACGGAGCTCAACTTTTGGATTGATGTTCTTCAACACCTTCTCTGTCTTGTTGGCGAGTTTGCTGGCAAACATGTGCTCTTCATCGATGATAACGACAATAGGAATATTCTGTTCTTCCTGGGTTCTGCGAGTAAGATCGTAGAGCGAAGCACTCTGCTCCGTATCACGTATCATCACGGCATTATCTTTATTGATACTCTCCCAGTTAACGAAAAGGATTTCTCCCGGATGGATGTAGCCTTCGGCAGAATGGTCGAGGTCGTCATAGATGACCGGATGCAACTCCTGTCCTTCCGTAAAGAAGGATTTCATCTTAAAGTAGCTCTGTTCATGAAGCTTGTTGGGAGCAATCCAAATATATACCAACTCTTTATAAGGTACATCCGTACGGTCTCTCAACTCTGCATTCAGTCGGAGCAACATTTCTGATGCCATCACCGTCTTACCGGCACCTGTTGGAGCCTTGAATACGAGTGTGTGGCGCATACCCGAATAGGTAAGCAGGTCAATGGTCTTATCTACCAATTCCTTGACTGCTTTCTGCTGATATTGTATCTGTTTCATTCGTCGCCTCCTTCCCTGTTATCTTTGATTTCACTTGCTGCCATTGTATATGTTTGATTTTGAAATAAATCCGATTCTTCGACTGTTCTCGCTTCTGAATCCGTTTCTTCTGCAACATCCTCCAAGAGTTGCGCTTGACGCTTCTTTGGCAAAACTCTGCGATAAGCATTCAATACGGCATCAGGCATGGCACAAAGCGAGACACAATCTGCCACATCCTCAAACTCATCATCATAAGCATAGCCGTTTGGCGAGAAGACATAGACCATGAGTTTGCCGTTCTCCTTACTTTCGGCATTCTTGAATTCCTGCTTCATCAACTCTACCAGGGCTTGAATAGCCTCAGCGCGATAAATCACCAGCATTCGCTTAGTTCCATCATTGCTCTCGAAATAGCGAGCAATCTTGTTGTTGATGTTCTTGCCTGCAAATGGCTTCTCGATATATGTATCGTTGTGAATGCAAAGCATATCTGTAGAGAGTGCCATCAAATTACGCAGATTCTTCGGACTCTTATCACGAGGCACAAACTTTGTCTTGTAATAACGAAGGTTGTTACGGGTTAAGCCTGGAACCTCCTCGCCTTTTGGTGTAGTATAGCCCTGGATAACTCGACGGTTTCGCTCATAAGTTACCTTCTCACAAATTCCATTCTCGTTATTAGTAACCAAGATACATTGGCGATGTCCACCATCTTCGGCGTTCAATTGCATTGTGGCATGAAGAGTTGTACCGGAACCGGCAAAGAAGTCGAGGATTTGTGAATCTACCTTAGAAACCATTTTTAATATAAAAGTTAGCAAACTAAGTGGCTTTGGATAATCAAACTTCTTTTCTGAAAATATATCCATAACCTCTCTTGTTCCTCTTGCAGCATTCATTGCATCTTCAAAAACAAGATTTTGATAAGGCAAAGCACGCTCTATCCTCACGTCATTATTATCAACGTTTAAATATTGCTTGAAATATATAGCCCACTTACCATTCTTCTGATTAAACAATATAAAACCATTTGATATTCCCCACTCTACCTTTTGTTTAGACCATCGCCAATTCCAATGTTCTTGTTTCTCTGTAGAACAACCAGGATACAACATGGTTCCATCTGGAGTTTGAATTGGATAATTCAACGCTTCTGAATAATGACTGCCAGTCATACGTCTGTCTAACTTATTTGGAATATAAGGACCACGATGTTCCAGATATTCATCACTAAATTTATATTTCTTAGTATCTTCAACAGGCTTAGAATTTATATCAACCAGAACTTTCTGTTTTGCATACATCAACACATATTCCGTAACTGTTTTTATAGTCTTTCCTGTGTTTGAACCTGGAGTAGATTGCCAAATTAGATTCGTAAAAAAGTTAGCTTCACTAAATATCTCATCACAAAGCATTTTCAAAGGGGCTTGTTCGTTATCATCACACGAAATAAATATCACTCCCTTTTCTGAAAGCAAGTTCTTGGCAATCTTCAATCGCTTATTCATAAATGACAACCACATGGAATGTCTATAGCCATTCTCTTTATCAACAAATGAATCGTTATAGACAAAGTCCTTATTACCTGTATTGTAAGGAGGATCGATATAAATGACATCAATCTTTCCTGCATGGGTATAACTAAGAGCTGTAAGGGCTTCGAGGTTATCGCCTTCAATAAGTATATGGTTTGGAGCCTCAGCGTCATCGCTGAGGATGGCACGTTCAGGCACTTCAACAAGCACAGGCTGTTCGTTGACCATTCTTTGCTCAGCATCCTCAGGCTTGTCTTCCCAAACCAAACCATACTTCTTTTGCGAACGAAGCAGTTTGATTAACTCCGATTTCTCATCATTCGTAAGACCCTCCAATTCATTTATCTTCTTTGCGAGTTCGTATTTGTTCATAAGAATAACGACGTTACATCCCTTTGCTCACCCCCCAAAGCAGATAAATATAATCCGATTACATTAGTCTTTGTACCAACAAGTTACAAGTTAGTTATTGCTTTCTAAATAGGCACAAATTTATCTAAAAGAATTGGCGAAGGGGCTCTTACTCCTTTTTTAAGTCCCAGTGCACAGAGGTATTCGCAGTACCAAACACTACAAGGACAAGAGCAAGAAGACACACCTACGCCAACCATAGTATATATGTAGCACAAGGCACACCCTTCCTATACGAAAGGGCGCACTTGTGCCGTGCATAAATACACGTTATGTAGGCGTCCACTGCCATCTCCCTCTGATAGTGTTTTGAAAGTTGCGAATTTTCTGTGCATCAGAAGCGAAACGTAGTAAACGTCTAATTCTAAAAGATATAGCCAATCCCCAGACTTATCAGCCAGCATCCCTTTGCCAGCCATCTCGGAAATGACGCTACAAAATTAACGAAAAGAATTGGAAATGCCAAAGAAAAGAACAACTTTCTTCATTTTAAGACACAAAAAACCTTTCAGCATCAGAAAATACTGAAAGGCAATGATACTTATTCTGCGTATTATCCATTTTCACGTTTATCAAGCAAAAAGCTGATAAACTCATCAGAGATATTAGAGATTTCTCCTTTATCATAGATTGTCAACAAATCAATGATAACGGAATCTCCTTCCTGGTAAAGATTATAAGTGATGACCCTTGCACCACCACTTTTGCCTTTACCCTTACTAGCTATTGCCATTCTTACCTTTCTAACACCTTTGCCAAGACTAGTACCTTGAAAAGGATCCTGTTCTAAGCCTGTAAGAAAAGCATCGTAATCATCAAGCATTGAACGATATTTCTTGGAAAGCTTTCTAAGTTGTCGCTCAAATTCTTTTTCCGTATAAATTTTAACCTTCATACTACGCCTCCTCTTCCCGAAGTCTTCTCAACAATTCACGAGCATCCATCGGCTTAGTCCCATTCTTCTTATGAGCTTCCATTTCATCAAGAGCACGATTGAGGCTTTCTGCCACATAGGCTTCCTGCTCTGCCTGGCTCATATATCTTTCTTGGTAACTGTTTCCTGACTTGGAGATAGAACTTGCTAATTTTTCAGCATAGTCTTTGAGCTTGGCGACAAATTCGTCAAGCGTATATTGACCTGTAGAAGGTACTTGAAACTGAATATTAATCGTTTCCATCTTGTTCCTTTCTTTTAAATTAACGCCACAAAATTAGCGAAAAGAATTGGAACTACCAAAGAAAATGATGAGAAATCATACTTTATCTTATTTTTTTCTCCTCACCCAGACCTTATGACTGTGCTGACCCACAGAGCGGATGGGAACAGTCTCGTCATGGGATATCTCTTTCAGCTCCAAAGAGGCGGCGGTGCGGCTCAGGTTGTTGATGTAGGCATAGTCGGTAAGACCGATGAAACCATTCTCATCGATGACATCCAGGGCGCGGGCGATACGCTCCTCTCGGGTATATTTCTTTTTCAATATCAGTTTTACGCCACTCATATCCCGCTCCAGATCGCGGTCGGCTACCTGCTTCACAGACTTGATGAAATCGGGAGATGCCTTGAAGTTCACATCTCTTACGCCTACCTTGCGATAGGTCATCTTGTCGTCATCGCCCTGCATCTCCGTAGGCTTGTCATCCTCGAAACCCAAGGATAGAGAGAAGGTACCGAGGCCCTCCAGATTCACATTATAGCCCATGGAGAGCATCTCTACCAGTATTTCTTCCACATCCATCAGCACTGCCTCCGTGGTGCTTGCCGAAATACCACGATGATACCCCTGCATCCTTTCGATAAACTCCTTGCGAGATAGAGTGCGGTTGACTACCATCTTGGGATAAACCTTACGCTTGCCGGTATGATGAACATCCGACATCTCCTGCAACTTGTACTTTGCCATATCGATTCCTTTCCTTATTAAGTTCTACATCATCATTTATAAAGAGAGACCGTAATCCTGGAAGAGATGGTTTGCATCCTTAAATGCATTCATCTATACTCTTAAGGATAATAGTCTTTATCATTAGAAGAAATCTCCGTTCAGCGATGTTGAATCTATGTTCAGCAGTGCTGAACATAACTTTCTCCACGGCAAAGATACAATTTTACCTAGAGATAAACAAGAATTGTTCAGGATTTAAACTAAATTAAACAAGGGAGCGGACTAAACATTGCCTAGTCCGCTCTCTTGTCTTCTAAGATATCATCTTTGACGTAGGAAAAGTAAAAAAGTACTATTTTGTTATATTACGAACGAAATGCGGAAAAGCCGCTTCTCCTAATTCTGGTGCGTATTCAAAACCTTCGTAACTGAAGGCTGCCAATTCTTCTGGAGTAGCAAGTTGGTTGCTTAGAATGTATCTCACCATAGCTCCACGGCAGGATTTAGCCCACACAGCCTGCATTTTCAACCTACCATCCTTCTGGCGAACATAAAAGAGGGGCTGGATGACTTTCACTTCCCTGCAAATTCTCTTCCAATCAAACAGATGTTCATATTCTGCCGTAGAGAGATGGATAAGTATGCCATCGTCAGCTTTCACACTGTGGATAAGAACATCGGTCAGTTTATCTTTCCAAAATTGATTGATTGGCTTGTCATTTGTAGCTTCAAGCGTCACGCAATGCTCCATACGATAAGGCACGATGCCATCCATCGGCCGAAGCAATCCATAGAGAAAGCAGGTAATCCAGAGATGTTTCTGGGCATACTGCAGGGATTCTTCTCCCAAAGTGTTGGCACGTAGATGCTTATACGCCTGTCCATTGTAGGAAAGTATGGCAGGCATCTTCTCTGCAGCCATAAAATTATGATATCGCTTTCAGTTTTCCGAAGCTATCTTGTGGCTACAATCAAGTTGCCTGGCCAATTCCTCTACGTCAAGCTTAGCCATTTCTGCAGCCAACATATCAGCCACAGATTGGAAAAGTGGCTTTGAAACAGCTGCCCTATCTGCCTTATCAAACATGATTTTGGCATTTGCCAATAATATCTGCATAATACGTTTATTTTAATGGGGTAACTCTTAATGATTGTTTTGTTGGCAAAGTTAATGAAAATATGGCAAAACTCAAAGAAAAGTTCAATAAAAGTATAATATATTATAAATAAGAATGCCATATTGTACTTTATCTTGCGAAATCTGAAAATATTTATTATTTTTGCAAAAAAGGACTGGAAGCAAAGAGAATTTTGCTGGAACTGGAGACAGAAAAGTCACAAATGCATTCCATTATTTGTAAATTCGATAAGAATGTATCTATCTACAAGGATGAAACAGATATAGGAGATAAATAGATATGAAAAAAGATTCAAGGGTAAACCATGCCAGATATGTAGAACACAATCTGTTTCCTGAGGAGAAAGAGAATCTTCTGAAAGATTCTGTCTCTTCAGAAAACAAAGAAAACCATACCTCTCCAGACAAAGAGTATGACTTGACAGGTCTGTTTGAAAGACTTTCCAATTCAGCATTCCGCAGCCGTTTTCACCTTTCGAAGAGGGATAAGGAATATATTGCAGAAAAGGGCTTGGAAACCATCCGTAAGCATGCAAAGGATTTCGTTGCCAAACGCCTTGCTCCTGCCGTGATTCCCAATGACGGCAAGCAGACACCGATGAGAGGGCATCCTGTATTTATAGCCCAGCATGCTACAGGCTGCTGCTGTCGTGAATGTTTCTTCAAATGGCATCATATACCTGCCGGAAGACAGCTGACAGGAGAAGAACAGCAATATGCAGTAGCGGTATTGATGGCATGGATTGAAAAACAGGTTTAGAAAAGAATTCACTCCACCCACCACTAGAGGTACTATGTTCCTGCAGTCGGGACAAGACATGGCTTCAATGTGCTGCCCCATGAAACCACGTCCCTCCCTATTATTCCTGTATAACGCTTACAAAATGAACTGTATTTTCTCTATTATTCAGCAATAGCCTGCTGTTCTGTAGCTACTGGAGTCTCTTCGGTGGTATTCTCTGTTGTTGTCTCTGTAGCATTCTCTGTTGGAGTCTCTGTTGGAGTCTCTGTTGGAGTTGCTTCTGTAGTTGCCTCTGTGGCATTCTCCTGCTGGGTAGAATCCTCAACACCAGCCTGTGGTTGGATAGGAGTACCAACAGCCAATGTATCTGAAGGAGCATCTGGAGCTACTGTATCAACAGGAGCAACCTGAGCGTTACTTACCATTTTGCTTGATGCAAAAACGTTGCTTACTGAAACCATAACCAAAGCTGCGATAGCTGCAAACATAAACTTCTTCATAATCTTATCTTTTTAAAATTGTTACTAATTGATGTTACTTACTTGTTTGTGGATTCATTATCGAACCCGCTAATCATAGTCACAATCTGCGTGCCAAAAAGATGAGAGAAATTAGTTTATATTGATAATCAGAAGCTTATGTCCTTTGTACCAAAAATGAATAGTGTGGAAAATGAGGAAAGAATGTGGAAACATTCCCCAAAAAGTTGGGGAATGCCTAAATGTGTCTTGCTTCAATGCGTGTCAGATAGCAATAGTGTTTCCTCCGAATTAAATACTCCATATCATTCTGGTGAGCATAGGCTTCTTTCTCAAATCTGATGTTGTAATATGCTTTCATCCAATTTCTATATTTCAGGACTAAGCAAGTAATGATAATGCCAAATAGATTGATGGCATAAAATCGTTTCATGAATGATCTCTTCTTGATTTTGATAATTCTACTCATGGCATCCCAGATTACAAAGTTCATCGAGGAAGTTCACCATCATGCTACCATTACCTCTAGAGACTGCACCCGCTCTTTCTCCTGCAATGCCCATGGCTTTCATGGCATGAACAGATGCATCAAACGGATTAGGGTTTACTGAAAGGAAAGCTCCTATGATACCAGTGGCAGCACAACCCATGGCTGTAACCTTGCCCATCAGAGGATGCCCCTCATGAACATAAGCTACTTTTTTACCATCCGTGATGATGTCTGTAGCACCGGTAATAACGATGATGCATGCCAGTTTCCTGGCAAGAATTTGGGCCTGTTCCTCAACCTCAGAAGTTTCAAGATGGCTGTCCACTCCCTGCATTCCTATCTGATGCGAGTATAATGATCGTATTTCACTGGCATTACCCTTGATGACTGCTGGCTGGCATTGAAGGATGATCTTTGATGCAGTATCCATTCGAAATCTAGTGGCACCTACTCCAACCACATCAAATACAATTGGAATTCTGCTTTTAGAAGCAGCTTTACCTGCGAGTAGCATTGAGTGTGCTGTCTCGCTTTCCAAAATGCCCAGATTAAGTGCTAAGGCATTGCTCTTGCTACAGATTTCCTCCACCTCTTCCTGGGCGCGTGCCATGATTGGGGATGCCCCAATTGCCAGTAGGCTATTTGCCACAAAGTTCATGGCAACATAATTGGTTATGTTATGTATGAGAGGATGTTGCTCTTCTATCAAACGTAAATCTCTATCCATTTTCATATTTATTTAATATACACTGTAACCATTATCCCTGCACCATTGCTTGGCATGCTCAAAGCCTTGGGCTGTAGATCAATAATTTGGTTGCAAAGATACAACTTTTTAGTAGAAAACTATCATAAATGAATATAAAAAGGAAAGGCAGCTGCAGACATCTTTCAAATGCCAACAACTGCCTTTCTTTATCTATTATATGGAACTACTGTTTAAATTCTCTCAAATTGAAAGAAGAACCGCTTGTTAAGCGAAGTCCTTCATATTAAATCTTGCACCATACTCAGCGCATCCGGCAACGATCATTGCTAAAATCATACCTACAACTAACATAATCTTATCCTTTCTCTATTTATCTGTTATCCTAATCTTTATCCATTTCAAATCAACTCCATTGAAGCATGCTTAGATGCCTCTCAAAGGTTGATTACTTGCCGAGGCTAATCTTCTTGTTGACATTTACAACCTCTGCAAAAAGAGCAGCTACAACTGCCAGTGTCATTCCTAATACCATCATAATTGTTACCCTTTCTTTCTTTAATTATTCGTTATTCAATCTTTTCGAGTGCAAAGGTAATGCCTTTTTGTGTGCGTACACATTTTTTTTAAGAGAAAACTTCAAAAAACGGGCGATTTCTTGATTTTCATCAAATTATGTCCTGCGGAAATGGTCAATTTGGCAGGAATTATGTTTTGTGAACCAGACTTTCTGTCACGATCATCTGCATCAGTTCGACATTTGTCTTGTTGTTAACCGCTGTACTTTCTAATTCGTAAAGTACACATCCGTAGCCATGGAGCCTGCAGTATTCCATCAAAGCATACCATTTCTTCTGTACAGCCTGAGTGGAAGACAGATGGTAGGGCATGAGCATCACCATTACGATACATCCATCCTCCAGGATAATCATATAATCAGGAGTGAACGTCAATGTGAATTTCTCATCATATATAATCTCCTCAGGATATTCAATCACCTGCTCTATCCAGGCACATTTCTCTGCCATCTGCAGGAATCGCAATGGCCCAGAAATTCCTCCTTCGACCGCGCTACTTCATCAATAACTTGTGGAAGGAAGGTACCCGCATGATATCCCTTGCGCATGAAAATACCCTGTTTGCCCAATTGAAACTCATCAATGCTATGGATACGCTTCATCGGAGTGAGCACGGAGATTTCAATATCGATATCATCCAATTCACACAGGCACTCGTTGCCAAATTGCCGATATTGAGTTCCAGATTACGCAGAGTGGCATTTACAAACATCCTAGAAGCTTTGGCTGCATAAAAGGATAAACTCCCTCACAGCCCTGCGAATAATTTTCTTTCTGCTTGTCTCCATAGCGCAAAAACACTTAAATTACATACCCGACCATCACAAAATCAAGGAAAAGTAACACTAATGGCAAAAATCTTCGGAGAAGAGAAACTATTTCCACCAAAAATTACTACCTTTGCAATCAATAAACAACAAAACAAATCTTAGCAAAAGACCACCGATGGCATCAGTAGCCTTAAACTACATCATCTGGATTCAGTCTATTGTTTCATTTTCAAACGAAGCGGGCAGTTACTATCATGCAGCCACTCTTCATTTACTAAATTAAAATTCAAAAAAGATATGAAAAGTTTGATCATAACACTGGGGGTAGTTACCTGCATAACTACTCCTACATGGGGACAAAGCAAGGTGCAGAACTTTGATTTTGGCTGGAAATTCATAGAGCAGGATGTGAAGGAAGCACAACTTCCCTCTTGTAATGACGGCAAGTGGACAAGAGTAAACCTTCCCCATGACTGGGATATCTATCATAGCCCCAAGGCTGATGCACCTACTGAGAATGGAGGTGGATACTACCCAGGCGGTATCGGCTGGTATAGAAAGCAGGTGAGGGATACAGACCTGAAAACTGGCAAAGGCGAGAGCCTCTGGCTCCACTTCGAAGGAATCTACCAGAACAGCCAGGTTTTCGTGAATGACATCCAAGTTGGCACTCACTTCTATGGCTACACACCTTTCAAGGTCAAGATCTCTCCTTATATCAAAAAAGGTATCAATACCATCGCTGTTCGTGTGGATAATTCCAAGCAACCCAACTGCCGATGGTATAGTGGATCGGGAATCTATAGACATGTATGGCTGGAAAAATACCATGAGAATAAAATGGATGACCCTCAGCAGCTATTCATCCAAACAGAAAAGATCTATGGTATGTCTAAAGATGGCACACATGCCGACTCTGCAGCAATCCGCATTACCTATCAGGATAAGCTCAATGAGAGACGAGTGCTAAAGAATGTGGAACTATGGTCTCCTGCACATCCCAAGCTCTATGATATTCAAGTGGGAGAACTGAACGTCAAGCATGGCATCCGTACCTTCAGATATGATGCACAAAGAGGGTTCCTGCTAAATGACCAGCCTACCCTTATCAATGGAGCTTGTGTCCACCATGACAATGGAGTGATTGGCGCCATGGCATTCGACGCTGCAGAAATCCGCAAGGTAAGATTGATGAAAGAAGCAGGATTCAATCTGATCCGTACTTCCCACAACCCACAAACACGAGCCATGCTCGATGCTTGCGACAGCCTGGGTATGATGGTCATAGATGAAGCCTATGACGGCTGGTATACAGAGAAGACCAAGTATGACTATCATCTTGCCATAGACTCCTGCTACCAGGAAGATCTCAAAGCCATGGTACTCCGCGACCGTAACCATCCATGCATCATTTCCTACAGCATCGGCAACGAGGTAATAGAACGCAAGGAAATCAAGGTGATTCAAACCGCCCAGAAATTCAAGAAGGTCATCACATCTCTCGATAACACCCGTCCAGTAACGGAGGCTCTCTGCTCCTGGGATCATGATTGGGAGATTTTCGACCCTCATGCAGCAGTTCTGGATATAGTGGGTTACAATTATATGATGCACAAAGCAGAAAGTGACCACGAGCGATGCCCTGAAAGAGTGATGTGGCAGACCGAAAGCTATCCTAGAGATGCCTTTGCCAACTGGAAGCATACCGTGGAGCGCCCTTACATCATCGGAGACATGGTCTGGACAGGATTGGATTATCTGGGAGAATCAGCCATCGGACAGTTCCATTATGATGGCGAATCCAGAAAAGAGCATTATCAGGAAAATCACTTCCCTTATCATGGAGCCTATTGCGGTGATGTTGATCTCACTGGATGGAGAAAGCCTATCTCCCACTATCGCAGTATGCTCTGGAATCTAAAAGATGGTTCACCAGATATCTATCTTGCTGTAAAGGAGCCAGACTTCTACAACAAAGGACATATCTCAGAAACCCAATGGTCGGTATGGCCTACCTGGGAATCCTGGAACTGGCAGGGATGGGAAGGCAGGAATATCGATGTGGAAATCTACTCCAAGTCTCCAAGAGTCCGCCTGTATCTGAACGATCAGCTTGTTGCAGAGAAGCAAGTTGGCATAGATACCGAGTATAAGGCAGTCATCACACTGCCCTATCAACCAGGCGTTCTGAAAGCCGTATCTCTCGATGCCAATAGACAGGAAGTGAAGGAAAGCATCCTCCAGACAAGCGGAGAACCTGCTTCCATCAAGATCACGGCCTGATAGAAAGCATATTCTAGCTAGCGGCGAGGACCTTGCATATATCACCCTGGAGGTAATAGACAAGAACGGCAACATAGTACCTGATGCCAACATACCATTAAACGTGGATGTCAAGGGAAGGGCAACGCTTCTTGCTGCTGCATCGGCAAATCTCAAGGATCTTGAGCCAAAGACTTCTTCCAAGGTAACAACCTATAAGGGTAGAGCCATCGCAGTAATTAGAAGTGGGAACAAGCCAGGTAAGGCAACCGTCACCGTTTCTTCTTCAAAATTTGACAAGACAATCAGTGAAACAATTTTAGTACGTTAATTAATAACAACCATGCAAAAGATTATCTTAACATCTGTCATGTTGATGACATGCGCATGTATGAGCGCCCAGAAAGTAACATCGTATTCAACAACCCAGGAGCAGTCTTGGAAAAAATCCCAGACTGCCCTGGCAGGCAAAGCCACAGGAAAGGTTGTTGCCGAGGTAAATGAACAGAGCAAGGGAACCCGATTCGTAGCTTTCGGTACAACATTCAATGAATTGGACTGGGATGCCTTCAATATGCTTACAAGAAAGGAGCAGGATGACGTGATGTACAACCTGTATTCTCCAGAAGGAGACCTCAAGTTTACCCACGGCAGAGTTTCCATGAATGCCAACGACTATGCCCGTGCCTGGTATAGTTGCGATGATGTGGATGGCGATTTCGCACTTAAATATTTTAATATTGAGCACGATAAGCGTAACATCATTCCTCTGGCTCGTGCGGCCCAGAAGTATCAGCCTAACCTGCAACTCTTCATGTCGCCATGGAGCCCACCAGTATGGATGAAGATCAACCACGATTATCCGGTTTCCCCAAGCCAATATAACAAAATGGATCCCCGTCAGAGCTATCTGCTCTATATGGACGATGGCAGGCAGGTGGATGCTGATGAGATGAAACTCCTTGGCGACCGTAATGGAGTGTTCCCACGCCGCCTTGCCACTCAGGACTTTTTCATTCAGGACCCTCGTTATCTGCAGTGCTACGCAGATATGTTCTGCAAATTCATCGAGCTGTATAAGGAGGAAGGCTTGCCTATCACCAAGGTAATGTACCAGAACGAAGCCTACTCCTATACTCCATACCCGGGATGTGCGTGGACTGCAGAAGGAACCCTGAAATTCAACAATGAATATCTCGCTCCTACCCTTGCCAAGAAGCATCCAGAGGTGGATTTATGGATAGGAACCTTCAATACCAACCGACTCGACTATGTGGAGAAGATTCTGGACGACAAGACTCTCCAGGCTAACATAAAGGGTATCGGAACCCAATGGGAATGCAGAAACAATCTTCCGGAAATGCGTAAGCGCTATCCTAACCATCGCTTTATGGTGAGCGAGAGTGAATGTGGAAACGGTTCCATGGACTGGAAGGCAGGAGAGCATACCTTCTTCCTCTTGTCGGATAATCTGGGAAACGGCTGTGATGAGTATTATAACTGGAACTTCATCCTGAAGGACAACGGCATCTCGCCATGGGGCTGGACCCAGAATGCCTTAATCCAGGTAAATGGTAAAACCCGCAAAATGCGATATACGGCAGAGTATTATGCATATAAGCACTTCAGTCATTTCGTACAGGAAGGCACCCAGATGCTGGCGTATGCAGGCAGTGAATACAGCAAGACACCTGTCGTGGTGTTCAAGGATAAAAAGGGTCAGTATATAGTGACAGTGGGCAACTTTACAGATTCAGATGCAGCTCTGACTATTAAGGCTGGCAAGAAGTTCCTGAACGTAAAGGCTACACCTCATTCTTTCAACACCTATATCTGGAAATGATAATTTCCAACAAAAATAACTATCTTTGCAGACAATAAGAATAAAACAACAATAACACTTAAAAAACAAGGAAAAATGAAAAAAGTAATCTTAACCACTATGGCGCTGCTGACAGCAGTAACGATGCCAGCTTCTTCAGTGAAGAATCCCATCAAGGTTAACCAGGTTGGCTATTTGCCCCATGAAAGCAAGATAGCAACCATAGAGCCGGAGGCAAAGACCAAAAGCTTCCTCATCAGAGACCAAGAGGGTAAAACCGTCTGGCGCACAAAACATGCAACCACCAAGAAATCCCCA
>ENA-UEQM01000067-UEQM01000067.1-human-gut-metagenome-genome-assembly--contig:-NODE-67-length-66015-cov-5.832130_pt1 | contig 66015 bp, 80 predicted proteins | sample MGYA00242948_ERZ507948 | MGnify/ENA primary metagenome ERZ507948 (study PRJEB26167, sample SAMN06115440) | human gut metagenome | host: Homo sapiens | place: China:Hubei | collected 2015-07-28 | study... | reverse complement strand
TAGGCATCGGTCCGCGCTTCGCGCGGGTGCCTTATATCCCCGCCGTGAACGGCGGGGCTTTACGGCACGTCGGGTAAACGGTCCGTGTTAGGATGACGACCTTTCGTTTCTCTTTCCCTTCCCACAATGCCGCTTTCCGAAGCGCGCGAGGCTCACCTCGCCCGACTGTTCGCCCTTGACCCGATTCCCCCGACCGATTCGCTCGACACGGTCAATACCGGGGAAGCGTTCGACGACTTTTTCCGTCGTACCCGTGGTGCGGCCCTCGTCGTCGATACGAACGTGCTGCTCGATCTTTACTACTGGGAGGATCCCCGTTCGGTCAAACTGCGTGCGGCGATCGACTCCGGAAGCCTTGTTCCCGTTCGCGACCGCGCATCCCTTCGGGAGTGGGCCGAAGTGCTCGACCGTCCCCGGTTCGGGCTGGAATTCGACGCGGTGAGCGCGCTCCTTGAAGCCTGGTGCCGAAGGGCTTTGCCCGTACCCGAAGTACTTGTCGAAGAAGCAGGCCGGAAGCTCATCGAAAAGCGCATTTTCTGCCGCGATCCCCTCGACCAGAAGTTTCTGGAACTTGCGGCCGCAGCCCGCGCACTAGGTCTAGTCACGAAGGACAAGCTCGTCCTGCGTGCGGGGAAAAAACTTGCACGGCTCGGTGTGAAAACCGAACTCCCCGAAAACGTCGCGACGATCCTCGAGCGCGCCCCGAAGGATCTCTGACCGTCCGTCTTTTCGGCCTCAGGATGTGTCGGACCCGTACCCGACAATGCGTCCCGTTCCAGGCATCGGTATGTTGCCGAATGATTCAAGATAGTAAATGATCACATCCGCGTCGAACACATCGTTCACGGGGATGCGGCGGGCCGCGGCGAACATCGCAAACTCGTCGTCCCCGTCGGCGTTTCGCGAATCAGACGCAGTTTTTCCGCAACGCGCACCGCTTCGGCTTTGACGTGCGCGACGTCCGGCGAAACAACGACCGCGACCCCGAGAACGAGTGCGGAAAGACCGTAAAGGAACGCGCAGGTACGGGCGGGCGCAAGGGACGGAGAGCGCCTATTCGAAAATCGACAAAACGCACACTCTTTCGAAAGGTCAACGCACTTCAACCCGAAATTCTGCGACTCCCTCGAGCCGCCCCTCCGTCAGAAGCAAAAGCGCATCACGAGGCTTGCCGCGGAAACGAGCCCCCAGAGGACGATCGCCGCAAAAACCAGATACAACCCGATGCGCATGAACGTGCGAAGCATTCGACTTTCCTTTCGATTGTCGGCGCGACGGGAAACCCGTGCCGCCCGTGATGATTACGGTATTTTGCCTATTTGGAACGAGCGAGGGACAGTTTTTTGCGACGCCTGCTTCCGAACATACCTCATTTGCGGGATTGTTTTTTGTTTCCGACTGTAATCGCCAACGTAGAATGAACCTTCGGTCGGGTGGTGAAAGTGCTCGAGAACGCGGGGGCTCGCAGAGCCTCTTGGTTCGTACCGTGCGTAGAAATCAAAAACCGAGGGCTCCCTCTCCCCCGGGTGGAGAGCCTCGCACATGGAGAACACATCATGGACGAGTTTACCCAGATCGTCCGGAGCATCAACAGTCTGCTCTGGGGCGTCTACTGTCTCATACCGTTGCTCGTGGGGACGGGCATTTATTTCACCTTCAAGCTGCGCCTTGTTCAGATCCGCCGCTTCGGCATGGCCATGAAGCACGTCTTCGGCGGCATCACGCTCTTCGGCAAACACGCCGACAAGGACGGCATGTCCTCCTTCCAGTCGCTCGCGACCGCCATCGCCGCTCAGGTCGGTACGGGCAACCTCGCGGGCGTGGCGACCGCTATGGCCATGGGCGGCCCGGGTGCCATCTTCTGGATGTGGCTTGCGGCCTTTTTCGGCATGGCGACGATTTTCGCCGAAGCGCTCCTCGGGCAGGTCTACCGCTCGCGCGACGCGCACGGGCACATCCTCGGGGGTCCGGCCTTCTACATCAGTCAGGGGCTCGGCAACAAGCCGCTCGCCGCGTTTTTCGCGGTGGCGATCATCATCGCACTCGGCTTCATCGGCAACATGGTGCAGGCCAACTCCGTGGCCGACGCCTTCCAGACCGCCTTCGGCGTTCCCGTGTGGCTGACGGGCATCGTGCTTTTCGCGCTCGCCGGCTTCATCTTCATCGGCGGCATCCGCCGCATCGCGAGCTTCGCGGAAAAGATGGTGCCGATCATGGCGCTCGTCTACATCATCGGTTCGCTCACGATCATCGTCGGTCACGGCGACATGTTCTGGGGCGCCCTCAAGTCGATCATCGTCGGCGCTTTCGACCCGGTGGCCGCTACGGGCGGCGTGATCGGCGCGGGCGTGAAGGAAGCCATCCGTTACGGCGTGGCCCGCGGTCTCTTCTCGAACGAAGCCGGTATGGGTTCGACTCCGCACGCGCACGCGATCGCCAAGGTGCGTCACCCGGGCGAACAGGGTCTCGCCGCTCTCATCGGCCTTTTCGTCGACACGTTCGTCGTTCTCAACATGACGGCCTTCGTGATCCTCACGACGGGCGTTTTGGACGGTACGACGACGGGCATCTCGCTCACGCAGAAGGCTTTCGAAGTCGGCCTCGGTCCGATCGGCAACGGCTTCGTTGCGGTCTGCCTCCTCTTTTTCGCGTTCACGACCATCATCGGTTGGTACTTCTTTGCCGAACAGAACGTGAAGTACCTCTTCGGCAACCGTTGGGTTTCGACTTATCGCGTCATCGTGCTCTGCTTCCTCATGCTCGGCTCCTTCCTGCACGTGAACCTCGTCTGGGAACTCGCCGACCTCTTCAACGGGCTCATGGTGATCCCGAACGTGATCGCGCTGATCGGGCTCTCGAAGGTCGTGGGACGCGTGCTCGACGACTACGAAACGAATTTCCTCAAGGGCCATACCCCGACCTACGGCGAACTCTCGCCGGGCGGCGGCCTGCCGCGCACCGAACACCCCGCCCGTCCCCTGCGCGAAGGGGCCCGCTGGCATACGACGCGCATTCGCACGCATCGCGAACACGGACCGCGCCGCAAGGATCACGCCGAGGGCGACAAATAAAACCGAGGTCTTGAGACCTCTATCGAAGAGCGAACCGCAAGCGGTTCGCTCCAACCGAAAAACGCCGCGAATCCGATGGGATCCGCGGCGTTTTTTTGATGTCGGGTTACGATCGTTTTCGAACGTCGTCGATTGTCTTTCTCAGCCCGACGGTCTCAGGACGCTTCGTCGGAGCCCGTGTCGGACGCCTTAGAAGCTCCGCCGTTGCCGAGTTCGGCCGCGGTTTCGGAAATCTTGTCTCCCGCCTTGCCGAGCACTTCGCCCACGTGGGCCGCGCCTTTTTTCATGTCCTGGCCGAACCCTTCCACGGTATTGCACCCGGCCGTACCGAGCGCCGCAAGAAGAGCGGAAAGCAAAGCAATTTTTCGCAACATGGAATTTTCCTCGAAATGGGGGCGCGCGCACGCGGCACGTGTCCGCGGCGCTCGGATATTGTGCGGCCGTTTTGCAGGTGTCATGTTCGAGCACCGAAATGCAAGCCGACCCGGACGGATACCGTTGAGAGCAAACAAGCGGCGGATCGGGCGATCGGACTCATGACGACCCGAATGATCCCCTGTCCCTCGAAGCGCATCATAAACGGTCTTTCCCGAGCGAACCCGAAGAAAACGCACCGAGGAAGGTTTCAGTCGAAGCCGACGATGCGGATGAATCGGACGCAACGCCCGAGGCGGAGGGCGAAGTCGGAGCGACGGCTCCCCCGAAGGCTCGACCGAGCGGAACGTTGAGCCCGTCGATTGCATCAAGGCTGTCCCGGGGCTTCGCGGGTTGATCGACCGCCGCCAGCTCGTCGATCGCCGACATGCACTTTTCCATTTGACGGTTGCGCGTCCCCATTTGGGAAAGCGAATTCTGCGCTTCGCGGAATTTCTTCTCCACGAGCGCGAACTGCGTCGTAAAGAGTTCGAACTCGGTCTTCACGTTCGCAAGGAGCGTCCAGACCTCGCCGCTGCGCTTTTCCATGACGAGCGTCATGAAGCCCATGAGGAGACTGTTTAGGAGCGCGGCGGCCACGGTCGGACCGGTGGGCGTCACGCGGCACTCGCGCTGCAGTCGTTCGACGAGTCCGGGCGTGCGCAGTACCTCAGCATAGAGCCCCTCGCTCGGGAGGAACATCACCGCAAAGTCCGTCGTATACGGAGGTTCGACGTACTTTTCCCGAATCGATTCGGCCTGTTTCAGAATCGCGCGCTCCAGCTCCTTTCGAGCCGCGGCCGCACCGTTCGCATCTCCCGCATCCGTTGCGGCCTGAAGGCGCTCCCAAGGTTCGACGGGAAATTTCGAGTCGATCGGAAGCCACACGGGTCCCTGACCGTCGCGTCCCGGGAGCTTCACGGCGAAGTCGACCGCCACGTTTTTTCCCGGGATAATGCGCACCTGCTTGGCGTACTGCGCGGGCGTGAGAATTTCCGAGACGATCGCCTCAAACTGCGTTTCGCCGAAGAGACCGCGGGTCTTCACATTCGTGAGGACGTTTTGCAGACGTCGGACGTTTTCCGCCATGGCGCGCATTTCACCCAAGCCCTGTTGCACGAGGGCGAGCTTCGCGTCCACGGTGCGAAAGCTCGTCTGGAGTCGTTCCGTCAGCGTCGCGTCGAGCTTTTCCTGGACGGTCTCGCGAATTTGCTCGAGCTTGCGTTCGTTTTCCCCCCTCACGCGCTCCAGGCGCGTTTCCATCATGCTTTGGAGCTCGCGAAACTCTCGATTGAGCGTCTCACGCATGCCTGCGAGCGCCGCGTCCGACGTGCGGGTCCACTCGAGGACCGAACCGTTGGCGTGTTTTTGCGATTCCACGACAAAATTCATGAGATTCTGCGTCGAGTGCGCCATGCCGTTCGTCTGAAGAGCGATCTGTTGCAGAATTTCGCGCCTCGAGGCTTCGATCGCCGAAAAGACCGCCTCGTTGTCACCCTCCTCTTGCACGCCGCGACGGGCGTTGGCGAGTTGGAGCGAAAGAACGAAACCGAGAAGAACGAGTACACCCGCAAGAAGCGCGGCGATGACGTAAAGAAGCAACGAGGAGGACATGGTCGAAGAGCGGGAACGAACAAGAAAAAACAACGGCCGAAGTTCCCGTGGCGAACTCCGGCCGATGCAGTCTAGCGAAATTGTTTTCCAGGCGAACGGGTGGGCTCAAGCCTTCGGATGTGCGTCGCGAACGTCCGACGCTTCGGAGCCGCCGGAAACAGCGGAGGCCCCGGACGAAGGCGCGTCGACCGAATGTTCGTCCGAAGAGCGCTTCGGCGCTTTCCTTGCTCGATAGCGGTCGGCGAGCTTTTTCGTCGTGCGTTCGAGCCCTTCTAGAAAGAGGAGAGCCCCTTCGCGAATCGCCTGCTCTTTTTGTTCGGAGATCCGGGGGCGATCGTCGGTTCCGGACGGAACGGCCGCTTCGGTCTTTTCGTTCCCGGCAGGAGCATCGGATACTTCGGGCTCGCCCGCGCGACCCCGCACGGCCTGTCGCATAACGGAGGCGAAATGCTCGAGCCGGCGGAAGCGCCGCACTTCGCGGCATTCGACGCGCGCACGTCCTTCGGACGAGGCGCTTTCCACATCGGATTCGGCGCCGTCGGCGGAATCGGCGGTCGTATCGTAGTCTCCGTCATCCTCGTCGTCATCGTCTTCGTCGTCCCCGGCGCTTTCGTCCTTGCGGACCGCCTTGGCGTCGGTCGATTTCGCGTCGCTTTGCGCGAGGCTCGCGATGGCCGCCATCGTGAATGCGGCCGAACGGGCGACTTCGTCTGAGACGACCGTCACGCCTTCGTCCTTTTCAAAGAGCAGGGCTTCTTCGGCCGTCGGCACGCGCACGACGACGCGGATGCGGTTGTTGAGTTCGCGCGCGAGGTCGATCACTTTGCGCGCGAGAATCGAGTCGCCGAGCGGCAAGACGAGCACGGCGGCCGTGGCGACGTGCGCCTGCACGAGTACCATCGGGTCGGTGGCGTCGCCTGCGATCACGCGGGTTTTCGTCGTTTCGACGACATCGTCGAGCTGATCCTGCGCACCGCAAACGAGAATCGTACGGCGTCGTGCCGCCGAGAGCGCCGTCAGACACCCGGGCACCATTTCGTTGTAACCCGCCACGATCACCTGACCCGTCAGCCATTCGCGCGGCGTGTCGGCAGGAAGTTCCGCCATGGGCACGCGGCGCATGGCGGCACGCTTCGCCCAGCCGTAGCGGGTAACGAGCCGGTTGCGCACCTTCGGGATGATCGAGAACATCGCGGGATTGAGCGCGATCGTCAGAATCGAGGCCGCCACGATGAGGCTCAGCATGTGGGTGTCGGCGAGCTTGAGCGAGATACCTTGAGCCGCAAGAATGTAGGAGAATTCGCCGATCTGTGCGACGCAGGCGGCGAGCACGAGCGCGACGTCGAGCGGCCACTTGAGGAGCACGACGAGCGCGAACGAAACGCTCGTCGTCACCCCCATGATGATGAGCACTACCGAGAGCACTTCGTGGGGCTGCTCGATGAAGATGTGCCAGTCGAGCATCATCCCGACCGAGACGAAAAAGAGCACGGCAAACGCGTCCTGAAGCGGCAGCGAATTCTTCGCCGCACGGTGCGCGTAGCGGCTCTCCTGCATGACCATACCCGCAAAGAACGCACCCAGGGCGTAACTCACGTTGAAAATCGCACCCGCCCCGTAGGCGATGCCGATCGCGCAGGCGAGGACCCCCAACGTGAAGAGTTCGCGCGATCCCGTCATGGCGACGCGACGGAGAATTTCCGGGAAAATCTTGCGCCCCGCCACAAGCATGAGCACGACGAAAAGCACCACACCCGCTAGCGTTCGTACGAGGTCGACCGCCACCTGCGTGCCCGTGACGCCCGGTTCTCCGTGGATCACCTGCGCGAAGGGCGGCAGGCACACCATGATGAAGACCGTCACGAGGTCCTGAACGACGAGCCAGCCGATCGCCACCTGACCGCTCATGTTGAAGGTGAGACGACGGATTTCCAGCGCTTTCGTCACGACCACGGTCGAAGCGCACGAAAGGCAGAGCCCGAAAACGACGGCGCTCCCGACGTTCCAGTCCCAGACCGTCACGGCAAAAAGAGTCCCGAGGGCGCTTGCGAGCACCATCTGCGAGACGGCGCCTACGATCGCCACGCCGCGCACCTTGTTGAGGTCCGCAACCGAAAAGTGAAGCCCCACGCCGAACATGAGGAGCATGACGCCCACTTCGGCCAACTGCTCGGTCATGCCGACGTCGACGGCGGGCAGTCCCGGGATCAAGCCGACGGCCACCCCGGCAATGATGTATCCCACGAGGGCCGGGGTTTTCAAATATTTTTCGGCCAAATACCCGAAGACGAGGGCCAGACCGAAAGCAGTCACCAAGCTGGTGATGAGGGAGAAGCTGTCCGACATAGGGCGGAGATCCGTTCGTGGGTTTTGTCCGTCGGGATTCTAACAAAACGGCTTCCCCGGACCCGCACGGTCTTCGGTACTTTTCCTAGTTTCTTCGCACTTTCCCGAACCCGCATCGAACGCTCGGTCGAGGCTTCCTTGAGGCGAAAAAATTCCCCGGCGGCCGCACGTGCCGTCGGGGGATTGTCGCCGGATGTCGCTCGATGCGCCGGAAACCGCTCGAAATCGCGGGACAGCGCCTCCGGAGGCGTGCCCCGCACGTTGTTCGGGTTCCGACGCGGACTTCGGCGGAACTTACTGCGGGAGCTTCCCGGCCACACCCTTCACGAGCCAGTTCATCGAGAGGAGATCCTTGTCGGTCGGGGTCTGACCGGCCGCCACGACTTCCTTCCCTTCGTTCGTGACGATGGGACCCGTGAACGGATGGAATTCGCGCTTTTCCATGGCGTCGTAGATTTCGCGCATCTTCTGCACGGCTTCCTTCGGAGCCTTGTCGGAGACTTCGACGACGTCGATCATGTGTTCGGGCGCGCCGCCCCAGAGGTTTTCGGGCTTCCACGTGCCGGCGAGCTGCGCGTCGATACGCTTCGAGTAGTACTCGTCCCAGAGATGCACGACGCCGGCGAGGAGCATCGTCGGAGCGGCCTTCTTCATGGCGGAGTTGTAGGAGATGACCGGAACCTTCGCTTCTTCGCAGGCGGCGGCGACGGCGGTCGAATTCGTGTGGTGCGTGATGACGTCGCACTTCTGACCGATGAGCGACTTCGTCGCGTCGCTTTCCTTGCCCGGGTCGTACCAGGAGGAGGTCCAGACGACGCGCACTTCGATGTTCGGGTTCACGCTCTGGGCGCCGCGCGTGAAGGCGTTGATGCCCTGGAGCACTTCGGGGATCGGGAAGGCGGCGACGTAGCCGAGGATGTTCGTCTTCGTCGTGGCGCCCGCGAGAATGCCGGCCATGTAGCGGGCTTCGTAGAAGCGGGCCGTGTAGTTGAGGACGTTCGCGGCGGACTGGTAGCCCGTGCAGTGTTCGAAGTGAACGTCCGGGAATTCTTTCGCCACCTTCATGACGGAATTCATGTACCCGAACGAGGTCGCGAAGATGAGCTTGTTGCCCTGCTTCGCAAGGTCGCGCAGGACGCGTTCGGCATCGGCGTTTTCGGGGATGTTCTCAAGGCATGTGATCTGGATCTTCGAGCCGTACTTGGCTTCGAGGGCCTTGCGGGCGAGGTCGTGCTGCGAGGACCAGCCTTCTTCGTTGGCGGGGCTCACATAGATGAAGGCCACCTTGAGGGGGGCGTCCGCGGCGTTCGTCGTCGCGTCGGCAGCGTCCTTCTTCGGTTCGGCCGCCGGCGCCTTGGCTTCTTCCTTACCGCAGGCCGAAAGCATCATCGAGAAGGCGCCCGCGAGCGCGAGCTTGAGAGCAGTACGCTTTTGCATCGTAATGATTTCCTAAAGAGAAGGGATACAAAGGAAAGAGAAAACGGTGTTGTGCTCGATTTTAGATCGAAGGGCGGTCGCGCAAGCGCGAACCGCCCTTTGTTATCGGTCGTCGGTCGATCAGCCGTGCGGTGCGAACGGCTTCCCGAGGGAAGCGGGCACGTTGAGACGAATCCACATCGGATTGCGCGAGATGAGGACCAGAACGAGAATCGTCGCGAGATAGGGGGTCATCGACATGAACTGAGGCGGCACCGAAACGCCCATCCCCTGAAGCGCGAACTGCAGCATCGTCACACCCCCGAAGAGGTAGGCACCGACGACGACGCGCGCCGGGCGCCACGTGGCGAAGGTGACGAGCGCAAGTGCGATCCAGCCGCGGCCCGCCACCATCCCTTCAACCCAGAGCGGCGTATAAACGAGCGAGAGGTACGCACCCGCCAACCCCGACATGACGGCACCGAACAACACGGCCCCGAGTCGGATGAGACGCACGGGATAACCGAGCGCATAGGCCGACGCGGGCGCTTCGCCCACGGCGCGCAGAATCAGACCCGTACGGCTCTTGAAAAGGAAGTACCAGACGCCCGCCATCAAAAGGAGCGCGACGTAGACCATCGGATGGAGCGAAAAGAAGGCTTCGCCCACAAAGGGAATCGTTTCCAGACCGGGAATCCCGAGCTCGGCGCGCGACGGCAGCGCCGCCCCCTGCATGGGCTGCCCAACGAAGGCCGAGAGGCCCGCACCGAAGAGCGCGAGCGCAAGGCCCGCCGCATATTGGTTCGCGTGCATCCCGATCGTAAAGAACGCGAAAAGGAGCCCGCAGAGAAGCCCCGCACCCATCCCGGCAAGGAACCCCAGTGCGAAACTTCCCGTCGCAAGCGTAGTGCCGAAGCCCGCCACGGCGCCGAGCAGCATGATCCCTTCGATACCGAGGTTGAGCACCCCGGACTTTTCGTGAATCAGAATGCCGACGGCGGCGATGAGCAACGGCGTCCCGGCATTGAGGGTCGAGGAAATGATCGAAGCGGCAAGAGACATCTTATTTGCCCTCCTTCGAGAAACCCACCCAACGGAGGCGATAGAAGATCATGGTGTCGCAGGCAAGAATGAAGAAAAGAAGCAGGCCCTGGTATACCCCGGTGATCGACGAGGGAAGCCCGAGTCGACTCTGGGCGAGTTCGCCCCCGAGGTAAAAGAGCGCCATCACGAAAGCGGCGGGAATGCAACCGAGCGGCGAAAGACGGCCGACGAAGGCGACGATGATCGCCGCAAAGCCGTAGCCCGGAGAAATCGTGGGGGTGAGCTGCCCGAGCGGACCAGCCGCTTCGATGCCGCCCGCAAGACCCGCCAGTGCGCCCGAAATAAGCATCGAGGCCCAAATGAGTTTGCCCGGGTGATAGCCCGCATAACGCGCGGCAAAGGGGGCCATGCCCGAAACCTTGAACTGGAAGCCGAGCGCCATCTTGTCCATCAAGAGCCAGATGCCAAGCGCGGCGATGAACGCAAGGAGCGCCCCGGCGTGAAGGCGCGTCCCTTCAACGAGCATTGGCAAAAGCGCCCCGGCGTCGAAGAGTCGCGTTTGCGGGAAACCGAATCCCATCGGGTCGCGCATCGGGCCCTGAACCGCCCAGGCCAGGAGCAGCTGCGCCACGTAGACGAGCATCAGTGAGACGAGAATTTCGTTCGCATGGAAGCGGTGACGCAAAAGCGCCGTGAGCGCTCCCCAAAGGGCACCGCCCGCCGCAGAAGCGAGCATGACGAGAATGACGAACGCCGGACCGCTCGACGCGTCCGCCTGCAGGGCGACCCAGCCGCCCGCGATGGCACCCGCGATCAGCTGACCTTCGGCACCGATATTCCAGATGTTCGCCTTGAAGCAGACGACGAGACCGACGGCGCAGAGCAGGAGCGGCGTCATCTTGACGCCCACTTCCGTCCAGCCGCGCATCGAGTCGAGCGGCGCAATGAAAAAGGTGTAGAGCGCGCGCATCGGATCCTGGCCGAGCGCCGCAAAGAGCACGAACCCCGTAACGAGGGTGAGGAAGACGGCCGCGACGGGCGAAACCCAGCGGAGCACCTTCCGGGGTTCCTGACACGGAACCATCTTGATGGGAAGCTGAATCATCGCGCGACCTCCGCGTCCTTGTCCTGGGTATTCTTGAAGGAGGATCCGGGCCAGAGACCCGACATCCAGCGACCGACCTCCTCGACGGTGATGTCGGCCTTGGGAACCGCAGGCGAGAGGTGCCCGCGGTACATCACCGCAACGCGGTCGGCGATTTCGAAAATTTCGTCGATTTCTTCCGAGACGACGACAATGGCGGCACCCTCTTCGCGAAGGCGCATGAGGGCGTTGCGAATGACAGCCGCAGCCCCCACGTCAACGCCCCAGGTCGGCTGATTGACGAGAAGAACGCGCGGGCGATTGAGAATTTCGCGCCCCATGATGAACTTCTGGAGATTCCCGCCCGAGAGGCTGCCGGCGGCGCGCTTTTCGTTCGGCGTCTTAACGTGGAAGCGTTCGATGACGAGTTGCGCGAAACGGCGCGCCTTCTCTTCGAGAATGAAGCCGCCGCGCACGAGCTCGTCCCCCGTGAGGTAGGTATTCGCCTGCAACGAGAGCTCCGGCACGGCCGCGTGACCCAAGCGCTGCTCGGGCGCGTAGCGAAGCCCCGCCTTGCGGCGCGCCTTCGTGTCGAGGTTCCCGACGGGCTTGCCGAAAAGAAGCACGTCCTCGGGGCGCGTCGGATACTCGCCCGAAGCGACCGCCATGAGGCGCGCCTGACCGTTGCCGGAAATGCCGGCAATCCCGACGATTTCCCCGGCGTGCACCGAGAGCACGACGTTTTCGGTGCCGCACACACGTTCGTTCCCCGGCGTCGTCACGCCCTTCAGTTCGAAGACCACGTCGCCGGGCGTACCGTTCGCTTCGCGGATCACCGGAGGCTCGGCACCGATCATGAGGCGGGCGAGCGACTGCTCGGTTTCCTTTTTCGGGTCGACACTCGTGACGATTTTCCCCGCGCGCAACACGACGCAACGGTCGGCGAGTTCGCGGATTTCGTCGAGTTTGTGGGAGATGAAGAGGATCGAAACTCCTTCGGACGCGAGCTGATGTAGCGTCACGAAGAGCTTCCGGACGGCCTGAGGCGTCAACACCGACGTGGGTTCGTCGAGAATAAGGAGCTTCGGGTTCGTCATCAGGGCGCGGATGATTTCCACGCGTTGCCGCTCGCCCATCGAAAGCTCCATCACGATCCCGGCGGGATCCACTTCGAGCCCGTAGCGTTCGCCGAGACGCTTCACTTCCTCGGAAATCTCCGCGATCGACATGGGACGGGTGAGGCCGAGCGCCACGTTTTCCGCCACGGTGAGCGTATCGAAGAGCGCGAAGTGCTGATGCACCATCGCGATGCCGAGCGAACGCGCTTCGGCCGGGCTCGCCACCTCGAGCTTCTTGCCGTCGAAATACACTTCGCCTTCGTCGGGCCGCGTCGCACCGTAGATGATCTTCATCAGGGTCGACTTGCCGGCACCGTTCTCACCGAGTACGGCGAGCACTTCCCCGGGAGCGATGTCCATCGACACCCCGTCGTTAGCCACGATGCCCGGATAACGCTTTGTGATGTTTCTCAGACTTAAACGTGAATTCATGCGAGATAAACACCTCCGTCTTTTCGTAACGGAGGGTCCTGGAGGGAGTAAGCATGAGCGGACTGCAAATCGCAACAACGACAAAGGGGCTCGGCGAATCCCGACTCTCCGAACAGATGAGACGGCGACTCAAGCCGAACCCGGCAGTAGACGTTGTAACGGTGCCTGGCCCACGAAAAATTGCAGGCATTTTAGCCGAGAAGACATCGCACCGCTGAGAATTTTCGTTCCCCGCGACCTCTTTTTCGCGGTTTTCTCACCAATCCCATATTTACGGTATTTTGATGTCGTACCCTTGATATTTTGACTTTCAGGGGATATAGTTTGCTTTCTCTGAAGCGGCTGTAGCTCAGTTGGATAGAGTACCTGGCTACGAACCAGGGGGTCGTGGGTTCGAATCCTGCCAGCCGCGCCAAGTTTTTTCAATCTTCCTCTTCACGCAAGACGGAACGCCTCGGGTTCCACGGAAGGTTGAACGTTACGGCGAGCTCCGACCGCTCCCGTTTCGTACGAGAATGCTGCGGAGAAGTGGCAGAGAGGTCGAATGCACACCCCTGCTAAGGGTGCAGGTCCGAATAAGGGCCTCGGGGGTTCGAATCCCCCCTTCTCCGCCACCCTCAAAAAACCCCGTGCCTTGTAAGCACGGGGTTTTTTCTTTTTTCCCTACTGCCACAGGGCTTTAGCGGCCCCACACTTCGGAAGACGGCGGCCGCCACACGGACATTTTCGGAAGTTTTAGCCCCCAGCCTGTGGGAAATTTTGTGGGAAAATTTTCGGGAAGTTTTCCCACAGGGGGCGCCATGAAGGTCGAAGTCACATCACGAAACTACCTTGACTTACCAAAGGGTCGATACTCGCTCGGAGGCGGGCTCATCCTTTTTGTGTCGGCGGCCGACCAGCGGTCGTGGATCGTCCGATACAGCTTGGGAGGAAAGCGCTTCGACTTTTCGATCGGCAGCGCAAAGTATCTGACCGTCTCGGCCGCGCGCACCAAGGCGGCCGCCGTCATCGCCGACGCAAAGGCCGGAATCGACCCCCGCGAGAAGCGGCGCGCGAAAAAGGATACCTCATCCGGTGACCACGTCCTAACGTTCCGAGAGTTTGCTGAACAGGCGATCGGAGAAATTCGCGAAATCCGCCGATGGAAAAACGCAAAGCACTCCGAGCAATGGACCTCCACCATCAAGACGTACGCGTACCCGGTGCTTGGTGAGCTTCCATTGACTGACATCGAGCGATGCGACGTTCTGGAGGTTCTTCGACCGATATGGACCGAGAAGCCCGAGACGGCCAATCGCGTGCGCGGCCGCCTCGAGAACATCTTCGATCATGCGATCGCAAAGGGGCTCATCGAGCACAATCCCGCGACGTGGAAAGGCGGCCTCGCGTCCTTCCTTCCGCCGATCTCGAAGGTCAGGGCTGTCAAGCATCATGAGGCCATGCCGCTCGAAGACCTGAAGAGGTTCGCTCCTGAGACCGCGGCCAAGACATCAATCGTGTCTCAGGCCGTTCTTTTCGGCATCCTGACCGCAACGCGCGCCCAAGAGTTTTTGGGTGCTAGGTGGAAAGAGCTTGATGAGGATCGGGCCGTGTGGACGATCCCGTCTGAAAGGATGAAGTGCGGTATCGAGCATCGCGTTCCGCTTTCAAGGCAGGCGCTCGACCTTCTTGGGAGGCTGGACAGAGAGTCGGAACTCGTCTTCCCTGCGCCTCGCGGCGGGAAGCCAATGGTAATCGATAGCCCGAGAGCTTTCATTCGGAAGGCAACGGGTCAGTCTTTCACGATGCACGGCTTCCGCTCCACCTTCCGAGACTGGTGCGAGGAAAACTTCGTCCACGAGGCACTTGCGGAGCGTGCCCTTGCTCACGTCAAGGGTGACAAGGTCATCAAGGCCTACCAGCGATCCGATCTGCTCGAGCAGCGCCGTCCCGTCATGCAGATGTGGGCTGATGCGATCCTGCCTGACGCATAAAACAAAAAAAGGCCCCAGCGTCTCGACTCTGGGGCTGAAGGTCATTTCTTTGTGCGGTATGCCTTGACGCTTTGACGACTGGCATCCTTTAGGAACTCTCGGATCGCTTCGACTGAGAAGGCGGTTACGCCTGGGAGATCGGCTGGGTCGGGGAAACGACCCGACGACCTCCACGTCCGAAGCGTCCGCGCGTCGATGCTGAAAGCGGCGCACACCTCATCTTGTGACACAAAGGCGAAATTCGGGACATCAGGGTCGAAGAGCATTGCGCGAACCCTTGCGCCGACGTCGACGGCAACATCCATTCTCACTCCTCCTCTATCATTTCTTCCGCTCGACCGCTGACTGATAACGGTCGATCACGAGCTTCAAGTTGTCGAATCGCGCCTGGATGGCGCGGGCGCTCTTGATGACGTCCGCATCGAGCCGCGCACGGCCGGCCAGGCGAGAGGCCTCTGACTTCTTGATGACCTCTTTCGTCTTCTTTACGAGCGCGACGATGGTGCCGAGCTCGAAATCGAGCTCTTCGGGCGTCGCGAGAATCGGACGCTCGTTAAGCTTCACGGGTTTGCTTTCGTGTTCTTTGTAAATTCTCATTCTTAACCTCCAAAAACGGACGTGGCGAGCGCAAAGCCGTGCTCGAAACCGCTGTCGATGATTGCGACAAGGGTGGAAAAGCCAAAAGCGACGAGCCACGCCGACGCGCCGATGAGGACGGCGATCATGGCGAGCCCCGTCGCGACGAGTAGTCCGCTCAGAAAAAGGTCTTTCAGGTCTTTCACTTGTCGGCCTCCTCTTCGTCGTCGACCCCTTCGACCGAGTCCCGCTCGAAAACGACGAGCTCTTCGTCTCCGGTTGGGGTCGGAATCGACGTGAAGAAGCGCACTTTGCACTCGATGCGATCGTCATCGATAGGTTTTGGCACGATGCCGAAATCGAGCGTTAGCGCCCGTACAGTTTCTTCTGGTAACTTGTAAAAATCGCTGACGGCCTTGGCTGTCTGAGGATTGAGTCGAAAGCGCATTTCCTTTCCTACGAAAAAGCCCCCGCACATTTCGATGCGAGGGCCGTAAAAAGACTCGGCTTGTTGCAGTTAGCCTATAGTGGCCAGAGCTGTGCCGAGTACGCTTATCTGGTATGTGCAATTTTTGCACATACTGGGTATTCTAGCGATAATCATCGGAGAATATCACAGGAAATAGAGCCAGCAATGCAATAAGAATCCAGTCAAAAAAGTTCATCAAAACAACTTTCCTTGTAGGCTTCTGATTTTTTTCTGAGCTCGAAGTTCACGATCTTGGTAGCGCTTTTTCTTTCGCTTGCACCTCCTGAAGAACTGAGGGCCGCCACAACCTCCGTCGTAACGGAACTTGCGTCTATCGTGTTTCCGTATGATGTAGCGCCAAGCGAAAATTTCGTTCTCTTTCGCCGTTTCTGTGAACCATTCGCCTCCACTGATCCGTTCTGTGAAAACGACTCCATCGTCATATTCGGGATACCACAACGAGTAAGTCCGACCGTGTCGACGGTAATATGCGATGATGTTGCCGTATCTGGCAAGACGGACAGGGGTATCCGTTCGAAGACGCATGCGCTTCCAGCAGATGTCGCTATCGTCCTCTTTTAGCCATGGCCAATCGATCGATGGCTTTTTCTTTCTGAGTTTCATGGGTTTGTCTCTTTACGAAAAAAAGGCCCCAGCACCTTTCGATGCGGAGGCCTGCGTCACGAGATCACAATAAAAACAAACATTAGGTAAAGCCCGAGTCCGAACTTGTAAGTGTCCTCGACCGGCGCAAAAAGCAGTGCGGCGAACGCAATGGCAAAGGCATAGGTTTCATCGTCCTGCCTCACGCATTCGCTTGGCGTTCGCCATGTAGTTTCTCGCTGCGATCGCGTCAGGGTGCTGGTCCTCCTCAAGACCATGCAACTCAGCGTAGAAGGCATTTTTGAGGAGGATAGCTGCGAGCGTGCGCGCTTCTTTGATTGACATGCAGGCTTCGACGCTTCCAAGATTTATCGTTACCTTGTCTCGGTCGTAGCTGACATGAACAGTTCGCGCGTCGCTCAGGTCATTCTTTCTTGTCGTGAGAAAATCCACAATCTTTCACTCCAAAACCTTAATTCCTAGCTTCTCTTGAAGCTTTCGAATCTTTGCCGCGGAGGCATCCCGCCGCGCTCGAGCGGCCTCGGCGGCGGTACGTGCTTCAGCCGCCATCGATCGGTATTTCCTGATGTTCTCTGCGGCTCCGAACTCACTTGACGCGATGATCCTCTCGTAATCGTGAGACCACAGATACTTCATCGAGGTCGTGAGCTGTGCTTTCTTCTTGCTCTTTTCTTCTTTGTCTTTGGCTTGGGCTTTGGCTTAGTAGGTTCGACCTTCACTTTCTCTGGAGGGTCAACGAAGGCCGGAAGTGTGCGCCGCATCTCTTCCAGCCAGGCTTCTGCCACCTCCCTAGAGGTGCTGAGCTTCGAGTACTCTTTTTTCTGTCTTCGGATTCGGGCTCGCCACCTACCTCGATATGGGTGGACGCTACCAACTCCCGGAGGAACGGGAGTTCGCCTTGTCTTTTCTTGAGTGAGCATGACTTTTTAGAATGGCGTATCCGAAGAATTGGCGGAGTTCGCTGATTGCGTAGCGGATGCTTGAGCATCGTCGCGGCCGCCGAGGAGCTGGAGCACGTCGCCGAAGATTTCCGTCGTGTATCGATCCTGCCCCTGCTGATCGGTCCACTTGCGCGTGCGCAGACGGCCTTCGATGTAGGCGGGCGCCCCCTTGTGGAGGTAGTCCCTGGCGATTTCGGCTGTGCGACCGAAGAGAACAACGCGGTGCCATTCCGTTTCGGAAACCGTCTGGCCTTCGGCGTTTCGGAAGCGGCGCGTCGTCGCGAGCGAGATGTTGGCGATGGCCGTTCCGCTCGCGCTCTGCCGCATGTCGGGATCGGAGCCTAGGTTGCCGAGGAGGATGACCTTATTTACAGATGCCACTGTGATCTCCATATTTGTGAGTTAGCACGCGCAAGGCCCCGTACCCCAAGAGGAGAACGGGCGCAGGGCCTTGCGTGTGCGCCGCCTCGTAGGGCGGCGGGGATTTCATAGGTCGTCCCAAGGACGGAACCGGATCACATCGTCCGTGATTTTTTCTCTGTCAGGCGTGTAGAAGGCAACATCTCCAGATCCACTGCGCTTTGCTTTGGCTTTGAACCCACCGTTTGGTACGTCAACGCGTAGCCACACGTCTTCTGGCGGATCTACCTCGGGCCACGAATTCCATGTCGTAGGGTCGTAAGGCAAAGACGGGATCTCTTCGAGTTCGGTGTCCTCGAAGAAAGCTTCGAAGCGGAATACTCGGTGTTCGAGGGCCCGGGCAACACCGCCAAGTTCTTTTCCAAACTTGACGCAAAGGGTTCCTCCGTACAGGTGAAGATTTCGGGCTCCTCCAAGTTGCTTCGAAAAATCCCCGCCCGTAATTTCGTCGAGTTTTTTCTGCAACTCTCGGTCTTTCAATCGGTAGCGCATGGTTTCTCCTCAGTAGCCGCCACGAGTGGCGGCACGTTGCTTATTCCTTGAAGTCCTTGAAGACCTTCGTGACGACGTGGTGCGGGAAGCATTCCCAGAAAACTACGTAGGTATCATCCGGATATTCGACACCTTCAAAAGCAGAAACCTCTCCGAACACGGTCCAAAAATATTTGCCATCCGAAGCGCGTCGAATCACGAAGTGATACCAGGCCTCGCTCTTTCCCTGGCTGTATTCCTGAAGTTTTTCAAAGTAGAAAACTTGGCCGTCGACTTCGATCCTGTTGCCCTCATTGAGATCTATGCCAATGAAGTCCGCTTCCGGGATGATGATTCGTTCTCTTTCGGTCATGATTGCTCTCCGTATGGCCGCCCTTTCGGGCGGCAGTTGATCGTTATCGAGCGGCGATGATCGTGTCCTGATAGGGCTCGATGCCGGGGATGTCTAGGGCGCCACCAGTGGCGGCCACAAGGCGGTCGACCGCACCCTGCTTCACCTCGACGCACTCGAGCGCTTCGGGATGGTCGGCGACGTAGCGCAGGAAAGCAGGAACGTCGACCACGCGGCCGCGCCACTTCTTCGTAACCGTGGCGCCCTGGATCTTCTTGGGAGCCTGCACGGGAACGGCGACGGCCATCGCCGCGGCCTCCTGCGCGGCCTGCGCCATCTCGTGAGCTTCGGCGCGCTCCTCTTCGGTCGCCTCTTCCTTGCGGGCCGCGGCTTCGAGCTCGCGGGCCCGAGCTTCGAGGGCAGCACGCTCAGCAGCGGCGGCCTCTTCGGCCTTTCGGCGCTCTTCGGCGGCCTTACGCTCTTGCTCGAGCGTGTAGTCCGCGATGCCTCGCTTTATGATTGAGATCGCTTCGTCGTAGAGCACTTGGGCGGGCTTGAAGGCCGCCTGGATCTGCTTCTTGCAATCGTCAATCGGCTTGACAATCTGCTTGCGGACGGCCTCGATCTCCTTCGCTCGGGCCGAAATTTCCCGAAGATCGTCGGTCGCGATCTTCAGGCCTTCCTCGTCGTCGATGAGGAGGAAGTCGGCCCGGGTGCGGGCGTCCCTCGCTTCGGCGAGAAGCGCGTTCGCGTCGGGGCGGTGGATGGTGAGTGCGGTGTCGATTGTGACGATTTCAGGCATGGTTCTTTCTCCAGTTATGAATTCCGAGAAGCGCGGTAAAGCACGCCGCGTCGCTCGGGTCAGTGAATTCGGTGAATCGGAAGGTGCCGTCGCCTCGAAGCTGAAGTGCGGCACGTCGGAAGCGGGGCCCCTCGCCGCCGATTGCGGCGTAGGCAAGCGCCTCGTAGGGGGCAAGCTGAACGCCGACGTGCTGGTGGATTTTCGACGTCGTCTTTATGTCGATGACCCAACGATCGCCGGCGATTGTCGCGACACGGTCGATGGTGCCTGCGAACTTCGTGCACGCAAGGCGCCACTCGATGCGCTCGATCGTCGGCCGCATCGTCTCCTTCCAGGCGACGTAGGCGTCGAGGTACGGCCGCCACTCGGCGTCGACGGTCTCGTCATCGAGGTCGCCTTCATCGAGGTACTCGGTGCAGGCGTGCACTGCCGTGCCGAAGTCGGCCGCGGCCTTGAGTACCGACGGGGCGATCTGGCCGTAGGCGAGGTCCGTTAGCGGCTTGAGGATTTGCGTGACCGACGGGACTTCTCGGCCCTGCACGGTGTACTTGTGCAGGGCCTCGTCGAAAGTCGGACGGATGACTTCACCGACTAAGATCATGCCGCCCCCTCAAGCACGTCCTTTCGTGCTCGAAAGGCTTCGACTACGTCGGAGGTACGCACATCCTTCGGTGTATGGCAGTAGAGCCGTCGTAGATCGTCAACCGTCTCGGTCGCTTCGATCTGGGCCATGAGGCCGTCGACGTCGAAGGCGGGCGCCTCTTCGGCCGGAGCTTCGAGCTCGGCGACGGGCTCTGGTTCGGTCTCAACAGGCTTTACGTGCTCGACGGGCTCGGCGTCCACGACGTCGGCAGGCTCGACCTTCTTGGCCTTGCGGGCGGGCATCTTTCGGGCGGGAGCAGCATCAGGAGCGGCATCGGGTGCGTCGCCCCCGGGCAAGTCCTCTTCATCTTTCATCTCCTCGGCACACGACATGCCGGAGAGCACGTCGGGGAAGGCGTTGCGCAAAGCGAAGGAGCGGGCGCGCATCTGGAGCATTCGTTTCGGATGCTTTTTCCACGTATCGAGCCTATTCCAAAGACCTGCGGTGGTCGCATCATCTTCGGAGAAGCTCCACGTAACTGGCGAGCTGAACCCCTTGCGCTTCACGGTGCAGGTCGCGACGAGCTTCCCGTCGTTACCTATTTCGATAGTCTCTTTGAAATCTTCGAGCTTCCCCGAGGCCATGACGATGGCAAGGAGCCCGTCTCCAAAGAGACTCGGATGACCGTTGATGACGGCGATCGACTGAAGGCCTTGCATGATGGGCATCCCAAGCGTGTAGCTCCAGAGCATGCACGCGAAGACGTCTTCCGGCTTCCCCTGGTACTGCTTCGGTATGAGCCCGCTTTTAGCGATGCGTGAGGCGATATCCATCGCCTCGTCGGCCGTCTTAGGAGTCGGCAAAAGGTCACGTTGAGTCATGATTTCTCCTTACACGAGCACGCGCTCGCAGATGTCCCCGAAAAGCATCGGGGGAATGTGGATCGATCCATCGAAGTAGTCGAAGCGGTCGCCGAGTTCGATGCCCTTTTCCTCAAGAACATCGAGCACGTCTTCGGCCGTGGGTTCTTCGATTCCTTTGGCGGCGAGGGTGTCGATGATTCGGTCGGCGAACCTGTCAAGGCCGTCGCCCTCGAGGTGCGTCCAGTCTTCCGAGCGCATCCCGTCGGGGTAGTTGGTCACCATCACTTCGAGCTCCTCAGGAAAAAGAAAAGCCCTCGGACGAAAACCAAGGGCTTGAAGGTGTTGCGATCGACTCGGCGTCGGTTGGTGAAATAGTGGCTGCGCGCCAATCGGCGCGCCCCCGCGTGAAGTCTCACGACGCCTCCCGAGCGAACTCGCGGAACTGCGAGATGATCTCTTCATACTCGGTACGGGTCACGAAAGCGTGTCGCGTGCCGAAGTCGCCGCTCATCGCGATCGCGATCGAGAAGCGGTCGTCGTCACCTCTCCAAAAGTAGATGCCGAAACCTCGGGTCCACTTCCAACCGCTTTCTCGGAAGTGGCCGTTCGCGCAGAGGTCGACGCTCCATTCCGTGCCGGATCGAGAAATGCACTTCGTCGTTTCAGGTCGATAGGGCTCAATTTGAGTGAGGTGGTCTGCAATGAAGTGCAGACGGTCGATGGTGATGCTTTGCATAGTCAAGAAGCCAGGAATTCCAGAAATGCCCAAGAGACAAGAAAAATCGAGACGGCGAAAAAGACGCCGCAGAAAAAGTCTTTCGTCATAACCACCCCTTTGCCCGAGCGACGTGCTCGAGCACGCCTCCCGGAACGAAAAAGGCGAAGAGCGTGATGGCGAAGATCGCGCCGAGGATTGCCGCGAAACGCGCCTCGCGGCGAGGCGTTCCGTCGGTTCGGCGCCCGTGGAGCCAGTTCATCAGTCTTCTCCGTAGTAAGAAAGGCAAGCGAGCACGTGCTGGACGCGCTCGATGTCGACCCCGAGGCGGGTCGCGACGTAGCGGCAAACGCGACGCTCGTTGAAGGGTTTCTCCAGGCGCTCGCACTCGTCGTAGCGCTTCTGGAGAAGCTCGGCGATTCGCTCGTCGGTGACTGCGTCGCTCTTGTCCTCGTAGGTGGTCATGGTTTTCTCCAAAAAAAAGCCCGCGACAGGGCTCTTGGTGGAGCGCTCTCGCGGGCCTTCTGAGCATGAAAAAGCCCGCTCTGTGGCGGGCTTCGTCTTACTTGAGGGTAGGAATCTCGCGACCCTCTTCGCGTAGCCTCTTAAACCATTCGGGCTTGCGACCGTAGTTCGAGCAGGTCTGCTTAGGGTTGTCGGGATTGACGTAGACGAATCGTTTCCGGTCCGTCTTTGCGGAGCCAACCTCGCATGCGTCGAAGAGGTCGGTCGGCGTCAGGTCGAGCATCTGGATCATCTTGCGAAACTCTCTGATTGCGGCATCGCGTATCGCGGACTTTCGGATTTTGAGTTCGACTTCTGACTTCAGAAGTTCGGACAGCGCATCGTTGAGACGAATTTCCATGGTGTTTCCTTTGTGGCGTTTGGTGACGCGGATTCAGCGATGCACCGCGAGGACGATTTCGCGGTGCGTTGCGTAGAAGCCTTCAACGTATTGGTCGAAGGATTCGTCGTCGAGGAACACCTTAAAGAAGGTACTCAGTTGGCCGAGCTCGTTGCGGTTCAGTCCGAAGACGACGTGGCGAGCGTTGAGTGCCTTGAGTTTGCGGCGGGCGGCCTTGTCGAGGTTGCGGAAACCGTTGCCGCGGCCCTTCAGGATGTCGACGTAGGTGGTCATGGTGTGCTCCAGTGTGTGCTCGGGAAAAGTCCCACGGAAGCCGCCTCTGTTGAAGCGGCTTCGATTGGACTTGTCGTCGATGTCAGCACATCAATAAACCCTACGTTTCATGTATGGTTTCATCGCATCGATCAACTTGTCTTCGGCGTGATCATGAATCCAACCGATCGCGTTTTTTGTGTACTCCTTAATCCACCAGTTGCACGAAATTTCTTCTTCGTTAACGAAAGCGATCGATATTTCAGGCCTCGTGTACCGGCTGAAAGGTACGGTAATCATCACTTCCATTTTTCCTGTTCTGAATGACGTCCTCGGGAATTCACCATCAAACACGCCAGTTACTGACCTTACAGAGAGAAAAACTCGCTTAGGGTGATAATCGACTTTGTGGTTGCTAAGTACTATTCCGTCAAAAATCATTGGTTTCCCTTTAATAAGTGAATCGGTTTCGATTTTGAAAAGTCCCACATCAGCCCGCTCGTTTGAACGGGCTGAAATTGGCCTTTTCGGCCGCGCGGGGTGGCGAGGCGTACCCCGTCAGACCTGCGCGGTCGTCACTGCTTTCTTCGGCCTTGCGCTTTCGTGCGCTCCCTCGGCAGGTACTAGCTGTCGAGGTTCTTGCGGCCTCCGTCCGCCCGTCCGACTAGTCATCGTCCGGTGCTCACCTTTCGTATATGTTGGCGAGGAAAACATACGTTTCCGTATGTCTGTGAGTGAACTATACGCTGAGGTATTCTCCATGTCAATACCCTAAGTTATATTTTTTACGCGCCGCTATATCCGCAGGCGAAAAAAAAGCCCCGCTTTCGCAGGGCTTGCGCTCTTGGTTTGCCTCAGAGGCCGCCTGAGCCTGAGCGATCGACTACGCGACCGATGATGTGAACGTATTCCATCTCCTCCGGCGGTATCGTCTCGGTGCTCCACTGCGGATTGTCCGAGTGGACGGAGAGCCCACCGTTCATGAGCCGCCGCAAGCGTTTGACTCTAAAACCTCCGTTGAAGCAGAAGGCATAGACCTTGCCATTCACAACTTCGGTTTCCGATGTGTTGACGGTGATGCTGTCGCCATCGCAAAGAAGATCTGCCATCGAGTCGCCGACGACTTTAAAAATCTTGAGCTTTTCGGCTTGATACCCGCGCTTCTGCAGCCAGGAGGCTCGATACGACTTACCTTCGACGGTCTCGTCGGGTTCGCATTCGAAGCGGCCGTCGCCTGCCGCGCATTCAACTCTGTAAGCCTTCACAAAGACAAACCCTTCGGGTGGATCGGTTTCCTCCGGGAAGCACGGGATGACGCTCGTCCCCGTCGGGGTCGGCGTGCCCTCTCCCGAGATGAGCCACTCAATCAAGATCGGATATTTCTTGCAGATGCGAACTGCGGCCGAGGCCTTGATTTCCTCCACCTCGCCGTTCAGCCAACGGTTCACTGATGGCTGGCTGACGCCTGCGATCTTGCTGATTTCTGTCTGGGTCAGACCATATTTTTGCATCACCCAGCGGATGCGGTCGGAAAGCGTACTCATATACGAGAGCCTATATTGAACCGAGATACCTTTGCGAATACATGTGATATACTTCCCGCTATATTTATCTATACGGAAGTGCATAACCATGCGCCATCACCCCACTCGATCAATCCAAGTCGCACGTGCTTTCATCAAAGAAATCGGCACGCAACAGGAGGTCGCTAAAGCCGTCGGCGTCAAGCAGCCGTCGGTAAGTCGTTGGGCGCGCTTTGGCATGAGCCGCCAGCGGGAGAACGACCTCCGAATCCTTTTTCCTGACCTTCGCGTTTGGGTCGACTTTCCTCCTCAGGTTGAGGCTCGTGAGGCTCACTGATGTTCGTGCGCCCGGAGCTCCGCAAGGGGGACATCGACGTGCGCGTGAAAGCGCCCGAAACGATCGTCGAAAAGCTCGACCTGATCGCGTCCGCGCTCGGCTTGACAAGGCAGGACGTTGTCTTGGTCGCGCTCGATGCCTACGTCGAAGAGCTTTCGCACGTCTCCAAGGTACTGGCTCCAGCCGTGGTGAATCAACGGCGTCGTAACGGAAACAAAACGGAGAGCGAACGATGAGTTTTGCGGCTGTCGCCAAGGTAGCGAGGATCACGACTGGAGACGACAAGTCGAAATCGGTCTTGTTTTGGCTCGCCTTTCATCTCAACGAGGAAACGGACCTCTGTTGCCCGTCGATCGGCCTTCTCCGAAAGGAGACGGAGGTCGGCTCCGAAAACACGATTCGTTCTGCGCTTACGAGGCTTCGTGAAAGGGGCCTTGTCTCGTGGACCCGTGAGATCGAAAACGGCGCAGTCAAACGAACCCTTTACACGCTTCATTTGGATACCTCAACTGATGCACCTACTTCAGCCATTGAACCTACTTCAGCCACTGAAGTACCTCAACAGCTGAAGGGGGGTACTTCAATGGCTGACGTGGGGTCCCTCAATGGTTGCAGGGGGGTACCTCAACCATTGAAGGGAAACATGGAAATAGAACATAGAAAGGAACATAGAAATAAACAGGGAAGTGTTTTGCCCGCGCCTCTCGAAGCGGAAACGCCTTGCGTAGATACAAACCCTAACCCTGCTCCGTTCGACGACGTGCCGTTTCCCGACTTCGAAGAGCCGTCCTACGACGCGCTCTTCGACCTCGAGTCCCCGACGCCCGAACCTGCGCCCGAGCCCGTAAAGCCGAAACGCTCGCGGGCCAAGCCCAAGACGCGCTGTCCGTTTGATGCCGAGGAGCCTTGCATGCCCGAGGAATGGCGTCCGAAGTTTGAGGCGGATTTTCCGACACTCGACATCGATGCCGAATTCCGGAGCTTCGTGAGATTCCACACGTCGAAGGGCACCGTCTTCGCGGACTGGAAGAGTGCGCTCATGAACTGGCTGGACAAGGCAGTCAAGTTCCAGGCGCGCGACGCCGCACGCACAGGCGGTGCCGCACGACCCACATCCAACTTCAAACGCGCTTTCCAGCGCGAGGACATGGTCTACACGGAGGATTTCTGAAAATGACAACGACGAAACCCATCGGGGAAATATGCGGCGGCCTCATCCAAACTGCCCTGCGTGAAGGGAACTGCCCGAAACATGGATCCTGGAGCGCTGAGGTGCGCATAGACAGCAAGACGGGGCGGGTTTTGGGTACCGACGTCACCGAGTGCCCTCACTGCGCACAGGAGCGCTGGGAAGCCGAGGCGCCCCAACGTGCCGAAGAGGCTAGGCGCATCGAGGCCGAGGCGCGGCAGGCGAAGTTCGAAATGCTCCTTCGGTCGAGCGATATTCCGCTCGAATACGAAGGGAAGGGCTTCAAAGACTTCGTCGCTGACGATCCGAAGAGCGCAGAGGCGCTACGTCAGGCGAAGCTTTACGCCGAAAACTTCGAGCGTATCTGCGATACGGGCACGGGGCTTTTTTTCTACGGAACGATCGGCACGGGCAAGACCCATCTCGCCTGTGCGATTCTTCAGGACCTCGCACGAAAAGGCGTCGACGGGGTTTATGCCATGACATGGCAGATCATCCAGGCCGTGAAGAGTGCGCCTTTCGGTGAAGACGCACTCGCCCCTTTCATTCGCGCTTCGATCCTCGTTCTTGATGAGGTCGGCGTTCAGACGGGCTCGCGATTTGAGGAGTCGGTGGTGCTCTATCCGCTCATAGACTCGCGCGTGGCTCAGCGCCGGCCGACGATCTTCGTCTCGAACGTGCAGCCCGACGCCAAAGACCCGAACTATGCGGGTGAGACCGTCCGAAAGCTCATCGGCGAGAGACTCTGGGACCGCGTTCAGCACCGCTCGGTTTTTCTGAAGCTTGCAGGCCCGAGCCATCGCAAGCGCTTCGCAAGCGTCGATGAACTCATCGACTCGATCACCAAAGGAGGAAACAAGTGAACATCAAGCTCCAGCGCGCGCTCTTTTTACTGACGCATCCGGGTCGGCGCGACACGAAATACAAGACGGACGAAGAGGTCGATGCCTTCGTTCGAGAGCTCATTGATTGCAAGGATGAGGTTGAGCACATCGAGACGACATCCCACGAAATCGTGTTCAGATTCCGCGGAAAAATCTTCGGACTTTGGATCGCGAACTTCCCCTACGCCGCGCTTCAAAAAATTCACATTTACGACAGCATCGACAGCGTGGGTTCCACGGCGCGCGAAACACTTGAAGATGTCATGCCGAGCCCCTACACCGTTGATCGATTCTTCAAGGTCTACGCGAAAGAGCTTCAAGGCAAGAGCGGTGTGATCGTGCGGGCCGCAATGATTGATGCGATCGAGGAGGGAAAGCAATGACCATGCGCAAACGCCGCCGCGCCATCACCAAGCGCGTTCACGTTATGACCCCCGCCGAGGCGCTCAGGCGAGCCTGGACGTACTTCAAGCGCGGCAAGAATGCTCCGCTTTGGGTCGCCCTTCGCGTTTTCTGAGGAGGAAGAGCCATGCAGGACATCAGACTAAAAACCATTCTCAACCACTACGGCAAGCCGCACCAGCGGCTCAAGCTCGTCGAAGAGATCGGCGAGATGCTCGCAGAGGTTGGCCGCTACATCGCGGACGGCGGTCGCCGCACCAACAAGGCCGACATAATCTCCGAGCTTGCCGACGTCGTAATCGTAATCGGACAGCTATACCCCGAAGCGTCAAATGCCGAGCGAAAAATCCGCACCAGCGATGATGTCGCACGGATGCTTTGCGAGAAGGCAGCGTCTCTCGCGGCGTTGGTCGCCGGAGCTCCATACGCCAGGCTTGAGCTCAGCTTAGCCGAAAGCACGCTCGCTCTTGTCGACCTCTTCGCGCGCGAATTGGCTGAGGTGCCGATGCTTGAAATGGCGATCGAGCAGAAGCTTGATCGTCAAATTGGTCGAATTCTCAAAGCGGAGGGGTTCGATGGATCGAGCAGATAAGGCCGAAGAAATAACCGAACGCGCCTGGGAAGTTTTCGGCGGACTCGCTCAGAAAGGGGCTGAGCCGCGGCTAGTGTCGCTGTGCCTCTTTTGCGGCCGACCGATCGAGCGGGTTCGGCCGGAAGACATCCGAGCAGGAAAGGTGCCTCGTCGCTTCTGTTGCGTCGAGTGTCGTGACAATTTTCAGAAGCAGGAGGGAAAGCATGAGTGAAGAAGAGCGCCTTTTCGAGGAGCGCCTCGAAAATTGGGGCCGTTGGCTTCGAGACCCGCGACGACCTGAGGTCTCGTACCTCTACAGCCCGCCCGAAGAGGAGGCTCCGGCCGAACCGAAAGAGTGCGGAATGATTGATCTTCGGGACGCGCTTCGAGTTCAACGTGCATGGACTCAGCTCCCCACATGCGACGAGAAGCACCGAAAGGCGAAGCTCGTGCTTGCGATGGTCTACGCCTACCCGTGGAGGTCGCCCGGGAAGCTCCAGAGCCACATCTACCGCACGTGGCATCTCAAGGTTCGCCGATCGGAGTGGTCCGAACTTCTCGACCTGGGGCGCCTTTGCACGCGAAACGCGCTTCGACGTCTTGACGATGCGGCCGCAATTCGGCATAATGGCACCTAACAACTTGTAAGCTGTGCATCAGCCTCCTGAAGTGAACGTGGGGCCTTGGTGCATCTAAAACAAACGAAGCTCCTCGGATTCCGACGGAGCTTTTTTTGTTTTCGGTGCTTGGGGTGGCGGTCCTCCGTGGTGCTAGTCAGCCGCCACCCCACGCGCACGCTCAGACCAATTTAACAGCGCTGTTAAAATGATCCGCCTAAGGCCTCCGATCCGTCGGGGGCCTTTTTCTTTTTGAGGAGGTAGACATGACGACGAAAAAGACTGCCACCTCCAAGAAAAAGACGGGGCGCCCGTCGCTCTACACCGAGGCGCTCGCCGACAAGATCGTCGGGCTCATCGAGGAGGGCTACTCAGAGCGCCAGATCGGCAAGATGCCGGGCATGCCGTCAGTGGTCACGATTTGGAAATGGAAGGAAGAGAACCCCGAGTTTCTTAAACGTTCCGCGCGTGCGCGAGAGATTTCAGCCGAACTCTACGACGACAAGCGTCGCGAGGCGGCCGAGTGGCTCTTGCAGATGGCCGAGGAGCGAAACGAGAACGGCAAGAGCTTTCCGAAGGGGGTCGTCGACGCGGTGCGGGCAGTCATGCAGGAGCACGCTCGAAGCGCAGCCCTTCGTGACGATTCGCGCTTCGGCGACCGCAAGAAGGTCGACGTGACGACGACGGCGCCCGTGCAGGTTGTCTTTAAGGACGACCTGGAGGACTGACCATGACTCAAGTCGTGCGAAGCCTCCGAGAGCTCGTCGGCGGCGGGTATGGCGCTTTCTGGCGCTCGAAGCATCGCTACCGCATCGTGAAGGGATCGCGCGGCTCGAAGAAGTCGAAGACGACGGCGCTTTGGTTCATCCTCAAGCTCCTCGAATACCCCGACGCCAACCTTCTCGTCGTGCGCCGATACGAGCGCACCCTGCGAGACTCGTGCTTCGCGGACCTCCAGTGGGCGATCGATCGGCTTGGGTTTCAGGATCAATTCCGCGTGACCGTTGCGCCGATGGAGATCGTTCGGCGCTCGACCGGGCAGAAGATCCTTTTCCGAGGCCTCGACGACGGTCAGAAGATCACCTCGATCACGGTGAAGCGCGGCGTCTTGTGTTGGGTCTGGCTCGAAGAGGCTTTCCAGGTCGAATCCGAGGACGACTTCAACAAATTGGACATGTCGATCCGAGGCGCCGTTCCGCCGGGGCTCTTCAAGCAGGTGACGCTGACCTTTAACCCTTGGTCGGAGGCGACCTGGATCAAGAAGCGTTTCTTCGACACCGAGTCGGCCGACGTCTTCACCTTGACGACGACCTACCTCTGCAACGAATGGCTTGACGAGGCGGACCTGCGGCTCTTCGAGGACATGAAGCTTCGAAACCCGCGTCGCTACCGCGTCGAAGGTCTCGGTGACTGGGGCGTTTCGTCGGGGCTCATCTACGACCGAGTCGAGCAGGCTGCGCTTGATCGCGTGGCGCTCCTCGGCCGCAAAGACCTCAAGCCTTTCCACGGTCTCGACTTCGGCTTCACGGATCCGACGGCATACGTCGGCGGGCTCATCGATGACGAGGAGAAGGTGATCTACGTCACGACGGAGCTCTACCGTCGCGGCATCACGAACCAACAGCTCCTCGAGGAGCTGAAGCGGATCGGACTCAAGCGCGAGAAGGTCTTCTGCGACGCGGCCGAACCGAAGTCGATCGCCGAACTGAAGGCGGGCGGAATCAACGCCGTGCCGGCGCTCAAGGGGCCCGACAGCGTGCTCCACGGCATCCAGAAGCTTCAGAACTACCGCTTTGTCGTGTCGACCGAGTGCCCCGAGTTCTGGCGCGAGATCACTTCCTATGCGTGGGAGGAGGATCGGGCGGGAAAGCCGACCGACAAGCCCGCGCATGATTTTTCACACTGCATGGACGCTCTCCGATACGGGGCGTGCGCCGTGCTTGACACCAAGGCATTTTCATGGAGTCGAATCTTGTAAGAAAAGACGCGATGGCGAGCTTCGTAGCAGGCTTCGGCCCCGGCGAGACGGTTTCGACCCGCCTCGATCGTTCTGCGCTCGCGGAGCTCTACCGAACTAACTGGTTGGCTCGCAACGTCGTCGACATGTACGCCGAGGACTGCACCGCGAAGGGCGTGCAGTGGCTGTGCGACCCGCAGAAGGCTGAAGTCCTTGAGCGCGAGTTCCGCCGCTTTCGCATTTGGCCGGCGCTCACGGACGCCCTTCGCTGGGCGCGACTCTACGGCGGCGCGATCCTCTGTCTCGACTTCGAGGACATGTCGCCCGACCTGCCGGCGCCGCTCTTCGGCAAGCTCACCAGCGTCCGCGTCTTCGATCGGTATGAGGCGAAGGCCTGCACGCACAAGCTCCTGACGGGCGTCGATGCGGGGAAGCCCGCCTACTACGACGTGAGTCCCGCGATCTACGCGCAGACCTTCAAGCTCGATGCGTCGCGCGCGATCCGCTTCGAGGGTGCCAAGCTTCCCGCCGACAAGGCGAAGGAAGAGGAGCTCTGGGGCGACTCGACTTTGTCCGCGATGAAGTCTTCGATCGACCGCTACTCGGCCGCGATGGATTCGAGCGTCGAGCTTCTCAAGCGCTGCTACCTGCGCTTCCTCGGCGTCCGAGACTTCTGGCAGATGATGCAGGATGACGGCGACGCGACTCATATGGCGAAGCTCGCGCAGAACATCAACGCGGTCCAATCGATCAGCGGTCTCACGATCGCCGATGCGGGTGACGTCTTCCAGTCTCAGCAATATGGCTTCGGCGGACTGACGGACGTGCTCAACTTTTTCGCGCAAGACAATTCGGGCGCGGCTGACGTGCCTTTGGTTCGCCTCTTCGGCATGAGTCCCTCGGGCTTCTCGACGGGTGAGGCGGACCTCAAGAATTACTACGGCAACATCGCCCGCGCCCAGGAAGACAAGCTCCGCGCCCCGATTTCGCGACTCGCGTCGATCGTTCTTCGCATGAACAATCTGGATGATTCAGACCTCGATTTCACCTTCGTCCCGCTTGCTCAGCCTACCGAGGCCGAGCGTGCGGCCGCAGGTGCGCAGGCCGTATCGACGATCCTGTCGGTCTACCAGTCCGGCCTCATCACTGCCGAGCGTGCGCTTGAAGAAATTCGCCGTCAGAAGGACGTCTCGGGCCTCTTCGCTTCGGTGACCGATGAGGACGTGGCCCGAAACAAGGACATCGCAGTGCCCGAGCCGATGGCGTCGCCTTCGACCGCTCCGGCCGACGGCGCTGACGACGCCCTGTCGACCTTCCTTGCAGGGGGTGTTTGATGCCCGAGTTTTCGCACGAAGAAGCCCTTTTCGCTCGCGTGCGACCCGCTTACATGCGCATCGCGCAGATCGTGAAAGCGATCATCGCGAGCTACGTCGACAAGGACGGCCGCATCACCGACGTGGCGGGCCTTGAGCGCGACATCAAGCGCTACACCGAAACCCTCGGTCCGTGGGCCGAAGAGTTTTGGTCGACACAAAACGAGTATCTGGTGCGCCAGATCTCTCTGGACTTTCGACGAAACGGCCTGAGCGTCGACCCGCAGTCGCCGAGCATTCGCGCGATGGTTTCGCGACTTCAGCGTCAGCAGGTCGAGCTCATCACGTCGCTTCCGACCTCAGCCGCCAAGAAGGCGCAGGAGATGAGTCTGAAGGCGGTTCTTGAGACGGGGCAACGATCCGAAGAGTTGATCGCTCAGCTCCGAGGCTTGAAGCCAGGCTATCCAGAGTACGCGGCGCGACGACTCGCACGCACCGAGAGCGCAAAGGCTCAGTCGGCCGTCGTGCAGGGTCAGGCGGCAGAGCTTGGGATCAAACAGTACGTCTGGAGCACGGTCCGAGACGAAGCGGTCCGCTCTTCGCACAAGAAGATGCAGGGCAAGATCTGCGACTTCGCGGACCCGCCAGAGGTCGAGCCCGGAAAGCGGTACCACCCCGGCGGAATTTACAACTGCCGATGTTTTTGTCGGCCACTACTGCCGAAGGATTGATGAGGATGGAGTTCGCTCACAGCATTCAACTCTCGCCGCACCGTCGCCTCGAAGGCGGTGCGCTTGTCTGCGAGGCCTGCCGCGTCGCGAACGTCGGCAGCCGAAAGTACACGTCCGAAGAGTGCCCCAACGTCAAGCCCAAAGACGGTTGGGTGACCGTCGTCCGCTCGAAAGAGTCGCTCTTCTCGGAAGAGACGCTCAAGAGTTTCGACGGCGTGCCGATCACTTTGGAGCACCCGCCCGGAGCCGAGATGATCGGCCCAGAGACGTGGAAAAAGTGGATCGTCGGTACGGCCTTCAATGCTCGTCAAGGCACAGGTGAGGACGCCGGGTGCCTCGTGATGGATCTACGAATTTACGACCCTACGGCGATTGAAGCCGTGCAGAGCGGCGCCGCGGAGGAGCTCAGTGCGGGCTTCTACTCGGAAGTGCGCGATGCAGGCGACGGCGTCGGGGTCGAAGGCCCCCTACGGGGCAATCACGTCGCACTCGTTCCTGCTGGACGGTGCGGCCCTATGTGCGCCGTGAAGGACAGCGCACCAACTTCACAGGAGACCACCAACATGGATTGGTTTAAGAAGAAGGACGCGGAGACCGACGCCGGCGCAACCGGCGCTCCGGCCACGTCCGCCACGCCCGAAGAGGTCATCAAGGCCTTGCAGGATCAGGTTGCTTCCCTGACTGAACAGCTCAAGGCTCTTCAGGAACAGAAGACCGACGAGGATCCGAAGGCGGAAGACCCCGGCACCGAGGAAAAGAAGACCGACGAGGACCCGCAGGCCGCTCCTGCGAGCGCCCCCGAAGGTGCTACGGCTCAGGACCCGAAGGAGATCATCCGCCAGATGATCCGCGAAGCGCTTGCCGAGCACCAGGCGATGGTGGACAGCGCCTGCGAGGTCAAGAAGGATGCCGCCGCCGTTGCGCCCGCGCTCGATCCCTCGACGCCCGATCTGGCGATGGCCGCTCTTGCGGAATTCGCGAAGACGGCCTTCGGCAAGGGCGTGATTGCGCAGTACGGCGGGCTTCAGGCGATCCGCAAGGATTCCGCGCCCTCCGTCCTCAAGGCTTGCGCCGTCGCCAAGCGCATGAGCGCTTCGTCCTTCTACGAAGGTCGAAAGGATGCCGAGTCGGCTCCCGCCTCCTCCGATTTCTTCGCTCAGGCTAAGAAGCTCTGGCACAAGGAGTAAGACATGATCGTCGAAAGCAAGTATCGCAACGTGGCCGGTTTCGCCGGCTCCGTCACGCAGTCGGGCGCCGTCATCAAGAGCGCCGCGTCCGACACTCGCCACGCGGCTGGCACGCCCGTGAAGCTCGTCTCGGGCAAGATCGTCGAAATCGCTTCGGGCGACAAGGCCGAGGCCGTTTTCGGTGTGGTCATCAAGGATCCGACGCCCTTCGAGCCCTTCTTTGCGGGGCAGCGCATGGCCTGCCTGCATGAGGGCTACATCCAGGTGCCCGTGGTTGACGGCAAGACCCCCGTTCGCGGCGGCCTCGTCTACTACGATCCCGCTCAGCACAAGTTCACGACCGACTCCGCCTCGACGGTGCATATCCGCGCCCTCTGGGCCGCCGACGGTGCTTCCGACGGCGTCGGCGAAATCCAGGTCGTGGCCTACGTCCCGACGCCCGGCGGTGCCTCCGGCATCGATCAGGGCACGGCCGACGGTCGCTACTTCAAGAAGGACGACAAGATCGACATGGCCTCGGACGTGAAGGGTACGCTCCCGATCGCCAACGGCGGGACGGGCGCAACGGAAGCCTCTACGGCGCTCAGCAACCTCGGCGGCCAGCCGAAGACGGAATAAGGAGATTTAGATGCTTACGAATGAAGAAGCACGCCGCTATCTCGAAGCCGCCCTTGTAAAGGTCGAGCCCGAGATCATTCGACCGCTCGCGAAGTACACGTGGACGCGTGACCTTCCGAGCGGCAACGACCTTGACCGCACGGTTGAGGCCATCGCGCTCACGCGAATTACGAACGGCTCGGGTCAGGGTACGTCCGCAGTCGGCGGCCGCTCGTGGCTCGCCAAGGGCGCCAACGATTTGAAGGGCGTCGACTACGACATGACGGCCGAAGCAATCCGAGTCTTCACGGCGGGTCGCGAGGCCTCCTGGACGGGGATGGAGCTTGAGCGCGCCGCGCAGTTCGGCGTAAAGGTCGACACCGAGCGCGTCGAGATCATCAGTGACATCTTCCAGCAGGAAGCGCAGGCTGTCGGCTACCTCGGCGACGAGAGCAACGGGATCAAGGGCCTTCTCAATCACGGATCGGTCGAGACGATCACGGGTGAGGGCCTTCTCGCCGCCTCGAAGGTTGAAACTGCGAAGCTCATGGCGGCCTTCGACAACGCTATGCGCGCGGCCGAAGAGAACGCGGCCGACAACGTCGTCCCGAGCACGCTCCTCGTTTGCCCGGCCGACTTTGTGCTCCTGCACTCGATCAAGGTGGACACGGGTAACACGAACGTGGTCTCGATGATCGAGTACATCGAGAAGTACTCGTACGGTGCGGTTTCTCGCGGCGGCATGAAGGTCGAGAAGGTAAAGGAGCTTAAGGGAATCGGCGGTTCTAAGAAGAACCGCATGCTCTTCTACACGCCCGAAACGCAGTACCTCAAGTACAACGTTCTCCCGATCTGGCGAGAAAAGACGTACGACAAGGGCTTGCAGTACTGCGCGGCCTACGTCTGGCGAATCGCAGAAGTTCAGCTTCGCCATCCCGAGACGCTTCTCTACGTCGACGGGATCTAACCGAAGGAGGTCCGATGGATCCGCAAACCTTTCTCGAAGCCTTTCCCGAATTCGAAGCCGTGCCGCAAGCGCGGCTTTCGTTTTTTCTGGGGCGAGCGGAAGAGGCGGTCCCGTCGGGCCGCTTCGGTGCAGAAACCGACTTCGGGCGGATGCTCCACGCCGCCCACCATCTCGCGGTTCTCGGCTCCGGTGCTGAGGGTGATCGAAAGACGGGGGCCGCGCCTGTCGGTGCGGTGACCTCGAAGACCGTCGGCTCCATGTCGATCGGCTATGACGTCTCCGGCTCTTCTGAGACAGAGGCGGGGTATTGGAATTCGACGGGGTACGGCCGTCTTTTCTGGGGGCTCGTGCGGCGCTACCGCCGCATGCCCTTCGTTGTTGTGGGGCGCTCGGAATGGCCGTGAAGTTTGAAGTCAAGACGAAGGACGAAGGCCGACTTGCGCGCGCCTTGCGAGGTCTCAAGTCGTTCAGTAGTGCGAGCGTTCACGTCGGCTTTCTGCGCGGCGTCCAGGAGCACCGCAAGGGCGACCCGCTCACGAACGCGCTACTCGGCTACGTCCACGAGTTCGGGTCGGATGCGGCGGGCATACCCGCACGCCCCTTCCTGATGCCAGCACTCGACGCCAAGCGCAAGGACGCGGCCGATCGCATCGAGAAAGCTCTCGTGAAAGCCTCGGACGGCGACCTCTTTGCCGTGCCACAAGCTCTTGCAGTCATCGGCACGGACATCCGCGACACGGCAAAAGAGAACATCATCGCTTCGTCCGGAATGGCGCCGCTCAAGGCTTCGACGCTCAAGGCGCGACAGCGATCGGGATTCAAGGGCACGAAGCCCCTCATTCGCACGGCTCAGCTTCTCAACGCAATCACCTACAAGGTCAACTGATGATCGACGTTTCCGAACTCATCCGAGACCCCGACTTCGCGACGACGGTCACGCTCATCAGGCGCCCGTTCGTCATGGAAGGGGGGCGTCACAGGGCCACGGAAGAGCGATCGGAGGTCTGTGCGGTCGTGCAACCCGCAGGGCCCAACGACATGACGCAGATCGCCGCGACGGTCGCAGACGCTTTCCCGACCGAGACGATCTCGATCTGGACGCTTGAGCCGCTCTGCGCAGGGACCACCGATCGCCTCTGCGACCTCATCGAGACGCGCGGCAAGCGCTTCTCAGTGACGCTCGTGGAGGACTTCACTTTAGAAGGCGGGTACAGCAAAGCGCTCGCCACGAGGATTTCCGATGACTAACACCACTCAACGCCCCGGGGTCGTCGACCAGACGCCCGGACCGACCATCATCGGCGAGGACTTCGAGGACCGCTTCGGCGACTGGCTTTCCGCCGCGCTCGACATTCCGCGCGACGACGTCCGACCCGGATGGAAGCCCGAACGTCTCGGCGCACCGGAAGAGTGCGCCGTCTTTTCGCTCGGCGCCCCTCAGGCGGAAGCACCCATCATCGAGGACTTCGAGGACGGGACGCTCCGTGTCGAGTACTCGGGCCGAATCGACATCGTCGTGACGATCTACGGCCGAAACTCGCGGCTCCTCTCGTGGCTTCTGTGCGACCTCTTTGCGATCGAGCAGAACGCTCACGAGCTAGAGGTCAACTGCGGTCTCGGGTACGTCGACGCGGCCGTTCAGGCGCAGATTCTTGAGCCTGTCGGCGGCCAACTGCGAGAGCGAGCGGACGTGGTCCTTTCCTGCACCTACAGCTATTCGCGCACGTGGGCGGTCCGCGAGATCGTCGATGTGTCGACCAAGATTCTTACCTAAGGAGGGCATCATGGCTCTTTCGATCAAGCGCGTCGTCAACGTCTCGATGTCGCTTTCTCCGCTTGCCGCTCAGTCCCGCGGCTTCGGAACTTTGTGCATCCTCGGCGACAGTGACGTCCTTACGCCCGCCGAAGGCTTCCGTTCCTATACGGGTTACGACGCCGTGGCCGAAGACTTCGGTCCTGACGCGCCCGAGACGCTGGCCGCTCAGGCCTACTTCTCGCAGTCGCCGCAGCCGACCTCGCTCGTTGTCGCGCGGTGGTTCAATGCGCCGACGGCCGCGACCCTCTACGGCGGCACGCCCGCTCAGATGTCCGAACTTCAGGTTTCGGACGGCGCCTTCAAGATCACCATCGACAGCGAAGAAGTCGAGGTGTCGGGGCTTGACACCCAGGAGGCGCTGACGGTCGAGAACGTCGCCGCCCTCATCACGTCGAAGCTCACGACGAAGGGCAAGTGCACGGTGCAGAGCGGTAAGTTTGTCATCTCCTCCGCGAAGACGGGCACGGCCTCCAAGATCACGGTGGCCTCTGCGCCTACGGGCGGCACGGACATGTCCGCGCTTCTCGGCCTGACCGCCGAAAAGGGCGCCACCATCGTGGAAGGCAAGGACGAAACGGAAACGCTCGACAGCCGTCTCTCGACCCTCCTCACCGACTTCGGCCGCGACTTCTACGGCTTGATCCTGGCGACGACGCAGACGCTGAGCGACGACGATCACCTTCGCGTCGCGCAGGCGATCGAGGCTTCGGATGAGTCGCACATCTACGGCATCACCGTGACCGACGCCGACATGCTCGGCGAGGCCTACACGCCCGAAAGCGACGACCTGCCCTCGAAACTGATGCGCGGCCAGTACACCCGCACGATCTGTTTCTATGCGGAGACCCATGAAGGCGACTCGGCCTACCGCCTGAACCCGTACTTCGCGGCTTCGGCGCTCGGCCGAATTTTCAGCGTGAACTTCAGCGGCTCGATGACGACCATCACCCTGAAATTCAAGCAGGCACCGTCCATTCAGCCGACGAACCTTCGCGAATCGCAAACGAAGAACCTCACGGACCGCAATTGCAACTTCTATGCGATCTATGAGAACGACACCTACATCATCGAGCCGGGCATCATGTCCTCGGGCATGCACGCAGACGAGCGCCACGGCCTCGACTGGCTTCAGGACGCCATTCAGACGGCCGTCTTCAACGCGCTCTACCAGTCGCGCACGAAGATTCCGCAGACCGATGACGGTGTTGCGATGATCCAGGCCAAGATCGAGCAGGCCCTTCAGCAGGGTGTGACCAACGGCCTCATCGCCCCGGGTGTCTGGAATTCCGACGGTTTTGGCGCCCTCTCGATGGGCGACACGCTGAAGAGCGGCTTCTACGTCTATGCGGGTTCGGTCAACGACCAACTTCAGGCCGACCGCGAAGCGCGAAAGGCTCCTGCCTTCCAGGTCGCCGTCAAGCTTGCGGGCGCCATCGAGTCCGTCGACGTGACGGTCGCCGTCAATCGCTAAGGAGAAAACCATGGCAAAGTCTGCCTACAGCATCAAGCGCGTCAGCGTGACCTACGCGCCTTTCGGTGCGGCCTCTTTCGACTGCAAGAACGGCCTCGCCGAATCGGGCGTCACGATCGCGATGGCCGAAAACTTCGGCGAGCGTACCAATGGATCCGACGGCTCCTCGATGTGGAGCGAGTACGAAGGTTCTCAAGGCACGGTGACGATCAACCTTCTTCCCAACTCGCCCGTCTATGCGTTCTTCGTGAACCTTCAGAACGCGCAGCGTTTGAGCGGCACGAAGGGCGAGGACACGATGACGATCGTCAACAAGTCGTTCAATGAAGCCTTCACCTGCGCAAACTGCGCGATCGAGTCGATCTCCGGTGAGACCTTCGACAAGGTCGGCAACACGGTCCGCGTTATCACGATCAACGCAGGCGAAATCACGAAGGTGGCCGCATGAGCAAGACGAAAGACATCACCGTCAACGGCGTCGCGCTCCGCCTGACCCGCCTGTCGGTCTTCGAACAGCACGAAATTGTTTCGGACTTTCTGCCCGCTCTGGGCGGCATCATCCGAGCCTTCTACTCGATATCGCTGAAGAAGGACGGAGCGATGGATCAGGCGTCCGAGGCGCTTCGCGAATTCCTCGACAAGGTTCCGCGAGCGACGCGCGACGACATCCTCTTCAATCGCCTTCTCGGAAGCGTGAAGATCGTCGTCGCCGGCACGGAACTTCCGCTCATCGGCTCTGCCGACAAGGGTGGCGCTCGATGCGTCATGAGCGACCAGATCGACGACGTCTCGTACCTGTACGAGATCGCGTTGCAGGTGCTCGTCTTCAACTTCCAGCGTTTTTTCGCGTTCGGGAGCGGTACCCGTTCCCACGAGTAAATACGGACCCCGTGCTGAAGGAGGCGGAGCTCATCGAGCTTCCGCTTTCCTTCGTGATGACGCCAGTCATACGCGGGAAGCTCTCGTACGAAGCGCTCACCGACGGGACGGTCGACCTTGCGGACCTCTGGCTCCTCAATGTTTCGATCGCCGTCGCGGACGAAAATGAGCGCCGCATCATGCAAGCGCTCAAGGAGAGAAAATCGCCATGATGGACGTTATCAAGCAGTTCGCCGTCAGCCTGACGGGCGTGGTGGATGAGCAGGGACTCGCTCGCGTCGAAAAATCGGCCGAGGAAACTGCGCTCAGCATCAAAGACTTTGCGGCGGCCGCCATCGGCGCCTTGACGGCTGGGGCTTTCGCTTCGGCAGTCAAGGAAACCGCCGACCGTTTCAACGCGCTCGGCGATGCGGCCGCCCAGATGGGCAACATCAGCGCGCGCGAACTGGATCGCATCGGGTACGTCGCCGAGCACACCGGCTCGAATGTCGAGACCGCCGTTGAGGGCCTGCATCAGCTGACCAAAGCGATGGGCGAAGCGGCCGCAGGGTCCGGCGGCGGCTTCGATGCTTTCCAACAGCTCGGCATATCGATCAAGAACGCCGACGGCTCGATCAAGTCGATCACTACGGTGATGGACGACCTGCGCGTCAAGATGAAGGACATGTCCGTCGCACAGCGGCAGGCCGTGATCCAAATGCTCGGCATGGAAAAGACCATGATCGGTCTCTTCCAAGACGACACCGCCGAAATTCTCGCGCAGTACGACAAACGAACGGCCGCGCTCGGCCTCAACGCCGACGAACTGGCCGAAAAGAGCACGACTTTCAACGACAAGCTTGCGCACATGACGCGCGCCTTCTCGGACGTGCTCTCGACCGTCGTCGTTCGCATCCTGCCGCCGATTACGAGTGCATTCGAGATCGTGACGGACTGGATCACCGAGAGTGGCGACACGATCCTCGGTATCATCACGCCCTTCACCAAGGTGCTGAACGTCATGATCCGCATGGTCAACGGCGCGATGGTGACGATCGGCGGCTTGATCGACCTCTTCGGGTCGATGCCCGCCTACATCGCTCTGGCGGCGGCCGCGTGGAAGGCGTTCTCGATGCTCATGAACGCGAGCCCGCTCGCGAAGGCCATCACGGCGATCAGCGCCGTCGCGTCTTTGATCGGGCTCCTCATCGACGACTTCAAGATCGCGCGATCGGGCGGAGAGAGCTTCTTTGAGTTCTGGAATCAACCCTTTTTCGACGCCTTTTTGAAGGCGGGCCGAGGGGTCATCGACTTCTTCAGCGGCCTCATCGACACGGCGGCGACCGTCGCGAAGGCGATGGCCGCGATCGGCGTTGGGCTTCTGACGTGGGACTTCGACGGCATCGAGGCCGCATTTGGCGATCTCGTCGACAGCGTGAAGAAGACCTTCTCGGGCCTTTCGGATTTCGTCTTCGGCCTCTGGGACGGTCTTGCGGGCGGTCTTGCGTATGTCTTCAAGTCCTACCTTCCCGACACCTACTCCGCAATCGAAAGCTTCGAGTCGGCCGTAATTTCGATTTTCGGCCGCATGGGTGATCTTGCGGGAAAGGCCAAGGATGCCGTCGTGCGATCCGTCGCGGACGCATTCGACCGTTTATCGGGCTTTGCCAACGACGTAGGTTCCGCGCTTTCCAAGGCGATCGAAACTGCGTCGGCAACGATTTCGGAAATTTCTGCCGGAATCGTCGATTCCGTTGCATCCTGGGGCACCTCGATGCGAGAGGCCTTCGGGGGGATTCGGTCGTTTTTCGGTGACGCTTTGTCGTCCGTAGAGAGCCGCGTCAGCGACTTTGTCGGCGACGTGTCGGGGTTGATTGACGGTCTGATGGTGCCTTTCCGTGCCGTCGCGCGCTTCCTCGAGGAGGTCTTCTCGACCGTTTTCGGAGGTGCGACCTCCGATGCCGACGCCTTTGCCGCGTCTGCCGGGGGCGCGATGGGCAATCTCGAGTTTGCTGTCGGTGATGCGATGGCGGGCCTCGTCGGAGTTGTCGGGGCGAAGCTCTCCGAGGCCGGCAAGGCCGCGGCCGAGTGGGCCGCAAGCCTGCCTGCGACCATTGTCGATGCCTTCGCTGACCTCATGGGTTCACTCTTCGGAACCGTCGACGGCATGGTCGGAGGGAAGCTCTCCGACATCGGATCGATGGTGTCGGGCTGGGTCGACTCGCTCATCGGTTCGATTTCCGGTCTGGGCTCCAAGATCAAAGACAAGGTCTCGTCGGGTCTCGGATCCGTCGCCGAATTTTTCGGATTGGGTGGCAAGGACGACAGCGAGGGCGCCGGTGTTCTCGCCAACGCAGAGCCCCGGACGATGCGAGCTGCGGCCGTGGCGGCTCCGTCGACGTACACGACGTCGACATCGAGCACGACGACGATCAACAACTCCTACAGCGATACGTTCAATGTTCGCGGGTGGGAGGACGCAACTCGAATTTCTTCGACGCGGCTTGAGCGCCGCCGAGCGGGGGCGCAATGAGCTTTTTTGAAAATCAGGTCACGGGCCTTGCGGGCACCGTCGTTGGCAAGTTCCTGACGGTGCGGCCCTCGCGGTCCTTCGGTGAGTTCACGGGTTTTTGCTCTGTTACGGAAACGCACTCGGCGGCGATCGAAGCGACGGACTACCCGATCGAGGACGGTACTCAGGGCACGGATCACATCATCAAGCAGCCCGACCTCATCACGTGGGACGTCGGTTTCGACGAGAGCTTCAACGCCCAGGAGACCTACGCGAAACTTCACGCCCTCATGCAGAGCGGTGAGCTCTTCGACGCGACGACGGGGCTCAAGACGTATCGCAACCTGATCCTCTTGAGCATCAGCGCCTCGCAGGACTTCAAGACGGGGCGCGTGCTTCGATGCACCCTCACCATGCGTGAGGTCATCATCACGCAAGCGATCGTCACGACCCTGCCGCCGCGTGCCAAGCAGTCGAAACCGAACCTCACCGACTCGACGGCGAAGACGGGGACGAAGTCGCTCAAGCAAAGCCAGCTACTTCAACTTTCGAGGGGATCATGACCATCTACGAAGTACCTCTGCGGCCGCGAGCCGAGGAGTTCCAAATTGAGATAGCGGGCGAGGAGTGGACTTTTCGGACGCACTGGAATTCGGCGCTCTCTGGATGGACGCTCGATCTCGGCCGATCTGCGTCGGAATGGTTGGTCACGAATCTCTCGCTCGTCGCAGGTCACGACCTCCTTGCGCCCTTCGAGCACTTGTCCTTCGGCTTTGGGCTCTGGCTCATGGTCGACGGCGACGCTGAGGCGGAGGCAACCGAGGAGAACTTAGGGACCGAGGCAAAACTTTATGCGGTGATCGAATGAGGAATTTCGGACGAAAGATCGGGCTCTTGATTGCCGACGATTCGGGCCAGGCGCTCGACCTGTCGGGCTTTCGCGTCGCCTTCTCTGTTGAGAAGACTGCGGCCGAAACGCCCAACACGGCCAAGATCGACATCTGGAATCTCTCCGAGAGCACGGCTTCAAGGATCCTCTCCGGAGACATGAAGCGCATCGTGCTTCAGGCGGGTTACGAGTCCAATGCGGCCGTAATTTTCGACGGAAACATCATCAAGAGCACTCGGGCCCGCACCGGTGCCGACGTGATCGTATCGATTGAAGCGGGCGACGGCGACAGGGCATACACCTACGCAGTCGTCTCGGAATCGGTCGGTTCTGGCTACACAGACTCCGACGTTGCGAAGGCCGCGGCGTCGGGGATGGTTGATCGAGGCGCGAAGGGCGTGACCGCCACGGACGTCGAGAGCGGCGTGCGCTACCCGCGAGGACGTGTGCTTTACGGCCCGAGCCGCAAGGTGGCGCGCGAGGTCGCGAAGACGACGGACTGTCAGTGGTCGATCCAAGACGGCCGCGTGACATTCTGCAAGGTCGAGAGCGCCGCGAAGGGAAAGCAAGCCTTTCTTCTGTCGCCGACCTCTGGCCTCGTAGGGGCTCCGAAGGTCGACAAGGACGGCGTAACCGCCTCCTCGTGCCTGAACCCCGTGCTTCGCATCTACGACCCGATCATGATCGAGTCTGAGTTCGTGAAGGGGACTTACAAAATCCTGACGGTCAAGCACGACGGCGACACTCACGCTTCAGTGTGGACGACCGAAATCACGGGCGCCGCGATCGACGTTTCCTCTTCGAAGACGACACAACGATGAATCAAAGCGAAAGAATCAGCGACCCCGAAGACGCCGACAACGCTCGACTCGACGAACTGAGCGGCCTCATTCGGTGCGCCTTTCCGGGCATCGTCACGAAAGTGAACCTTGAAGCGCAGACCGTGGAGGTCAAGATCGCGCTGATGGGGTCCGTGACGGACGAGACCGACACGACGACCTACGTGCAGTATCCGATCCTTCCGGATGTGCCCATTGTTTGGCCGCGTGCAGGCGGGCTTGCGATCACGCTTCCCGTCGCGGTCGGCGACGAATGTCTCGTCGTCTTTGCCGATCGGTGCATTGACGCTTGGTGGCAATCGGGCGGGGTGCAGCGCCCGATGGACGCACGAAAGCACGACTTCTCGGACGCCTTCGCGATCTTCGGCGTGACCTCTCAGCCGCGTCGCCTTCCTGGCGTGTCGGCCGACGCGATCGAAATTCGCGACGATGCCCGTGCGAACTGGCTCAGCCTGAAGCCCGGGACGCTCGACATCAACATCAAGGGCGACGTGACGGTCAACTGCCAGAGCTCGAAGGTCACCGCCGCGTCGTCGACACTCGTCACGTGTCCGTCAAACACGGTCGACGGGCCGCTCACCGTCACGGGCCTTATTACTGGGCAAGGCGGCATTGTGGTCTCGGGCGGTGGCGGCGCCACGGTTACGGGCTCCTTCACGCTCATCGGCGGCTTGACGTCGACCGAAGACGTCGTGGCAGGCGGCATCAGCCTCATGGACCACACGCACACCGAGCAAGGCGACGGATCCGAGACGAGCGGGCCGCACTGACGACCGCAACACCGAAAAAAGCAAAACCCGCAGGGCGGCAACCTTGCGGGTTTTTTCATGACCACCTAACGGACAGGTGCTCAATGGGAAACATTTTAAGGCAACTCGCAGAGGCACTTCGCATGGCGACCGAGCTTCCTTGGTATGCGGCACTTCCGCTCTACATGATCGGGTACGGTCTGGGTCTTCTGGCGCTCGCCAAGGCGGCAGAGGCAATTTTTGAACTCATCGGGGGGTTCCTATGAGAGTTCGACGACTTGATGACGATGGCGACATGACGTTCGGCGCAGGTCGATCGAACTACTTGACCGACGCCGAGGCGGTTGCCCAGAACGTCCTGACCAGACTTCGGCTCATACGTGGCGAGTGGTACATCGACACGACTGAGGGGACGCCGTATCGAACCGAGGTTCTTGGTCGAGGGACCGAGTCTTCGGCGGTTCTGGCTCTTCAGCGTCGGATTCTGGAGACGCCGGGCGTGCGCAGTATCGTGTCGATGACTGCGACGCACGACGCGGAAAGCCGAAAGGCGGTCTTCACGATCACCATCGACACAGATTTTGGGGAGACGACGATCAATGCCTAAGACCCTGCAAGAACTTGCCTTCATCGACCGCTCGGGCTTCCACGTTGCCGACTTCGAAGAGTTCCTCGACTTCAACCGTGAAGCCTTCCGGTCGATCTACGGTCAAGACGTGAACCTCGATGCGGACACGCAAGACGGTCAGCTTGTGACGCACTTCGCGCAGGCTCAGTACGACCTTGCGGTGCTGTGCGCGGCCGTCTTTAACTCTTACTCGCCCACGTCCGCTTCGGGCGAGGGCCTATCGCGACAGGTCAAGATCAATGGGATGAGACGCCACGCCGCAACGCGCTCGACGGTCGACCTCAAGATCATCGGCCGCGCCGGTTCGGGTATCGTCAACGGCAAGGTCCGCGACGATGCGGGCCGTTCGTGGAGCCTTCCTGCGGAGGTCACGATCCCCGTCGGCGGAGAGACCACGGTCACCGCGACGTGCGACGAGCTTGGTGCGGTGCGTGCGGCGGCGGGTGCCGTGTCGCGAATCGCGACGCCTACCGAAGGGTGGATCTCGGTGGTCAACGAATCGGAAGCCGTGCCGGGGCTCGATGTTGAGAGCGACGTCGCTTTGCGCGCTCGGCAGGTCGACACGACCGCCATGCCGTCACAAGCGCTCCTCAAGGGCATCCTCGGCGAAATCCTCAATCTCGACGGCGTGACCAGAGCAAAGGTCTACGAGAACGACTCGCATCAGACGGACGGGAACGGAATCCCTTCGCACTCGATTTGCGCAGTCGTCGAGGGTGGCGATGCGACCCGAATCGCCGAAGCGATCCGACGCCGCAAGACGACCGGCACGGGCACGCACGGAACGACGGCCATCGCTCTCGTCGACCCGCAGATGATGCCGATCACGATCCGCTTCTTCCGTCCCGTCACGGTTCACGTGAAGGTGAAGGTCAAGATCAAGCCGATGGTCGGCTACTCGTCTACCTACGGCCAATTGATGAAGGAGCAAATCGCCGCCTACATCAACGGGCTCGGCATCGGATCGACGCTCTACCTCTCGAAGCTCTACGTCCCCGCGAACCTGGAGCAAAACGAGGTCGACTCGACGTACGACATCGAGGAGATTTTGCTCGGCGCGGACGAAGGCGAGATGAAGGCTCAGAACATTCGGAGCCCCTTCAACGGCGTGCCGTACTGTGAGGCGTCGTATGTGGAGGTAGTCACCGATGACTGACGTTTCCACCTACGTGGCACGCGTCCCCTCTCAGCATCGAGAGCGGCCCAAATTCCGCGCGACGCTCGAAGCCGTGCTCTCGCCGATCACGCGATTGCAAGAGCTGATGGCCGAGACGCCTCGGGCGTACGACTGCGACGAGGCAATTGGGGCGCAGCTCGACGTCGTCGGGAAATGGGTAGGGATCGATCGGTACATCCAGTCGCCGCTCACTGGCATCTACTTCGAGTGGGCCGGTCAGACGGCCGTCACCGGTTGGCAGTCCGGTCAGTGGAAAGGTACGTACGACCCGACTGAGGGCATCTCTGCACTTGACGACGACACGTACAGAAGTCTCATCAAGCTCCAGATCATGGGGAATTTGTGGGACGGTACGGCCGACAGGGCATATCAGGCGTGGCAGGAAACCTTCGCAGGTTCGCAGATCGTCATCGAAGACCACCTAGACATGACGATCACGATCGGCATCGCGGGCCGCTTCGCCAGTGCGTCTCAAAAGGCGCTTTTCACGGAGCAGATTTCGCCTTTCAAGCCTGCGGGCGTGAAGATCGACGTTTTCTTCATCGGTACGGTCGCAGACGCACCGATTTTCTCGTGGGGCATCCAATCCGCCGCGCTCGGCGGGTGGGGCCAGAAGGCCTACTGGGCCGAAAAGTACGTAATGGAGTGACCGCCGCCTTTGGGCGGCTTTTTTTATGGAGTCTTGAATGGCAGGGAAGACCAACATCGTGCGTTGGGCAAGCGGCCCGACGGCCAGTCTTCAGGAAATCGAGGCCTACAAGGTCAAGGCGGTAACCGGTCTCGTGCCTGGCATCGCCGACCTTGAGCAGGCAAACCGCTCGTGGCTTCAGGCGACGGCTGTTGCGGCGGCGGTCGCCTCGGCGATCACCGCAGATGCGGATCACTACACGGGCGTCGACGTGAATGACGACGATACTGACGAAGAGATCGCCCAAAAACTTATCGCCGCGATCTGCGGTCACGTCCCGTACGAAATTGCCGCGGGCTCGATCGCAGGCGAGAAGATTGCAGACGGCGCGATCATCACGTCGAAGCTCGGCGCGTCGTCCGTGACGGCCGAGAAGATGGCCGCAAATTCGGTCGCGTCCTCTGCGATTCAGAGCGGATCTGTCACCGAGGCGAAGCTCGGCGCGAACGCAGTCACGGCCGTGAAGATCAACGCTCTCGCTGTGACGACCGAGAAGCTCAACACGAAGGCGGTTACCGCCGACAAGTTGGCGGACAACTCTGTGGCATCGACGTCCATTCAGAGCGGAGCCGTCACCGAGGCAAAGATCGCGACGAATGCGGTCACGGGTACGAAGATCGCCAATGGCGCAGTCACCAACGCAAAGATCGCGGACGGGGCAGTTACCTCGTCGAAGATCGAAGCCGGTGCGGTCGGGGCTACTCAGCTTGCCGACTCGGGCGTTACCTCGGGTAGCTACGGTCCGACGGCGGCCGCAACTTTGGCTTTCGGCGGGACATTCTACGTCCCGCAAGTCACGTTCGACGAGAAGGGTCGAGCGACGAAGGCAGTTCACTGGGCTCTCAAGATACCTGCCGCTCCGACGTCGGTCTCGGGCAACGCCGGCACGGCGACGAAGCTCGCGACGAAGCGAACGATTTCGGCTACTGGTGACGCAACGTGGTCCGCGAGCTTTGACGGATCGGCGAACGCTTCCGCGGCGCTCACCCTCGCATCGGTCAATGACACGGATGGCACCTTCGGGCCCTCGGCGGCCGCAACCTTGGCTTTCGGCGGGACCTTCTACGTGCCGCAGATCACCGTCGACGCGAAGGGCCGCGTGACTTTGTCGAAGCACTGGGCGCTCAAGTTGCCTGCCGCTCCCGCGTTTGCAACTCAGGCCGAAGCCGAGGCGGGTACCAGCTCGACCAAGTACATGAGCCCGCTTCGAACGAAGCAGGCCATCGACAAGCTGGCCTCTACCGTACCGCCTGGCACGATGATCCACTTTGCAGGCAAGACCTTGCCTGACGGTTGGCTAATTTGTAACGGAGCGGCTGTGTCGCGCACGACCTACGCCGATCTCTTCAAAGCGATCGGCACTACTTACGGGACAGGTGACGGCTCGACGACCTTCAACCTTCCGAACGCGGGGGGCCGTTTCTTGGAGTGCACGACCTCGACTTCGCAGGTCGGCACGAAGGTAGAAGCTGGCCTACCGAACATCACTGGAGCCGCGACTCAACGAGGCGGAAGCTGGTATCAGGCGGGGGACTACACTGGGTGCATGTACTCAAATCGAAGTGACACAGAGGACAGCGGAGGCGCTGGTCATAACGGCGTCACCTTTTATATCGACGCCTCCCGCTCTTCGTCTGTCTTCGACAATTCTTCGACTGTCCAGCCCGCTTCTCTTCGAGTCCTGATACTTATCAAAGCTTGATGAGTAGCAAGGCACGGAGAGACGCAGGTTGTACTGTCGACGCCTTCCCATATTGAGAACTCGATCGAGATGCCGAAAAGGCTACGCCTTCGGAGTCGGTAGTTGCCGCGTGCGTATATCCTTTTCCAGCACCTTGATAGAAGGCGCCAGTTGCAGTCCCGTAACTTCTCGTTGACGGCAAAGTCCCAGTGATGTTCGGTGCCAGTGCACCGCCGAAAACGTCATGACAAGTGGCGCTTTCGACAGTGTGACCAGCACAGCGCAGTGAGAGTGGCTTACGGTCCTTCGCCCTGCGTGGCGCCGAAGACTTCGGCCAGAAATGCGGCACTTCGAGCACAGTCAGATACGAAGGAGCTCCATCGCGCCATGATGTCGCGACGAACATCGAGGTAGTCAGACCTCTGGTAGGCGCGCGAGATGCCCGAGCCAACGACATGGCTCAAGCACGCTTCGGCCGCTTCGAAAGGTTCGCTGTGGTCAGCCATCCACGAGCGCGCGATCGACCGTAAGCCGTGGGCGACGAGCTTCCCGCGAAGCGAACTCGAGTGCAGGTGCTTCGCAAGCGTCTGTGAGTTAAGCGCCTTCGAGCCGTCGCGGATTGCGGGAAAGACGAATCTCGAGCGCGGATGCGGGGAGCACGCACGAGCCTCATCGAGCAGTCGCAGCGCCTCTGGCGTGAGCGGAACGCGGTGCGCTCGGCCCTTCTTCATGTGCTCGCCCGGTATGGTGAGCGTGTCGCCGTCGATCCACTCCCATTTGAGACTCGTGACCTCGACCGGTCGAAGCATCGTGCAGAGCGAGACTGCGAAGAGCACCTGTACTCGATGCGGAGCTTCGACCATGACCCTCATGACGCTCTCGAGCTCGCGCCAGTCGACTGACGGCATCGGCTTCGTTACGGGCGGGGCGAAGATGCGCGAGACGCGCTCGATGGGGTTGTGCTGGATGTAGCCCGCGCAGACGGCGAGGTCGAGGATTTCACGGGTGCGCATGAGAACGCGCTTGAGCGTCACGCGGCGGCCTGACGTATCGAGTGGTCGCACGATCTGCACGATGAGTGGCGCCGCGATCTCGTCGAGCTGTCGGTTTCGAAGGTGCGGAAGGATGAGCCGCTCGAGCATGCGTCGCTCGTCGCGGTAAGACACGATGCGCCCTTTCTTGAGCGAGCACCAGAGACGAAAGGCGTCCTCGAAGACGTACCCGCGTGGAGGCTCAAGGCCCACATCTTTGCGAGCACGCCGAGCTTTCTGGCGGGCTTCTTTTAGTGAAACCTCGGGCCACTTTCCGAGGGTTCGATCGGTGACGCGTCCACCAAAGGAGGTGCGAAGGACCCAAGTTTTTGATCCTGTCGGATGAACCCGAAGGGCAAGGCCGTGGCCATCGGCGACGGTGAATCTTTTCTCGCGCGGCCTCAGTGCCGCGATTTTTTTGGAGGTAAGCATGGAGCTTCAGACTTGCTATCAGTACGACGAGGACAAGTACTTCGTCGATGAAGTCCTTTGCCAGAAGGACGAGAACGGGCTGATGCTCGCCGCAGACGCGGTCGAGCAGGCCCCTGACATGAGTCTTCTCGCGGCCAACTTTTTGAAGTGGGACGGCGAGAAATGGGTGGCAGAGAAGAAGCCGACCACGCCCGAAGAATGCGTTGCAATCGGTGATCTCCCGCACGAAAAGCAGACGCCGCGCATACACGAGCTTCGTCAGCTCTTCGATGCGCTCTGCGAAGGCTCGAAGACGTGGCGCGTCGAGCAGGACCCTGACACGCTCGCGAAGCGCGTCGTGCCGATCCCGCCCGAGGAAGAGGAGGCCGCCGAAGCCGACCGAGAGCTCGGCGAGTTTGACGCGCAGGTTGCTTCGCTCAAAGACCGCATGTCGCTCGCGATGTTGCAGGGCGACGAAGAAGAGGTGGCCGCTCTTCGGGCCGAATACAAGACGTTGATGGGGATCTGACGATGACGGAAAAGAAGTACTGCACCGCCTGCGGCGCCGAGCTCGACGAAGAAGGCATCTGCACGCGAGAGAAGTGCCCTCGCCGAGCGCTCCAGCTCAAGCAGAAAGCCGCCCGAGAGGCGAGTGAGGAAGCTCGCGGCGGAATCAAATCCGCGCGCATTGCCAAATGAAGACGATCATCCGGGCCGCTCTTGCGGCCCTTTTTAGTGCCATGAAGGAGAAAGCCATGGACGAAATCAAGAAAAAAGCGAAAGAGCTCGCCGAAAAGCTCGGCATCAAGATCGATGAGTGGACTGACGACCAGATCGCGAAGCTAGCCGCGGCGAAGGACGAGATGGACGCCGAGACGCGTCGGAAGACGCGTGCCTTCTGGGCGCCTGTCGGTTTTGTGATTGGCTCGGTCGTCGGCTATGTCTGCGCGGCCATTTTCTGAGGTCGAGCGGGTGGTTTCTGACGTATTGCCGCAGGGGACCGAGCGGGTCCTTCTGGCGGCGGGCGGAACGCTGGGCGGGGCGCTGAGCTTCGCCTTCGGCGACGTCGGCCCGCTCTTGATTTGGCTTTTGATCTTCGTTGTCGGCGACTTCACGACGGGCCTTGCGAAGGCGTGGGTCCACTCTGCGTATAGCTCAAAAAAGCTCTTCGTCGGAGTGGCCAAAAAGCTCTCGATCTTCGGGCTCGTGGCGCTCGCTCACGGGCTTGACACGATCTTTGCGCCGATGATCCACATCCAAATTTTTCAGAGCATCACGATCTGCGCGTATGCGGTTGGGGAATTCGGGTCAATCATCGAGAACCTTGAACGTGCGGGGCTTGGCGACGCCGTGCCGCCCGTTCTGCGGCGCCTTGTGAAGACGCTCGACGAGAGGGTGGAAGCGCATGCGAATGCGCGGCTTGAGGAGAAGGGGCTTCGGGCTCCGAACAAGGAGGAAAAAGATGGCAACTGACAGGAAGGCTTTCGGGGCGTGGAGCCCGACTGAAGCGGCGGACTTTATCGAAAAATGGGAGGGGCGTCGCCTGGAGGCGTATCAGTGCGCCGCGGGCGTGTGGACGATCGGTGTCGGCCACACGGGCACCGTCAAGGCGGGTGACACCTGCACCGATGACGAAGCGAGCGAGTGGCTCATCGACGACATCGAGCGGCAGGTCGCCTACCTGCGCCCGTTCGTCAACGTTCCCGTGACGCGCGGGCAGTTTGTGGCGCTTGCGAGTCTGGCTTTCAACGTGGGCGGACCCTACGTCGTCCATAACTGTCCGCGCCTGATGCGTGCTTTGAATGGCGAGGACTACGACGCCTGCGCGCACGAATTCCTCGACGTCACGAAGGCAGGCGGCCGAGAAATCGAAGGGCTTGTGCGCCGCCGCAAGGCCGAAGCGGCGCTCTTTCTTGGGGAGGGGTGACGATGCTAAAGGTCTTCTTGAAGTGGGCTGCGCTCGGCCCCGCGTCGCTTTTGATGGCGATCGTCGGCCGCATTCTCGCTCCGATCCTGCCGCTCTTCGTGCAGGAGAACGGCTTTCTTCCGCGCTGGCTCTGGTGGTTTCAGACTCCCGACAACTCGTGCGACGGAGATGCAGGGCACTGGGAGCGCCATCCGGGTCTTGACGTGTGGTCGACCTACAAGCGGCGTGTCGCGTGGTTTTGGCGAAACGTGGGGTACGGCTTCGACATTGATGTGCTCGGTCTCGACGCGAAGGCGGGCGACACGCTCGACCTGACGGGCGACATCGAGGCGGGGACGAATCCCGCGAAAAGCGGCTACGTCTGGCGCGTCCTTCGTCGTGCCGACGGATCGGTCGCAGGCTTTCAGCTCTACTTCGTCTACCAGTGGCCCGTCTGGCCGACGCGGTGCTTGCGAGGAAATCTCGGGTGGAAGCTGTGGGGGTTCGGGGCAGGGGTGTCGTCGTATCAGTGGACGGGGATGGTGAATCCGCTTTTCGGCTGCACGCCTTGACGAGAAAAGCCGCACGGTTTGGGTGTTCCGTGCGGCTTTTTTTTGATAGGAGTTTGAATCGAAAGTTTAGCAGGAGGCGCGGATTTATGATGAATTGGAAAGCCGCTTCGGCCGTGATCGCCGGGTTACCAGTACGCGGCGGCGCTTTACGGTGCGGACATCGCGGCTTTGCGCGAGGACTACGCGACGCGTGCTCAGGCGTTGGAGGAGAAGTATCGTGAGAAGGAACGACAAAATGCGGCCGCTGTCGTTGCGGCATGGGAAGAGCGCGATCGTGCGCTCAGCGATGCTGTCGATCTGTCTGGCGACCTTGAGCGGGTGCGCGACGAGGCCGCCGCTCTCCGACGTCAGTTGTCCCGAGCGCCCGTCGATTCCTGCGCACCTTGTCGCTCCAGCCTCGCCGAATGCTCGGGCCTACTCACAAGAGGTGCAGAGCTACTTGAGCGAGGTGCAAACCTCGCTCAAGCGGTGGCGGCAGACAAAGACGCCGTCGTCCGAATGACCAAATAAAAACCCCCGACTTTTCAGGCGGGGGTTTCCGGCTTAGCAGACGGGGACATCAAAGTCTCCGAGCCACTCGCCCTTATAGTAAGCGCAACGCTTCAGATTATAGAAGTAGCTCGGCGCCTCATCATATGCCTTGCGGAGCTCGTAGGCGTTTTCGGCTCCAGCGGCTTCGGCCTCCTCGACGATGGCGACCGCCTTCGCATCCGCCTCTTCCTGACGCGCTTCGACGATCTGGTAGGCTTCTTCGTCGCTCCATGCGACGAACTCAAAGTTTTCGTAGCAATCTAAAACTTTGTTTTCGCTAGATTCGCAATCTTTGACCTCGTAGCGATTGCCGCCTACTTTATCGCGTTCCCTTTCAAGGAGCAAAGAGGCATTTTCAATGACTGCCTGGCGTTCGGCGTCTGAGAGGTCGTCCGGGAGCTTCTTGCAAACCCATTCGACCGATTCGCCGCACATCGAGTCGATGGCGGACCTGAAGTCCCCCTCGGACTCTTCGAGCAACTCTTTAGCGAGGTCTTCGGTCATTTCGGCGAGACGACCGAGCACTACCTCGCGGAGGTACTTCGAGCCTCCAAGACTCATGAGGATCGAGTGTTCGAGCGGGGTGAGGCGGATCGTCACGGACTTCGTGTCCGTGGCAGGGCGGCCCGCACCTTCACGACGGCCACCGCGGTTCGATTCATTGGTCTGATTCGTCATTTCAAGCTCCTTGCGCCGAAGCGCTGTTCGTTTTGTTGTTTGAATTATTACGTTAAAAAATCAAAGAATCAATTGATAATTTAATGGAAGAAATCAAACTGACGGTAATTTGACTCAGATCAAAACCGACTTCGTAGGCGCAAAAAAAAGGGGGCCGCTCGGAAGCGACCCTCTTTGTGCGTTCTGGCACGCACTGCCTTCGAGATGCTATGCAGTGGCTCGAAAATCCTTTTCAGGATAGATACACCCCCGGTACCCCGGGGAAGTCGCTCCGAAGAGCGACGTGACTTAGTCTATCAAAGTCCAGAGACCATAGGTTTAGTGAAAACCCCCACCTTCGTGATGGCGGCTTCGAGCGCGACCCTGACGTAGATCAAGACATGTGTTCGTAGTTTGTCACGGGTTCGGATTCTTTTGAAATTCTTGCGCTTGTGGGAAATTCTGTGGGAAAAAACAAATCACCACCATGCAACCACAGTATTTACAGTAAGGTTCGCATTCCCCCTTCTCCGCCATAAACACGAAACCCCGTGCTTTGAAAGCACGGGGTTTTTTGTTCTCGTTTTCCCTCTCCTCACGTCCGCAGGGATTCCCTGAGATTTCTTCTCATGGCACTTCGGCTGCAAAAAATGCGGAAAACTTCCCTGCAAGGAGAGCACCCTCTCCGGTCCGAAACCGCCTCAAGCCTCCAAAGCCTCCCGACTCAAAAAGAATCGCGCCCCGCGACGAATCGCGAGGCGCGGGGTTCGTGCGCACGATCGCAACCTTTGGCTCACCGGGCGCCGCGCAACTTGCTCTCCGTCCAAAAGAGCGCCACGATTGTTTTCACGTCGGTGATGCGACCGTCGCGCGCCATGGCGAGCGCTTCCTCCAGGGGGACCCGCACGACCTCCAGCCATTCGCCCTCGTCGAGGGCCTGCTCGCCCTCGCTGAGTCCCTCGGCAAGAAAGACCGCAATATGCTCGTTGCTGTAGCCGATCGCGTTGTGAAGCGTGCCGAGCGTGCTCCAGCGTTCCGCGGCGACGCCGCACTCTTCCTTCAGTTCGCGCTGCGCACAGACGAGTTCGGACTCGTTCGGGTCGAGTTTCCCCGCGGGAATTTCCCAGAAGCTTCGCTTCATCGGGTGGCGCCACTGGCGCTCGAGAAGGATCGAGCCGTCCTCGTAAAGGGCGACGATCGCGGCCGCTCCGGGGTGCGTCAAAAAGAGCCGCTTGCCGGAGGCTCCATCGGGCAACCGGATGTCTTCGCGCACGAGATGCATGAAGCGACCGTCAAAAAGCGTCTCTTCGCCCACGGTTGTTTCGGCAAGCGGATCGTCGGCGCGTTCGGCGCGAGGCGCGGGATTCAAAAGCGGAAATCGGCTGGCGGTCATCGTTGTTCCTCATTCGATCGGTAGGATGTTCGGGCGAGTATAGCGCCCGCAAGCCCGCCCTAAAGTTCGCCGAGCGCCCGCCCCGACGCGGCCCGTTAGAATACGGGCTTCGAAAGGCCATCTGACGCACGAAAAGCGCATTCACGGGTTCGCCACTGGCTACACGGTTCGAGCCGAGGTCTCCTCGGGAAAGAAGGTCGGAACCTATCAATATCAGGGGCGCGTGGCTGTTCGAAATAGCGCTTTCAGACGCCCGAAGGCGTCGTTCAAGGGATCGGTTGGCGTCATTGTCAGCTGCTTTCTTACAACAACGGATACGGGTATGCGTGGCGTTGCCCCGCACCTCATTCCTCCCCCGTCTGAAGACGGGGATCTCCAGAGATATTTTCATGAGCAAAACGATTCTCAACGCGGACGAACTTCGTTCGCTCGAAGAAAGAAGCGCCAACCATCTCGGCGCCGATCAACTGATGCGTCGTGCGGGCGCGGCTGCGGCCGATCTTGTCGAAGCCCGTTCGCCGGGGCGTCGCGTGACGCTCCTCGCGGGGCCGGGGAACAACGGGGGCGATGCCGTGGCGTGCGCTCTCGAACTTAAGCGTCGCGGCTTCGAGGTTCAGCTCGTACTCCCGACGGGCGAACCCCGTTCGGAACTCGCGCGCACGATGCTCGCCGAATGGCGCGCCGCGGGCGGCACGACGGAGCGCGACCCCTACATGACGGAAAAAGCCGACTGTGTGGTCGACGGCCTCTTCGGCACGGGCCTTGAAAAGCCCGTCTCGGGCGAAGCGCTTGACGCCGTACTCTGGTTCAACGAACGTCAGGCTTTCAAGATCGCGCTCGACCTCCCCTCGGGGCTCAACGCCGCCACGGGCAACTGGGTGGGCACGATCCCGGGGTGCCGCGCCGACGTGACGATCGCGTTTCTCGCCGTCAAAGCGGGTCTCTACATGAACGAAGGGGTCGACGCCGCGGGCGAAGTCGTTTTGGCCGAACTCGACGTATCGGTACCGCTCTCGAACCTCTCGGTCGTGGAGACGGACGAATTCGAACACGTCCTCGCGCCGCGCAACAAGAATTCCCACAAGGGCACCTACGGTCACCTTGCGATCGTGGGCGGCGACCGCGGTCACGCGGGAGCGGCGCTCCTCGCCGCCCGTGCGGGTCTTGTGACGGGTGCGGGCACGGTGACCGCCGAACTCCTCGCCGGGCACGGGCCGGAGTTCGATCCGACGATGCCCGAACTCATGTTTTCCGAGACGCCCGTCGACTTCACGGCCTTCACGGCCGCCGTGATCGGCCCGGGACTCGGCATGTCCGACGCCGCCAAGGCACGCCTCTGCGCCGCGCTCGACGCGGAAAAGCCCCTTGTCATCGACGCCGACGCGCTCAACCTCATCAGCGCCGACCTGAAGTTGCAGGACCGCCTCCTCGCCCGCCGCGCGACCACGATCCTCACCCCTCACGAAATGGAAGCCGCACGGATGCTGCGGCGCGACGTGAAGAACGTCACCGTCGATCGCGTCGCCGCTGCGCGCGAACTCGCCGTGCAGTCCGGGGCTATCGTCGTTCTGAAAGGCCCCGGTACGGTGGTCGCGCTTCGCAGCTCGCGCACCTGGATCAACCCGACGGGCTCGCCAATGCTCTCGACCGCGGGCAGCGGCGACGTGCTTGCGGGCATGATCGGGGCGTTCCTCGCGCAGAAGTTCGACGCCGTCGAATCGGTACTCTCCGCCGTCTATCTGCACGGCCTTTCCGCCGAAGGGCGCTTTGCGGGCTTCCTCGCGGGTGAAATCGCACCCGCGGCCGCACGCATTCTCGAATCGATGCGTCGCGAGCGCGTCCGCCGCTACTGACGGCTCTGCGGACGAGCCCGTCGTCCGCGGACACTTCGAAACCGAATCCAAGAAAAGCGCCCTTACGGGCGCTTTTCTTTTTAGGGAAGACTTTCGTCGCCGGCACCCCGGACCGCTTCGCATGCCCGTCTTTGTCGATCGGCCGTGCCTGCGCGCGATCGGTTCGGCCCGTCAAATGTAACAAACCTTGTCTTTTGCGGATGATTTACCCTAGGCATTATCCCTTAGGTACTTTGGGAATAAGAGATTCGTCGGGATTACGTTGAAATTTCCATCCTACAGCCTGTTACAGGTTTCATATCTCGGAAAACCCCAAGAGGGAGGCCCTCGGCTATAGTGAACTCACGGCGCGATGTTGGGTGAATGCAGCGCGTCGTGTTTCTCCTGATAAGGTTGAAAGAAAAATTGAGGGTTGGCCTCGCGAACGCTGGGAAACGTTCGCGAGGTTTTTTTTCGCCCGAAATTCTCGGGTTCCCATCCGAGAGCGGAAGTCCCCGACGCTCAGGCGTCCGTCACGGGGCGGCGTCGAGTTCGGCTTCTGCCGTCTCTCCCTTTCTCACCTCGGGCCAGGCCTCGAGTCGGGCGACCTCCGAGAGGAATGTTCGGCGCACCTCGCTCACAAACCAGTTGAGTACCGCATCCGAAATCCGCAGACGGTTGCGCACGAACGCGAGTTCGTGCTCGCTCCCCTCGACCCGGCCGAGAATCGCCGCGCGCCCTTCGGCCGCAAAACGTCTCGCCCACGAAAAGGGAAGCATCGCCCTCAGCATGTTGGCGCCGAGGACGGCGAGCACCGTCGAAAGGTTCGCGCACACGAGGGCGGACCCTTCCTCTCTTTCGTTCTTACGTTCGAGCACGGCATCTTCCGCCCTTTCCCCATCCTTTACGTTCTTTATGTCCGCGACGCACACGCGACGGCATCCCCGAAGGTCGGATTCGGCGAGTACTCTCAGGCGCGCTTCCTCCGCGAGCGGATGCGCGCACCCCGTCACGTGCACGAACGCGTCGCGCCCGAGCACGTCGACCGCCCCGTTCGCCCGCCACGCGCCGAACACATCGCGCGCCCCGAAAGCGAGATCGATCCGGTTGGCGACGAGCGCCTCCTCAAGGTCGTCCCCGAGCGCCGCGAGTTCGATCGAAAGGTTCGGGGCCTTTGCAAGGACGTGCGCGAGCGCCGTGTCGAGGTACGTGAAGTCGAGTTCGCTCCGGGCACCGATGCGGATCGTTGTGGTCATGCTCCCGGGCTCGGGGAACGCACATACGAAAAGCTTCCCGTAGCTCGCGAGCATCCCCGCAATCGGCGCGTAGAGTTCCGTCGCACGGATCGAAGGCGTCATTCCGTGAGCGCCCCGCAGGAAAAGGTCCTCGCCGAAGACCTGGCGCAGTTTGGCAAGCAAGCGGCTTGCAGCCGGGATGCTCACGTTCAATTCCTTCGCGGCGAGCGACAGGCTGCCGCAATCGCACAGGGCTTTGAAAAGCCGCATCATGTCGATGTCGAGGTTGGGGGACGTCATGGGGTGATTCGGTGAAAGCGCAGAAACAACTGAGGCCCCAAGGATACGGGATCGGTTCGGCAGCCGACAAACTTCTCGCCGCAAACGACGCCCCTGCAGTAGCATGAGAACGTTCCCGTTTATCACTTTTCCGGAGAAGTTAGATCATGGCTCCCTGGCCTTTTCTTCGCATTGCCGCGCACCGCGGCTCGGGCACGATGGCTCCCGAGAACACGCTCGAAGGTTTCCGTACGGGCCTTCGGTACGGTTTCAAAGCCATGGAAACGGACGCCATGCTCGCCAAAGACGGTGTTCCCGTTCTGATGCATGACGAAAAGTTCGGTCGTACGATTCTCGACGACGACCGTTCCGTCCCCGAACTGACGAGCCTCGAAGTGCGCGTGCTCGACGCAGGCAGCTGGTTCGCACCGCAGTACGCGGGCGTGCCGCCCGCCGGGTTCGAGCAGGCCGTGCGCTGGTGTCGCGCGAACGACGTCTGGCTCAACATCGAAATCAAACCCGCTGCGGGTGCGGAACTCGAAACGGGACGCGTCGTCGGTCGGCTGACGGCGGAACTCTACGCGGACCTCGTGCGCGAGGGCGGCGACCGGCAGGAGAAAATCAATCCGAAGGCACCGCTTTTCAGCTCCTTCAAACCCGACGCCTTGCGCGGAGCGCTTGAGACCGCGCCCGACATTCCGCGCGGTTTCCTCGTCGACCGGATTCCCGAGAACTGGCGCGAACTTCTTGCGGAACTGCGATGCGTGGCGCTTCACTGCAACCACAAGCGCATCACGCCCGAATTCGTTCGCGAAGTGAAGGATCTCGGCTACTGGGTGTTCTGCTACACCGTGAACGACCCGAAGCGCGTCGAAGAGCTCTTCCGTTGGGGCGTGGACGGCCTCTGCACGGACCGACTCGACCTGGTGCGTCCCTACGCCTGAGCCGCACGAAAGGAAGCACAAAATCCGAGGCCGATCGAAGGATAGGGGCCTACGCCTCTCGTAAAAAAGGAGCCTCGTCGATATCGTCGAGGCTCCTTTTTTTCGTTCGAAGGTCGATGTTCGAACGTCAGTCGACCGAGCGGTCGGCCGGGCCGGAATAGGCCGCACCGCCCACGAAACTTTCGTCGACGGGTACTTGAACAAGCGGAACGACCTCTTCGTAGGCTTCGCCCGCCGCGCCCGAAATAATGCTTCGGAGTCCCGAGGAATCGAAAATGCGCACGTGCTTCTGATTTACCTCGATCAGGCCGTCGTGCGCGAAGCGCGAGAGCACGCGGCTCACCGTCTCCAACTTCAGCCCGAGGAAGGAGCCGATTTCGGCGCGCGTCATGCGAAGCACGAATTCGGAGCGCGAGTAACCGCGTTGCTCGAAGCGCTGCGAGAGTGAAAGAAGGAAGTAGGCGAGACGCTCTTCGGCATGCATCGAGCCGAGAAGCAACATGTGGTTGTTCTGACGGACGACTTCGCGAGCAAGCGTCTTCATGAGGTGCGATCCGATCGCATGCACGGCGACCGCGCACTCTTCAATGCGCGCGTAGGGAATCACGCAGACTTCGGTGTCTTCGAGCGCGATCAGATCCATCGTGTGCACGGCGTTCGGAATGCCGTCGATCCCGAGCATGTCGCCCGCCATGTAAAAGGCCGAGACCTGTTCGCGGCCGTCGCTGCCCATCACGACCCCTTTCACGAAGCCGAGACGCACGACGTAAAGCGCGCGGAAACGATCGCCCGCGCGGTAAAGAGGAGCACCGCGTTTGACGCGGCGGCGCTCCGAAACGAGATCCTCGAGCCGTTCGACCTCTTTGAGCGTCAGGCCGATCGGCAGACAGGAATCGCGCATGTTGCAGTTGGAACAGGTGACGCGAAGCGTGGACAAGCTGATCACGAACTATTCTCCTCTTCGCCCCGGAAGGGACGGGATCGACTTCGCGGGCACCGGGCGCCCGTCGATCTTCGGGGGGGCTCGTCGGGGACTGAGCCCCGGGGACGTTCGCCCTCAAAGCTTTCGCGGAGTACGGCAGCCTGCTAATGTTGAAATAATATGCGGCGCATACAATGCCGACCGTCGGGATGCGGGCTTCGGACACACCTGTCCCGGACCCATATACCAGCGAGCGGCAGTCACATACCCCTGTGCCTTGATGCGAATCAAGGAAGCGGCACGCTTGGGTCGAATAATATCAGCATCCTTAACTTAAGTCATAGCCTCAAAGGAATAAAACAATGACGACCCCGGAAACGAGCGGCGTTGAACTGCCGGAAATGGACCTGCTACGCAAATTCGACGTGCCGGCCCCGCGCTACACGTCCTACCCCACGGCCGACCGGTTCAATGCGTCCTTTGGCGTTGAAGACTACGAACGCGCCCTCGCGGGGCGCGCCGACGAAAAGAATCCCGTCGATCTGTCCCTCTACGTTCACGTTCCCTTCTGCAACGACGTCTGCTACTACTGCGGCTGCAACAAGATCGTGACGCGCGACCACGGCCGGAGCGCCGAATACATCGAGACGATCGGCCGCGAAGCCGACCTCGTGAAAGAACACATCACGGGCCCGCAGGAGCTCGCACAGTTGCACTTCGGCGGCGGCACTCCCACGTTCCTCACGAACGACGAGCTCGCGCACATGATGGAAACGCTCACGAAGCGCTTCCCGCTCGCCGCGCGCGGCGAATTCTCGATCGAAGTCGACCCGCGCACCTGCCCCCCCGAAAAAGTGAAGAAGCTCCGCGAACTCGGTCTCAACCGCATGTCCTGCGGCGTTCAGGACTTCAATCCCGACGTGCAGAAGGCGATCAACCGCATCCAGCCCTTCGAACAAACGAAGGCCACGATCGACGCGGCCCGCGCGTACGGGTTCGAATCCGTCAACATGGACCTCATCTACGGGTTGCCGAAGCAGACGCGCGCCACCTTCTCGGAAACGATCGACAAGGTGCTTGAGCTCTCGCCCGATCGCATCGCGCTCTACCACTACGCTCATCTGCCGAACCACTTCAAGGCGCAACGCCGCATTCTGCCCGCGGACCTTCCCGACACGGTCGAAAAGGTGCACATCATGTTCGATGCGATCACGCGTCTCACGCAGAACGGCTACCGCTACATCGGCATGGACCACTTCGCCAAGGAAGACGACGAACTCTCGCGCGCCCAGATCGAAGGAACCCTGCAGCGCAACTTCCAGGGCTACTCCACGATGGCCGAATGCGACATGGTCGCGCTCGGCGTCTCGAGCATCTCGAAGATCGGCCGCGCCTACGCCTGCAACCCGCGCGAACTCGACGATTACTACGCCGCGATCCGCGAAGGGCGCCTCGCCACGAACCGCGGTTATTGGCTCAACGACGACGACGATCTTCGCCGCTACGTGATCATGCAGATCATGTGCAACTTCGAACTGAAGAAGAAGGATGTCGAAGAACGTTTCGGCATCAAGTTCGACGAAACCTTCGCCTACGAATGGTCGAAGATGAAACCCTACGTGAAGCACGGCCTCGTCGAACTCCACGACGACCGCCTCGTTGTTTCCCCCAAGGGGAAGATCTTCGTGCGCGCCGTAGCGATGCAGTTCGACCGCTACCTGCGCGAATCCGATCGCGCGGGCGGCTACTCGCGCATCGCCTGATCGCGTCCCGCACGCTTTGCGCCCGGAGCTTTTTCGGGTGCAAAGCCCCGGCCCGACACACGAGACCCGCCTCCCGAAAGGAGCGGGTTTTTGCGTTCGAAGAACACCCGTGCCCGAAGGGACGCGATCCGCAACGGCCCGCCGCGACCGCTTTGCTAAAATGTGTCGCTTCGAACAAGCTTTCTCACGGGCGTACCGATCCCCGGACGGGCACGTTACCCTTCGGCCTTCGGGGCCCTCGAACCCCAAACATTTTTTTGATTTCTATGAAAGTCGCTGACATTCGACGGACCTTTCTGAAGTTTTACGAAAGCAAGGGTCATACGATCGTTCATTCGAGTCCGGTCGTCCCCGGAAACGACCCCACGCTCCTTTTCACGAACGCGGGCATGAACCAGTTCAAAGACGTGTTCCTCGGCTTCGACAAGCGTCCCTACACGCGCGCGACCACCTCGCAAAAGTGCATCCGCGCCGGCGGCAAGCACAACGACCTCGACAACGTCGGCTACACCGCGCGCCACCATACGTTCTTCGAGATGCTCGGGAACTTCTCCTTCGGCGACTACTTCAAGCACGACGCCATCCGTTTTGCCTGGGAGCTCCTGACCGAACACTTCATGCTTCCGCCCGAAAAGCTCTGGGTGACGGTCTACGCCGAAGACGACGAAGCCTATGACATCTGGAACAAGGAAGTCGGCGTCCCGGCCGAGCGCATCGTGCGCATCGGCGACAACAAGGGCGCCCGCTACATGTCCGACAACTTCTGGATGATGGGCGACACGGGGCCGTGCGGTCCCTGCTCGGAAATCTTCTACGACCACGGCGAAAGCGTTCAGGGCGGCCCTCCGGGGTCCCCCGACGAAGACGGCGACCGCTACATCGAGATCTGGAATCTCGTCTTCATGCAGTTCTACCGTGACGAAAAGGGCGTGATGCACAAGCTGCCGAAGCCCTCGATCGACACGGGCATGGGGCTCGAACGCATTGCGGCCGTCCTGCAGGGCGTGCACAACAACTACGACATCGACCTCTTCAAGAATCTTCTCGCCGCCGCCAAAGCCGCCGTCGAGAGCGTGAGCGCCGGTGAAGTGGACGCGTCTTCTCCCTCCCTCAAGGTAATCGCCGACCACATCCGCGCCTGCGCCTTCTCGGTTGCCGACGGCATCGTCCCGGGCAATGAAGGCCGCGCCTACGTGTTGCGCCGCATCTGCCGCCGCGCGATCCGCCACGGCTACAAGCTCGGCGCGCGGGCACCCTTCTTCTACAAGCTCGTCGACGCGGTCGTCGCCGAGATGGGCGAAGCCTACCCCGAACTCAAGAATCCGAAAATCGCCGCCGTGCTCGAAGACGAAGAACGCCGCTTCTTCGCGACGATCACGAAGGGTATGGAACTCCTCGAAGATGCGATCGCCAAGTGCACGAACGGATGCCTCGACGGTGAAATCCTCTTCAAGCTCCACGACACGTACGGGTTCCCGGCCGACCTGACGGGCGACGTGTGCCGCGAACGCGGTCTCACGATCGACTCCGAAGGGTTTGACCGCGCCATGGAACGTCAGCGCGCCGCCGCGCGTGCGAACGCCAAGTTCAAGATGGCAGCGGGCCTCGAATATTCGGGCGCCGACACGGTCTTCACGGGCTACGAAACGCTTGTTGAAAGCGGTGCGAAGGTGATCGGTCTTTACCGCGACGGCGAAGCCGTCGAGCACGTCGACGCGGGCGAAGACTGCGTCGTCGTCTTCGACCGTACGCCCTTCTACGCCGAATCGGGCGGCCAGACGGGCGACAAGGGCGAAGCGAAGAACGCCACGTCGCTCCTCGAAGTGCTTGACACCTTCAAGGTGAAGGCGGCCGTCACGGGCGAACACTGCCACGTGCACGAAGGAGGCGTCTCGCTCGGCGACACGTTCGAACTTCGCGTCAACGAAGAACTCCGCGAAGCCACGATGCGCAACCACTCCGTGACGCACATCATGCACAAGGCCCTGCGTACGGTCCTCGGCGACGGCGTCGCTCAGAAGGGATCGCTCGTTTCGCCCAAGTCGACGCGCTTTGACTTCTCGTATCCGAAGCCCCTTACGGCCGAGGAAATCCGCAAGGTCGAAACGATCGTCAACGCCGAAATCCTTCGCAACACCGAAGTTGAAACGCGTGTGCTCCCGATCGACGAAGCCAAGGAAACGGGCGCCGTCATGCTCTTCGGCGAAAAGTACGGTGAAACCGTACGCGTGCTCAACATCGGCACGTCCGTCGAATTCTGCGGCGGCACGCACGTCAAGCGCACCGGCGACATCGGCTTCTTCAAGGTCGTGAGCGAAGCGGGCATTGCCGCGGGCATTCGCCGCATCGAAGCCGTCACCGGCACCGAAGCGCTTCGCTTCGTGCAGGAACAGGCCGAACTGCTGAGTGAAAGCGCCCACCGCTTCAAAGCCCCCGTCTCCGAACTGCCCGGCAAGATCGACGATCTGATGCAGACGCAGAAGGCCCTCGAAAAGGCCTTGGAACAGTTGAAGAGCCGCATGGCCGCCAAGCTCGGCGACACGCTCGTCGAACAGGCCGTCGACGTCAAGGGCGTCAAGGTGCTCGTCGCCCGCATGGACGGCGCCGACGCCAAGGCCCTTCGCGAAACGATGGACAAGGTGAAGGACAAGCTCGGTACGGCTGCGGCCGTGCTCGCGAGCGTCGTTGACGGTCGCGTGCAACTCGCCGCGGGCGTCACGAAGAACCTCACCGACCGCGTCAAGGCGGGCGAACTCGTCAACTTCGTCGCCCTCCAGGTGGGCGGCAAGGGCGGCGGCAAGCCCGACATGGCCATGGCGGGCGGTTCCGATGCCTCGAAGCTCGACGAAGCGCTTGCGGGCGTTGCGTCCTGGATCGAAGCCAAGCTCTGAGAAGGACGGGGGACATGACCGTCGAAACGTTCGTCCCGGGTTGCATCCCATCGGAAGCGTCGAGCGAAACGCTCGACATTCCGGGGCTCGCCTGCCCGATGCCCGTTTTGAAAACCAAAAAGCGTCTCGCCGCCCTGGCGGCGGGCGCCCGGTTGCGAGTGATATCCACCGATCCGCACAGTCTTCGCGACCTTGCGGAATTCTGCCGTCAGACCGGGCACGCGTTGCTCGAGCAACACGAAGAGACGACGACGGAGGGTGTCCGTTACGTAACGGACATTCGCAAGCGATGCGAGTGACGCTCCCCTGACTGCGAAGCCCGGTTCCGACCGGGCTTCGTCACTTCGGGTGATCTTCATCGGATCGGCCTTTCGACCGCCCGTTTTCTCTCAACCGTTTCCACGACCTCTTTGCGCGCTCCGCCCTCCCGGAGACGCTTTTCGTCATGATCAGCGAACAAACCCGAGGCATCGTCCTTGCTTCCGGCGCCGGTCTCTGCTGGGGTTGCATGAGCGTGGCCGCTCAATACCTCTTCACGGACCTCGGTTTCTCACCCGAAGACCTCGTGTCGTTGCGCCTCCTGGCTTCGGGCGCGCTTCTCATTGCGATCGATTTTCTGCTCAATCCCCGAAACGTCGTCGCTCCCGTCTTCCGGCGCGAAAACCTCCCCGCGGTCCTTCTTTACGGCGCGGGCGTTCTGAGCGGGCAGTACACCTTTTTTCTATCGATCGCTCACACGAATGCGGGGACCGCCGCAATTTTGATCGGAACGCAACCCCTCATGATCCTTTTGTGGCTCGCCTTTCACGACGGACGACACATCACGCCCCGAGAAGGTTTTTGTCTGCTTCTTGCGCTTTTCGGCGTCGGCTGCCTCGTGACGAAAGGCGACCTTTCCTCGCTCGACTTTTCGGCGGCGGGCGTCGTCTTCGGACTCCTTTCCGCCGCCTCGGGCGCCTTTTCGACGATTCAGCCGCGAAACGTTCTGAGGCGCATCGGCGCGGGCCTGACGGCAGGCTGGGGGCTCTTTGCGGGCGGCTGCATCATGACCGTTTTCAACCCGCCCTGGGCCGCACGCGTCGCATGGACATGGGAGACCGTGGCCGCGTGCTTCGTCGTCATCCTGATTGGCACGGTCGTTGCCTTCTGGTGTTACCTCGCGAGCACCAAATACGTCTCGCCCGCCGTCACCGGACTTCTCGTTTCGTTCGAACCGCTCTCCGCCGTGGTTCTCTCGGCGCTTCTTCTCGGCGTCACGTTCGGTGCGTGGGAACTTGCGGGGGCGGGCGCCATCCTTGCGAATCTCGTGCTTCTTTCGCTGCGCCGCTCAAGGTAAAGCACGCTATCAACTCGTACGATCGACGGCACCGTGCTCGGAGAATTCAAACGGGAACGCGCGACAAGGGACATACGCCTTTTTCCCGCGTTCCTCCTCCTTTTTTTCCTACGTCGACGGTCGAATTCAGAATTTTTTGATTTTTTTTTCGCCGACCTCTTGCTTTTTTCAAAAAACCTCTGTATTATTCATCTCCTGCAATTGATGAGCGGCTGTAGCTCAGTTGGATAGAGTACCTGGCTACGAACCAGGGGGTCGTGGGTTCGAATCCTGCCAGCCGCGCC
>ENA-UEQM01000060-UEQM01000060.1-human-gut-metagenome-genome-assembly--contig:-NODE-60-length-67861-cov-9.698498_pt1 | contig 67861 bp, 39 predicted proteins | sample MGYA00242948_ERZ507948 | MGnify/ENA primary metagenome ERZ507948 (study PRJEB26167, sample SAMN06115440) | human gut metagenome | host: Homo sapiens | place: China:Hubei | collected 2015-07-28 | study... | reverse complement strand
GAACAAGACCGGACGGGGAGAAATCTCCTTAATCATAGCAAACGGATAAAAATTCATCAGTGCCGCCTGACTGGTGTAGCATGTGCCGAGGTAACGGGGATGGTAGCCGCGCTCCTTGTTGCGGTAATAGCCGAAGAACTCCTTTTGCACAGGTGAGGCGTTTTCGGGCAGCTTTTCAGGAGTTCCGAAACGGATAAGCGGTTCCGCGCCTTCGGCTTCCTTCCAGCGTTGTTCAGCCACATCCTCCAAGAGTTTGCGCCTTTGTTCGTCCGTCATCGAATCCCCCAGCCCGTTACGGGTGGCGCGTCCCATATCGTACATACTGACCGTGGCCAACGCCTTGATGCGCGGGTCGAGCGAGGCGGCACAGACGGAGAAGCCTCCGCTGCCACAGATGCCTATCACGCCGATACGGTTGCGGTCGATGAACGGCTGGATGCCGAGGTAGTCCACCGACGCACTGAAATCCTCCACAAGCGCATCCGGCGACACCATATGGCGGGGCGTTCCGCCGCTTTCTCCCTGATAAGAGGCATCGAAAGCCAATGCGACAAATCCCCGATGTGCCATTTCCTGCGCATACAGCCCAGCACATTGTTCCTTGACCGCCCCGAAAGGATGCCCCACGATGATGGCAGCGTATCGCTTGGCACTGTCAAAGTCGGCAGGCAGATACATATCGGCAACCAGCGTAATGTCATACCTGTTTTTATAAAATACCTTTTCCACTCTGATATTCGGGTCTGCTTTGAAGGTCTTGGGCGGCTCCTGTGCTTCCGTCAGCACCAGGCCGTTCTCGCACCGCCGTGCCATAGCCAGTATCTCGTTTATCTGTCCGTCGGTCAGCCCGTTGGTCTTGGCGTGGCCGATGTGCGCCCGCAGTTCGTTGTCCACCCCGTGACGCACGGCGAGGGCGGCTACCGTGGCAAGCTCGCGCGTCTGCCAGTCGAGGTTGTCGCGCCCGAAGATGTCGCCGAACAGGTGGGCTTTCAGGTATTCGTCGATCGCCGGGGCGAAGTCGAAGAGCGCCCCCCGGACCGGCGCGCCGCAGAGCTTTGTCTGGTTGGCGGCGCCGAAGTCGATGCTCCTCCCCGCCGGAAGCGGGCCGGGCAGTTTCCCCGGTGCGTCTTTGAGCCCTTTCGCCTCGCGTTCCTTGAGAAGCGCCATATAGTTGCCGAGCGCGTTCAGGCTGCGCGGGAATCCGCAGTAGGCGTAGAGCTGGGTCAGCACCTCCTTGATTTCGTTGACCGTGAGCCCGGCGTCGAGTCCCTCCGCCAGTGCTGTTTTCAGATTCGGCATGTCGCCGCGCGCCGTATATGCGGCGATGGCGACGATTTTCTGTTCTTTCGTGTTCAATGCGTTCATGGTGTCGTTTGCCTCCAGGTGATTGACGGTGCAGAAGATGGAAAGAAGAGTTCCAAAGAGAGCGATTTTTTTCATGATTTGCCTCACTTGCTGACGGTTACGGATTCATTGACCCAGTTCGCGATGGCGTCGCCGGAGCGGCTGACGCTTCCGCCGGACTGCCGAACATGGAGAACACGGCACTCGCCATCATGCACGCCACCGCCTTTTTGTTCATTTTGTTTCCTTTCTTTTGAAGATTGCGGTCCTGCATTTCGTAAATGCGGATTCCTGTTTCCATAATTCAATGTAATGCAAACGCCATAAATAGCAAATACTTATTTATTATGGAAATAATGCTTGAAAAGCATGGAATTGCATGCTATCGTAATGGCAACCCGAAAGGAGAAGAAAATATGGAACTCAGGCTGTTACGTTATTTTCTGGCTGTGGCGCGGGAGAACAGCTTTACCAGGGCGGCCCATTACCTGCATGTGACCCAGCCGACGCTTTCGCGTCAGATGATGGATCTGGAGGAGGAACTCGGGCAAAAACTCCTGAACCGCGAAACCCACCATATCACGCTGACGCCGGAAGGGATGCTGCTGCGCCGCCGCGCCGAGGAGATCATGGCGCTGGTGCAAAAAACGGAAGCCGAATTCAACGCCATCGGTGAAAACGTCTCCGGCGACGTCTATATCGGCGGCGGGGAGAGTAAGGCGATGGATCTGGTTGCAGATGCGATTTCCGAACTTCATGAGGATTATCCCGGTATCTGCTGGCACTTGTACACCGGAGTCGCCGGCGATGTGATGGAGCGCCTTGACAACGGACTGCTCGACTTCGGCGTTCTGCTCCAGCCGGTCGATATCGCCAGTTACGACAGCATCGCTCTGCCGGTCAAAGATGCGTGGGGCGTGCTGATGCGCCGGGATAATCCGCTGGCGGAAAAGGAATCCGTTACGCCGGAGGATCTGTGGAAACTCCCTCTGATCTGTTCCCGGCGCGACCTCCGCAACAAAGCCGTCCGGAATCCCTATGCCGAATGGTTCGGCGACGATCTCGACAAACTGAATATCGCGGCGGTTCACAACCTGATTTACAACGCCTCGCTTCTGGTGGAACGGGGACTCGGCTGCGCGCTGACGCTGGAACACAGGAATAATATCGCCGGAGACAAATTATGCTTCCGCCCTCTGAATCCGATGTTGGAATCCGGCTCCTGCATCGTCTGGAAGAAATATCAGGTTTTCTCCAAAGCCGCCGAAGTATTCCGTGAAAGGCTCGTGGAAAAGTTTGCAGGCGTCTTATAACCGGATGCGCAATCACGTTCCGGACTGCCGGAAATTCTGCGGCTTGTCATCTGCCGGAGCAGGACAGGTGCGGACAATCCGGGAAATTTAAAGAAAATTTGTCATGCTCTCTTGACAAGTAAACGATTGTTCACTATATTAAACGGGTAAACGATCGTTTACTGTGATGAGGGGAAGTTTTTGATGACCGGAACAAAGGAAAAGATATTGCGTACTGCTCTCCGGCTGTTTGCGCAATATGGCTATGAGGCGGTTTCCGTCAGCGCAATCGCCGGAGAGCTGGGGATCACCAAAGGGGCTTTGTACAGGCATTATAAAAATAAACGGGACATATTCGACAGCATTGTGGAGCGCATGTGCCGGATGGATGTCGGACGCGCCCGGAAGTATGAGGTTCCGGAGGAGGTGTTTGAAAGACAGCCGCAAGCCTACCGGAATACCGCGGTCGGCAGGATCAGGGCGTTCGCCGAGGCGCAGTTCCGGTTCTGGACCACGGATGAATTCGCCCGTGATTTTCGCCGGATGCTGGTATTGGAGCAGTATGGAAATCCCGAAATGGCGGCCTTGTATCAGAAAATCCTGGCCGGCGGGCCGGTCAGCTATATGGAAGATCTGTTCCGCGAACTGATGGGGCAGGGGGCTTTGAAAAAAGCCGATCCCCGGTTGCTCGCGGTTGAATTTTATGCGCCGTTTTATCTGCTGATGAGCCTGGCGGACGCTGCGGCGGATGAGATGGAAAAAGCGGAGAGCGCGAAGCTCTTAACGACACATCTGGAACAATTCATGGAACGGAATGCGACAGCCTGAGGCGGCGTGTTCCTGCAGTCACACAGCCTCTTGAAAGGAATTTTTTGTATGGACATCCCGCGCATCTTCACTGTTACGGAAAGCGCTCACCGTATCCATAACCCGTTCACCCCGGAAAAGCTCGCCACCCTCGGAGCCGTGCTGCGTCTGGAGCCGGGGACCCGCGTGCTCGACCTCGGCAGCGGTTCCGGGGAAATGCTCTGCACCTGGGCGCGTGATTACGGCATTACCGGCGTCGGCGTCGATATGAGCCGGCTGTTCTCCGCACAGGCGAAGCGCCGGGCTGAGGAGCTTGGAGTCGCCGATCGGGTAGAGTTCATTCACGGCGATGCCGCCGGTTACGTCGCCGCCGAAAAGGCCGGTGTGGCGGCCTGTCTCGGCGCCACGTGGATCGGAGGCGGAGTCGCCGGCACCATCGAACTTCTGGCGAAGAGCCTCCTCCCCGGAGGAATCCTCCTGATCGGCGAACCCTACTGGCGGCAACTGCCGCCGACGGAGGAGGTTGCCGGGGAGTGCCTTGCCGGTTCCATCTCCGATTTCCTGATGCTTCCGGAACTGGTCGGTTCCTTCGGCGAGCTGGGTTATGATGTTGTGGAAATGGTCCTCGCCGATCAGGAGGGCTGGGACAGGTACGAGGCGGCCAAATGGCTCACCATGCGCCGCTGGCTCGCGGAAAATCCCGGCGACGATTTCGCGAAAGAGGTTCGGGTCCTGCTGACTTCGGAGCCCCGGCGCCATGTCACGTACACGCGTGAATACCTGGGGTGGGGCGTGTTCGCGCTGATGGCGCGCTGAAGCGGGAACGGCTCACTTTTCAACCGGCACTACAATGCCGCGCATGATTACGTTCTGGCAGCATAGGAAGACCAGGAACGTCGGGATCGCCGCGACCAGCAGCGACGCGAATACGATGCCGGGGCCGCTGTTCATCTGCAGCTGGTACAGCCACGGCATCAGCGTCCACATCTTCCGGTCCTGACAGACCAGCAGGGCCATCATGAAGTTGCCATAAGCGCCGGTGAAAGCGCCCAGCGCCGTGACGGCGAGGATCGGCTTCGACAGGCTCATCGTGAACTGAAAGAAGATCCGCACCTCGCCCGCGCCATCAAGCATCGCGCTCTCGTAAAGCTCCTTCGGCAGCGAGTCGAAGAATCCCTTCAGCAGGAAGATCGAATAGCCGTTGGCCAGCCCCGGCAGGATCAGCGCCGCATAGCTGTTCAGCAGTCCGAACTCCCGCAGCATCAGGAAACTCGGTATCTGCGTGACCATCGGCGGGAAAGCCATCGTGACCATCATGAACAGCAGCAGCCTGTAGGTCGAGGGCGGCCGGAAACGGCTCAGGGCATAGGCCGCCGCCGGATTCACGATCAGCGCGCCGAGCACCGCTAACGCGCAGTACAGAAAGGTGTTGAACATCACCCGGTCCTGCAGTATGACGGATTCGGCGACCGCAATGAAGTTGCGTACCGCGAATTCCCGGCGGTATCCGGCCTTGTGCGCCATCACATGCCCGGCGTGAAGCTCCCGCTGCGGCGGCCAGATCCGGCTCCAGTCGGAAAAGTGCGTGTCGAGCTGCCGGTTCAATGCTTCGAGCGTGCCGTACTTCCGCCGCAGGAACCGGCGGAAGCCGAATTCCGGACCGTCCGGCTGCAGGCTCGATAAAGCCGCCCGGTGCCGGATGCCGCCGGCCGGAGAGCTCCAGCCCTGAATGTATTCGGTGTAATCGGCCAGCGCCGCCCCTCCGAGCGTGGCCGGTTCCGGCAGCGGAAGCTCCGAGAACTCCCGGTAGTTACTGCCGTACAATGAATTAAGCGCACTGATCCGGCCGTGGCGCGCTTCCAGATAGTGCCGGTAGGCCGGAAGCTCCGCCGGGGCGAGCCGGATCCAGATCGGATTCAGGAGCTCCCGCATGAATGTCTCCCAGTCGCGGCGTTCCGGTCCGGTGCCGCGCTCCGGGCAGGCGGCCGGAAGCCCCACCTGATCCCAACTGGCGTAAGCCGTCCCGTGAGTCCGGTTGTAGGCGGCGATGGAGTCGGTGTACAGTATTTGCAAATAGGATTTGACGTAGCATCCTTCCGGCAGGGTATAGCTCCGCAGTTCCGGCGGGAGCGTCTCCGAAAATGCTTCAAAGGCGGCCCGGAACCGGTTGCGTTCCGGCACGCTGGTGCGGAGGTCGAACACCGGAGTCTGGACGGAGAACTCATCCCAGCTCCGGAACGAGGTTTGCAACTCCCGGTTCAACGCCTCCACGCTTCGGTATTTCTCCTGCAGTTGCCGCTTGAATTTCCGCAGCAGCAGCGGCTGGGTGCGGTTCGAGGTCCGGACCGAACAGAACGCCGGGGTGTAGCAGCGGGGCGGATACGGATTCCGCCTCAGGAACTCCAGCCAGTCGGCCACCAGCCCGGAGGATGGCGACTCCGGCGGGGAAAGCTGCGCAAACGTATCGGCATCAATTCGATAGGTCTGGCGGAACTGAATCTCGCGCTCGTTGAAAAACGCCTCCATCACCTTCCGGTAATAGGCTTCATCGTCGGTCAGAAAGGAAGGAATCAGCCGGTTTTCCGCCGCATCGACCGGGGTTTTGCTGCTCCCGGCGATCATCAGCCCGAAGGGATAGATCATCGTCGCCGCGCCCAGCAGCAGCACGGTTCCGATTCCCCAGAGCAGCATCCTGACTTTGAAGCTGTTGCGCCCGACTGTTGAAATAATTCCCATCTTCTTCACCTTCCGGAGGTTTTGAATTCGACCCGGGCCAGGATTTTCATCTGCCAGACCGTAAAGCCGATCAGGATCACGCCGAGCGTCCACGCCATCGCCGTCGCCGAACCGTAGCGCAGGAAGGTGAAGGCTTCATACCAGATGTACAGGCCGGTCACCTCGGTACGCGCGCTTCCGCCGGTCATCACCATGATCATCTGCGTGCCGCCGACCCAGGAGCCGATGAACACACCGACGAAGTTGATGATCAGCAACGGCTTGAGCATCGGAAACACGATAAAGAGTATTTTGTCGAGAAAGGTGGCGCCATCCACATCGGCCGCTTCGTAGTAATCGTTAGGAATCCCTTTGAGGGCAGCCAGATAGATCAGGCATCCCGGTCCGATGCCGGCCCACAGCACCGGAATCACGCACGCCGCCATCGCGGTGGAGGGATCGGCCAGCCAGCGGTACGGCTCCCGGGTGCAGTCGAACAGGCGGCGCGGCAGCTGCGCCAGCGCCTCCGGCCATGCGGCTCCGCCGGGGAACAGGATCGGCAGCGCCGGTGACGCGGCCGTGTAAAGCAGCAGCAGTCCGGCCCCCAGAAACAGCAGCATCGGTCCGCGGCGGCCATGGAAGCGCAGCCGCCGCGCAAACTCCCGGCAGAGCCAGAACAGCAGCAGGCCGATTCCCAGAAAGCCGATCGCCGGGATATTCATCACCACCCGGTTCAGCAGCCCGTTTTCGCTCGGTTCGTAGAACTGCTTCCACAGCACCATCGTGACAATGCCGGAGATCACCGCCGGCAGGTAGTAGAGCAGCCGGAACAGCATCCGGCAGCACGGCGCCTCCTGCAATCCGATCGCCAGCGCCACCGGCGGCAGGAAGGTCAGCGCCAGCGTCAGGCAGCTGTACCGCAGCGAATCCCACAGCGTGATCCACCAGCGTCCGTCGAAGAGCAAAGCTGCGAAGTTGTCCAGGCCGACAAAGGTGGAGCTCCCCATGATTTTGTAGTCGTAGAACGCCATCAGCGAACCGCGGGCCAGCGGTATGTACTGCCACACCAGGATGGTAAGCAGCGCCGGAAGCAGCAACAGATAGGCGCACAGGTATTTGCGCGTCTCCCGCCTGCCGTCGCTTTTTGCCGGAGCGGCGGGCGCGTACAGCTTTCGCACGCTCCTGAGCACCAGCGCAAACCCCGCCGCGATCACCGCCAGCGCCGCGCCTGCCGCGAGCCGGCGGCGGGATTTCTCCGCATCGGACAACCGGCCGTTCATCACGGCATCAGCCCTGGCGTTGGCGTTGCTCAGCAGCTGCTTGAGCACCCGGCGGCGTTCCGGTCCGTTTTCGGGCAGCCGGTCGCTGACCGACAGCTGCTCGGCGCGCTGGATCGGCGGCGTCATCATCTGATAGAGGAAATTGCTGTTCCGGCCGTAAGGTTCGGGGCGGCCGGATTCGATCGCGAGGTTGAAGGTCTCCATCCAGCCCGGCGGGGTGAGTTTCCGTATTTCGGAATAGCCGAACCGGTCCAGGTAACGCGGGTTCACAAAGCGGCCGAAACCGGCCTCCACCAGAATGCGGATCCGGAGCCGCTGCGCTTCGGGGCCGGTCAGGTAGGTCATGTACTCCCACGCGGCGTCACGGACCGCCGGCTCCTTCACCCCGGAGAAGATTCCCATCATGATGCAGTTGATTTCGGAGCCGCGGGTCTTGCCGTCCGGCCCCAGCGGAACCGGTGCGATGCCGACGGCTTCCGGTGAAACCGCCGCGATCATCCGCTCGTCGACATAACCGAACTTCATCGCGATTTCGCCGCGCTCCCATTTGGCGTTCTGTTCGGAGGGATCCTTCAATACGTAGCCGCGCCGGATTCGGCCGCGCCGGTCCGTCCACCGTTCCGAGCAGAGCCGGGTGTAGAAGTCGAGCGCCTCGACCGCCGCCTCCGAATCGAACGCGCAGCGCCATTCGCCCGTCGCCGGATCGTATGCGGTGCTGTCGCCCCCGGCGCTCCACAGGAAGGTCTGCCAGTACCAGGCCTCGGCGCTCCCCTGGCCCATCACCAGGCCGTAGACGCCACGGGCCGGATCGGTGAGCTCCCGGCACGCCTGATACAGCTCCCGCCAGGTCCAGGCTGCATCGGGATAGGCGATTCGGCGTTCGTCGAAGAGGCTCTTGCGGTAGAGCAGCACCCGTCCGAGCAGCGCCCCGGTCGGCACCAGCCAGCAGTGCTGTCGCCCGTCGTCGCCGCGCCGGGCGATCACCGGGACCAGCTTTTCCGGGACGAGCTCGCGGAACTCCTCCCGGGAGAGGGTGCGGTAGTATTCGTCGAGCGGGTAAAGAAAGTGATTGCGGATATAATTGTCCGATTTGCGGAAGTTGATCGAAAGGATGTCCGGCGCCATTCCGCCGGCGATCGCCAGCAGGTCGTTTTCAACCCCTTCGACCTGAATGCCGGAGGCCGCCTCGAGCTCGATCCGCACCCGTTCCCAGCGGAATTTTCCATACTTTTGCGGCTTGGCCTGATAACGCTTCCGGTATTTGCGCCGGAACAGTTCCGGGAAGTCGCGCCGGAACGCCTCGTGAATTGCGACGTCGCTGCGGGTGCTCGCGTCGGTGAAGGCGGCGTTGGGCAGCGACGGCACTTTCAGCGTGATCACGGTTTCGCCGCCCTCTTCGCGGATCGCGCCGCCCCACAGCGCCCCGCCCAGCAGCAGCGCCGCCAATACCAGAATGCCGTTGCGCATTGTTTGCCCCCTCAACGTTCCGGTACCAGAATGATCCGATCAATCCGGAGATTCCGCACGGCCGGGTTTCGGGCCGGGATCAGCATCACGCCGAGGTCGTCCCGCAGGGTGACCGGGCCGAAATCCACGATCCGGTAATGACTTCGGCCGATTTTTGAAACCGGAAATCGCCGGGTGGTCTTTTCCTTGCTGTTCCAGTTGAAGGCGACGATCTCCAGCGCATCGCCGGAAGCATTCTTCGCGAGGTCGCCGCGGACCTCCGCGCAGAACCGGAACCGGCCGTGCGGAAAACGCCGTAACTGGACATTCCACCCCGGCTCGTCATTGACGATCCGTACCGCCCGTCCGGTACTTGCCGCCGGGTCGTTCTCCGGGAACACCTTGCGCCCGACCTCATGGAAGTCCGCGATCCGTTCGACGCGCCACCATGCGGCTCCCGGTTTACCGGCGGCGACCGCCGGGGCCGGGCCGTCATTGGGTAGTACCCGATTGAAGACCTGCATCTCGGCAGTCAGGTCTGCGGCCCACTCATCCGGCGTATTGTGAAACGATTCCTCGCGCAGACGGTCGCCTCCGCCCGCCTTCATTCGCGCGACGGTTTCGGCGAGGTAGCCGGCGGTGGATAGTTTACGCAGATCGGGGACGGTGATCTTCCATGCTTCCAGCGGCTTGCGCCGTTCCAGCAGGGCCGTGCCGACCGGCACGGCGGCCATCGCGAGGCGGGGACCGTAAACCGGATCGTTGCGGAATTGCCGTGCCGCCGTCTCCACGGTCTGCCACGCTTCCAGCAGCGTGTTCTCTTCCAGCCATGCGGCGGTGGTCGACAGGAAACCGCTGCCCGCCACTTCCGAGTGCCGGTCGGCCGCGCCGTTCATCAGTTTCATGTAGGTGCGCACCGCATCGGCGCCCGGTCCGTAATAGCCGGTCAGGAACTCGTCGATCAGCGTGTCGGTATCGAGGTCTGGATTCCACAACAGTCTGGCCGTCAGCCAGGTGCGCAGTTCCGGCAGGTCGGAGACGGAGCCGCCGCCGTTCCACGCGCCCTGTTCGTAGACGGAGATCGCCCCGAAGGAACGGAAGGTGCGCAAATCCGGTCCGAGCGCGCGCCAATTCGGTGTCGGCAGATAGTATTTGCGGAAATTCGCGATGTAGTTCCAGATCATCAGCTGCTTCGCGGTTCTGCTCCATGCGGCGAGGTCGCGGAAGAACTGCCGATTCTGCTTTGCGGTCAGCGGCCGGAAGCTGTCGGCCTCAAAGGTGCAGTAACGGATCAGCACGTTCGGCGCCGCTTTCACCGTCGCGGGCGGCGTGCGCGTATAACGGTAGGCCAGCGTTTCGACCAGCGTGGCGGGGAATTCCTCCGCGACCGCGGCGGCGACCGCGTTGACCGTGTCCAGCAACAGGTCGGACTGGTTGCCGTGTTTTTCGACGAAGGCGGCGCAGCTCCGGCACTGGCAGAAATCGTCGTTATCGTTCTGCGACACGGAGATATACCGGCTTCCCGGCGCGGCACGGAGCAGTTCCCGCACCCGTTGGACCAGTTCGCGGCGCAGCTCGGGGTTGGTCAGGCACAGTTGGCCGTTCGGCACACGCCTGCCGTCGCGCTCGGCGAACCATTCGGGATGTTCGCGGAAGCCGGAGTCGCGCGGGATCAGCGCATTGTCCGGGTATTCCGAAAAGGTGTGCACGTTGCCCAGCAGCGTGACCAGACCGCCCCACTCCGGCGGGACAAACGCACTCTGCCCGTTGTGGCGCAGCCGCACCGCATATCGGAAATCGTTGCGCGTCAGGATGCTGCCGACGGAGCGCACCTCGAAGGGCGGCGCGTACCGGAGGTCGATGCGGGGGAGCTGCTGCAGGGAAGCGCGCGGCACCCGGGTTGCCGCCGGGCTCCAGAAGCGGACGCCGTATGCCCGTTCCAGCAGTTCGTAGACCGCGTACAGCGAGCCGCGCGGCCGGTCGCCCGCCAGATACAGCCGGTTTCCGACCGTTTTAAGGATGATCTCGTCGGGTTTCAGCTGCTTCCAGTCGGAAACTCCGAGTGCCCGCGCCGCTTCCGGCGATTGGCCGATGTGGATCGCCGGGCCGGCATCGGCACGTTCCGCGATCGGCGGCTTTTCGCCGGAAACCTGTTCGAGGAACGCCTGCAGTTCCTGCGCCGCGGTCCGTTCCGCCGGGATCGCGTCCGGCGGCAGCACGATCACCGGACCGCCGTCGCCGGAGTGTTGCGCACCGGCGCGCCAGCGGTACAGATGTTCACCGACTTCCCGCAGGGCGGCGCGGAATTCGGGGCGGGGATTGTCGGTGATGTCGACCGCGCCGATCTGGGCGTTTTCGCCGTCGCCGCAGCGGCCGGTGAAGGGCTGCGAAGCGTACTGGAACCAGTGTCCGCCCACACAGGCGGGATTCCGCAGCAGCGCCTTCATATATTCGATGTAGCACCAGGCGACATCCTGCTGGTCGCCGCCCCAGCGCAGGCCCGGATGAAACATGCCGCGGTCAAGTGCGCCGAAGTGGAATTCCGTGACCAGGATCGGCACATCCCGTCCGGGAATACGCATTTCGCTCTCGTCATAGGAGTAGCGGTTCATGCTGACCACGTCGCAGAAGTCGGCGGCGACTTCGCCGAGCGTGATATCCGGGTAGTGCATAAAACGCACGCTGAGATAGAGCTTGCCCGGCGCGTAACGGCGGATCACATCCCTGATCGGGCGGAAGTAATGTTCCAATGCGGTCCGGTAGAAATTGCGGCACTCCGCTTCGATCGGGGTCAGGTCGGGAAGCGCCTTTACCGGATTTTCCTCCAGCTCCCGCCAACTGTCGAAAGCGGTATCCAGTACGGTATTGAGTTGTTCGATCTTCCCGAATTTCCGTTTCAGCGCGTCGGTCAGGGCGGAACGGGCCGGACTCTTCTTTTCCCGCAGCAGGTTGCCCGCGTAGGTGACCGGATCGGACCACGGCAGTTCGTTGCCGGAGAAAAAGCCGATGCAGTACGGATCCCGGATCGCCGCGTCGTACCTGCCGCTTTGGAGCGCCTGTTCGATGTTCTCCCGGTGGGCCGGGTCAAAGGGATCGTCCCTCCAGCCGCCGGAGTTGCGGCAGGCGTGTTCCAGTATCAGTACGTAAGGAAAATCCGCAATTTTTCCGGCATAATCCGACCAGTTCCCGACTGTGTTGAATCCCCAGCTCGCCAGCCTTTTACCGGTCAGGCCGAGATGGAGGTCCCGCCAGTCCGGGCCGTATTTGCGCAACAGGTTCGCGGCGGCGAAATTGTAGGCGAGATGCTTTCCGCCATAGCGTTCCGTATTGTGGAAGAAAGCGGAGCAAGGAGTTCCGGCTTCGGGAAGTCCGGCGAAAAAACGTTCTCGCCCTTCCACCAGCGTTCCATAGGTTTCCGCACGGACGCAGTTGATGCCGTTCGACCAGAACAGATAACCTTCGGGGTCCGCCAGATACCATTTGCCGTCGTACTTCTTCGGGTAGAAGGAGCCGGTAGCCTTGAAACGCGGCCCTTCGCGCCAGCCGCCGAATTTGGAAAAGGAGGCGGGGCGGCGGTGGGCGGCGAGATCGTTTTTTTCAGCTTCCCACGCCAGCTTCAGCTCCTGATCCGACTTCACTTTGCCGGGCCATTCTTCGTGGATGTACTGACCGTAGCGGTCGATGAACGGGAAGAACCGTTCCGGGGCGGCCGCATAGAGAGACGGAGCCGCCGGATGTGAAAAGCGAACTTGCCCGATCCGCAGCGTCAGCGGCGCCGCCGCCTCCGGGAATTCAAGCGTAACCGCTTCAAGATCGCCCGCATCGACGGATTCCCAGTTTTCAAAGAGTCCGCCCGGCAATCCGGCCATCTTCGGAAAATCCCGGAGTTGTGCGGCATATCGGGTTTCAAGTGTTTTCCGGTCGCGCGGCATCGGGGCGACCGCCTGTTTGCACTGCCCTGCCTCGATCCGGCAGTGAACCGTCACGGCACGGCCGTCGGCGGAGCGCAGCCGGATTGTAAAGCCGGTTCCGGTATCACCGCGGTTCTCCAATTCGAGTTCCAGTCTTGTAAACGATTCCCCGGCAGAAGGTTCCGTCACCGGAAACGTCATGGAGCCCCCGCGCCCCGCCGGCACCGAGAACACCAGCATTTCTCCGTCACAGGCAAATGAACTTTCCGGCGAGCCCTGAAGTTTTCCCTGCCGGAGCAGCTGCGGCCAGGCTGTGACGGGCGGATTCGCCGGGACCGGTGCCGCTCCCAGAGAGAAAATGGTTCCGAGAATTACATACAGATGCAGGAGCTTGCTCATGATCATGATTCCGTTCTTTTTTACAACGCGAAGGGAGCGGAGTAATCGGTTCCGTAACCGTAGATCGCCATGGTTGATCTGCCGGTCAGACTGTTGCGCATCTTATCCCGCAATTCTCCGGTAAAATGCCCGGCGGCATGGCCATCCGCGAACCAGGCGTTCGCCTGGCCGCCGTGGCGGAAACTGACCAGTGGATCAGTGCTCGCGATCAGTGAATCGATTGCCGAATGATGGAAGAAGAAACTCTGTTTATTGTTCTTATTCAAGGTATCCGCCAGCAATGGGGTCATGCTGGGCCGGGACATCTTGTCAAGGAGAATGGATTGAGCCGCGTTGACGGTTCCTCCGATCCACCATTTTTCGCCGATGTACTGCGTCAAATTCCAGACGCCGTAAGTATGCCAGCGCATTCCGGTATAGGTGCCGTCCCAGTCTGGCAGCGGCTTCGAAGGGCAACTGAGTGACTTCATCAGCGGCGATGTTCGCCCGTCATCGGGGTCCGGGGCCATTCCGGCAATAAAATCGGCCCAGGTGTTCATTTTGCTCTCATCCCAGATCAGAAAGACTCCCCGGTTGGAATTCGCATAGGATATGACCTGCGTTCCACACTGCTTGAGGTTGCCGAGACAGGTGACGGCGCGGGCCTTTTCCCGCGCCCGGTTCAGGGCCGGCAGCAGCATTCCGGCCAGAATCGCGATGATCACTATCACTACCAGCAGCTCAATCAGCGTAAAACCGCAGCGGGATAGTCTCCGACGGAGGATTTCGCTCCTGTCGGAGCGACCAGCGCTTTCGCCGCTGGACCACGACCGGCAAGGTGCCGGTGCCGGGTGCGGGACGGTCGACAGGCGGAGTCGCAGTCGGTCGGCGGGGAAGGAAGATCCGCAATAACGTGAAGTTGTCTTCCCGCTTTTCTGCGGAAAGACAACTTCACGTTTTTGCTCCGACTTGCCGCTTGCAGAGCATGTACGGAAGTTTGAGAGCTTGTGGAAGGCTTGAGAATCGTTGAGAACTGTCGATGCGGGGAGAGACGAACTCTCTCCCCCGCGCCCCTCTCTTTCACGCAGAGCGGGATAAGTGGACAGATTACATACTTTACAAGTAATATTCATCAGCAGTTCGATCAGCGTAAAATTTCTTCTCAACATGGCTTCCATCTCCTGACGTTTTGTAATTCTTCAATCTTCATAGGGGGTGAACCGGAACGCGGCGGACCACTCCCGCACGGTTCCGGCGGGGTATTCGGCAAGGTCGTTCTTCCAGACCGAAACCGGCGTGAAATCCAGCCGGAACAGCGGCTCGCCCCAACTGCGGCAGTCAAGCGCGGTGAAACAGGATTTTTCCCCGGCGACGATGTTTAGAATCGCGTCGGGAAACGAGAACCACATGATGCCGATGCCGTACTTGCGCAGTCCTTTGTTCCGTTCGCACGACGCGGGAATCGTGATCACCTGATCGCGCTGGGACCCGGCGACGATGCCGAGGTCGATCATCGGCTCAACCGGCGTCTGCATGATCGCGCTGAACACCAGCGTATGAGTCTTCATCGGCACTTTCGACGTAACCTTCCAATGCATGGTAAAGCCGGACGGTTCCAGGTCGACCGTCTGCTCGAACGCGGCGGCCTGCCGTACCTTCGCGTTGCCGAGCATGCCGGTGGAGACCAGCCGGACCCGGTTTCCGTCCCGCTTTTCCACTGCGGTCGAAACCGGTGACGCATTTCCCTGAAACATCCGGTCGTCGTAGGATTCGCCCGGATGCTCGTAACTGCCGTAGAGTTCGAGAGATGAGAAGAGCTTCTCCTTGCCGGTGAAACAGTTCTCCAGCCTGCCCGACGGCGACACGGTCAATCGGTATTGCGTTCCGCGGTAGTTGAAGGGCTTGGTCAGGGCGCCGGCGGCGGCCCCGGTGCAAAGCACGGCGCAGATTCCGGCCGACAATAACGGTTTGAACCACATGGCGATACTCCTCTCAATCATTTTTCACCAACCCCAGAGATGGTCGAAGACAGCCGGATACGGCCGGTTACGGCGACCACCACCGGAATCGCTTTCCCTGCCGACACGATCTCCAGGCCGGTGATCCTTACATTGGGACGCGGGTTGATGAATTCACTGACGAACAGCCCCTTTTCGCCGTCGCGGAACACCACTTCGGCGTTGCGGCGGCTCTTCGCCTCCCACCAGTCCGGCAGGTCGTAACGGGTGTCCGCCGCGAATTCATGGGTTTTGCCGTCCTCGTAGCGCAGGATATAGCGCACCGCCGGGCCGGGCTCATTCGCATACATCGCGGTATGCAGCACGTAGATCGTGTTCAGCAGCGCGTTGACCGGGATATCGGCGCGTTCCGGGAAGTACGGCCGTTTTTCTCCTTTCAGCACAATGCAGGAACTGCCGTTGTTCTTCGCCGGGTCGAGGATGCGGAACGGCACTCCGCCCTGCAGCCGTGTAACTCCGGTCGGAATCGAACGGAAATCCGCGCTCGCGCCGAAATCGGTCCAGCCGCCCTGCCGGTCCCCGGCTTTGTCGTCGGAGAAGGAGCGGTTCACTGCTCGGGAGAGGTCGAAATGGAATGCGTCTTTGTCCGCCAGATAACGGACCCGCCCGGAGGCGGCGTCCGGGACCGCCATCGCGAATTTTGAAACGCCCGGCGCGGCGAAGTATTCCAGCAGGCTGCACAGGTACTCCCCGGCCGCGCCGCTTTCGCGCACCCGCTCCGAAGCGGCCAGCTGGGACAGGATCACCTCGCCGCGCCCGACCTTCACGTCGCACAGGATCGCCTTGTAGCACTCCGGGTCGCCGCTGGCCGCCAGCGGCGAGACCGCCACCATGCCCGCGTCCAGCGGAGCCAGGGCGAAACGGCTCATCCGGCCCTGATTGCCGATCCAGCTGTCCATCTCCTCCTGACGCAGCGACTTGAACACCGGATGGGCCGGGTCCACCAAGGTCACGAGCGTACCCGGATTGCCGGAGACGACGCTGTAATTCGCGAGGAACGGCACCTTGCCGCAGAGGCTCTGCTCCATCACCAGCAGCTTGCCGCCGCTCTTCACCCAGCGGAACAGCCGGTCGCCATTGTCCAACACGATCTGGTCGAAGCAGTTGCCGCCGATGATCAGATGGGTGAATTCATCCAGTCGGTCGAAGTCCCTGATCGCCTGCGCCCGGCAGCCGAGCTGCCGCAACACGCCGGTTGTGGTCGGGGTTTTCAGCAGGCCGCGGAATTTGGCTCCGGCGCTGTCGTAGAGGGCGCAGCGGGCGGGCAGCCCGGTCTTGCGGGCCGGAAAGATCGAGAGATCGTAACAGTTGTCGCCGACGCGTCTGCCGTCGCGGAACAAATAGAGTTCGAGCCGGCCGCGCTCGATCCGGCGGCAGTCCGGGGTGCGGTATTCCAGGATCAGGCTCTTCTGCCCCATCGCCGGAACCGTGCCGAATTTCAGCGCGGGAAGCGTGATGACCGTGCCGCTTTCCAGCCGGAACTGCGGCACGACTTCGAAATCGCCGTCCTCATTCAGGTCGTTGGTCACGAACACCTCGGCTTTTTCGTCCCGCCCCGCGTAGGGCTGCTGGTTGAACACCCCGGCGGAAACCAGCGTCGGATTGTAGCAGCGGGCGATCCAGTAGAAGGGCGGCATCACCCGCCACTCCTCCGGCGGCGCCTGCGGCAGGTCCGCGACGTGATAGCCGTCGGGAAACTCCCGGACCAGATCGTACCACTGGATATTGGTGTGGCCGCCGAGACACTCCACGCCCGCCCGGCGGTAGATTTCGATCGGGCGCTTCGCGTAGCGGAAACCGTATTTCCGGTAGAGCGGCTTTTTGGCCGCGTAGTCGTCCGGCGTCGCATAGTTGCTGAGCAGGCGCAGGTAACCGCCGACTTCGGGACGCGGATCGCGCAGCATTTTCGCATAAGCCTCCTTGAACGCCGCCGTGTCGCGCGGCATGGCGAGGACCGCCGCGACCGCCTGCTGCGTCAGGTCGCCCCGGTAGCGGGCGCAGTCTCCCGGTACGCCGTATTCAGCGTCGATTTTCGGGATCGGACGGTTGAAGTGATGTCGCGCAACCTGCGCATAATAAGTGATATGGCCGATATTTTCCTGCCACGAGCCGCAGTAGGAGCCGCGATACTGGTGATCGTCCGCGACGTCGGTGCGCTCCTTGAGCAGCCCGGACTGCAACGCCTCGAGCGACTGCCGCCCGGAGGAGCTGCACACCGGCCGGTTCTGGCGGTCCAGCTTTTTGACCATGCCGTAGAGCTTATCCAGATTCTGCGAGAAATAGAGGTTGTAGTGCCCCTCGTAGATTTCATTGCCGAGCGACCACATCGCCAGACAGGGGCGGTTGTAGTTGTCGCGGATGAACGCCTCCAGTTCCGGGGCGGCTTCAAGAATGCTGTCGTTCCACTTTTTGTCATAGGCCTGATGTCCGCCGGGGCCGCTCCAGTCGAAGTAGACCAGCATTCCGATCCGGTCGCAGATTTCGTACAGGCCCTCGAACGGCGTGCCGTCCATGCTGTGCGGCCGGATCATATTCACATGCAGCTGATCCTTCATCATCCGCAGCAGCCGTTCCGACGAATGGCCGATGTTGTTATGGACGCGGCGGACCCACTGGGTCGTATACGTGAACATCCGCGGCTTGAATTTCCTGCCGTTCAGCATCAGCCACTCCCCTTCGGCTTTGAATTCACGGAAACCGAAGGGCTCGAAACCAACCGTGTTGCCCGCCGGGTCGCGCAGCCGCAGCACGTAACGGAACGGGTCCCCGGGAGTCCACAGCCGGGGCGACGGGATCGCGACCGTGCCGAGCTCGCTCCAGCCGGTTCCGACCGGAACCGCAAAGCCGCCGAATTGCCGCGAAGCGACCACGGTATCGCTTTCGGGGTCCACGATTTCGGCGGTCAGCCCGCGACCGGGCTGCGGCGCGATCGTCCGGACCTGGATCGCCACTGTCCCGCTTTTCAGGTCCGGCGTGATCATCGCCCCGGAGACGAAACAGCCGCCCGGCAGCGTCAGCAGCCGCACGCCGTCGCAGATGCCGCCGATATGCGCCCGCCAGCCGGTAGAGCCGCCCTGATAGTCGTATACGCGCACCGCCAGCTCGTTCTTTCCCGGTTTCACCAGTGCGCCGATGTCATATTGGAAACTCGCGGCACGCCCGAAATGCGGTTCCCCGGCGCTTTTGCCGTTGACCCATACGTCGGCGCGGTCCGAAACCCGCCGGAAGTCGAGGATGACCCGCCGGTTCGGGCCGGTCTCTTCCGGCTTTATTTCAAAGGTGCGGCGGTAATAACCGAGCTTGCCCGGTGAGGCGTCCCAGCCGTTGTGCAGCCACCAGCTGCCCGGCACCGTGATCCTCTCCCACCCCGCATCGTCGACGCCCGCCGCGAACAGCCGGTCGCGGATGCCTTCGTCGTTCCGTTCGTCGCGTCCTTTCACGAACGGAACTTTCCGGAAACGCCACTCTCCGTCAAGGGACCGGCACCCCCATTCCGGTGAAACCGGCTTGTGCAGCCGTCCCTCCGGCAATTGCGCGGGCGGCAGCGGAGCCGGTTCCGTGAACGCCGGTTCCTCCGGAATCGTCAGTTCGGCCGCCCCCGACACGAGCGGCAGGCACAACGCGCTGATCAGCAGCAGTTTCATGTTGCGGGATCCTTTCTCTGAAATCACATTGCGTTATGAGTGGGATTGCACGACCAGAAGCGCGTGGACCAGATCGTCGTGGTCGGCTGGTCGTTGAACAACCGCGAATAGTTCGCATACCCGACATGGCCGTCCACATACAGCACATTCGCGCCGCCGTTATGCACATCGCCGTTGTTGGACAGGAAAGGAGTCGGAGCGCCGCGTTGCGCCAATGTGAGCATGTCCCGTAAAGTCCAGAATTCCAGCAGCAGGTGTCCCGCATCCATCGCCAGCATCGCCTCCGAAGGATGGCGCACCCAGCTCATCTTGCGCGAGTTGACCGTGGTCCAGCCCGCCGTATAACCGAAGGGGTTCATCCCGTAGGAGACCGGATATTTCATGTTCCCGCCGGCATTGTTCCCCTCCGCCCCGGAAATCTGTGAAGGACAGTGAAACACCGTTCCCTTTTCTGCCGTGCATCCCTCATTGCAGTAACCGAGCGGGTTATTGTAGCCCGGATGTCCCAGATAGCAGTTCCAGAATTCTCCGATCAGCGTCGTATTGAGCTGCATCGTCACATAAAGGATGTTGGACCAGTACCGGCCGCATTCGCATTGATAGGTGACCGGCAGGTAGCCCTTGAACGAGTCGCCGTATCCCTGGAACAGCACGCCCACCTGTTTCAGATTGGACGCGCAGCCCGCCTGTTGCGCTTTCCGGCGCGCTTTCTGCAGTGACGGCAGCAGCAGCGCCGCCAGAATCGCGATGATCGCTATCACGACGAGCAGCTCAATCAGCGTAAATCTTGCGATGGTCAGCCTTAAATGGCGGTATGCGGGGGGCGTATCCGCCGCCCCCCGCGCCCCCTGCGACCGGCAAGGTGCCGGTGCCGGGTACGGGACGGTCGACAGGCGGAGCAGCGGTCGGCCGGCGGGGAAGGAAGATCCGCAATAACGTGAAGTTGTCTTCCCGCTTTTCTGCGGAAAGACGACTTCACGTTTTTGCTCCGGCTTGCCGCTTGCAGAGCATTGGCGGAGGCGTGAGAGCTTGCTGGAAATAAGGGAGATGCTGAGATTGTTTGGTACGGGGAGAGACGCGGCGCTGGTCGCCGCTTTCTCTCCCCCGAACCCCTCTCTTCTACGCAGAGCGGGAACGAGGGGCCGGGGGAGCAGCGCTCCCCAGCGGGATAAGTAGGAGGAACGTAGTGACGACACACATCCCGTTACCCGGCAGCGGCACCTTGCCGCCTCTCTTTTGCGCAGAGCGGGAGCTGGCGAAGAGACGGGAGACTGGAGGCGATAAGAAAAACTCATCAGAAATTTGATCAGTGTGACAATTTTCTTTTTCATGGTTTCACCTCATTCCCTTATATTTGGGCGTTTTCCGTCCGTTACTCGACTTCGGTTTCCTGCTCCGCCCTGCGGGAATCGGAGTTGCGGAACACCACCTCGGCGGCGAGATACGCCACCGCGCGCGGCGCCGTTTTCATCGTGCATTTGCAGCTGCGGATCCGGGTGCTCAGATGCCAGTTGCTCAATCCGTAGCTGCCCATTTTGCGTTCGACGATATCCAGGGTGCACTGCGGACAGCGCGCCGTCCATGCTTCGAGGAAGATCGCCTCGGGATTCAGCATATAGGCGGTGTTCACGATGGCCTCGCCGATTACCTCGTAGCGTTCGGCCATCTTCTGCTCGACGTATTTGTCGCCGCCTTCGATGGCCTGTACCAGAAGTTCGGTGGTGATCTCCTGATCCGGCGAATCCATGTATTCAAGAATTTTCGGGCGGCCGCCGTTGGCGATCATGCTCCGAAGCTGGTCGGACAGGACGTGGGAGAGGGCTTTGAGCGCCACCACTCCCCCCCGGCCGTCGTTGGCGATTTCCGCCGTCTCCGTCACTTTCATGTATCCCAGTTCCCCGGCGTGCTTCTGCCAGCCCCGGAACAATTCGCCGTTCAGGAAAAAACCGGCCGTACAGGAGTCGTCCACCGTGATGAAATTATCGATGTTTTTCGCCGCTCCCCAGAGCTTCTCCATGATCGGATTCAAGTGGGAGATGTTGATCAGGAATGGATCAAGCCCGCACAGTTCGCGGATGAAATTTTTAAGATTGAACGGGCCGATTCCGGGGAAGCTGCTTGAGGAGAACACTTCGCCGCTGTCGAAATCAATGATGCCGGTGCAGGCGATGCCGAGCGCGACCACTTCAGTCCGGGCCGCTCCCATCAGTTGCGGAATCGCCCGTTGCAGGGCTTCCAGAGTTTGTCGGTAGGCTCCCTCTTTTTGCATTTTGAACGGTTCATGATAGACCTTGACCGCTTTGCCGGAGGCGTCGTACAGCACTGCGGTGAAATCCGACAGGATCAGGATGCCGATCGTATAAAAGAAATCCGGCGCGACGTACAGACCGATGGAACCGCGGCCGAGGCGGTTTTCATTTTCCGGGTCGGATTCTCCTTCGACCACATATTGTTCTTCAATCAGCTGGGTGATGTTGGAGGTGACCGCGCCGCGGCTCAACCTGGCCAGAGGTCCGAGGTCCCGCCGGGCGATTCCCGGATTTTTCCAGATCAGTTCCAACAGTTTCAGCATCTTATTGTTCTGCCGTAATTCACGGCTTTTCTCGACGACATCCTTCAAAGACATGGGCACCCCTGCGTTTTGGTTGGTTTCTCTCCTACTATGAGGCCGAAAGAGCTCGTTGTCAAGAGAAATATTGGCGTAATTCCGGGTTCCCATTGTGGTATTTTCATTATTTATGATCAAATATGAATTAATGTGCGGCGGAACGAAGCTCTTCGAGCGCCGGATAACGCACTCCGCCCAACTCGCGGAAAAACACCGGTTTCGCCCAGCGCACCGCATTGCCGATCACCCGGAGAACATTCGGATCGCGGTAGGTCGGGTGGGATTCGTGTCCGGGCTGGAAGTAAAAGACTTTGCCGTAGCCGCGCTCGAAGGTGATCCCGCTGCGGAAGACGTTGCCGCCTTCGAACCAGCCCAGGAATATCGGCTTGCCGTCCTCCGGGATGTCGAAGCGTTCGCCGTACATCTCCTCGTGGGGAAGCTCGAAATAATCGCCGATTCCCTGCGTGATCGGATGAGTCGGAGCGACATTCCAGAGCCGTTCCTTCTCGCCGGCCTCCCGCCACTTCAGCGAGCAGCTCGTGCCGGTGACGGCCCGGAAAATCTTTGAAAAATGCCCGGAGTGCAGTACGATCAGGCCCATTCCCTCCAGCACGCGCCGATGGAGCTTCGCGACGATGTCGTCCCGGACTTCATGGTGGACCGCATGCCCCCACCAGATCAGCACATCGGTCGAAGCGATCACCGCATCCGGCAGTCCGTGGTCGGGTTCATCGAGCGACGCAAGCCGGATTTCGAGGTCATCGGCGGCGATTCCGGCGGCGATCGCCGCATGGATGCCCTCCGGATAGACGCTCCGCACCAGCGGATCGTTTTTTTCGTGACGGAACTCATTCCAGACTGTGACGTTGGTTTTGATCATTTGGGGCTCCAATCTGTACATTTTTGTTTGCACATTTTAATTATGGGCCAAATGAAAACAAATGTCAAGACCAAAAATAAAATAAATTGTATTTTTTTATCCTGTTTTTATATCTATTTAGGATCAAATATGAATTAACGCCATGTCCAGATTTCCTGAAATGGGATTTCGCCTCTGGTCGCAGAAGGCGAAATCACTGATGTCTGGTGGAGGGGGCCTGCCGTTCTCTGCGGCAAATCAGAGTTGCTGCAATCTCCACGGGCAGTGGTTGCAGATTGGCAGTTTGCCGCTTCGGACGGCTGCCCGGTAGCGCTCCGCAGCCGGGCTTCGGCAGATTGCTTCCAGCGGCAGCTCTTTGACGTTGCCGGCGGAGAAGCCGAAGTAATCCGTGCAGAAGCCGACCGCTCCGTCGTGCCGGATATGCACCCGGCGGAACGGCGCCCGACAAGCCGGCGCATCCGGCAGCCGGTCCGGATAACTGTGCGGCGTGAAGCGGACCGGAACCGGATGGCTCCGTTTCGCCAGCGCGGCAAGCTGCCGTCTCAGCATGGCCAGATAGGCCGCATCATCCTCCCGCCGCCACGCTTCCAGTTCGGGATAGTCGCAGCCGAAGTTTTCCACGCTGAACTTCCGGTAGGCTGCGATTTCCGCCGGGGTCAGGTACATCAGCTGCTGCAATACGATTTCGTCGGGGCCCAGCTCCGCCAGTTGTTCCGGCAGCTCCGCCAGCTCCGCGACGTTCGCATCCGAAACGGTGGTCAGGAAAATCAGTTTGCCTCTGCGTTCCCGGATCAGCTCCAGATTCCGCCGCACCCGGTCGAACACGCCGGAACCGCGCACCGCGTCATGCACCGCGCCGAAGCCGTCGATGGAGAGATGGATCACGTCCGGATATTCGCACAGCAGCTCCGGCATCCGGTCGATCAGAGTGCCGTTGGTGACCGCCGCGACCCGGAATCCCTCCTCCTTGAGCCGCCGGGCCAGCCGGGGGAAACCGGAATAGAGCAGCGGTTCGCCGCCCCAGAGGGTGATTTCCGGTTCCGGGGTGTCGGCCAGCGCCCTGACTTCGCGGGCGAGCCGCAGCCACGTTTCCACGGGAAGTTCGGATTCTCCCGCCGCCAGCATTCCCTTCGACTGTCCGCAGAAACGGCAGTGAAGATTGCAGCGTCCGGTCAATTGAAAGTGCGCGCCGCGCAGTAACATTGTCTCAGCCATACCAGTCCTCAAAGCAACAGCTTTTTCCTGAACTTCTCGCCTGACGTTGAATCAGGGATTCTTATTTTTCGCCGAAGTAATCCTGCTTCATCAGGAGCGTTTCGATGGCGGCGATCTGGGTTTTCATCAATGGCGCGGAATAAACGGCGCGCTTTTCGGCTATGCCGCCGTTTGCCATCGCCTTGCCGAGCAGGTCGTTCGCGGCGTAGAGATCATCAATGGTCTCCTGAACGTTGAACCTGCCTGGCGAGGTCGGCAGCGGAGGCCAGCGCGAATCCGAAACATAGCTGGATTCGATTGCATTCATCGCCTCTTCCAGTTCCGGGACATTGCCGAGCATCTGCCGCAGTGCGACGACGCCGTCGTAGAGTGAACGGCAGACCGGGTCGAGAATGCGGGAATAACTGGTGTTCGCCCATGCCTTGCTGGTGCCGCCGTGCCATGCCGCACCGTTTTCGATGCAGTCGATCCGGTCGTTGACGATCGGAGTCGCGGCGGAGGCGATCACATCGGAGGGAGTGGAGAGCTCGTAACCGGTATTGCGGGCGAGGTCGAGCAGCTGCCTGAACCGCGTGACTGACCCCGGTTCCGGCTCGAAGAAGCGCGCCTGATTGAACTGCTTGACGTAGAAGTAGGCGGAGGAGCCGATATATTCGGCATCTTCCGCATAAGGCATGATGAAACTGCCGGAATGGCCGATCCGCCCGCGCCATGTTTCAAGCATCGACTGGATTTCATCCAGCCCGACCGGAGTTTCGCGGCATCCCTCGGTGGCTCCCATCAGATACCACAGCATCGGGTTGGCCATGCAGTCGCTTCGGAAGATCATGTTCAATCCGTTCGGAGCGACCGACGGATTGGTCAGAAACCGGAGGTATTCCGGCCTGTTCCTGATATACTCCTCGATTTTGAAAAGATGGTTTTTGTTGCTGTGTCCCTGGACATCGTAAGCAAGGCCGGTCGCTTCGCGGATTTCCGGGAAAGAGAGGAAGAAGCTGTCGGCATCCATGACCAGATTGTTGAAACCGGCCTCCTTGTAAAGCTCCGGCAGGCTGCCGGCCCAGCCGCATTCCGGGTTCCAGCCGGTTTCGGGACGCACGCCGGTATAGGCTTCCCAGGCGTCGAGTCCGCGCTTCAGTGAATGCAGTGCAACCTCGGGCGGGATATTGGCGAGCATCACATGGATGAACGGGGAGCCGACCGGCTCGATCCTGCCGTCGGCGATCAGTTCTTTCAGCAGCGCCAGCACTTCCGGAGTTTCCCCGGCCATCACTTCAAGGGTGCGGCCGGAAGCCTCGAAGGCAATGCGGTATTCTCCGTCTCGGACCAGTTCGAAAAGCGGCCGGTAGCAGTGTTCGCATACCCAGGCGCGGCGCGCCGGGTCAAGCTGCGAATACTGGATGTTGGCATGGGGCATGAAAATAATCTTTTGAGACATCGTAAATTCCTTTATATGCAGTTAAAAACGTTTCAGAAAATCGAGGCTTCGGCGCATGCCGTCCCGGACGTCGCCGGTCAGCTCGTATTCGATCATCGCCGGGCCGTCAAATTCCTTCAGTGCGGCCATCAGTTCCGGCCAGTCCAGCCGTCCCTCGCCGCAGGCCGCGGGCAGCACGCCGCCGGGTACATCCCGGAAATCCTTCAGGTGGATGTACGGAATATGTTCCCGGAAGCGCCGGAAAAATGCGGCCGGCTCTCCCTGGCCCGCCGCCGCCAGATTCGCCGGGTCGTAGGTGACGGCGACACCGGTTTCCAGTAGTTCGCGCCAGCGGTCGGCACGGGTGCTGACGCTGTTGAAATGGACCTGCGCGCCGCCGGGAGAAGCCGTCACGCCGCCATGCGTTTCCACACAGAGAACGACGTTTTTCGCGGCGGCGTGGGCGTTGACCGTTTTCAGTGCGGCGAGCATCCGGTCCAGACGCTCGCCGTACATGACGCTGTCGGAACTGAATCCGGCGAAGATGCGCAGGTAACGGATTCCGAGCCGGGCGGCGATATCGACAACTCCGATAACCTTTCCAACCTGTTCTTCCACATCGTCGCCGGTGAAATCGTTGCCGGTGCAGCCGCATTCGAGGCGGACGCCATGTTGTCTGAACAGCGTCTTGACCCGTTCGATTTCGCCGTCGGTCGCGCCGGGGCGGAGAACATCCCTGTCGTAGTTGGCGATGGAGAATTCCAGCAGGTCGAGGCCGAACCCGGATGTGATGGCGAGCTGGGATTCAAGAGGCTCCTCGCGAAGCCCCCAGGCGGCGAGACCGTACTGCATTACAGTTCCCTCCAGTCGAAAAGAATCTTGAAGCACTCCATCCCTTTCCGGGACTGATAGGCGAACGCTTCCCTGGCTTTTCCGGCGGGCCAGATTTCACAGGGCAGGTGCGAGGTGTCGAGCTTGCCTTCGCTGATCCATTGCAGGACTTGGCCTTTGCCGCTCCACTTCATCGCGCAGGTCATCGACAGATTGACGTTTTTCACAAACCAGCGGTGATAGTGGTCGAAGAGCAGCTTTTCCGGATAGTCGCCGTTCAGGTGGATGTGCCCCGGCTCGTCGTCATCCTTCCAGCCGCCGTCTTTGATGAACCGGTACAGCATCCCGGGAACGGCCGGGTTGCCGGAGCATTCGATGATTTTGTCGGCCTTCCTGCCGCCGGTGATCTCCTCAAGCTGTTTAAGCCCGGCGTCGTCGGGAGTGATCACATAATCCGCGTAGCGGCGAGCGATCTCCCGGCGATACGGGTGCGGCTCCGCGATGACGACCGTGGCGTTCGGGGATTGGAGCCGGATGATCTGGGCCGCGCCGATTCCGTTCATGCCCGCGCCGAATACCAGCACCGAGCCGTTGAAATCACCCGTAAGTCCGAGCCGCTGAACTCCTTTGAGTGAGACGCAGAACAAATAGGCCAGCACTGCCTGCTCATCGGTCACATTGTCCGGTATCCGGCAGAGCGGATCGCCGGCGCCTCCGGCGTTGTCGGAATCCTTGTGGACCAGCAGTGTACCGCCGCCCCAGGCCGCACAGCAGTCCAGATATTTGCGGCATTCGTTGATCATCACCCGGTCGCCTTTTTTGAAGCCGGGCGCATAGGAGCCCTCCTCGACGACCACTCCCATATTCTCATAGCCGGGAACCAGCGGGTAATAGCACTGTTCGGGGTGCTGCATGCCGTGGTAGGTTTTCATGTCGGTGCCGGTGCTGATCGCACTCATCAGCGTCCTGCAGACGACGGTGTCTTCCCGCTTCTGGGTCAGCGTGACCTCCCGGAATGAAGCTTCTCCGGGGCGCTCGATTACCGTTGCGGGTGTCTTTGCGTGATGTGCCATGAACCGCTCCTTTCTTGGGTTTCTGTATGGTTATAATATATGGTTATAGGATTTTGAAACAAGTGTTTCTTATAAAAAATATTGAAATAATATGCGTTTAATATGGTTTTATATTGACTTCTGGAATTACGGGTGTATGGTTATAATAAAACAACCGGAAAGGGATGTCATGATCGAGTATAAACAGCCTGCCATCGTGGCGGAACTGCGGCGGCGGATTCAGGAAGGGATTTACACAAGTCTGCTGCCGACCACAGCGGAGCTGGCGGCGGAATTCGGCGTCAACGTCAAGACGATGGGCAAGGCGATTGCAAGGCTCGTCGCGGAAGGGCGGCTCGAAAGGCGAAGGCACAGCGGCACCCGGCTGCCGGTTCAGGAGAAGCGGAACGGTGCGGAGCTGATCGAAATCATCTTTGAAGGATACACCAGTATATTCACCCATCCGTTCTGGGGCGAAATCTGGTCGGGCATCGTGGGGGAACTCTCCCGGGAGGCGTTCCGGCCGGTGCTGAACATGCTTGAAGCCGACCGGGCGACCGGGCTGCTGAAGCTCGCCGGTTTCACGATGTGCCCCTCCGCCGGGAAGATCGTGCTCGGTATCGCCGAACCGCGCCTGTTTGAGGCGGTGCGAAGCTCCGGCGTGCCCTTTCTGGCGGCGGGCGATCCGGTGGAGGACCCGGCGGTTCCGCAGGTCGCATTCGACTTTACCCGGGGAATCCGGCAGGCGGTGGACCATCTGGAGCAGCTCGGCTGCCGCAGAATCGCGTTTATCGGGCAGACCCGTTCTTTCATCTCCCCGGCGCAGCTCGGCAAGTTCCATGCGTATTTGAAAGCCGTCCAGCACCACCGGCAGGTCGATCCTGAACTGATCGAAGATGTGCGCCCGCTCTCCGGTCTCGGCGCACCGGCGCTTGCGGCGCTGCTGAAACGTTCGGTTCCCGATGCGGTGATTGCGGCTTACGACCATCAGCTGCCGGAAATGCTTGCCTGGCTGGAGGAAAGGCGGCTGTCGATTCCGGTGATCGGCTGCGACGGGCTGAAGCTGGCCGGCCTGCCGCCGGATCGGCATACCGTCGCCGCCCCGCTGTCGGAGTGCGGCCGGGAGGCGGCCCGCCGGCTGCTCGCCGCCATCCGCGAAAAGCGTTCCGCAAAATCGCTGTTCCTCGAAGCCCGGTTCCGGTAGGGGAACCGCCGGAGAACCGGGCGGCGGCCTGAAATCGTCTCTGACTGCTTATTTTTCCGCCAGTTCAAAGTAAAGGGCGGGGCCGCCGGGCAGCCTGGCGGTGTCGATATCGAGCATCAGTTCACCGTCTTTGGCCGTCACCGGCAGTTCGGCGCGGCGGGTTCCGTCGATGCCCAGCGCGAAACATTTGAATCGGTCCGCGCGGTCGTGGCGGAGCCGGAGCCGGAAACGCCCGGTTTCCACCAGCGTCGGCCCCTGGCCGATCTTGCGCAGCGTGACCCGCTCCTTTTCATCGAATTCCATGCCGGAGTTGAGGGCATTGGTCGCGTAGACCGCCACCAGCCGCTTCGCCTGCCGGAGCGGGCGGTCGCCGTCGACGCTGACCACGGCGAGATTGCCGCGGGTGGTCAGCTCATCGACGCCGAGATCGGAGAGCTGTGCTTTGGAGCCGGCTTCGGCGCAGATTCCCTGCAGCCGGGGCGTGTCTACACTCATATAGTTGCGGCGGCAATCCATCAGAAGTTCGCCGGTGGAGCTTTCAAAGACTTCGTCGTTGGGGTTGCTGCGGTTATTTTCCGGCAGCAGTTTCTGCTTTTTCAGCTCCGCGACGAAGGTGTTGAGGTCGAAGGGATTGCCCGGCTGGTCGACGACCTGCGAGAATCCGGCCAGATTGTTGACGACCGCGGTTCCGCCGGAGGTTTTCAGCACGACTTCATCCGTTTCGGGGGGCAGGGGCTGTGCGCCCGGCTTGAGCACCTCGGTGGCAACGCCGGTCAGCAGCGTCAGCCGGGAGTGGGCGGAATTCATGCCGTCGTTGAAGGTCCGCGCCCGGTAGAGTTCTTCCGGGTCGAGCGTGATCCGCACCCGGCCGTCGGCCGGGCGGACGTCGCCGCGCCGCAGCAGGAAAGCGGTCAGGAATTCCGACGCGCCGATCACCGGGTCGAACATCAGGGAAAACGGCCGGATCTGGTAGAGCTTGGCCGGAATGACGGAGACCGGCTTCGCATGGCAGGTCAGCCCGGAGACGTTCTGGAACGCGGCGTAGGCCCCGGTCACGAACGCCTGCTCGTAGCGGTAGTTGTTCCAGAATACATGGCCATGTTCGGTGATCAGCAGCGGCTTGCGGTACTGGCGCATGCTGTTGAGGCCGCGGATCACGCCGCCTGCGTTGGCGATTGAACTGGTCTGGGGCATGGCGGAGCCTTCTGAAATGAACGCCGACGGGTGGGCGTGATAGGAGTGCATGAAGACCGCCGGCATCTCCTGCCGGACCAGATGGTAACGCTGCTCCTGTCCCATGTCGTAGTTGGCGAGAATCCCGGAGTAGCCGATTTTTTTCAATTCGGCGGCATACCAGCGGTAGAGATTCTGTTCGAGGGAGGTCAGGAAGCGGGCGGTGTCGATTCCCCGGTTGCCGGAGTCGCGGATCTCCTCGGCCTTGAACAGCGGCACCTGATCCCAGCCGGTCACGCCTGCGGGCAGCTTTTCACCCCAGGAGGCGCGAAGCTGTTCGACCGTGCCGTATTTCTTCTGCAGGAACTTCCGCCATGCCGGGGCCATCTTCGGCCAGTTGCGATAGTTGCGGAAGAACGCGAACTCCTGTTCATTGTAACAGGTCAGCACCGCCAGCACCGGATCGTCGACCAGACTTTTGCCGGTGTAGGGATTGACATGGGTGAAGAGTTTTTTCGCCCCCTCCGCCCAGTTGCGGCGCACTCCTTCATCGAAGTAGAGGTCGAAGTTGAAGCTGCGGCCCTGCGGGTCAGGCGCCCACGCATAACCCGGCGTGTAGCCGACCGGGCTGGACATCACATCCATATTGAGGTAAATCCCCTCCTGTTTCAGGCAGTGGACATAGTAGTCGAACCGGTCGAGCACTTCGGCGTTGAACTGCAGCGGCTCCTTGGCATCGCGCATGAGCATCTCGTCGAAGTAGTGCAGCCGGGTCATATTGTAGCCGTGAAGTTTCAACTGGCGCACGTATTCACGGGTTTTCTCCTTCGTGGCGCACTCCTTGAAGATGGTGTCGTGCGCCTCGGCGGCGGTCAGGAAACGGACCGGCGTCTCCGGGGCGCTTTCGCGGGCGAACAGGCCGTCGGCATTGACGATGATCCGGTCCTGCGGAGCGTTCTCCTGCGACAGGAAGGAGCGGTCGAGCGCCGACCCCGGCACGATTCCCGGCGTGGCCGGGCGGGCAAGCTCCTGCCAGCGGCCGTCGGCGCGGGTCACGACGCGTTCGGTGGACGGGGGATCGTAGCGGTGCCCGGAGACCGTCGCCGCCGCGATGATCCAGATCATGGAACGGTTTGCGCTGCGGAAACGCAGGCTTTTCACGCCTTTCAGCTCCGGATCAAGCTCGAAGTGCGACACGTACAGTCCCACACGGCCGCCGGAGTTGTTCGGCCAGAGCACTCCCGGGAAAGCGTTGGCCAGCGGCTTGGGGTTCCACCAGTCGCCGATATCGCGGCCGGATTGAACCTCGAAAGTCTGGCGTTTGCCGGAGTTGCCGGTCACCTCCACGCTCCCGACGGCGCCGGGGACGTTGTAGCAGAGGGTGTGCAGCAAATAAAGATGGTTGCCGACGGTTCCGGCGGGGGCGGGGATTTCCGCTTCTTCCAGTCCGGCGGGAAAATTCGCCGCACGCATGGTAAGGACGGAGCGGCCGTTGTTCTTCGCGGGATCGATGACCGCAAACGGCACGTTGGCGAAAGTGGCCGGGGAGCGCCATTTGAAATTGCGCGCGTCGTTGTCCGGCCCCTGATCGGACCAGCCGCCTTTGCCGTCTCCGGCGACCGGGTCCGCGAAGCCCATATTGGCGGCGCGGCGCAGGTCGAGCAATGTGGCGGCCGTCTCGATTTTCAAGTTGCGGAATTCAAGCTTCCCATAGGAATCCTGAAAACCAAGTGTAAGTTGGGCGTTGGTCACATCGGCGGGAATATCGGCGGAAAAAGCGAGCGTTTCCCAGTCGAAGTTCCCGAGCTTGATCTTGGCACTGGGCCATGAGTGGTGGCCGGGAGCTTCGATGTTGGACTGGAATTTGCCGCCGTTCCACGGTTCGCGGGCCGGGGCGATGCCGGTGCCGCGGGCTTCGACGCTGAAGTTCAATCGCTGTCCGGCAATATCGGCCGGATTCAGTTTCAGGGTGAGACTGGCGTTATTGACGCGCTGCGGAACGGAGAGCACGACGCCGTCCTGACGGATTTCCGGCTCCACCTGCCAGGCGGAGAATGATTTCAGATCCTCCGGATTCCGGAAACCGCACTGGAAAACGACTTCCGCCGAGGCGGTGAACGCGATTCCGGCAAGTGCGCCGGCCGTGTATTGCAACAGTTTGTTCATACTATGATTGCTCCTGAATTTACCAGATAACATCGTTGTTCGTGAGGGCATAGGGAAACCAGATGGTCCAAGTCGGATTGGTTGTGGAATTCATTTTCCAATTCAGAGTATAATGTCGCCGGGGAGAAGCATGGCCGTCGAAAAAGGCGACATTGGCGTTCTGTTGACTGCCGTGGCGGTAGGCTACATTTTCTCCCGGGGGATTTTCTAGGCCCATTTCATTGCCCTTCTGCCAGAAGGGTTCCGGAGTATTGTTGTACAAGCTGAGCTGCGCGGAGGCGGTGACATCCGCCATGCAGACTTTTTCGGCGTGGCGCTTGACTTTGGTCAGCTTGAACATGGTGGAGGCGGAATTGGTATTTCCCGGCCAACACGGATCGCCGCCGAAGTGAACCATGCCGTACACATAGGCAAGATCGATGAAACCGTTCTGTTCGCCGACTGTGGCGAGCGGGCAGGCGAAAGTACGCGGGTAGAGTGCGTCGTCCCACTCCCGCTTGGCCAGACCGGCATAGGAACGGAAAGCCGGATTGCGGTGCCAGCGGAGGTTTTCATTTTTTTCAGTGCTGCGCACCTCCCACGGCACGAACCAGTCGTCGTAGTCGCTGGAGTAGAGCAGCCCGAAATTCCAGACCTGCTTGATGGAACTGAGGCATTTGGCTCCCTGTGCGGTGTCGCGCGCCTTATTCAGCGCGGGCAACAGCATTCCGGCGAGAATTGCGATGATGGCTATTACAACCAGCAACTCAATCAATGTAAATGAGTAACGACGGAAAGTCTTCATTGGGATGGTTCCTTTCGATGTATTTGGGTTCATTCTAAAGGTTTTCCGCTTTGAGGATACAGCTTTCGCCGGCGACGAACTGCATCGGGATTGAGATACTGCGGGGAACTTCGCTGCCGCTCAGGCGCTGTTCCTCGAGCAAATGGAGCAGCGCCTGCGCCATCGCATCGATATCCTGCTGCATTCCGGTGATCTTCATCGGGGAGGCGGCGTCCATCCAGGCATAACGGTCGTAGGAAAAGAGCGAGATGTCATCGGGAATCCTCCGGCCGCTCTCCTGAATGGCCCGGATCGCTCCCATCGTCGCGCGGTCGCCCGCCACCAGCACGGCGGAGAAGTCGGGCCCGCCCTGCAGCAGCCGCCAGGCGGCCGCCCGGCCCGACTCCTCCTCCCACGGGGTGATCAGTTGGAACCGCTCCGGGGTGACCGGCAGATCGAGACTGCGGCAGGCTTCCTGCACGTCGGCATAGGAGTTGTGCCCCGGCAGCAGCATGATGTCGCGGTGTCCGTAATCGAGCAGCCGGCGGAGGGCGAACCCCCAGGCGTTCCGCCCGTCCGAACGTACCTGCGGAATGTCCGTCGCGGCGTCGTCCAGCGGGATCACCACATACGGAACCCGTTCGCGGCGCAGCAGTTCCAGCTCGGCTTCACGGTTGGTCTGCAGCAGCTCCGAAGAAAGGTTGAGAATCGTCCCGTTCCTCATGGCGGGGGTGACACCGTATTCGCGCACGTACCCGCTCAGGGTCTGATGCGGCGGCAGCACGGTCACATTGACGCTGGCCCCCTGACGGGCCGCCTGTGAACAGAGGTTGAGCAGCAGCGGCCCCACAAAAGGATCGCGGCTGAGGTCGCCGTGGAAGGAGCCGCTGAAAAACTGGATGGCCGGAACTTCCGCCTTGGCCTTTTCATGTGCCGAAACAAACGTTCCCTTGCCTTGAATCGCGGTGGTGAAGCCATCCCGCGTCAGGTGGGTGATCGCCTGCCGGATAGTCAGGATGGACGTGCTGTAATATTCGGCCAGTTCCTGCGTGGAGGGCAGCTGCTCGCCGGGCTTCAGGGCGCCGCAGCGGATGCGGTGGCTCAGCTCCTCGTAAATCTGTCTGTATTTGACGGGTTTGGCAACGGTCGGCATGAAAGAGTCCTTCATGAGTTGTTATGTTATTATGTTAACATGATATATTATGAATCAATTGCCCGCGATTGTCAAGAGGGGAGTGCAAAAAAGAATGGAAAAAGTTATTCATGGGAATTGAAAAAGTAAACGCCCCCCTGTACCCTTCCTGTTGCATTTAGTTCGCCAAAGGAGGGAGAGCGGTGGATACGCCCCGCATCCCGCCATGGCTGTTTACTTTGATTGAGCGGCCCGTTATTGAAACTTGCCGAACAAAGAGTGCCAGCGATTTATCTGGGAGACGACAGAAATAAGACGCTTCGGGGTGATGAACTCGCAGGAAAACGGCGCGCTAGATGTCGCCGATTTCCTCCAGAGTCTGCAGCCCGTGAATGATTTGGCGGGGGCCGTGCGCCTGGCTTCGATAATTTTTCGGGGAGACTCCGACCTGCCTGCGGAATTGCCGCGAAAAATAGAGCGAGTCGGAAAAGCCGGTCGCCGCCGCGATTTCTCCGATGTTCATGTCGGAGCGGATCAGGAACTCCATCGCCTTGCGGATCCGCAGATTGAGCAGCCACTGCATCGGGGAAGTTTTCATCTCCTCGCGGAATTTCCTGAAAAACGAACTTTCCGACAAATTGGCCAGCCGCGCCAGTTTGGGCAGGCTGATCTCCTCCTGATAATTGCGGCGCATGAACGCGACCGCAATTCCGATGTCGCTGTTGAAGCGCTCCCTTTCCACATAACTGCAGGATTTGCGCAGCACCAGCACCAGCAGATTCAGCAGGTGTGAAATCAGCAGCAGCTCCGCGCCGGCACTTCGCTGCCGGCTTTCCATCGCCATCGCGTGCAACAGGATATCGAGTTCCGCGAGCGTGGCGGAATCCACGCAGAGTTCACGGCGTTCCTCCGCCGGGCAGAAGAGCAACGGGTAGCCCGCGAGCCCGCTCAGGGATTTCCGGTAGGGGCGCAGAATCTGAGAGTCGAACATGAAATTCATCAATGTCAGCGGCTCGGAATACTCGTAGGCATGGCTTTCGCCCGGATGGAGCAGGAAAACGCTGCCGGGGCGCAGCGGCAGTTTCTGGCTGTCGGTCAGATGGGTCCCGGCGCCGCGCAGAACGACCGCAAGCTCATAAAAATTATGCTTGTGATACTGCGTGTGGGACAGCTCCTTTTCCCAGTCATTCATGAAATGAACCGATTTCAGCGCCGTGGCGTGATAGCCACCGGAATAACCTTTGAGTTTCAGGCAGTAAATCGACGAGGCGCGTTTTCTGGTTTTGCCCGGAAAATCCATATTTTTAAGAGTATCGTATTTGTGTTTCTTCTGGTTTTACGGTACAATATAGCCCGTAATCAAACCAATTGCAAACAGTTTCACAAACACGTCATCCGGCCGGAAGACCGGAACGGCGGAAAAACAAATCGGAAAGGAACCCCCTCCATGCAACTGCTCGACTGGGGAATTGTCGGAGCTTTGCTGCTCATACTGACGGCCACACTGATCATCAGCCAGCGCCAGGTCAAAAGCACGGCGGATTTTCTTGCCGCCAACCGTTGCGCGGGCCGGTATCTGCTGGCCGTCACCGACGGCATCGCCGGCATCGGCGCGATTTCGATCATCGCGACGTTTGAACAGTACTATATCGCGGGATTTTCCCCGGTCTGGTGGGGATTCCTTTCCGGGCCGATCGCTTTGCTCATGTCGATCTGCGGCTGGGTCTATTACCGCTTCAGGGAGACGCGCTGCTTTACGATGGCGCAGTTTTTCGAGGTGCGCTACAGCCGCCGCTTCCGGGTGTTCAGCGGAATGCTGGGATGGCTCTCCGGCGTGCTGAACTACGGGATTTTCCCGTCGGTTTCGGTCAAATTCTTCATGTTTTTCTGCAAGCTGCCCGACAGCTTCCAGATCGCCGGGATTCCCTTCGTGTTCAGCACCTACGTATGTCTGCTCCTTTTCGTGATTTCGCTCGGCGTCACGTTCGCGATCTGCGGCGGACAGCTTGCGATCATGCTGACCGACTTCATCCAGGGAACCTTCTGCAATATCGTGTTCCTGATCCTGATGATCTTCATGGTGATGCGGTTCGACTGGGAGACGATTTTCGAGACGCTGACCGTGCATGCGGCGGAGAATCCGGGACAATCGCTTTTCAACCCCTTCGACACGACCGGAATCCGGGATTTCAACATCTGGTTCTTCCTGATGGGCATTGTGCTGGTGGTGCTGACCAGCGGCACCTGGCAGGGGCAGTCGGGTTATGCGGCCGCCGCCAAAAGCGCGCATGAAGCGAAAATGGCGCGTTTTCTCGGAGTATGGCGGCAGCTGGTGCAGTGGGCCTTGCTGCTTTTCATCCCGATCTGCGCCTTTACTTTCTTCAACAGCCCGCAATATGCCGACAGCGCACAGACGGTTGCGGAAACGCTCGGCACGCTTCACGGGCAGGAGGTCAGCCAGGCGCGCGTGCCGCTGTTTCTCTCCCACATCCTGCCGCCCGGACTGCTCGGATTGTTCGCGGCGCTGATGCTGGCGGCGATGCTCTCGACCGATGACTCCTACATGCACAGCTGGGGTTCCATCTTCGTGCAGGATGTGATCATGCCCTTCCGCAAGAAACCGTTCACCGAAAAACAGCATATCCTGCTGCTGCGGCTGTCGATCGTCTTCGTCGGAGTTTTTGCTTTCTTCTTCAGCTGGCTCTTCAAGCAGACCGAATACATTCTGCTTTTCTTCCAGATCACCGGTGCGATTTTCACGGGCGGCGCGGGCGCGGTGCTGATCGGCGGCCTGTACAGCCGGAGCGGTTCGACGCTCGGCGCCTGGGTGGCGATGATCCTCGGTTCGGGACTGGCGCTCGGCAGCATCGCGCTGCAGCAGTGCTGGCCGGCCCTCGCTCCGGTGCTGGCCGAACATGCGCCGGAATCCGCTGCACAGTGGCTGCTCGCCCGCCGGGAACGCTTCCCGGTCAACAGCCAGGTCCTCGCGTTTGCGATCACCCTGACCGGGTTCGCAAGCTATTTCATCGTTTCGTATATCGACCGCAAGGTGCACGGCACGGAAAATTTCAACCTCGAAAAAATGCTTCACCGCGGCAAGTACGACATCTCCGGCGAACACCGGGAGGTATGGTCCGCCGGTAAAATCTGGAGGATCTTCGGGTTGACTGATGAATTCACCTGGTTTGACCGCCTGCTCTTTTTCGCGTCGCTCCTGTGGACTTTGCTCTGGACGGTCGCCTTCGTCGCAGGTACGCTCGGACACTTCGTGCTGGGCTGGCAGCCGCTGCACTGGCTCCGGCTGTGGCGGGGCTATGTGATGCTGGGATTCGGGCTCGGCATCGGCACGACCATCTGGTTCCTGATCGGAGGCGCCGCCGATGTGGTGAAGCTGTTCCGGGCGCTGCGCACCCGGAAACGCAATGACGCGGACGACGGGCGGGTGGTCAACGGCCGGAACGCCGGCGAAGAATCTGCGGAGCCGGTAACGGATTCATCCGGGGATTGACGGTGTTTCCGACGGGACGCCGAAACATGGAGGGGATCATTGGTTTGATTGAAAAATCCATGTTTTTAAGAGAATTGCGCTTGTTGAACAAGCAGTCTCATAGTATAATATTGTTGACGGAACAATTTATCCGTAAACTCAAGCGACTTTTGCAGGAAGTCAGAAAGGAACATTACATTATGAAAACGACGGTAAGTACGGAAAAACACGATTTCACCCTTATTGAGCTGCTCGTTGTAATAGCGATCATTGCGATTCTGGCGGGCATGCTGCTGCCGGCCCTCAACCGCGCCCGCGACAGTGCGAAAGCAATCAGTTGCACAAACAACCTCAAGCAGTGCATGCTCGCCACGCAACAGTATGCCGATGACCACAACGGCATTGCGTTCCTGGTAGGATATGGAGCGCCCTGGCATACGCTCCTGAACTGCATGGTTCGCGGCACGTATGTGACCGCCTGGGGGCAGGCGGGTCTTTATCCGCGCCGTCTCCCTTCTTTCAAAGTGGCCAGTTGTCCGGCCGTACCCGCTGCTGCGATTCCCGAACCGAATTCAGATGAGGAGAGCACAAGATTCGGGGCGATCTACGGTGTGCCCGCTAATGCAGCGGATGGCGAACAGGGGCCGGCGCATACGCCGAACTACAACGAGAATCCGCAGGCGTTTGTACATCCCCGCACGGTGGGACTGGAGGCGGGGACGGTTATCTCTTTCCCAAAAATCAAAAACGCTTCTCAGTTCCTGATTTATGCCGATACCTGGGATACCTCCACTATGATGCAGGCTTACTCTTTCTCCCTTACCACCGGCGCTTCCGGCATTGATTTGCGGCATAACCAGAAAGCCAACATCGGCTGGGCCGACGGCCACGTTTCCGCTATTTCAGCCGGTGACATCCAGCAGTGGAGAAACGATGGAAAAGTCTGGCCGGGAGCATATATCCTCAACAGCACGTCCGTGAAGGTCGTGCTTCCCTGAGTCAAACTATCTGCAGGAAAAATGATGATGTACAATGAATTGAAAAGAATAATCGCCTCCGTAATTGTTTCTGCCGCATTGCTGCCGTCGACTGGAGCGGAGTGGCGGGTGGATTCCCCCCGGCCCGGTGTGCTGGAGCTGGCCAATGACAACAACAGCTGGGGCGGGTTGAATCCGTTCGACGTCCTGCCCTGCAACGGTCCCGGCAATATCGCCGCGAAGGTGTTCCCGCTGACGAAGCTCCCCGCCGGAAGCCTTGAAAAGGCGGACAAGGTCTATCTGAAGCTGCATATCGGCGTATTCGATTACAGCACGGCGCTCAACAAAGAAGCGCCGAACGGCCTGACTGAAAAATTCCGCATCCGGTTCGATGGCGGAAAGGAGATCGTGCTCAATACCGCCGATCCGCGGTTGCCCGCCCGCAGCGCGACTTCCAATAAACTCAATGGCTGGGTCGAGATTCCGATCGACAAGTCGCTGCTGCTGAACCGTGAGGAGATTTCGATTTCGGTAGCCAAAGTCGATGACGGCGACGACTTCATCTATCCCAGCATCGACCGGAGCGTGAAGAATACCGCCAGCTCTGTCAGCCGCGACGGCGGGAAAAGTTGGAGCCGCGACTGGAACCGCGAGCAGAATCAGGAGTGCGGCGAATTCATGATGCGGCTCAAGCTCTCCAGCGTCGGGGAGCAGGGGAGCGCGGAGTGGACGGCCGGAAACGGCATCGTCGGCGACTCCGAACAGCTGTTCGCTTATGCGGCGGACGAAGGGGCGCTTTTCCGTCTGGAATTGCGGCGGCACTGGGATGAATCCCGGCCGCTGACCCTTGCGTTTGCCACGGAGCCGGGAGCTGAATTTTCCGCAGTTGACGAAAAGGGCGCCGCGGTCGCTTTCACCCGCAGCGGCAATACGCTGAGCTTCAACACGGGAGTTCCGTTCGCCGTCGAGTGCCGCAACGGCAAGGTGCGGTCGGTGAAGGCGTCATTCGCCCCCGCCCGGGAGTGGCCTGTCGCCCGCCCCGATATGACGCCCGAAGTGAGCGCCCCCGCCGGCGTGCGCACCGGTGCCGCTCCTTCCTGCCGGATCGACGGTTCGACCGCCATCCTTGAAAATGAGGCGATTCGGGCGGAATTCCAGCTTGCCCCCGCACTGGCGCTCAAGAGCCTGTTCTGTGCGGAAGTCAATAAAAACATCCTGAAAGCCGCAGATGAAACCCGGATTTTCCGCATCCATGCCGGCGGCAGGACCTACGACGCCCGGGATGGAAAAGTGACGTCGGTCAAGCCGCTGTCGAACGGTTTTCAGGCGGTCGTTCTTCTGGAAGAACCCAGACTGGAATGCACGGTTTCGGTCATCGCGGAACGGGATGAACTGCGTTTCAAGCTCGATGTCACGAACCGCGGGGAGTCCGGCGCCGACTTTGCACTGGCCTTTCCGCATCTGGACGGGATCACGCTCTCCGCAAAGCCGGAAGACGATTTCTATTGCTTTCCCTTCGGCGGCGGCATCATCGGCGGCGAAAACTGCCGCTTCCGCAGCGCTTACGGCCAGAACGACGCCTGGTGGCAGATGGTCGATCTCTTTTCACGCACTTCCGGCGGCGGCGTCTATCTGCGCGGCGACGACCCGGAGGCTTCCTACAAGTTTTTGAACCTGCGCAAGGGAAAAGGGGTGAAGCATCCCGATCTGTACCACCTCTGCACCGGCACCACGCCCGGATTTTTCGAGTCGGAGCATCACTGGCCGCACGCCCTTTCCGAGGGAGAGTATGCGGGCATGGCGATCGACTATGCCGAACGCCCCTACGCCCCCGGCGTGAAGGTCTCCCTGCCGGACGCCGTGATCGGCACCCATGCGGGCAACTGGAAAGCGGCGATGCAGCGTTACGCCGACTGGGCGTCCGGCGTCTGGCCCCGGCAGGCCTTCCCCGGCAAGCTTACCGGCCAGTGGAACTACCGCGCCGGCATGGGGCTCGGCTCCCCGCTCTGGAAAGACGGCAAGTACGACACCTCGTATCAGGGGAAACACCACAGGCGTCCCGCCGATATCTGGGAGCTGTGCAGCTGGTGGACCCTCTCCAGATCGCTCTACTGGAAGCTGCCGTTCGAGGAAATCGGCAGATTCGCCAAAGACCCGTGGGTGGAAAAGGTCCTGGTCTGGCGCGATCCGGCCACCGGTGAGAAAGTGCTTTCGTATGCGCTTGGCGATTATGACGGCTACAATCCGCAGTGGGGCGGGCTCCCCGCTTTCCGGCAGCATATCCGGGATCTCAAAAACGCCGATCAGGTGGCGCTGCTCTACTATGACGCGGTGCTGATGGACGCTTCCGCGAAAAATGCGAAGATGGTTCCCGAATTTGCGGTCATCAACCATCAGTACAAATGCGCTCCGGCGCACGATGTCGCCAATCCGACCACGCCTCCGGGAATCGTCGCCAAATTTCACCAGTACGCCATGTGCGTCAATGCCGAAAAGTTCGCCGATTACACGATTGACGACGTAGTCCGGGTCGTCGAGGAAACCGGGGTCGACGGCGTGCGCCTCGACGAATTCGGCGGCGGCGGCCATCTCTGTTTCAGCACCATGCACAAGCACATCTTCTCCAACGAAGGCTGGGGCAACCCGGTGCTTCAGGCGGTCGCCTACATCACGCGCGGCATCCGGGAGAAACTCGGCCGCTCCGGCAAAGAGGTGCTGCTGCTGACCGAGTTTCCCGGTTACGACATGCTGGTTTCCACGCTCGACGGAGCGCTGAGTTACGACGGCATCGCCCGCCGGAGCTTCGCCCGCCCGGCTCAGATCAATCTGCTGCGCTTCTATTTCCGGAACTGCAAGCTCTTTGAAATCATCGAGGATGCGGGCGACCACAAGCCCGCTCCGCACGATCTGTGGCTGTGGAATGCGGTCGGCGTTTACAACTCCGGCGAGTACCCCGACCATATCCGGTCGCTGCTGCTCGACAACAACGACGCTTTCGATTATGGCGAAATCGAGCCGCTGGTCGACAGTGCCGCCAAAGGGGTTTACGCCAATCGCTTCGCCTCTGACCGGAAGCGGATCTGGACGCTTTTCAACGCGACCGGATACACCGTCGATCAGCCGCTGCTGAAGGTCGCCCCCCGCGAAGACGTCCACTACGTCGAACTGACGACCGGACGGGAGCTGACGCCGCAGGACGGCATGCTCAGCTGCCGGGTGCGTCCGCAGAAGACGATCGCCATCGCGGAATATCCCCGGCTCATCTCCCTGAAGGACGGAAAACTTCAGGCAAAGGAGATGCCTGCCGGAGCGAAACTCGTCGCTTCGGACGCCGACGGCCGGAAGAATGTGGAACTGGTTCCCGGCGCCCCTCTGCCCGAACTTGCCGGAACCGACCGGATCAAGCTCATTGATGCCGATGGGATTGTGCTGGACATCCGTTACCGGGATTCTCTGTAAAGTAAAAAGACCCTATGAGTATTCTGGCTGTAACCGGGGTGCAGGTCAACGACCGCGACTGCACCGGGGAGCTTCTTTTCGTCGCGTCGCCGCAGGTGGAGTTCTCCTGGCGCATCGAAACGGATTCTCCCGATTCCCGGCAAGGCGGTTATCAGATCGTGGCATCCGGCGCGGACGGGCAGTTGCTCTGGGATTCCGGCCGGGTCGTCGGGACCGCCTGCCGGGGAGTCCCGTGGCGGGGCGCCGGGCTGAAAGCCGGCGACCGGGTCAGCTTTTGCATCCGCGTTTTCGACCGGGACGGCAGCCCGTCGCCCTTTTCCGTGGAAAACACGTTTGAGGTTGCGTTGCTGTCGCCCGGCGACTGGCACGGCGCGCGCTGGATCCGGTTTGCCGGAAACTGCTGTGCGGCGGCGGCTCCGGCCCCGCACTTCCGGCGCGAGTTCACCGTCGGCGACGGTTTGCGCCGGGCGGTGCTCTCGATCACAGCGCGCGGAGTTTTTGAACCGTCTCTGGACGGAACCCGGATCGGCGGCGATCTTCTCGCCCCCGGCTGGACCGATTTCAGGAAACAGATTCAGTTTCTTTCCTATGATCTTTCCGACCGCCTGCCGCCGGGCAGACACGCGCTCGGGGTGATCCTGGCGGAAGGCTGGTGCTGCGGCAACCTCACCGTGCTGCGGATGCGCAACGTCTATCATCCGCACCCGGAGCTGCTTGCGCATCTGGAGCTGGTCTACCGGGACGGACGGCGCGAATCCGTGGTCACCGATTCCGGCTGGAAAACGGCGACCGGGCCGATTCTCGGCTCCGATCTCTATGACGGGGAAGATTACGACGCCCGGCTGGAAATGCCCGGCTGGAATACTCCCGGCTTCGACGACGGCGCGTGGGAGGCCGCCCGCGAAAGCGGCGAAGTTGCGGAGACGCCCCGGCTCGTTCAGAAAAGCGCCCCGCCGGTCCGGTATATGCGGGAGTTGAAACCGGTCCGGCTGCTGCGTCCGAAAAAAGACGTCTGCATCTGGGATTTCGGCCAGAACTTCTCCGGCACGTTCCGGGTACGGCCGCGCGGGATTCCCGGCAGGCGGTACACCTTTGCGACCGCCGAGATTCTGGAGCCGGACGGATCGCTCTACACGCTGAATTACCGTGGAGCCCGTTCGCAGGACAGCTACATCTGCGCAGGTCCCGTGGAACAGGCCGCGGAATATGTGCCGAAGTTCACTTTTCACGGGTTCCGCTATCTGCAGATAGACGGCTGGCAGTTCGACCGGATTCCGCCGGAGGAGCTGGACGTTACCGCGCTGGTCATGTACAGCGCGATGCCGGATCGGTGCCGCTTTTCATGCGGCGACTCCGGCGTCAACCGGCTGTGGCTCAATGCTCTCTGGGGACAGCGCAGCAACTTTCTGGAGATTCCGACCGACTGCCCGCAGCGTGACGAGCGGCTCGGCTGGACCGGTGACGCGCAGATTTTCGCTCCCGCGGCGATGCTGAATATGGACTGTCTGGCTTTTTTCCGGAAATATCTCCGCGATATCCGGGACGGCTTCACGCCGGAAGGCGCCGCTCCCTCGATCGCTCCGGCGGTGCTGCACATCAACGACGGCGCGGCGGGGTGGGGGGATGCCGTGACCCTGCTCCCCTGCGCCCTTTACCGCCACTACGGTTCGACGGCGGTGCTGGCGGAAAATTATGAGGCGATGAAGCGCGCTTTGCATTATCAGCTTTCCCGCTCGGAGGATTTCGTCATCGGCGGCGAAGGGCAGTTCGGCGACTGGCTCGCGCCGGAGGATACTCCGCCGGAACTGGTGGCGACCGCCTATTTCGCCCATTGTGCGGAAGCCGTCGCCGAGGCGGCCGGAATTCTGCAGATTCCCGGCGACCGCGAGCATTTCCTGAAACTTGCCGGAAATGCGGGGCGGGCGTTCCGGCGGAGGTTCACCGACGGCGCCGGTCTGGTCCGCCCGGCGACCCAGACGGCACTGGTGCTGGCGCTGTCATTCGGGCTGGTCGCCCCCGGCGCCGTTTCCGAAAATCTGGACCTGCTCGAACGGCGGATCCGCGGCAACGGGACGAAACTTTCGACCGGATTTCTCGGCACCGCCCTGATCCTGCCGACACTGGCGCGCTTCGGCCGTACCCGGTGCGCCTGCGACCTGCTGCTGCAACAGGAGTGTCCGTCGTGGCTTTTTCAGGTCAGGCAGGGGGCGACGACATTCTGGGAACGGTGGGACAGCTTTTCGCGGGAAAATGGGTTCGGCGACGTTTCGATGAACAGTTTCAATCACTATGCCTACGGAGCGGTTTCCGAATTTCTGGTAAGCTGGCTGGCCGGAATCCACTACCGTCATGACGGCCTGGTTTTCGAAATCATTCCGGACCGCCGTTTCTCGCCGGTGGAAGCGGTGTTCGACTCCCCCTTCGGGCGTATCGCCAGTTCCTGGAGCCTGACGCCGGAGGGCGAACTGCACTGGGAAGCGGAAGTTCCTCCCGGACTCCCAGCTTCGGCCCGGCTGCCCGGCGGCCGCGAACTGCCGCTTGCCCCGGGCAGGCACATCTTATGTTGATTTACGATCCGCAAGAAGATGGTATGTCAATACCATCGAAGTATTAACGATTCCTTTCTCGAAGGTGTGGGTACGGCGGAGCCGCACGGAACACTGTAGAGCGGGGCCCCCGAAAAGTATCATCCGTCGCGCAAGCGCTGTGGATGACAAGCCCGACTTGTCCTCCGCAGCCTCGGCGAAGGAGGAAGGGTGGCAACTTTTTGGGGTACATAGGAGATAGTATGATTTCTCAAAAAATTTCGGAGTGTTTGTCGGACCGGACCGGCAGCTACCTGATCCCGCTGCTCTGGTATACAGGAGAGAGTGCGGAACAGGTCAGAAAGGAGATGGATGCGATCCGCCGCGCGGGCATTTCGGAGTTCATCTTTGAAAACCGCGGCGGCGACTGGTTCTGCACGGAACCGTGGATGCGGCTTTTTGAAGAAGTCCTGCAATATGCCGCCGCCTGCCGGATGCGCGTCTGGCTGCTCGACGATTCGCATGTGAATACCGGCAGCGCGAACGACTCCCTGAAACGCCCGGAAAATGCGCCGTTCCGCCAGCAATGCCTGCGGATCGAGTTGATGGATGTCGTCGGGCCGCTTTCCGCCGGAGCCGCTTTCCTGCCGGAACATACCGCCGCCGAAACCATCCTCGCAATAGCGGCCTATCGCCGCGACGGACGGAGCGGCGAGTGCACCGGCGACCCGGTCGACCTGAGCGGCAGCATCAAAGACGGCCTCTGCATGCTTGACCTGCCGGAGGGCATCTGGCGCATCTATTTCGTGATGACCGCCGATCCCGCCCGGCAGGGGATGTTCGCCAACTATATCACAATGGTTTCGGCAAACTCCTGCCGGCATCTGATCGACGAGGTGCATGAAAAGATCCATGACCGTTTTTCCGCTTATTTCGGCACGGTCTTTGCCGGATTTTTCTCCGACGAACCGGCGTTCGGCAACTGCGACGGCCAATACGGAGACGATTATGCCGAACACCGGATGGGCCAGCTCCGGCGGCTTTATCCGTGGAGCGCCGACATGGCGCGGCTCCTCGCGGCCAGGTGCCGGATGACCGAAGACGAGCTGATGCTCCGGCTGCCCGCATTGTGGGACGCGGTATCCCCCGGCGACACCGCCCTGAGGCTCGCCTATATGGACCTGATCACCGGCCTCTGGCGCGAAAATTACAGCTGCCGGCTGGGCGACTGGTGCGAACGTCACGGCGTCGAATATATCGGGCATGTCCTTGAAGACGAAGGCGCGCATATGCGCACCGGCTGGGGATGCGGGCACTTTTTCCGGGCGATGGCCGGGCAGCACATGGCAGGCATCGACACCGTGCTCGGCCAGACGATTCCGGGGATCACCTCGATGCCCCACGCGCTGAATCAGGGGACTCAACTCAAGAATACGCTTTTCTATCAGTACACCATGCCGAAGCTGGCGGTTTCGCTCGCCCGGCACAATCCGAGGATGCGCGGCCGTTCGGTCTGCGAGATTTTCGGCGCCTACGGCTGGAATGCCGGGTTGTCGTTCATGCGCGCGATCCTGAATTTTTACCTCGCTTCCGGGGTGAATCACTATATTCCGCACGCCTATTCGATGTGTCTGCCGGAAGTGTTCCGGGGGGATGCGGACGAACACAGGAACGGTGGCGGTTTCACGCCGCCGGGCTATTGCATGAGCTACCTCGCCCCGGCGTTTTACGCCGGCGGTTTCAATCCGCAATACGGGATTTTCTGCAAGCTGATGCGTTATGCCCAGCGGGTCTGCCATCTGCTCGCAGGCGGCGAACATCTGGCCGATGTCGCAATCTATTACAATGCGGAGGGCGACTGGGTCAATCAGGGGGCGGTGACATCCCTGGACGAGGTTTGCGCGGCGCTGACGCGGGGCGGATTCGATTACGATATCCTCCCGGCCGACACGCTGCTGCGCGACGCCGAAGCGGAAAACTCCCGGCTGCGGGTCGGCCCGGCAAGTTACAGTGCGCTGATCGTTCCCGGTTCGACGGTCCTGCCGGAAAAATTGCTGGAGCGGTTTGAGGTTCTGGCGGCGCAGGGCGTTCCCCTGCTGTTCGCCGGAATGATGCCGGAACGCACCGAAGAACCGGATTCTCCCGCAATGGCTTCTTTACCCGGCAATCTGTATGTCGTTCCGGTTCCGGCGCTGGCGGAACGGCTCGGCGGCATCTGTCCCGGACGGCTGCGGATCTCCCCCGCGATGCCGGAACTGCGTTACTTCGGCATGCGCGGCGAAGACGGCGCAATTTGTTATTTCTTCTGCAACGAAGGCCGGACGGACGCCCGGTTTCAGGTGGCCGCGACGGAGAACGCCGTTCTCTACGACCCGTGGAAGAACCGGCTTTTCCGGTTGGCCGCGGAACCGGAGGGCATCCGGCTCGCGGTGCGCCCGCAGGAACTGCTCGTCGTCATTTTCAACCGGGACGAACCCGGACTGCCGCTTTTCCGGTCCGGGGAAAAAGCGATGCGCGAACTGCCGTTGCGTTACCGCATCTCCCTGCGCGAGGCCGGAGACGCCGGGGCGTTCCGGGTCATCCGGGAAAACTCAGCGGCGGTCAACCTCACCGTCGAGGAAAACCTGACCCGCTTCTGCGGAGAAATCCGTTATGAAGCCGAATTTGACTGGGACGGCGTTTCCGCGGAAACACTGGTGATTCCCGAATGCGGCGATTGTGCGGAGCTCTGGCTGAACGGCAGTTATTGCGGCGCCGAAATCGGGCCGCAGTGCCGTTTTGAGATCGGCGGGAAGCTGAAACCGGGCCGCAATACGCTGCTGATCCGGACAGCGGACAATCCGGCCTATGCCGACCGCCCGGCGGACGGCTCCGGCGTGCCGTGCGGCCGGGCTTTGCCGCTGAGCAAACACGGGTTCGTCGGAAACGTTTTCATTCTATAACAAGGTTATCAGCAAAAGGAGCCTATCATGTACGATGTTTTCAGCCTGCCGGATTTCAGTTTCCCGAAAGGATTTCTGTGGGGCAGCGCCTCCGCCGGCCATCAGGTCGAGGGCGACAATATCCACAGCGACGCCTGGCATCAGGAACAGAAGGATAAAAGGGAAGAACCCTCCGGGAAAGCCTGCGACAACTGGCGGCTTTTCCGGGAAGACGCGCAACTGGTCGCTTCGCTGGGGCATCATGCCTATCGCTACTCCGTCGAATGGAGCCGGGTGGAACCGGAGGAAGGCCGCTTCGACCGGTCGGCGCTCGATCATTACAAGGAGATGAGCGAACTGTTCAAGCAGCTTGGCATCAAAACGTTCGTTACGCTGAACCACTTCACCGTGCCGCAATGGTTCGCGGCGAAGGGCGGCTTCTGGAAGCGGGAGAATCTTCCGTATTTTCTGCGCTATGCGGAAGAGGTCGTGAAAACCTTGGCCGGATTGGCCGACTTCTATCTGGTCATCAATGAATCCACCCATACCAGGATCGACACGCAGCTGGGCTTCAACCATCTGGTCGCCCATGCCAAAACCTACCGCCTGATCAAATCGCTTTGCGATGTGCCGGTCAGTTCGGCGCATATGGCGACACAGACTTTTCCGTACCGCTATTATGACGAGCTGGACCGGATCATGGCGGCGTACCGGGATTTTCAGTACAACGGCTGCTTCCTGCACGCGATCGCCACCGGAGAACTGGTTTCGCCGTTCGGCGAAGCGGAGGAGTGCCCGGAACTCAAAGGGGCGGCGGACTATTGGGCGGTCAACCTTTATACGCGGGAACTCATCGATTCCCGCCGGAAGGATCTGTCCGCTTCCCGTTTTCCGCACAAGAAGCTGCGGATGATCGACAAGGATTTTTATCTGGAGGAGATGTATCCCGAAGGCATGACCGCCATGCTGGAACGTTTCCGCGACAAGCCGATTTACATTACGGAGAACGGCTGCAGCTGCAATGACGACCGCTTCCGCATCGTCTACCTGGCGCTTTACCTTTCTGCGGTGCATGATGCGCTCAAGCGGGGCATGGATGTACGCGGCTATCTCTACTGGTCGCTGATGGACAACTACGAATGGAGTTCCTTCCTGCCCCGCTTCGGTCTCGTGAATGTGGACTTCAAGACCTTTGAACGGACCCCGAAGCCGAGTGCCGCATTTTACCGCGAAATCATTGAAAATAACGGCTTTTCACAGGAGATACTGAGAAAATACCTTCATGAGCTCCCGACACTGGAGGCGCCCGGCGAAAAAACGGATCGGGAACCCCATCCCCGGAAAGCGGCTGAATTCATCTGATTCTGCCCGGAGCTTATCCCTGTTCCCTATTCGGGGATAAGCTCTTATTCTTCATCGTCGCAGCCGAAAGCGGTTTTCATATTCCGCATCTGCATCCGGAACCGGCTTGGTGAGCATCCGGTTTTGGCCCGGAAGAACTTGCAGAAATAGAATTGATCCGGAAATCCCATCCGATCGGAAATTTCCGTGATCCTCAGGGCGGAATAAACCAGAAGGTGTTTCGCATGAAAGATCAGGATATTATCCCGATATTGGATCGGCGTGCAGCCGTAAAATTCCCTGAAATGCCGGAAAAAAGTCGCTCTGGACATTTTGCACATCCTGGCCAGTTCAGTCAGGTCCAATTTTTTCCAGGGCGGATTCAGCTCCTGGAGCAGCGGCTCGAAAACCTGTGACAGCGCATTTTCCCTTTCCGAAATATTGAGCTCATTTACCATGCGCCGCAATATGACCTTCAACAGCCCGGAAATACCCGGCGCGAATTGTTCCTTCGACTCCAGATACAGCAGATAACATTCCCGGAATTCCGCCAGAATCCTTTCATGGGACTGTTGGCCGAAATGAACGAGCCATACTCCGGGCACATGGGTGTTCTCCGGGCAGGAGGTTAATTCGGCCAGGAACTCCTCCGGTAAATGACACCAGTAGCACTCCCACTCGCTGACCGCATGGAACAGATGCTTGGGGAGCGCGGAATATGCGACCGCCTCTCCGGGATTGATCGCCAGAATGTCGTTCCGGTAGAAGATTTCTCCCTCTCCTCGGACAGAGAGCAGAATTCCGGGGCGGTCAAGCAGAAGTTTGCTCCATTTGCGGTCGGATTTCATTACGAAATGCCCGAAAACTATGCTGGAACTTAGAATCTGCGGATATTCCGGGATTCGCTTTTTGATACTATTTTCCATATTTCGCTTTGATTTGACATTTGATGCGCCTTGCTTCTGTGGTATAATAAATATGGTTCAAATCTGGAGGTTATGCAAGCGATGAACGAAGAACTCTATCAACAAAAATTGATGGCCTGCTGGCACGGAAAGAATATCGGCGGGACTCTGGGCGGTCCCTATGAGGGATTTCCGCAGATCAACCATCTCACCTTTTACGATCCGGTGCCGCAGGAGGCCATGCCCAACGACGACCTTGAGCTTCAGGCGATGTACGTCGCCGCCCTCCTGAAAATGGAAAAACCGGCGGCGGACCGGGAAGTGCTTGCGGGGATCTGGGAAAAGCATATGAATTTCCATGTTGACGAATACGCCGTGGCGATGCGCAATCTTTCGCTGGGAATCCGCCCCCCGTTTTCCGGCAGCTTCGACAATCATTTCACTTGCGGAATGGGGGCGGCGATCCGCAGCGAACTCTGGGCCTGCCTCGCTCCCGGCGATGCGGAACGGGCCGCGGCATGGGCCTATGAAGACGCCTGTATCGATCACGACGGCGACGGCGTCTGGGCGGAAGTTTTCTTTGCCGTCATGGAAGCGCTGGCTTTCCGCGAATCGGATGTCCGGGCATTGATTCGGGCGGGATTGGAGCATATTCCCGCGGAGAGCATTCTGGCTCAGGGAATTTCCGCGGCTGTCGAGTTGTGGGATCAGTCCCGGGACTGGGTCACGGTCCGCAATGCGCTTTTCGAGCGGTTCGCCAATGAATGTAAGAGCGATGTACGCATCAATGTGCCGTTCACCGTTCTGGCGCTGCTTGCCGGGGACGGCGACTTCGGCAGGACGATCTGCACCGCGGTGAATTGCGGCATGGATACCGATTGCACGGCCGCAACCGCCGGCGCACTCCTCGGTTTGCTCAAGCCCGACTGCATTCCAGCTGAATGGCTGGCTCCCGTCGGAGATAAAATGGTGGTGCGCTCCTCCGCGATCAGCGGAATCGCATGCGCCGATACGATCCAGGAATTTTCCGGGCAGATCGGCGAACTGCGCCGGCGCATTTCCGCACCGGCGGCGCGGAGCGCGGCGGAAGCGCCGGATTTCGATGCGTACAGGATTGCGGGAGAGGTGGCGTTTCAGCACAATCTTGCGTGGTACCGCGTGTGTCCTGCCGAACTGTCGTGGGAAACGAGACAGTTCCTGCCGATCAACGGCAGGCTGGAAGTCCCGGAGGAATACCGGGGAGACGGCGGTCAGGTTGTGCTGCGATTCCGTTTCAATATCGAACGGGAAGGCGAATACACGATCATGTTCAACTCTCCGACCTCGAATCAGGTCTATCTCGATCGGGAACAACAGGAGCTTCATGATGACCGCGATATGCTTTTCGGACGGCAGCGGACCATGACCGATGCCCCGCGGCCCGGAGACGGGCAGTTTGCTTGCCTGGAACGGATGCTGATCTTCAGCCCGACCCTTTTCGGCGCGCCGCTGAACCAGTATAAACGCTTTGTTCGATTGAGTCCCGGCCGCCATACTCTGATTATCGCACTGGAACCCGTCAAATGCGAAAAAGAGATCTATTGGGGAATGGCGGTCGGCCAGGGATCACCGGAGATGATCATCCCGAAGGCTTTTTACAATGAATCGTTTCGGTAACGGTCGCCTAAACATAACAAAAAAAAGGAAGAGAACCATGGAAAAGAGATGGAGTTTCACCCTTATTGAGCTGCTCGTCGTGATAGCCATTATTGCGATTCTTGCCGCAATGCTGCTGCCTGCTTTGAATAAAGCGCGCGACAAAGCCCGCGCCATCACCTGTGTCAGCCAGATGAAGCAGGTCGGTCAGGGAGTTGTCATGTACTGCAACGACAACGACGATTTTCTCCCGACATACAACCATAATACCAAATTGACCGCATTCACCGGAGGCTGGTCGGCCGTTCCCGATCTGTACATTGCGTCCTATCTCGGGATTGTCGAGGCGGATAAGCAGGCCTGGGGAATCATGTATCATGAAAAAACAAACATCATGCGCTGCCCGATGGATATCACTTATCCGTACAAAGATGCCGGCAAGGAGTATTACCCCGGCAGCTACGGACCGGTTCTGAATTCCAGGGAAGATACCAAATCCGGCCCCGGCTGGCTGGAGTGCGGCGGGAATGGAAAACAGTCCAGCGAAGGCGTGGTCTACCATCGGATTTCCAAATTGCCGGGCGCCAGTGTCCTTTTTATTGAAATGGGCAGAAAGGCTGACGGCACGATCTATCCGGCGGCTCCGGTTTGCGGCGCGCAAAACTATGACTGCATCAAAACTCACGTTGCGGATATCGGTGAAACCCGTCCGCTGGGCTATAACCACAGTTCCTCGCGCATGGCCAACTACTGCCGGGCGGACGGCAGCGTACATTCGGTAGGCGTCGGTACGAAGTGGAAAGAAGATTTGAGTTTCGAATAGGGTATTGGGACATGTACGGAAAAATTGCATTTCTCGGCACCCTGCTGCTTCCGTTGTATCTGGGGGCGGTTCCCGACATCCTTTTCCCGCCGCGGGGGGAATGGCGTCTGGAACAGCAGGCGGAATTCCGCGATGGTGGCTTTTATCTGAACGGCACGGATACAAAGAAAGACTCGTTTCCCAAAGCGCAGCTCTTTTTCAAGGCGAAACGCGGCAAGCATTATACGTTCAGTGCAAAGATCAGGGGGAAGGGCATTTCAAAGCCGCGGGCATACTGGCAGGGAGTCCGGCTCATGCTGGTGGGAAATTTTTCCGGACAGTGGAAAGAATTCTCCAAGCCGTTCGATCTGAGCGGGGATTTTGACTGGAAAACCATTTCGTTTTCGTTCGATGCTCCCGCCGACTTTGACGGCTGGCTGATCTGCGGCCTACGCGAAGTGACTGGAGAACTGCAGATCGAGGAAATCACCGTGGATACCGCACGTCCCGGCGAAAAGCCTGCCGTACCGGAAAAGTCCGCGGAGGCCCTCAAAAACGAGCAGGCCGATCTGGGGTTTGTGGTGCTTTCCCGGTTTTCGCCGAACAGTTTTGAATTTCAGCAGATGCTCGACAGCTGGCGCAGGCGGCTCGGCAAGGGCGATGAATACCGTGACTTCCTGATGAATCTTTATCAGGGTTTCGCCGGAAATGCGCTCAGCCCCAATTATTGCGGCTGGGACCGGAAGGGACGGATCGGGCGGCTTCCGAAAGAGCTTGCGGCGCGTTTCACCGACTGGCGCACCAACATGCAGGGACTTGCAAAATTCGGCTTGCACTCATCCGCCGACAGCGAGATCACGGCATTGCAGAAACTGTTGAAACTGCACAAAATGGACACCGCGGTTTATCCGGTCGAAATCGAACGGGCGGTCGGTTATTACACCGCCCTTGCCGAGGAGCGCGCGCGGCTCGGCGCGTCGCTGCTGGAACTGGACCGGGAGTTTCAGGCGTTTCAGCGTCTCGCGGAATTCCGCAACTCGCAGGGAAGTTCCATCAACACGGATGACCTGCTGCGGCGCTGGACGGTCCTGAAGGAAAAGTGGCGGGGCGATTACAACGCCGGGAATTTCTATCAGTGTTATCTGCATTCCCTTGCGGGGACGAAACTGCGCGGGGAATTCGCGCGTGCCGTGTATATCCGTGACGGGCGTTCGCCTGTCGTCCGGCCCGGTGCGGGAACCTATGCGGTCGGAGTGTTCGGATTTGAAGGCAGCTGGCACACGCTTCTTTGCACCAATACAACCGGGACATCGCTGTATGCGGACGCCGCCAACGATTTCCGTCCTTATGCGGACAGCGCGGACGGCTGGAACGTGTCGTTCGACATTCCGGGCATGACGCCCGCCGAAAGCAGCGTGGAGAGCGGTTCATGGACTCACTCCGTCCGGAAGTTTCAGTTCAAGGCTCTTGACGGCAGCCGGAAACATGATGTTACCGCATACTGGAGCGCGCCGGCGCCCGGAGTCCTTTATGATTTTCCCTCCGAAACCGTCGCCGTCTCCGACAACACGCTTCAATATCCTTGCGCTCCGGCCGGGATCATCGCGGAGTGTGACGGAAAGATCGGAATTTTTCCTGCGGAACACTTTGATCCGTCCCGGCTCAGCGCGAACTGGCTCGTCCTCTGCTGGGAGAATCCGGCAGCCAAGATGCCGGTTCTGCTGGTATTTGAAAAACGGCCGCACTCACTGCGCGTCACAGATGGAAGTCTGCGCATCGGGCGGAAAGGCGGCGTCGGCAAGTTCGCCGCGGCAACTCTGTACGGCGCGGCTCCGCAGGACCCCGCATGGGGCAGCTGGTCAACCGTTCCGGAAGAGGTAAAAGGACAGATTGCCGCAGTCGTTCCCCTGCTGACTTATTTTCCGCTTGAGATGGAGGAATTTCATGCCAATGACCGCGAAGGGCGGATCACGGTCTGGAACCGCGTGATTTCGGCGGTGAAACTGACTCCGCAGGCAAGTGAATATGTCCCTTTCCCCCCGCTTTTTTGCCAGGCTTTATCGGGAAAGAGTTCGATTGCCGGATGTGACCCGCTGGAGAAAAGCCCGCTGATGACCAAATTCGGCCCTTTCCGTTTCCGAAAGGGGAAACTGCTGAGTTACCGGCTGGAAGCTCCCGATCTGCTGGATCGCATCCCGCTGCGGCCCGACGGCGAGGAGGAGCTGATCGCCGAGTACAACCGCGTCATCAGCGAACGCTCCATCTCCGACGAGTGGCGGGAAAACCATCTCTCCGACCAGGCGCTCGGCCTGATGCACGGCTGGCTGCTGATGGATGAACGCAGCCGGAAAACGCTGAATGTCTTTCAAACTCCGGGACAGCTCGACCGCATTGCAGAAGGTGAAGCCTTTTACGGCCGGGCCCGCGCCGACGCCAGCTGGCTGATTCCGACGTTTCATGTCGAACCGGCGACTGGGAAAAGCGCATGGCTCGCCGGCTGGCGCGGTTTCCGTCACGGTTCCCCCATGAAAGGAGACATGACGGCATTCAACATGCAGCTGCTGCAGTTTCCGCTGGCGCAGGGCAAGTGGTTCGGTCGGTGGGATCTGGTGGAACGGCACTGGAACCGGCTGCGGGAGTATTACTCCGCCGTTCCGTTCTGCCAGACCTGGCGCGCTCCCGGCATGAACTGTACGAATACGGGCATCATCCTCGCCAGCGACATGTACGGGGACGGATTCCGTTGCTACTCCATCATGTACCGTCTGGCGCAGGCGATGAAAGATGAGGAACTGGAGGACAATGCGCTCTATCTTGCCGCCAAGCAGACCGCTTCGACAACCGCGCTTCTCAATCCCAATATTCCGGTTGTCACGCGGCATCTGCACAATACCGGCGGGAAAGAGGTGCCGGACGGCGACGGCGGCTGGCATTTCGGAGTGGACAACCGGGGAATTTTCACGCTGGACTGGGAACCGGAAAATCCCAATGCGTGGAATGCGCCCTGGCAGCTGGCCGGATGCGTCAGCTATGACCACCCGTTCTTCGGCATGCTGACGCGTTTCCTGCCGGAAAGCACGCTGGCGATCCTGAACGAGCAGAAGCGGCGCGTGCCCGGCTTCTTCCTGCCGGATTATCTGGTGTCGCCCGCTTACGGCGCCCGCATCTGCAATGCGCACAATTCTTTGAAGCTCATGGCGTTTCTGCACGCTCCGAAAGCGGAAGTGCGCGAATTGTACCGTGCCTTCGCCGTGGATTATCTCGCCGATGAAGATCCGTCTTCCGTCCCTGCCGAAGCGTGGAAAAAATATCACGGCGGCAGTCACTTCTGGGATTGGCCGCTGCGGGTGAATTCACTCCCGCACATCATCGCGCAGAATGATCCGGTCTGGATCGGGGATTTCGGCAGGATGCGGCTCTATCAGGGCACCTACGACCGGGGAACACGCACGGCACGAATTGAGCTCGGAGCGGAAACCGATGACACGCTGGTGATCGTTTCCCAGGTGAAGCCGGATGCCGTTTCGGTCAATCAGACTCCGGTGAAGTTTACCGCCGGCGCATGGGGATGCGACTATTCCATTCCGATTCCCAAAGGAGCGGCGGTCGTCCGCATCGAACTGCCGGAACTGCCGGAACCGTCTCCTTTCAGCGGAACGATTCAGCCGACCGTTTCGCTGTCTCCCGCACCGGCTCCCGCCGGAAAGCCCGCCGTTCAAACACCGGGACGGCAGTTCAAAGTCGGCAGGTGTGTGCAGGTCGATTTGACGAAAGTGGTCAACCAGCCGCTGAACGACTCTCTGCCGGATGCGCGGCAGGATCGCTGGAAATTCCCGGCGGCTGGAAAGCCGCTTCAAATCTGCGGAGTTCCTTTCACCTTCAACGCCAAAGGGCTTGTCATGCTTCGCGGGCATGAGAGACCGCAGAAGCCGCAATCGGTCCGGATTCCGGTTCCCGGAGACGGTTCGTTCCGCCGCATCTTCTTCCTGCACGGAAGCTGTTACAGCCGGAATGGTCGGGTACTGACCTACCGTCTGCATTTCACGGACGGGCAGACGCGGGATATTGAGGTTTTCAATCGCGCACAGATCGGCGAGTGGAAGGCCAAGCCGGGAAGCGATTCTCTGGAATATCTTCCGTCGGCGCCTGCAAGCGGACTGTTTAAAGCTGCGGCTCCGGGACAATGGGGCGAAGGAGTCGGCGGATATGTTTTCGCCTGGGAGAACAATGTCCGGGCCAGAGGCATGACGGCGCAGGGCGTTGATCAGCAGGGGGCTGCTCGTCTGGAATCCATCGAAGCGTTTTCCGCGGGTGAAGGTGTTCCGCTCATTTTGGCCGTCACATTGGAGAAATGATCTTATGGACTTTCAGACACCGTGGTTTGATTTCCGGCTCACCGGCCTGGCGGACGGTTGGACGTGCGATTACACATGCCGCCGGGAAGCGGAGGAAATCTGCATTGCCGGATTCCAGTTCCGCAACGTTCAGCCCGGCAGGCTTCCCGCCTGCCGTCTGGAGTTCCGGATCCCATGGCGGGACATGCAGATCAAGTGGATGCCCCGCAGAAACATGACCGACTGCCACCATTTTTTCCCCGGCTGGTGGAACGGCGGGAAATTTCCGTATGTCGTCACCCACAATCAGCTGCTTTACGTCTTTGCGAACGAAGCCGGACAAAACCGTCTGGCGTTCGCATGTTCCGAATGCTGCCGGGCGGTGCTGGCGACCTGCGGCGTGTCGGGAGAATATATCGAATGCGAACTCTTTTTCAACACGACCGCTTCCGATCCGGCGTCAGGATTTTCGTTTGAATTGAAATTCGACCGCCGGGAACTGGCATACGATTGTGTGCTCGCCGATCTGGCGGAGTGGCAGGCCCGGCAGTATGCCCCGGCTCCGATTCCGGAAACGGCTTTTCTTCCGGTCTACTCCACCTGGTATCAGTTCCAGAAGGATGTGTCTCAGGCCGAATTGGAGAAGGAACTGCCGGAAGCGGCTGCCGCCGGATTGAAAAACATCATCATCGACGACGGCTGGCAGTGCGCCGGAAACGGCGGCGGCGATGACATGTCCTCCACGGGGGAATGGCTGCCGGATCAGACAAAATTTCCCGATCTTGCGGCCTTTTCAGAACGCTGCGGAGAGTATGGCGTCGGATGTCTTCTCTGGGTAGGGCTTCCGTTCGTCGGGAAAAAATGCGCCGCCGTTTACGAGAAATTCCGGGGGAAGTACCTGCTCGAAAACGATTCGTTTGCCATTCTCGATCCGCGTTTCCCGGAAGTCCGGCGGCACCTTGTCGGAGTCTGCCGGAGGCTGGTGTCGGATTACGGGCTGGCGGGCCTGAAACTGGATTTCATCGATCAGGTCCACCTGCTGGGCAGGAAAGATCCGATGGGGGAAGATGCCGCCGGACGGGATTTCCGTTCTCTGGAAAAGGCGCTTGACCGGTTGCTTGATGAGATCCATTCGGAATTGTGCAGCCTCCGGAAGGACGTGCTGATCGAGTTCCGGCAGTTTTACAGCGGGCCGTCCATCCGGCAGTATTGCAACATCCTCCGGGCGCAGGATTGCCCCGGCGATGAATTTCAGAACCGCATGCGTACCGTCGATCTGCGGTTGACTGCCGCCCCGGCGGCGGTTCACGCCGATATGATGACGTGGCATCCCGCGGAAAAAGTTCCGGTCATTCTGCGCCAGCTCCTGAATACGCTTTTCTCCGTGCCGCAGATTTCCGTCCGGCTCGCCGACGCGCCGGAGGAAGTCCGGCGGGCGCTGACCGGTTATCTGAAATTTACGGGGGAATACCGTGAACTTCTGCTGAAAGGCCGTTTAAGCGCTTCGCATCCGGAGCATTGCTATCCTGTGGTGTCAAGCACGCTCGGCGATGAAATGCTGATCGCCGTTTATGCAGACGGGCAGGTGATCGAGCCGCCGTGCGGCTTCGGGTGCGTGGTCGTCGTCAATGCAAGCTGGCGGGACGGTGTTTTTCTGCGGGTGCAATCCAGTGTGGCGGTGAAGATTTTCGACATATTCGGATCCCACCTCCGGGAAGAAACGCTTTCACCGGGAATACGGGAAATCGCCGTCCCTTCGACCGGTTACGCATTGCTCACGCCGGACGGCGCCGACCGGCATTTTATTTCTGAACGCTGAAAGGGGAAAATGATGTCATATATTCCAATTGCCGCCTCGCCGCAGTATTCCACCGTTACACTTCAGGTCGGCTTGAAGGAAAGATTGCGCTGTCTCCATATTTCGGATACCCATCTGCTCTTTTCCGACGGGCGTGACTGCCGGGCCAAATACGATGTGGCGCTTCGGCGCTGGGGAGAATACGTTTACGCCAATGTAGGGCGCAACGTCACTTATTTTCTGGATGCGCTCCTTTACGCGAAACGGAACGGTCTCCTGCTGCTCCACACCGGGGATCTGATCGACTTCTATTCTCCCGCCAATCTTGAGGCGGCGGAACGGCTTCTGGAGCTGGCCGGAGTGGACTGTTTCCTGTGTGCGGGGAATCACGAATACACCAATTATTCCGGCCAGCATCCGGAGAGCCGGGAGGAGCAGGAGGAAGCCCGGCGGGAAGTCCCGAAAATTTTTGCCGACAGACTCGATTTTGCTTCCAGAATCATCGGCGGAGTCAACTTTATCGCCATTGACAACAGTTCTGGATTTTTCCCAGAGGAATCATTCGACTTCTTTAATGCGGAAGCCGCCAGGGGGCTGCCGATGATTCTGCTGATTCACATCCCGATCTATACGCCCGGAGTGCTTGCGATGCTTCGGGACGAGGAAAACGTCAGGGATTTCGGCTTGTGTGCCATCCCGGAGAATCTTCCGGGTGCCGGTTGCAGATACGCTCCGACGGATGCCGCGACACTGAAATTTGTCCGGCGGTTGAAAAGCGAACCTTTGCTGAAAGCAGTGCTGGCGGGACACGTCCACGCTCATCGCAACCAGATGGATGAACTTGCTGCGAATCTTCCCCAGCTTGTGGCGGGCGGAGGATATTATGGCTGCGGCACGATCATTGAAATCAGTTGACCTGCCGGCGGAAGCCTTTTCCCGGCGCGGAAAAGGCTTCCACGATGCTTTTGAATGTTGAAAACGGAGGAAAGCGGCAACAAGAGTGACTTCATCATCGACCGCGGGAGTCAATCGGCTGCGGTTCCTGTTCCGGGCCGCAGGCCGGCCAGTTGGTTCCAGGGACCGACCTGACTGCCGCGAAACAGAAATCGCAGCGCCTGGACTTTCTGTCCGGGGAAGGTGACCGTTTCATACTCATTGCTCCGCCCTGAACTGGAGCCGTCGAATACCGGATGGAATTTGTTGCCGTCAGGAGAAATTTCCAGCCGGAACGAGGTTTCGCGCTGGGTGCCGCGCGTTCACTTGATTGCGATCTCTTCCAGTTCGAGCGGTTTCAATAACAGGATTTCCGCCCGGATCCGGCGGCCGTAGACCGCCCATTCCTTTGTGTTGCCGTTCAGGAGCTGCCAGAGCCCGTGCGAATCGTCTCCGGCATCGACCATCAGGATATTGCCGGGATTGTCGAGCCGGGTCAGCAGAGCAGTGCCGGTTTCAGTATCACGACCGTTTTTGTATATCGTGATGTTTATCCAACTTGATTGTAAAATGGTATTCGGTGAAAAACAAGAGAACAAGGCGGCGATTAATCCATCAGCGGGAACTTCTGGCGTAATCTACTGGACACAAATGAAAAAGCCGATCACTTCTGACCGGCTGAAACTGAAAAATTGGTAGCGGGGAATGGAATCGAACCATTGGCCTTCAGGTTATGAGCCTGACGAGCTACCACTGCTCCACCCCGCAATATGTCGAACTGTTACTTAACATAATCCATAAAGTTGATTTTGCAAGTGCTGGAGCGGAAAAAATAACGGTTTCTTCAGCGTGAGACGGAATCGTCTTCCTGAATGAAGAAAAACAACCGGTAATACCAGCGGCGATATTCGAGGGGGCCGTTTTTGCGCTTCCGGGCAATCGGTTTGCCGCGGTAAAAATAATGGCGGTCCCGAGCGAAGGTTTCGTACTCCAGTTGCCGGATTCCCCACCATCGCGCACCGCGGGCGAGAAATCGGAACGGAATGCCGCACAGACGGCGCAGATGGAATCGCAGGCGGTTGAACCGGAATTGCCGCATCCCGGCATGTCCGCGCGGAAGGGCGTATCGGTTGCCGCCGCGACGAAAGCCGACCGCCAGCCGGGGATTCCACTCCGCACGGACCGGTTCCGGGTCGGGCCGAAGGTTGTTGTCTCCCCATGTGGTCAGCGCCTCCGGAGCGGTGTGATACACACGGTGAATCACCTCTGCTCCATCCGGGCGGCGGAAGCAGACGATATCGCCGCGCTGGAACTCATGGAACGGAATTTCCCGCAGTTCCGGCACGTCGCCCGCCTGAAAAACGCGCTTCATGCTGTTGCCGTGATAGATGTAGTTCATGAGCGCTCCCGGAGTTTTTCCAGATGAATCCGGCGGGAGAAGCGGGCGATGCTGCTTTCGCGGTGCGAGATCAGCAGAATGGTTTTCGTGCTGAAGTGACGGTCGATCACGTCGAGCAGCTGCTGCTCGTGCACCGGGTCCAGATTGGCGGTGGATTCGTCGAAAATGATGATATCGCTGTCGCGCAACAGCTCGCGGGCGAGCGCCAGCCGCAGCCGTTCCCCGACGGAAAAATTGGCTCCGCCCTCGAAAATCCGGCTGGCCAGGCCGTCCGGCAGATGGCGGAGAAGCTCGTCGGCCCCGGCGATCCGTAGGGCCTGAAGCAGTTCGGCGTCATCAGGAGCCCGATCGAGTCCGCTGCTCAAATTATCCCGAATGGTGCCGTTGAAAAATTCGGTGACCTGGCTCAGGTAACCGATCCGGCGGCGCAGGGTGGCAAGCTCGTACTCATGCTGCGGATGGCCGTCGAAAAGAATTTCCCCGGAAGTGGGGCGGTAGAAACTGAGCAGCAAGGCGGCGAGAGTGCTTTTCCCGCAACCGCTTTCTCCGGTGATCACCACCTTTTCGCCCGGAGAGATTTCCAGAGAAAAATCGCGGAAAACCGGAGTGGCGGCATCATAGGAGAAATTCAGGCGCCGGATTGTGATTTTTCCGGTGAGGCGGTCGGCCTTTCTTGAACCGCCGCCCGGCTCCGGCATCAGGCGCTGCAATTGCAGCAGCCGTCCTGCCGCCGCAACCGCCTGCTGGACCCGGACCGTGGAGGCACACAGTGCCTGAAGCGGATTGAAGAGATAGGACAGATAGCAATTCAACGCCCAGAATTCACCGAGCGTCCAGCGTTCGGCCAGAATCATGTGAATGCCGAGCGCGGCGACTCCGGCGTAGCAGATGCCGGGCAGAAGCAGCAGAGCGGCCCGGAACAGGTTGTCCAGCTTGAAACGGCGCAGCTGGAGCTGCTCGATGGAGTTCAATTCGCTGTGGAACCGGTCGTTCGCCTGTTGTTCGGCCGTCCCGGCCTTGACCAGCGTGATATTGCGCAGCGCGTCATAGATGGTGCGGTTGGATTCGGCGCGGCGCTCGCAGACTTCAAGCGCCAGCTGATATTGGCGGCGGCGGAACAACGCGGCGACCGGCCAGTAACAGGCGAGGGCGGGCAGCAATCCGGCGGCGATCCGCCAGTCGAACAGCGCGATGAAGCAGAAGCCGCCGATGATTTTCAGCGCATTGCGCACCCCCGAACAGAGCACGCCGGAATAGAGATAGCTGCTCGTATCGAGGTCGTTCAGCAGCCGCCCGGCGATATAACCGCTGCCGAGCCGGGAAATGCTGGCGGCGGAAAGGCCGAGCAGGCTGCCGAGCATGCGCCGCTTCAGGGAGAGGCCGATCCGGGTATTCAGGATATTGACCAGATAGGTCTCCGCCGCGTCGAGCAGCCGGGCCGCGGCGATGGCGGAAAAGACCGCGGCGGCGAACAGGACCGCCGGCTCCCAGACCCGGATCTCCAGTGCGTTGATGCATTTGCGCTGAAGCCACGGAGAGAGGTAGCTGATCGCCGTGGAGATCAGCACGATGGCTCCAAGCAGGGCGATTCGCCGTTTTTCCGGAATCAGCTCCGGGCGCAGGAGACGCCATACCCCGGTAAAGCCGGAGTTTTCAGGAGAGGAGGCGGACCAGACGGGAGAACTGGGCATGGTTCAATTCCGTGACAGGTAGCCTTTGTCCTGCAGCTGGAGCAGAAAATCATTCAGGTCTTTCTCCGCCTCCGGGGGGAGGGGGGAGGCGCTGTGTTCGGCGAGGCCGGCCAGAATCTGCTCCGGCGTTTCGTCGCGGGCCAGGCTTTTCCAGATGAACTTCGCGGTCGGATTCAGGCCGAAGATCTGGCCGTCGTCGGGATTGAACAGAAATGCGCTGCCGTCAAACTCTTCACGCAGAATGATTTCTGGATTGACTTTCATGGTATTTCCTTGAGTTGGTTGTTAGATCAGGAGTCGAGGAACCGCCGGAAGTCCGGATTGCTCCGGGGATCATCGGTCAGGTTCAGCTTGAAATAGCCGCCCGGCAGGCTTCGGCATAATTCGGAGGCGCCGTGCAGGATATTTTGGGATAAACGCCGGCGGAACTCCGGCGGACACGGCGAGGCGAGGATATGGACGAGGTCATTCAAGGCCCGGGAAAGCCCGATCTGCCGGAGCGGAAGCGGCAGCCGGGTGGAAAAGGATTCAACCTGATCGCGGCCGAGCAGGATGAAATTCCGCAACGGGACCGGTTCCGCCGTCCGATAGCGGCGCGGCTGCGCCGTATTGGCGAACCAGATGCTCCAGGTGGGGGCCGGATGGGCGAACCACTGGCCTGTTTTGCGGTAAAGCAGCACCAGATCATCACTGCGTACTTCAAAATCCGGGGTGATCCGCCGGGCAAACGTACTCTTGCCGACTCCGCTGGGACCGGAAAACAGTGTTCCGGAACCATTGTGAACCAGCAGGCCGCCGTGAAAGTAAAAAAGTTCCCCCGCCAATAGTTCGGAAAGCAGCCCGTAGAAAAAGAGACGGCGGTAAAGGAAACCCAGTTCCTCCGGCGTCCGGTTGCGGATTCTGCCGATGGCGCGCAGGTGACGGCAGTCGCTGTCGGAGGCGAAATAAAGCGTATCCATCCATTTGATTTCCCCCGACGGAGAAACCGGTTCGGGAATCAGGGAAAAATCAAAAAGCGGTGAAGCGTTTTCCGGAGAGGCCGTAAAGGATAGACCGGCGATATCACCCATCTTATCGAGCAGGAGCACGGTGGACTCATTTTCCGCCTGCCATTGTACTCGCTTGTTTAAATCCAGATACCGGACCATGAAAGGAACTGTCACACTTTAATGCTTATTCTTGTATAATCACTATAAACTACAGGATGAATGTATGCTTGTCAAGCGGTTTCGGCAATTGTGCGGAAAAATATCCGGGCGGCAGCAGTGGTAAACTGTCGCCGCCCGGAGTTGCGGGGGAGGGGGCTCAGGGCTGTCCGCCTTCTCCGCCGGTGCCGGAGCTGTCGGCTCCCTGAATGCCATTCCAATCACTGAACTCAATCAGTTCAGGACGTTCGTAGTCGAATTTTTCCATTTTTCTCTCAATCCTTATTGGTTGTTTGGAATTTGTTGTTTACGCCAACTGTTTCTTGTTGTCGGCGTCCAGGTTGAGGTTCAGCGCGTCGAGCGTGCTGCCGCAGCCGGAGACGATGTTTTCGGTCGCGAGGCAGTTCATCGCCGAGGCGATCGACGGTTCGTTGAATGCCGCCATGGTTCGGGGTATATCGTTGTAGAACACCAGGTCGCCGTTGCCGTTGAGCTTGAGGCCCCAGTTCGCTCCCATGCCGAAGTCGACCGTGGCCGCTCCGCCGACCTGCGCGGAACCGAGTTCGCCGGAAACCTTGCCGAGCTTGCCGAAGACCGTGATCGTCATGCCGTCGACGCCGAGACCGCCGACGGAACCGGTCAGGTTCCTGATCAGGATGATCTCTTTCGCACTCTCCGCACCGCCCCACACCGCCGGGACTTCGATCGAAATCGACAGGCTCGAATCCAGCGGGCCGGTGACGCTGACCGCCGCTTCCGTGCTGTCGTAGCTGCGGCCGTCCACACTGATGCAGAGTTCTCCTGAAGCGGCGAGGAGCGCGTCATCGACAGCTACCGTACCGGTCTTGCCGGCCGCCACTTCCAGACGTGAAAGCGTACCGGTGAGAGTACTGTTCGTCAGGTCAGTCGCAGCGGAAATCGCCAGCGTGTTTTGGCCGCCGCCGAGATCGATCGTTCCGGAGAAAGTTCCGTTGACGGTGATCTTGTCATTGCCGTCGCCGAGGCTGATCTTCCCGTTCACGGTGACGCCGTTTTCCATCGTCAGTGTATCGTCACCGGTTCCAAGATCGATATCGCCGAAGATCATGGCGCCGCTCTTCAGCGTGATCGTATCGCTCCGGCTGCCGCCGACAATCGCAATTCCGGTTGCGTAAGCCGCAAGCGAATCGGCCGCGACGCTGCCGTTGCGGACTCCGGCGAGCTTCGCCATCAGGTCATTGCCCTGATAGCTGCCGGCGAAGACCGTACCGGAAATCGTCGCATTGACGCTGGTGCCGACGACAAGACCGTATGCCATCGTCCGGCCGTCGTCATTCTTCGCGGAGACGGCATTGGCAGCAACCGTGCCGGAGAGATCGCGGACCGTCAGGATGGAAGTGCCGTCTGCGTTTTCCGTGCCGGTCATCAGGCCGTATGCTCCTTCGTGATAGTTGGAGCTCTGCGAGAGTTCGGCGTAGATGCTGCCGGAGAGGGTTCCGACCGTCAGATCGCCCCTGGCTTCACCGGAGACGTTGACGCCGACTGCGGCATATTGATCGGCATATGCTTCGATCGAACCGGCCAGGGTGGCGATTTCCGTCAGGGCGACCGCCGTACCGCGGACATCCGCAGGCGCATTACCGTCGAAATCCGCCTGGTTGCTGAAACCGGAGGCAAAACCGCCGGTGCTGTAAGCCCGGATGGAAGCGCCGGTTGCAAATTCATTCAGTTTGAAAGTGCTGCTGGCGCCGCCGTCCATGAAGATGCCGTTGGCGAACAGGCCGCCGAATTCCTGGACGGAAATTCGACCGGTCATACGGCCGACCACAGTCGTCAGGTCTCCATTATCGCTGTTGGCGAAGATGCCGTTGCAATAGGTATGCCTGCTGCCGGTACTCAGGTCCATTGAACCGATCGTATCGACGATAAGTTCGTTGCCGCCGAATTTGATGCCGTGAGCCGCATTGCTGATATCGCCGGAGAGATTCACTTCCGCGCGCTTACCGCTGACATACAGGACGGATTCTCCGCCGGCGCCTGTCATCGTACCGGTAATATCGGCCTTCTGGACGACTTCCGAATTACGCTTGCCGAGCGTGAATTCGCCCCGCAGCGTCGTGTTTTTTCCGACCGTCAATGACGCATCCTCGCTGAATGTGAGTTTGCCGAGCTTCACATCGTCGACACCGGCGCCGAGCTCCAGAGCGCCGATCTCCTTGAATTCGGTTCCGGTCAGGTCGGCGTTGCGGTTGATGACCAGCTTGTCGAAGTTCCGGACCGTCCTGACGCTGAAGGTCGCGGCATCGTCATAGACGAAGGTGCTGGTCCCATCCACCGAGACGTTGCAGCCGTCGATCAGGTCGGCGGTAATATTGCCGCCACTGACCGTGAGGGTGGCGTTGCCGCCGACCGTACTGAACTCATTGCCTCCGGCATAGATGTTGCCGTTCACCGTGCCTCCCGAAACTGTCACGGAGGTATTGCCGTTCACGGTCGAAATGCCGCCGGAAATCCCGAAGCCGCCGCCGTAGAGATTGCCGTTGACCGTTCCGGCCGAGATGGTCACGGAGCTGTTGCCCTTGACCTGCGTCGCGGAGCCGCCGCCCTCGTACTTCCGGCTGCTGGAACCGCCGGCCACGTTTCCGGCAATCACCGCATGGGCGTTGCCGATGATTACGGAGGCGTTGCCGCCGATGTAGTTGGCCGCCCGGCCGGAAGGACTGGAGGCGTTGTTGCCGCCGACAACCGGACCGGTGATGCTGACGGTATCCGTTCCGGTCACTGCAACGGAGGCGTTGCCGGTTACGAAACCGTGGGCATTGCCGCCGTAGACGCCGCCGATGCTGTTCGAGGACTTGGTGTTGAAGGTCCCGCCGGTGATGGTAAGGGTGCTGTCCGCTTTCGGCAGGGAGGCGTCTTCCACCGGTATATTACCGGCATCAAGCGTGTAACCGCCGACGAAGGAACCGCCGCCCCCGCCGCCGAACACCGAATTGGAGAAGGTGCCGCCGGAGATCGTCAGGCTCGAACCGAGCTTGACGGAGGAAGCCGCCCCGCTGCCGCCGTAGACTTCCTTGGCGAAGGTTCCGGCGGTGATCACGGTTTCCGCATGGTCCACCGTGATTTCATCGTAGTAATAGTCGGTGATGCTGCCGCCGTAGACGCGGCCGTTGTAGGTGCCGCCGTTGATGGTGACCTTGGCCGAACCGACATGGTCGGTGTAATAAGAGCCGCCGTAGACATCCCCGGTTACCGCCGCATTGTTCAACGTCAGGTCGGTGGAGGTGAAGTCCTTGCCGCCGGGAGTCGTGTAAGTCGCCCCGGTCACCTTGCCGGTGATGGTGCTGTCGCTCAGTGTAACGCTTTTGCCGTTGGCGTAGAAATCACGGGCGTTTACCGCGAATTTGCCGTCGCCGGTGACGTCCGAGCCGAGCGTCACATCGGCGTTGGCCGCATCCAGCGTCAGGGTCTTGCCGGCGGAGATCGAGATTTCCGCGACGTTCACGAACCGGTTCAGGGAATAGGCCATATCCTGCTTCACATTGACCAGTGCCAGGTTCCGGAACGTGACCTCGGTGACCGAAGCGGCGTTTTCAAGGTTCAGGGTGGTGCCGCCCGCAACATTGGCGCCGTCAATCACCGAACCGGCCGCGAAAGTGCCGCCGCAGACGGTGATCGTGCCGGTGCCGCCGACCGTGCCCGCCTTGCCTCCGGCGTAGATGCTGTGGACACCGGCGTTGTCCCGGATGGTGATTTCGGTATTGCCCTTGACCGAGTAGCCGCCGTCGTCGCCGTTGCTCGTTTCGCCGCCGCCGTAGATGTCGCCGACGACTTCGGCGCTGCCGGAAACCGTGATCGACGTATTGCCGCCGACGCCGTCATAGCCCTTGTAGCCGTTGCCGATGCCGCCGCCGAACACCGAACCGGCGATTGAGGCGTTATCCTTGATTTCGACTTCGGTGTCGCCGGTCACCCACGAATACTGGCGGCTGCCGCCGTAGAGATTGCCGCCGGCCGTTCCGGTCTGGAAGGCGCTGCCGAGCAGCCGGGTGTTGCCGCCGACGCTGATAAAGGTGGAACCCGCGCCGCCGCGTTCGTCGACCGTGCCGCCGAACACCGAACTGGCCATGCTTTCGACATACACCTTGTCGCCGCCGACTACGGTGTTGCCGTTCAACGTGATGCTGGTGCGCCCGACGCTGCCGTTGGAGCCGCCGACGCGTCCGTAAATAGTGGAATCCGTCACGATCAGGATGGCGGTCCCGGTCACCTTGCCGTCTGTCTGCATGGCTCCGGCATAGACGGTTCCGGCGCTGGTCGCGGAGCCGACGGTGGAGCCGGTCAGCGTGACCGACGTGTTGCCGTTCACGGCAAAGGTGCCGCCACCGCCGCCGTATACGTTGCTGGCAGTCGAATCGGTCAGCGTTACGGAAATATCTCCGGTCATGCTGCCGCCGCTTTCACTGCCGCCGAACACGCGGCCCACGGTGCTGTCGGTGATCGTAATGGAGATATTGCCGGTAATTACGCCGCGGTCTCCGGCGGCGCTGTCCAGAACATTGCCTCCGAATACGTCAATTTTGGCATTGCCGCCGGGGATATTGGCAAGCTCGACCCTGATATTGCCGGTGATGTCGGCATCCCGGCCGCCGCCGTAAATCCCGTCGGTCACTCCGGAGAAGCCGACTCCGTCGACCTTGACCGTCAGGTCCTGATTGATCGCGGCTCCCGCCACGGCACTGCCGCCCCAGATTCCGTCGAGAATCATGTTGGGAGCATAGCTGACGACCGTGACATTCGCGCCGTTGCCGTTCAGGTAGAGACGGCGCGCTCCAACCGCGATGCCGGCGCCGTCCGCCGCACCGGCATACAGGCCGTCGCCCAGAATCAGGCTGGTGTTCGCATTCGTCTGGCTGCTCATGTATTCCAGGCGGCCGCCGCCGGTAATCCTGCCGTTCAACGTGTATTCGCGCCAGATGCCGCCATTGTCCGGATTGGTGTTGTTGCGGTCGTTGAGCTTCAGGGTGGAACCGGCGGCGATGTCGATCGCGGCGAGGTTGTTCCACGTGACGCCGTCGGCGATGTTGATCGTGTCCAGTCCGGTGATGGCGGCATCGTCGCCCGCCTTCCAGGTCTGGGACGCGTTGATGTTGAGCGCGGCGCTGCCGTAGTTTGCACCCGCGACGGTCAGGACGCTGTTCTCCTCTGCGGCGCTGACCGCTTCCGAGAGAGTGCTGAACGCGTTCGTGCCGAC
>ENA-UEQM01000059-UEQM01000059.1-human-gut-metagenome-genome-assembly--contig:-NODE-59-length-68696-cov-10.198444_pt1 | contig 68696 bp, 60 predicted proteins | sample MGYA00242948_ERZ507948 | MGnify/ENA primary metagenome ERZ507948 (study PRJEB26167, sample SAMN06115440) | human gut metagenome | host: Homo sapiens | place: China:Hubei | collected 2015-07-28 | study... | reverse complement strand
CGTGTAAGTTAATCGCCATAAATTACACGCCGCAAGCAGAAACCGCGAACGTCAGTCATTTATCATACCATCTCCTGAAAACTCTTTCAATAAAGCTGCGATGCAAATTCCCGCGCCCGGCGGTCGGCGTCGCGGATGGCGGCCAGATCGCTCTGCGGTTCCGTATGGTGGGCGCTCATGGTTTTTTCGATGATGGTCCAGATGGCGGCAAAGCCGATTTCCCCGCGCCGGAATTTATCGACGGCGACCTCGTTGGCCGCATTCATCGCGGCGGTCATCGTCCCTCCGATGTGCATCGCATGGTACGCGAAATCCAGCGACGGGAAACGGCTGCGGTCCGGTTCGCGGAAGTCGAGCGAGACCAGCCGGGCGAAATCCAGCTCCGGCAAACCGCCTTCGGCGGCGCGTTCCGGCCAGGTCAGCGCATACTGGATCGCAAAACGCATGTCCGGTTTCGACATCTGGGCGATGAAGCTGCCGTCGCACAGCTCGACCATCGAGTGCACCAGCGACTGCGGATGGATGACGACCTTCAGCCGCTCCGGCGGCACGTTGAAAAGATGGCGCGCCTCGATCAGCTCCAGAGCCTTGTTCATCAGCGAGGCGGAGTCGATCGTGACTTTCGGGCCCATGTCCCAGGTGGGATGGGCGAGGGCGTCGCGCAGCGTCGCGGCGGCGATCCGTTCGGCGGGCCACTCCCGGAAAGGGCCGCCGGAAGCGGTCAGCCACAGGTTTTTCACCTCCCTCGCCGGATGCCCGGCGAGGCACTGGAAAATCGCGGAGTGTTCGCTGTCCACCGGAACGATCTCTCCGTCGGGACTGGCGGCCAGCTCGCGCCGGATCAGTTCGCCCGCCATCACCATCACCTCCTTGCTGGCCAGCGCGACCCGCTTCCCGGCCCGCAGCGCGGCGATCACCGGCTCCAGCCCGCCGGTGCCGACGATCGCGCAGAGCACGGTGTCGGTTTCGGGGGCGGTGACCAGGTCGAGCATCGGGGCGTCCCCGGCAGCGGCGGCAAGACCGGAGGGGAGGGCGCTTTTCAGCTCATCCAGCCGTTCCGGCGCGGTGGTCACGGTGAGACGGGGACGGAACAGGGCGGCCTGCCGGGCCAGTTCTCCAGTATTGTTGCGCGCGACCAGCCCGATCACCCGGAAATGTCCGGGCAGTGCTTCGAGCACCCGGGCGGCGCTCTTGCCGATGGAACCGGTCGCGCCGAGTATCACCACGCCTTTGGGATTCATCTGGACTCCACTAGTAAAGTTACCGGACCGTCGTTGTGAATTTCCACTTGCATGTCGGCGCCGAACCGGCCGGTTTCGGTCGGCACGCCCAGCTTTCGGAACTCCTCGATAAAGGCTTCATAGAGCGGGATCGCCGTTTCCGGCCGGGCCGCTTCCGTAAAGGAGGGGCGGCGGCCGGTGCGGGCATCGCCGTACAACGTGAACTGCGACACGATCAATGCGGAGCCTTTCACGTCGAGCAGCGACAGGTTCATCTTGCCGTTGCCGTCCTCGAAAATGCGCAGATTGGCGCATTTTTCCGCGACGTACCGGACTTCGGCCATCGTGTCGGCGTGGGTGATTCCGAGCAGGATGACCAGCCCTTTGCCGGTCCGTCCGGCGACTTCGCCGTCGATCACGACCTGCCCGGAGGTCACGCGCTGCAGCAAGGCCCTCATCGGATCAGCCGGGTGAATTCGTTGCGGGTGGCCAGTTCGCGGCGGAAGGAGCCGACCATCGAACTGGTGGTCATCACGGAGTGCTGTTTTTCCACGCCGCGCATCTGCATGCAGAGGTGGCGCGCCTCCATCACGACGCCGACTCCTTCGGCGCCGAGGATTTCCATCAGCGCGCCGGAAATCTGGCGGGTCAGCCGCTCCTGAATCTGGAGACGGCGGGCGAACATGTCGACGATCCGCGCCACCTTGCTGACGCCGAGGATCTTCCCTTTCGGGATGTAGCCGACGTGGCATTTGCCGAAGAAGGGGAGCATGTGGTGTTCGCACATGCTGAAAAATTCGATGTCGCGCACGATGACCATATCGTCGGATTCGGCTTCGAACAGCGCGCCGTTGACCACCTCCTCCAGCGTCTGGCGGTAGCCGCGGGTCAGGAACTTCAGGCTTTTCTCGACCCGCTTCGGAGTGTCGAGCAACCCTTCGCGTTCCGGGTCCTCGCCGATTTCAACTAAAATATCCCGGATCTGCTGCTGCATGATTTCTTCGCTTCGCTCCCGGTCAGATCAGGTTGCCCGCGGCCTTGAGCCACGCGTCGGCGATCAGCTGGTGGCCGAGCAAGGTGGGATGGACGCCGTCGCCGAGAATCTTCTCCGGCGCGCCGGCCTTCTTCGCCGCCTCGATCAGCATTTGCTGCAGCGGGACGAAAACGGCGCCGTATTCGGCGGCAAGCCCGCGCACGACTTCCTGACGCTCCTTCATCTCCGCGACCCACTCCGGCGTGATGAAGCCGAATTCCAGCACGAAGGGTTCGCAGAGCACCAGTTTGGTTTCCGGGAGCTTTTCGAGCGTCCAGTCGAGCAGCATCCGGTAGAACTGCGCATAGCGAGGCACTTCCACGCCGTTGCGGTTGGAGTATTCGTGCCAGGAGTCGTTCACGCCGATCAGGATGCTGAGCACGGCGGGATTCAAATTCAGGGTGTCGCACTTCCAGCGGGCGTAGAGGTCGACGACCCGGTTGCCGCTGATGCCCCGGTTGTAGACGTTCAGCTCCTTGTCGAGGTGGTCGGCCAGCAGACGGGCCGCGATCAACCCGGGATAGCCGCCGCCGAGTCCGCAGTTGGGCTGGTCGGTTTCACGGCTGCGGCCGCAGTCGGTTACGGAATCCCCCTGGAATACGATGATTTTTTCCGCCATTTTTCTACCTTGTCCTGATAAAGAATTGAGAAAATTCCCTATAATATATGGGCTGTGCGGGGCTTTTTCAAGGAGAATCCGGAAATTCCGGAGCCGTCAGCGCGAAAGCAGCACCACGCAGGAGGCGCTGATCCCCTCCTCGCGCCCCTCGAAGCCGAGTTTTTCGGTGGTGGTCGCCTTGACCGAAACCTGCCCGACGCAGATGCGGAGGGCCGCGGCGAGATTTTGCCGCATCGTCTCGCGGTAGGGAAGCAGTCTGGGCTTCTGGGCCACGATGGTCAGGTCGAGGTTTTCGACGCGCCAGTCGCGGACGCGGGGATCGGCGAGCACCTGTTCCAGCAGCTTCATGCTGTCGGCCCCGGCGTAGGCCGGATCGGTGTCCGGGAAGAACTGGCCGATGTCGCCGAGCGCCAGCGCCCCGATCAGCGCATCCATCAGCGCATGCACGGCCACGTCGGCGTCGCTGTGACCGAGGAGGCCGGTTGAATGCGGGATTTTCACGCCGCACAGCACGAGTTCGCGCCCCGGCACAAGCCGGTGCACGTCATAGCCTTGTCCGATCCTGAACATGATTGCACTCCTTTTAAATCGTGTTGCGTTTCCAGCGGGTGGAGGCCGCGGTGATTGCGGCGATGGCGAAAAACGTCAGCGCGTACAATGGGGCGCTTTCGATGAAGCTGCGGTCGAAGCGGCACAGGAAAAAGGCGCCGAGCGCCAGCGTCAGCACGCCTTCGCCGAGCCGGAAGCCCCGGTCGACGTCCGGGAGGCCGGGCCGCCGGACGCCCTGCAGGAAACCCGCTCCGGCCAGCAGTGTCCAGATGCCGATGCTCCCGCTGGCCAGATAGTCGCCGCGGACGCGCATCAGCAGCGCGCCGAGCAGCGCGGCCGCCAGCGCCCCGAAATAGTACCGTCCCCGCTTCCGGGGAGAGGTCCGGCCGTCGAAGAAGAGCACCAGCACCGCCGCGATCACAAAGCCCCATGACAGGGGCGACAGCAGCCGGACCGCCGCAAATGGCTTGAAGAGCAGCAGCGTGCCGGCGATCAGGGCGGCGAGAATCCGGAACAGCGCCGGAAAGCGTTCCTGATCGAAAAGCAGCTGCTTGACCGTTTTTAAAAGTTTTTTCATCGATAGCGGACCAAAACCTTGGAAACAAGATTGTTTTTCATTGAAAATATAGTATATTTCTGAATAATCAAGTCTTCGGAGGATTTTTGACATGAGTTTGATTCTGGGAATCGAGTCCAGCTGCGATGAAACCGCGGCGGCGGTGGTTCGCGACGGTTATCAGGTTTTGTCCAGTTGCGTCGCGTCGCAGATCGCCAAACATGCGGTCCACGGCGGCGTGGTTCCCGAACTGGCGGCGCGCGAACACCTGGTGGCGCTGAATCCGGTGGTGGAGGGCGCGCTGCGCGAGGCGGGCGTGACCATGAAGGAGATCGGCGCGATCGCGGTGACGCAGGGCCCCGGACTGATTCCGGCGCTGCTGGTCGGCCTCTCGTTCGCGAAGGGATTGGCGATGGGCAACGGCAAGCCGCTGATCGGCGTGAACCACTTCATCGCCCATATTTACGGTGCGTTCCTCGACGAGGCGCACGGCGTGCTGGAAAATCCGGCGACCTATCCGCTGCTGGCGCTGGTGGTTTCCGGCGGCCACACCAGCCTGATGCTGATCGAGCGGGACGGGAAGGCCCGCCAGCTCGGCTGTACCATCGACGACGCGGCGGGCGAGGCGCTCGACAAGGGGGCGAAGCTGCTCGGGCTCGGTTATCCGGGCGGGCCGATCATGCAGAAGACCGCCGAGGGCGGCGATCCGCATAAGTATGAATTTCCGCGGCCGCTGACCGGCGGGGCGGGCAAACCGCTGGCTCCGGAGAATCTGTACAATTTCAGCTTCAGCGGCATCAAGACCGCATTGCTCTACCATGTGAAACACCATGCAGGAGCGGACGGAAAACTGCCAGCGGAGCTGCTGCGGGACACCGTCGCCTCTTATCAGGAGGCGGTCGTGGATGTGCTGACCCGCAAGACCCTGCTGGCCGCGAAGAATTTCGGGGCGAAAACCATCGTGGTCGCGGGCGGCGTCGCCTGCAACTCGGTGCTTCGTGAACGGTTTGAAGCGTTGACTCCGAAGCATGTCCAGCTGCGTCTGGCCGCGCGCAAATACTGCACGGACAACGCGGCGATGGTCGGCGGCCTCGGCTGGCACTACCATCGCAAACAGGCGTATTCGCCTCTGAATATCGATTCATTTGCCCGGTTGCCTCAGATTACGCAGGTGCCGTTTTTAGGGGAGTAGCATGGTTAAGCTGATTGTTTTTGATTTGGATGGTACGTTGATCGATTCCCGGCTGGACCTTGCCGGGGCCGTGAACCATATGCGCGGCACGATGGGGCTTGAACCGCTGACCGCCGACCGGGTGATCTCGTTCGTCGGCAACGGCGTGCCGAATCTGGTGCGCCGCGCGATCGCCGACGCCGAGGTGGATTTCGACGAAGCGCTGCGGCGGATGAAGAAATATTACTCCTGCCATCTGATGGATTCGACCAGTTTGTATCCGGGCGTCAAGGCCGGATTGAAAGAGCTGGGCGCGCAGGGAATCAAGCTGGCGGTGGTGACCAACAAGCCGACCGGGGCGGCGACGGTGATTCTGGAGAAGCTCGGCGTGGCCGGTTTTCTGGCCGACATCATCGGCGGGGATTCCGATTATCCGCTGAAGCCGGAGCCGGACGCGCTGAACGCGCTGCGCGCGAAATACCGGCTGCCGGCGGAAAGCTGCTGGATGTTCGGCGATCATTACACCGATCTGGAAGCGGGGCGGCGCGCCGGGTTCCGGCGGGCGCTGGCGAAGTACGGATTCGGCGAAGCACGCGGGGAAAAGCCCGATTTTGAGGTGGATTCCTTTTCCGAATTCGTGATGGCGATCAAAGGTTTTTGAAAACAGTCAATCAATAAAAAGAGAACGAGGAAAACAATGCATCATTTGAGATTCCGTCAGGTACATCTGGATTTTCACACGTCACCCGATATTCCGGGAATCGGCGAGGCGTTCGACCGTGAAAAATGGCAGCGGCAGCTGCGGGACGCGCATGTGGATTCCATCACCTGTTTCTCGATCTGCCATCACGGCTGGAGCTATCACCCGACCAAGGTGGGAGAAATGCATCCGCACCTGAAGTTCGACCTGCTGCGCGCCCAGTTCGATGCGTGCAAGCAGATCGATGTGAATGTGCCGGTCTACATCACTGCCGGCTTCAACCAGCGCGTGGCGATGCTGCACCCCGAGTGGCATGAAATTTCGCCGGAGGGCAGGGGGCCGGACCCGCTGCATGCCGGATTCATCAAGCTCTGCTTCAACACCGCTTATCTCGATCTGCTGTGCGCCGAGATCGAGGAGACCGCCGCGCTTTTCCCGAACTGCGACGGCATCTTTCTGGACATCATCAATCAGGGTCAGTGCTGCTGCCCCGCCTGTCTGGAGGGGATGAAGGAGCGCGGACTTGATGCGCGCGCCGAAGCCGACCGCAAGCTTTTCGCGGAAGAGGTTCTGCAACGTTATTATGAACGCACCACCGCCGCCGCGCGCAAACTGCGGCCGGATATGCCGGTTTTCCACAACTCCGGCCACGTGACCGTCGGCAAGACCGGCATCCTGAAATATTTCAGCCACCTGGAGCTGGAGAGCCTGCCGACCGGCGGCTGGGGATACGATCACTATCCGCTGTCGGCCGCCTACAGCCGCAAGCTCGGGCTGGACTTCCTCGGCATGACCGGAAAATTCCACACCACCTGGGGCGAATTCGGCGGAATCAAGCACCCGAACGCGCTGCGCTACGAGTGTGCCGCGATGATCGCGAACGGTTCCAAGTGCAGCGTCGGCGACCAGCTCCACCCGGACGGCGCGCTCGACGAGAGCACCTACTCTTCCATCGCCGCCGCCTACCGCGAGGTCGAGGAAAAGGAGGCATGGTGCGACAACGTGACCAGCCGCGCGAATCTGGCGGTTCTCTCCGTCGCCGGCTTCACCCATGAAAAGGAAGAGCCCGCCGACGTCGGCGCGGCGCGGCTGCTGCTGGAGGCGCATATCCCGTTCGATATGATCGACGCGGATATGGAGTTCAACGGCTACCGCTATTTGCTGCTGCCGGACGAGATCCGCATCGACGAAAAGCTCGAACGCAAACTGCGGGCGTTCCGCGATCAGGGCGGCAAGCTGATCCTCTCCGGCGCGAGCGGCCTGAAGCAGGGCGAGGATGTGTTCGCGCTGGAGCTGCCGATCGAGGGCGGCGCGGAAAACGGACTCAACCCGGATTATGTGAAAGGCGCTCCCGGAATCGCCCCGGATTTCGCGAAAACCCCGTTCGTGATGTACCTGTCATCGCGCCGCGTCAAGGCGAAGGCGGGCGTCAGCCTCGGCGAGGTGTTCGATCCCTACTTCAACCGCGATTACCGGCACTTCTGCAGCCATCAGCACACCCCGAACCGCCCGGAACCCTCCGGCTACGACGCCGGCGTGATGACCGATGACGTGCTCTACTTCGCGCATCCGGTGTTTTCGATCTACCGCAGCTACGGCGCGGTGGCGGTGCAGGCGTTCGTGCTGAATGCGCTGCGCCGCTTCATGGGAGACGAGGTGCCGGTGAAGCTCGAAGGCATGCCGACCACCGGGCGGGTCACGCTGATGCGCCAGCAGTCCGAAAACCGCGACGTGCTGCATCTGCTGTACGCCAATACCGTCAATCGCGGCGGCGGCGGCGTGCCGGTGCCGGGCGAAACCTGGCCGGGCCGTTCGATCGAGGTGATCGAGGAACTTACGCCGATCGGCCCGATCCGGGCCTCGGTCCGGGCGGAAGCGCCGGTGAAGAGCGTGAAGCTGGTTCCGGCGGGGACGGAGCTGCCCTTTGAACAGAAGGATGGCAGGGTTGTATTCACCGTGCCGGAATTCATCTGTCACCAGATGGTCGAACTGGCGTATTGAAGAACGTGTCGTAACAAAAAGGACGGGATCATGAATGAGCTCAGGTTTTTCGTCGACGAGAGGAAATGCATCCGTTGCGGGGCCTGTGTGCGGGATTGTCCGGCGCAGATATTGAAATTCGACGCTACCCAGCATCCGGCGATGGTCGAGGACGGGGCGAAAAGCTGCATTCGGTGCCAGCACTGTCTGGCGGTCTGCCCGAGCGGCGCGATTTCGATTCTCGGACGTGACCCGATGGATTCGCAGCGGGCCGGAGCCGAACCGGCGCCGGAGGCGATGCTCGCGCAGATCAAAATGCGCCGCACCTGCCGGAATTACCGCAAGGAAGCGGTCGACGCGGATACGCTGCACAAACTGCTCGGCATGCTCGACTGGGTGCCGACCGGCGTGAACAATCATTCGCTGGATTTCGCGGTGGTGGACGATCCGGCGGTGATGGACGAGATCCGCGCCGAAGTGAACGACCGGGTGCTGGCGATGATGAAGATGGACCCGCTGCCGCCGTTCGCGGCTCGGATGGAGCGTTACCGCAAGCAGATTCTGGCGGGGCGCGACGTGATCTTCCGCGGCGCGCCGCATCTGATCGCGGTGTCGTCGAAGGCCGATTCGCCGTGCCCGGAGATCGACCCGGTGATCGCGCTCTCCTACTTTGAACTCTATGCGCAGACGCTCGGCGTCGGCACCACATGGTGCGGCCTCGCGGCGGGAGCTTTCAAGGTGTTTCCGAAGCTGCGGCAGCGCATCGGCGTGCCGGACGGCTATGAACTCGGCTATGTGATGCTCTTCGGGCCGACCAGTTTGAAGTACCCGCGGGCGACCCAGCCCGGCAAAGTGCGCCTTCACAGCGTGAAGTAAGGGGCGGAATGCGTCGGCTGAAACGGAAATTCGAGCTTCATGAACCGGGCTTCAACGCGGCGGTTTCCGCCGCGCTGCGGCTGCGGGAGCACGGCTTTGCCGCCGGGCTGGTCGGCGGTTCGGTCCGCGACCTGCTGCTCGGCAAAGTGCCGTCGGATTTCGACCTGGTGACTTCGGCGAAGCCGGAGGAGCTGGCGCAGTTGTTCGCGGATTTCCGGGCGGTCGGGGCGAGTTTCGGGGTTTCGCTGATCGGAGTCGGCGGCGTGTCGCTGGAGGTCGCCACCGCCCGCGAGGAGCGCAACTATCTGGACGGACGCCATCCCGAGCTGGTGCGCTATACCGCCGATCTGGAGTGCGACGTGCAGCGGCGCGATTTCACGATCAACGCATTGTGGTACGATCCCGCCGAAGGCGAGGTGTGCGACTGCGTCGGCGGCATCGACGACCTGGAACGCGGCGTCGTGCGCACGGTCGGCGATGCGGGGCGGCGGTTCAGCGAGGATTATCTGCGGATGCTGCGGGCGGTGCGTTTCGCGGCCCGGCTCCGCTTTGAGCTGTTTCCGGAGACCCGGCGGGCGATTCAGGCGCTGGCGCCGAAGGCGGCCGGACTGGCCGGTGAGCGGATCAATGCCGAGGTGACCCGGATGCTCACGGGACCCGATCCGGCGCGGGCGGTGCGGATGCTGTTCGACACCGGCTTGCTCGCGGCGGTGCTGCCGGAGGTGGCCGCGCTCGACGGCGTGGAGCAGCCGCCGGAATTCCACCCCGAGGGCGACGTGCTGACCCATACGCTGCTGATGCTCAGCCACATGGCCTGCGCGGACGCGAATCTGGCGTGGAGCGTGCTGCTGCACGATATCTCCAAGCCGGAGGCGCGGACCGTCGGCGGGGATGGGCGCGCCCGTTTTTACGCGCACGAAAGCATGGGCGCGGAACTGGCCGGGAAGATTCTGGACCGGCTGCGCTTCTCCTCAGCCGACCGCGATTCGATCACGCAGGCGGTGCGGAATCACATGCGGTTCGCGTCGGTGCGCGACATGCGCGCGGCGAAGCTGCGCAAGCTGATCGCCGACCCGAATTTCCCGCTGGAGCTGGAGCTGCACCGGCTCGACTGCATCAGTTGCCACGGCCTGATGGAGTGCTTCGTATTCCTGCTGGACCGCCTCGCCGCCGAACCGGAACACCGCCGGCTGCCGGAGCCGTGGGTCAGGGGGCGCGACCTGGTCGCCGCGGGGGTGAAGCCGGGGCCCCGCTTCAAAACGGTATTGGAGGAGGTGTTCGAGCTTCAGCTCGCCGGAGAGCTGTCCACGCCGGAAGAGGCGCTGGAGACGGCGCTGAAGCGCTTCCGCTGAAATTGCGTAAACTTTTGCGATATCGGGGAAAAGGAGTTTGCGTTCGCCGGAAAACCGGTGTATATTACTTGACCTTTCAACCATTTTTATGTAGGGATTTCTATGTCTTCGCAGTACTTGAATGATGATTTAAGCGCGCTCGACTACGTGCAGAAGGACTATCTGCGCGGCCTTCAGCTGGAGCGGCTCCGCAAAATGGTTCAACACGCTTATGATCACGTCGAGCTTTTCAACAGCCGGATGAAGGAACGCAATCTGGTTCCGGCGGACGTCAAGTCGCTCGGCGATATCGCCAAGCTGCCGTTTATGGTCAAGGCGGACCTGCGCGACACCTATCCCTTCGGCCTTTTCGCCGTTCCGATGTCGGAGGTGGTCCGGCTGCATGCGTCCAGCGGCACCACCGGCAAGCCGATCGTGGTCGGCTACACCCGTTCCGACCTCGAAGTCTGGATGGAGGTGGTTAAGCGCGCTTTCGCCAGCTGCGGGCTGACCCGCGACGATGTGATTCAGGTCTCCTACGGCTACGGGCTGTTCACCGGCGGGCTGGGCGCGCACTACGGCGCGGAGGCGCTCGGCGCGACGGTGGTTCCGACCTCCGGCGGGAACACGCAGCGCCAGATCATGCTGATGCGCGACTTCGGCACCACGGCGGTCTGCTGCACGCCCTCTTATTTCAATTTCATGATCGAGCAGGCGCTGGCGCAGGGCATCGACATGCGCGATCTGCCGATCAAGGCGGGCATCTTCGGCGCGGAGCCGTGGACGGAGGAGATGCGCAAACGGATCGAAGCCGCTTCCGGGATCAAGGCCTACGATATCTACGGCCTCTCCGAAATCATCGGCCCCGGTGTCGCGATCGAGTGCGGTTGCCAGCAGGGGATGCACGTGTTCGAGGATCACTTCTATCCCGAGATCATCAATCCGGAAACCGGCGAAGTGCTGCCGGACGGCGAAACCGGCGAGCTGGTGCTGACCACGCTTTCCAAATACGCGATGCCGATGATCCGTTACCGGACGCGTGACATCACGAAGATCATCGCCGAGCCGTGCGAATGCGGCCGGACGATCCGCCGGATCGCGCGCATCTCCTCGCGCAGCGACGATATGTTCATCATCCGCGGCGTGAACGTGTTCCCGTCGCAGATCGAAACCGCGATCCTGTCGGTGGACGGCACGATGCCGCATTACAACATCATTTTGTACACCGAGAACGGGCTGGACAACATCGAAGTCGATGTCGAGATCAACGAGGAGCTGTTCTCGGACAAGGTGCGTTCGATGGAAGCCCTGCAGCACCGCCTGACCTCCGCGATCGAAGGATTGATCGGGCTGCGGGTGCGGGTCAAGCTGGTCGCTCCCAATACGATTCAGCGCAGCGAGGGCAAGGCCCGGCGCGTGATCGACCATCGCGAACGTTGAGCGGACCGCTGAAAAAAGGCCGGAAGTCCAGTCGGATTTCCGGCCTTTTTGCATGACTTATCGATGGCCGCCGTGTCCCGGCTGCGGCGGCGGTCCGGGACGGTGCTGCGGCGGGCGGCCCCAGTCGCAGCGCGGCCGCGGCGGCGGAGGCGGTGGAGCCATATAGACCGGCGGCGCGACATAAACCGGCGGCGGAACCGCATAGGCCGGCTGCTGCACCACGACCGGCGGCGCGGGAGCGACGACGACCGGAGCGGGAGCCGGAGTCACGACCGTGACCGGCGGGAAGAGAATCCGTGTGACCCGGTCGATCACCTGCATGGTGCGGTCGAAGCCGTCCGGGCCGTGATGGGCGCCGGCGGTGAATCCCGTGAAGCAGACGATTCCGACGGCGGCGGCGAATGTGAGAAATCTGTTGTTCATGATTGACCTCCTGACTGTTTTTTCATCCGTTCCGCATCCCGGGAAAACCGCTTCCCGGAATTTGTTTCCGATTGTAAAACGATTAGGAAATCAATAATATTGTAATATCCGAATTTATTTTTGCAAAAAAATCCGCATCCGATGGGCGGACGCGGATTTTTTTGCGGTCAGAGCAAGCCCCAGGCCTTCATATCCGCTTCGAGTCTGGCGGCGTCGAAAACCTGTCCCGGACGCCATTGGCCGTTGTATTCCATGGTCGGAACGACCCAGTCATCGCCGCCGTTGACTTCGATGACCTTTTGGATCACCTCCTGCGGCTGCTCCTCGATTTCCAGATATTCGAACGGGATTCTGTGCTCGTTCAGCCAGGCGATGGCTTTGTGGCAATGCGGACAGACACTCCAGGCGTAGACTTTCAACATGATGCTTTCCTCCTCTGTTGGTTGACTGGAATTATCATAGCACATCCGGCGATTTATGCAAGCCGGATTTGACAGAACCCCGGAAACACGGTACATTAATCCATAAACTGAGAGGAGTTGAATATGAAGCGTTGTTGGATGCTGATCGTATGCGGTGCATTGCTCTGGGGCGGGGTTGTTCCCGAAACGGCCGCTTTGGAGGTCTCCGGCGAAACGATCGGGGAAAAGAGCGCCGAAACGGAGAAGAAAGCGGAGCCGGAGAAAGAGGAGCAGCCGTCGGAAATCGACCGGATTCTCTCCGGCGAGGAGGCAATTCCGCTGGTTTCCAGTGAAGAGCTGGAGGATCATCTGAACCGGCAGGTCAATGAATTTCTGGAGTGGTTCAACCGGGAACGGCATGCACTGCTGGTTTTTCTGCTGGGAAGCATCGGTTCGCTGGCGGTGGGGGGCGCGGTTGGTTATGGATTCAAGAAGCTGTTTGAAAAGAAAGCCGATCCCAAGACCAATTCGCTGCGCTGGCAACTGGCGTGGGCGCTGACCCAGCCGCTGCTGCTGCTGATGGTGCTGATTTCGGTGTTCGGTTTCATGCTGCCGGTGCTGCAATCGCTGCCGACTCTCTATGTGTGGGATGCGCGGCTTTTCTTCACCTGCGCGACCGCGATCGCCGCATGGGCGGGGCTGCGGCTGATCGAAGTGTTGAGCGTGCGCATGTGCGCCTATGCGAAGCGGCAGAACAACAACCTCGATGCGCTGATGGTCGACATCACCCGCAAGGTGCTGAAGATTTCGCTGGTGACGCTGACCGTGATGTTCATCGGACAGAGCATCTTCAATTTGAACATCACCACGCTGCTGGCCGGAGCCGGAGTGGTCGGGTTGGCGATCGCCTTCGCTTCGCGTGAAACGCTGTCGAACTTTTTCGGTACGCTGGTGATCATCATGGACCGGCCGTTCCGCTGCGGAGACCGTATCCAGACCGACGGCATCGACGGATTGGTCGAATCGGTCGGGATGCGCAGCACCCGGATTCTGACCGATGACGAAAGCGTCTATACGATTCCGAACAGCAAGATCGCCGAAAGCAACATCGAGAACATCAGCCGCCGCGGCCTGATCCGCTTTGCGTTCACATTGGGGCTGGTGTACGACACCTCCGATGAAAATATGGCGAAGGCGATGAAAATTCTGCACGGGATCGTGGATAATTTCAAGGGGCAGGATCTGCCCGCGTACACTCCCCGGATTTTCTTCGACACCTTCGGAGCGTCGGCGATGAACATCCGCGTGATCATGTGGCTGAAAACCGCCAGCTTCGAGACGGAGGAAGCGTGGCGCACCGAAATCAACCTTGCGATCCTGAAACAGTTCAATGAAGCCGGCTTGAGCATGGCCTACAATACGGTCACGAACTACGTCAAATTCGACCCGGCCGCCCTGCCGTCTCCGGCGGCGCGGTGATGCCTGTTTCCGGCGCTTCGTCCTTGCCTGCCGTACACCGAATCAGGCAAGCGTTTCGATGAAGTGTTCCGGGTATTTCTCCCGGTACGCCTTGTAGACCCGGTCCGGGCAACCGTCGAAGTTGAGCTGGTACAGCCGGAAAGTGATCGTGATGTTCTTGGGCATCCAGTGCTCGACGTAACTGTAACAGTATTTCATGCCGAGCTTTTTCATCACCTCGCCGCTGCGCGGGTTGTTGACGTCGTGCGTGGCGGTGATATAGGAATAACCGGCAGCCCGGATGCGTTCCGTCACCGCCCGGGCCGCTTCCGTGGCGATGCCCCGGTGCTGGAAGCCGCTGCGCAGCCCGTAGCCGAAATCGCGGCTGTCGTCATTGCTCATGCCGACGTAGCCGACCGGGATGTTGTCGCTTTTGAGGCAGATCACGTACCGGTAGCCGGCGGGAGCCGCATACTGGTCGAAGTAGCGTTCCCGGACGTGCCGCCGGACGTCGTCGAGATTCTCCGCCGGATACCAGGGCAGGAAAGTGTTGGCTTCCCGGTCGCTCAGGATGGCGAACATTGCGTTGAGATCGTCCGGCGTCTCCTCCAGCTTGCGCAGGATCAGGCGCTCCGTTTCCAATCGCGGCGTATTTTCGTAAATCACGCTGACTTCCGGTTCAGAAGTGGGTCAAAGCCTTCTGCCCGATCGGATAGACGTTGAAGCCGATTTCGTACAGCTTCTGATGGTCAAGCAGGTTGCGCCCGTCGAAAAGGAACGCGGGCTTTTCCATCAGGTCGTAAATCCTGCGGAAATCCAGTTTGCGGAAGGAGTCCCATTCGGTGAGCAGCGCAATGGCGTGCGCCCCCTTGACCGCGTCATACGGGTCCTCGCAGTAGCTGATGTCGCCGCCGGCGTCTTCCAGGTCAAGCCGGGCGTTGCCGAGCGCCTTGGGATCGTGAATCCGGAGCCGGGCGTGTTCTTCGAGCAGCTGGCAGCAGACCGCGATGGCGGGGGATTCGCGGGTATCGCCGGTGTTCGCTTTGAAAGCGAAGCCGAGAATCGCGATCTTTTTATCCGCCACGGTGTTGAACATCGCCGCGAGCATGTTGCCGACGAAGCGTCGGGCCTGATAGTCGTTCATCCTGACCACCTGCTCCCAGTATTCGGCGACTTCGGGCAGCCCGTAATAGCCGCAGAGATAGACGAGGTTCAGGATGTCCTTCTTGAAGCAGGAGCCGCCGAAGCCGATGCTCGCTTTCAGGAATTTCGCGCCGATCCGGCTGTCGCGTCCGGCGGCGGCGGTGACTTCATTGATGTTCGCCTCGGTTTTCTCGCACAGCGCGGAAATGCTGTTCACCGAGGAGACCCGCTGGGCGAGCAGGGCGTTGGAGACCAGCTTGGTCAATTCGCTGCTCCAGAGATTGGTGGTGATGATCCGTTCGCGCGGGACCCAGTTCGCATAGATCGCGACGACCTCCTCGATCGCCCGCTGCCCTTCCGGGGTCTCCATGCCGCCGATCAGCACGCGGTCGGGGTTTTCAAGGTCATTGATCGCGGTTCCTTCCGCGAGAAACTCCGGATTGGAGATGATCTGGAACTTCAGTCCCTTGGGGTTGGAGTGCAGAATCCGGCTCATCGCCTGTGCGGTCCGCACGGGCAGGGTGCTCTTTTCCACCACGATCTTGCCTTCATCGGCATATTCGACGATCGCCCGCGCGGTCTTTTCCAGATATTGCAGGTCGGCGGCGCGGCCGGCGCCGCAGCCGAAGGTCTTGGTCGGCGTATTGACGCTGACGAAGATGATATCCGCTTCGCGGATGCCCTTCGGAATGTCGGTGGAGTAAAAGAGATTCCGGTTCCGGCAGCGCGCGACCACCTCTTCCAGGCCGGGCTCGTAGATCGGCAGCTCATCGGAATTCCAGGCGGCGATCCGTTTTTCATTCAGGTCCACGACCGTGATCTGGTACTGGGGACAGCGGTCGGCGATCACCGCCATGGTCGGGCCGCCGACGTATCCGGCGCCGATGCAGAGAATCTTTTTGGTTGTCATGCAAGGTTCCTCTTCATTGTTTGCAGAAATCGGGCTCTTCCTTCAACAGCTTGTCGAAGTACGCAATGGTGTGGGTCAACCCTTCCCGCAGCGGCGTGGTAGCCTGCCACTTCAGGAGCTTTTCCGCTTTCGCGGTATCGGGACGGCGCTGTTTGGGATCGTCGGAGGGGAGGGGGCGGCGGACGATCTTCGACTTCGAACCGGTCAGTTCAATCACCAGCTCGGCCAGTTCGAGGATCGTGAATTCACCGGGATTGCCGATGTTGACCGGGCCGGTGACCTCATCCGGCGTATCCATCATCCGGATCATCGCCTCGATCAGGTCGTCGCGATAGCAGAAGCTCCGGGTCTGCTGCCCGTCCCCGTAGATGGTGATATCCCGGTTCTGCAGCGCCTGCAGGATGAAATTGCTGACCACCCGGCCGTCGTTCGGGTGCATCCGCGGCCCGTAGGTGTTGAAGATGCGCACGATTTTGATCGGCAGATTGCACTGCAGCCAGTAGGCGTGGAACAGTGTTTCCGCGCATCGTTTCCCTTCATCGTAGCAGGAGCGTACCCCGATCGGATTCACATTGCCCCAGTATTCCTCGGGCTGCGGATGGATGGTCGGGTCGCCGTAGACCTCGCTGGTGGAGGCCTGCAGGATCCGGGCGTTGATCCGCTTGGCCAGCCCGAGCAGGTTGATCGCTCCGTGCACGCAGGTCTTGATGGTCTGGACCGGATCGCGCTGGTAGTGGATCGGCGAGGCCGGACAGGCGAGGTTGAAAATCATATCCACTTCGACATAGAGCGGAAAGGTGATGTCGTGGCGGACCAGTTCGAAACGGGGATTGTCCAGCAGGTGATAAATGTTCCGCTTGGCCCCGGTGTAGAAATTATCGACGCAGATGACCTCATTGCCGAGTTCAAGCAGCCGCTCGCAGAGGTGGGAGCCGAGGAAGCCGCTGCCTCCGGTGACCAGGATATGTTTATTCTTCATTCGGAAATCCCGCGTTGAACAAAATTATTTTCCGTTCCGGGCTGCGACCTGTTCCGCGATCCAGCGGTAGGTCGGAGTCATGCCGTCCAGCAGCCGGGCGGTGGGGCGCCAGCCGAGCTTTTCCTGGATGAAGCTGTTTTCCGAACTGCGGCCGCGCACGCCGAGCGGACCCGGAATGTGCCGGATCGACTGCGTCTTGCCCGCGATCTTCATCGCCATTCCGGCGAGGTCGTTGATCGAAATGAGCTCATCCGAGCCGATGTTGACCGGGCCGGAGAAGTCGGAATTCATCAGGCGGCGCACCCCTTCGAGGCATTCGTCGATATAGAGGAAAGTGCGGGTCTGCAGGCCGTCGCCCCAGATTTCGATTTCGCCGCCGTCGGGCGTTTCCGCGACCTTGCGGCACATCGCCGCCGGGGCTTTTTCGCGGCCGCCTTCCCAGGTGCCGTAAGGACCGAAGATATTGTGGAACCGGGCGATATGGACCTCCAGCCCGTAGTTGCGCATATAAGCGAAATAGAGGCGCTCGCTGAAGAGCTTCTCCCAGCCGTAGTCGCTGTCGGGGCCGGCGGGATAGGCATCGGTTTCACGGAGCCCCGGATTGTCGGGATCCGTCTGGATCGAGGCCGGGTAAATGCAGGCGGAAGAGGAATAGAAGAGCTTCTTCACCTTGTTTTTGCGGGCCGCTTCCGCCGCATTGAGGTTGATGGTGCCGGAGTTGTGCATGACCTCGGCGTCGTGTTCGCCCGAAAACACATATCCGGCTCCGCCCATGTCGGCCGCCAGCTGGTAAAGTTCGTCGAACTGCATGTCGCGGGTGATCTCGTCGAAGATCACCGGATTGCGCAGGTCGGCGCGGATGAACTCATCCGCCGTGACCGGGAAAAATTCATGATCCTTGATGTCCACTCCGCGGACGAAATATCCCTCGGACTTGAGCCGTCTGACCAGATGCCCGCCGATGAAGCCGCCGGCGCCGCAAACCAATGCGCGTTTCTGCTTGTTCATGATCTCTCTTCTTATTTGCAATGATCGAAATTCGGTGCAATGTTATGGCGGGAATAAATATAACAGACTCTTGCCCCGGATGCAAGCGCCGGCGCCGATTTCTTTCGGAATCGCCGCCGGGAGTTGCCGGGACTGCCGCTCCGGCTCTGCAGAAAAAGAATGTTTTTTTTGAACCCGGGGAAAATAATTTGAAGGTTTGTGCGTTAAATTAAAAACGGAAACTTGAAAATCGGAAAAAAACTGCTATTGTATTTAGGATAACCTAAGCAAGTTCTTTTTAGATTCTGATATCTATTGAAACATCTGGAGCAAACGAAAGTATGGAACTGAAGAAGTACGTTGGCAAGGGAGCGATCGGCCTGATGTTGATTGCAATCGGCGGCTGTTACGAGTATCCGCCTCCGGCATCCGGCACGCTGGGAGAAACCTACACGCAGCGGCCCCGCGGCGATGCCGACAAGCTGCTGGAGGGAATTTCCGACCTGACGCTTGCGGATGCGCAGCGGATCGCGGTGATCAACAACCCGACCTACATCGCCGCCGCCCACGCGGTCAGCGCCGCGCGGATGCGCTACTATCAGGCGATGGGAGCCTACTCCCCGACCATCGGAGCGGAGTTCACGCTGCAGAACGCGCACAACTGGACGAAGAATACGCACAATGTCGCTTCGAATCCGCAGCGGACCGACCGCTTCTCCACCTCCACCGGAATCAACGCCAACTGGCTGGTCTTCGACAGCCTGGCCCGTGAATTCACGCTGCTGGCCGCTTCGCACAGCCTCGATTATCAGAGAATGCTCGAAGCCGATGAGTGCCGTACCCTGATGCGGGCGGTCGCCTACGCCTACAATCAGGTGCTGCTGGCGATCGAAAACAAGCGCATCGCCCTTGAGGACCGCGACTTCCAGCAGAGTTCGCTGCAGTACACTCAGTTGAAGTATCAGGCCGGCGCGGTTCCGCTCAGCGACGTGCTGAACTTTGAAATCCAGATGAACGCGGCCGAGAGCAATCTGGTGCAGGCCGACTACCAGTACGAAACCGCGGTTTACGCTCTGGCCGTGCTGATGGGCTATCCGGACGGTACGCTGCCGCAGGAGATCAAGTTCGCGTCGGACTTCAAAACCAACTTCAGCGACCTGCCGTCGGTCGATATCTATCTGGACACCGCGCTGGCGAACCGCCCCGATCTCAAGGGCTACCGCGAACAGCTCGAAATCGCGAAGTACCAGATGTACCAGACCTACAGCGCCTACGGCCCGACGATCAACGCATTCGCGACTTTGGCGGTCGGGACCCAGAACAATACGTATGTCGGCAGCGACAGCTACGAACGCAGCAGCGGTTATTACCGCCACAGCCGAAGCACCACTCCGGCGCTGAGCTACGGCTTCACCGCGGACTGGACGATTTTCAACGGCCTGATCCGCTACAACAAGATGCGTGAGTATCAGGCGAACGTCGCGGTGGCGGATTATCAGGTTTCCGCGATGTGGATGACGGTTGTGGAAGAAGTCCGCACCGCCTATGCCAACTACATCCAGAGCGTGAAGCAGACCCGGATCTATGAAAAGACCCGCGACCTCTCCGCCCAGCAGCGTGACCTCGTCGACGAGGGATACCGCGCCGGCAACACCGAGCTGACCCGTCTGAACGAGGCGCAGCGCGACCTCGTCGAGGCGGAAACCAATCTCGCCAGCAGCTATATCAACATCCAGAACGCCAAGGCGCAGCTGGATGCCGCTGTCGCCGTCAACCCGGCCAGTTTCTACCGTGATCCCGCGAATATCGCTCCGGGAAAACTTGAAAATACGCCGGTTCCCGGTATGGAGAGCGTCGACGTGAAGCCGAGTGAGCAGACCGCACCGGTGAGCGCGCCGGATAATTCGATCATTCCGGGTACGGCCGGTCCGGGCATGTCCTCGGCGTTTCCGGCTCCGAAAAATATCGACACCACGACTCCGGTCGTGCCGATTCCGGCGGCGGATCAGCCGAAGGCTCCGGCGACGGCTCCCGCGAAAGAGCCCGAGGTGTCGGCTCCGGCTTCGGCTCCGCAGGACCAGCCGGTGCCGATTCCGGCCAGTTCGACGGCTCCGCCTCCGGGCAAGGCTCCTGCCGGCAGCACTCCGGTCGTGGTGCAGCCCTGACGCGGGATGATTCATTTACCGTCGAATGTTTGATTCGGCGGTTTTTGTGCTTTTTTGAAAGAGGAAAAAACAATGTTGTTTCGCAATAAAAAACGGTATGTGGTTCATACGGCGGGAGACCCGGTATTGAAGGCGAAGGCGCGGCCCGTGGAGGCTGTGACGCCGGAGATCCGCGAGCTGGCGTGCAATATGCAGGAGGCGCTCCGGGTGTTCAGCGGCGTGGGGATTGCCGCGCCTCAGGTCGGGGAGTCGCTGCGTCTGGTTGTATTCGACATTCCGGTGGATTCGATGGGGGAGAATCCGACGGTCGGGGAACAGTTGCTGTTGCCCCGGATGCCGCTGACGGTGATCAACCCGGAGATCGTGGCCAGTTCGGATGTACTCTGCGAGAGCGACGAGGGCTGCCTGTCGGTGCCGGACATCTGGGCGCCGGTGGTGCGCCCCGCAACCGTGGTGTTCCGGGCGACGACGCTGGACGGCGAAGTGATCGAGTGCGAATGCGGCGGGTTGCTGGGCCGCTGCATCCAGCATGAACTGGATCATCTGGACGGCGTGCTTTTTGTGGACCGGGTTTCCCCGGAAGCGGCGCGGACGATCGAGCGCGACCTGAAGCAGTTGATCCGGTACGGTGAGAAACACCATTTCCACCGGATAAAGGTGAAGTGAGCAAGATGGCGGATTATCAGGCGCGGGTCGGCTTTTGGGAAGCGTTGCGCGGAACTTGCTGCGGGACGGAGATTTTTTTCCGGTTGCGGAAAAACTCCACGCTTCGCATTTTGTTCCATTTGTTCTTTATGGCGCTGCTCTGTTCAGCCGGGATATTGCTCGGACAACTGAATCGGCTGCTGCCTGAAGTGCGGCAGTTGGAGCAGGTTTTTATCGCTGAATTCGGCAGTGAATTTCAGCTTTCCGCCGCCGGAATTGTGCCGGAAAAAGCGCCGGAACGGGCCCGGGCGTTGTCGCTGCCGTTTGACGGCAAGCTGTTCTATGTGCCGAGGGGGGAGGCGGGGGTCAGGCTGCCGCCGGAGCAGGCGGAGTTCCTGAATTATCTGGCGGTCTGGTCGCCGGGATATTTCGTCTCGGCACAACATTATGAGAAGGATTCGTGGCTGGTGTCGATCCTGCGTCCGGCGGAAGAGGGCGGGGCGATTTCGATGTTTTCGCCTGAAAAGCATTATCTGACGAATTCCGGATTGGTCGAGCTGCTGGATTCCAAACTGGACAACGGGTATTCCTGGCCGGTCAAGGAGACCGCCACCCAGAGCTTTACGGCTCTGTTCGGATCGTTGAAGATCGGGATGGGGATTTTGCTTTTCGGCATGCAGCTGGTCGGCATTCTGGCGCTGGCGCTGTTTTATACGGGCTTGTTTGCCGGAATGTTCCGGCTTACCAGTTCCCGCCGGCTCCAGACGCTGACATTCGGGGAATTCTGGAAGATCGGCGTTTACGCCGGGTTTCCGGTGATGCTGGTTGCCTCATGTTTTCCGGCATTCGACCTGCCGTACCTGAGTTACAGTACGGTGTTCATGATCGGGCTGGTCGTGTACTGGCTGGTCGCGGTGGCGCGGGTGGAACGGGCCGGTGTTTCCGGTTCACAGGAGGGATAGGGTATGGAGAAAAAAGAGGATTTTCTGCGCACGCCGGTCTGGTATCCGGTTCTCGCGGGTTATACGTTCCTGACTTCATTCGTGAAGCTGCGCAAGGAAGCGCTCGCCGCTTTGGTCGCAGGTGAGAATTATGATGACTATGAAGACGATGACGAGGTGAATCCCGCCGTCGAGGGGATCATCGAAGAACTGCGCAAGCCGATGGCGGCGATTCCCGGCAACTGCTTTGTGTCGGTCGACAGCTGCGCGCCCACCGATACGGAACGTTTCCTGAACAAACGCGGCGCGGTCTATTCGCCGGAAAGCGCGTGGAAGTACCTGACGCTCAGCGATAAAGTGCGGCGCGCAGCGCGCCGCGGCGAGGTGGAATACATCTGTCTGCGCCCCTTCCGGCGCATGAACCGGACCCGCGAATTCCGGCTGTTCATCAGGGACGGGCAACTGAATGCGATGAGCCAGTATTACCTGCTCCGCCATTTCCGCCGTCTGGAGGGAGTTCGGGAGAAATATTGGGAGCGTGCCGGGGAATTTGTGGAGCACATCAGCTGGATGCTGCCATTGAAAACGCTGGTGATGGACATCTATTTTACTGCCGGCGGCGAGATCATGATCGTTGACCTGAATCCGTGGGGAGGCGCGACTGATCCGTTGCTGTTGCGCAGCTGGGACCGGGACTGGAGCAAACCCGCCGGAATCGTGCTGATGGATCCGCCGACCCGCATCTCCGGCGACGTCAGCGTATCGTTTTGAGGCGGCCCGCCGCTTCGCGTCGGCTCCCGTCCGTTGAAGGTTCAGGACAACCCCTTTGGTTGAAGGCGGTTGTCTTTTTTATGCCCGGACAATTCCGGCCGGGCGGCATGAAACGACTATACCGGACACTTTTTCCGGTTTGTGGGACTCCTGTACTTGCAATATTGCCGAAATGCGCTATTTTTAATAATGAAGAGTTGTAAATGTGTATAGTTGAGTTTTTCTTGTGCCAGCCGGAGCATATCTGATTGTGTTGCCGGATATCCGGGGGGAGACGGCGGCGGTCCGGCCGGCGCGGGAAGACCGGAAAGCCGGTGATGAAACGGTATTGGATTGTTCTTGGCGCGATCGCCGGATTGCTTGTATCCGGCTGCCGGGAAGCGCCGCTTGCGGAGACGCTCGAAGAGATCCGCGAACAATATGCGGCCGATCCCGAGTGGAGGGCGTTTGACGGAGTCACGACGCTTACCCCTGCGCTTGCCCAGAAGATTGCGGAACGGAACAACCCCGATTTTGAGGCGACGCTCTATGCGGTCAACGCCGCCCGGATGCGTTATTATCAGGCGGTGGGTGCGTACAGCCCGGAGATTTCCGGACGGTTTGAAATCGGCCAGAATATCCTCGACCGCGATCATATCGTGAATCCGCTGCCGACCACCGTTCCCTATACGAACCGCTTCAATGTCGGAGCTTCGCTGCGGGCGAGCTGGCTGTTGTTCGACGGGCTGGCGCGGGAGCTGAATGTGCTGGCAAGCCGCGCCGACTATCGGATCAGCGGCAGCCGGCGTGAAAATGTATTGCGCGTATTGAAGCGTTCGGTCGCTTTCGCCTATTACGATGTACTGCTGGCCGGAGAGATGGAGGCGATCGCGGAGTCGGATATCCAATTTCAGGAATCCTGCCTTCAGCAGGCTTCAGTGAGGTTCAACTCCGGCTTTATCGCCAAGGGGGATTGGCTCGGCTTCAAAATCGACCTGAACCGAGCCCGGACCATGCGGGTGCAGGCGCGGCAGCAGCGTGAGGTGGCGCGCTACGCATTGGCGGCTCTGATGGGATATCCCGACGGCAGGCTGCCGCCCGGATTGAAGCTGATCCCGATCGCCGATGCGATCCGGAAGCCGGAGCTGGAGCTGGAATTTTACCTGAACGAGGCGTTGGCCCGCCGCCCCGATCTGCGTGCGATGCGCGAGGCGATCGATGCGGCGCGCTACCGGAAGTACGCGGGGCTTTCCGCCTTTTCTCCGGTGGTGAATGCTTACGGCACGGTCGGTTACCAGCGCAAGGAGGACTGGATGCGCGGCTACGATTTCAGCCGCAGCTCATGGGATAACTACAATTACGGTTACGGCATTACTGCCGACTGGCTGATCTTCAATGGCCTGCAGCGCTATAACCGTTACCGGGAGCTGCGGGAGCTGTACGAGGAGTCCCGGCTGCAGTTTGCACAGACCCAGCTGCAGGTGCTGAATGAGGTGGAGACCGCCTACATCATCTATCGTTCCAGCGCGGAGATCGCCGAGCTTTACCGGCAGACGATGGACTGGGTGTTCGAGCAGCGCAACCTGGTGGTCGTCGAATACTGGGCGGGCAATGTGACCATCACCCGGCTGCGCGGCGCTCAGAACGACCTGATCAGCGCCGAAGGCGGCCTTGCGGTTTCGCTGATCGAAATGTGCAAGGCCAATGCCCAGTTGATCGCGGCGGTCAACGGGGAGGTGGAGCTGGCGCCGCTGCACAATCCGGAGACGATTCCGGTGCTGGATAAAATGTTCGACCGGCTCGAAGAAAAGTTTGGAGAGTAAATCATGGCCGTTTCCGCAAAAGACATCATTCGCAATTACACCGTGGTGATCGTGCTGATCCTCTTCGGCCTCGGGCTGGGCGGATACTATTGGAGCTTGCATTACAAGCCGTTCACCCAGAACGCGTTCCTGATCACCAACACCCGGCCTGTTTCGCCGCTGGTCGAGGGCTACCTGACGGAAGTGCTGGTGAAGAACCACCAGAAAGTGAAGAAGGGGGAGCCGCTGTTCACCATCTTCCGCCCTCCTTATGAGCTGAAAGTGGAGGACCTCACCTATGCGGTCAAAGTCGAAGAGGCCAGGCTGGCCGGAATCGACGCGAAGCTGAAGGCGGCGAAGGCGCAGGTCGAAAAGGACGCCGCCGAAGCCGCCAACCGGCAGTATCTGTCGAAGCAGGCGGTCGAGATGTATGCGCAGCAGGCGGTTTCGCAGACCTATACCGAGGAGGCCCGGCGAGCCGAGCTGGCCGCCAACGCGCAGCTCTCCGCTTCGAAGCACCAGCTGGAAGCGGTCGAGCGGGAAAAGGAGATGGTCGCTGCCGGCATCGGGCGGCTGCAGAGCCAGTTGAAACTGGCGAAAATCTATCTCGAACAGACCACCGTTTACGCCCTGAACGACGGCACCATCAGCAATATGCACGTGTCGCCGGGCGGCTACTATCGTCCCGGTGATATCCTGTTCGCCTTCATCGAGTCGGACGACTGGTTCATACAGGCCAACTTCGAGGAGACCGACCTGTCGATGATCCGGCCCGGCCAGACCGCGTCGATCTGGCTGTGGCAGTATCCCGGCAAAAAGTTTCACGGCGTGGTCGAGCAGGTGAGTTTCGGCGCGGAACGGCGGCAGACCTCTGAAGAGACCGGCGTTCAGCTGGTGGAAAAGGAGAACCAGTGGTTCCTGCTGCCGCAGCGTTTCCCGGTGCAGATACGGATCACCGATCCCGATCCTGAGTATCCCTTCAACCTCGGCGGCAGCGCCTTCGTGCAGATCGATACTTCGTCGCAGCTGCTCAAGCAGATCATCTGGAGGATCTTCCGTTGGGTGTAGGGGAGCTCAAAAATCTTCGCGACGGGTTGATGCACCATTTCGCGGACGAAGTCCGGCTGCACGCTTTCGAGGCGACGATGCTGGTCTTCAACAGCGTATTCTGGTCGATTCTGGCGGTGGTGGTGTTCCGCGATCCGCGCCACGGGCTGATCTGGCTGCTGGGGCCGCTGCTCTGCACCGTCGGCGCGCTTTCGGAGCGGACCCGGGTGGAACGGGCCAAGGCGATCGCGGTCAATCTGCTGCAGTTCGGCTTTTTCCAGTTCCTCTATTCGGCGCTGGAGCCGTATTGGCTGGCGGTTGCGCTGGTGACGCCGTTTGCAGTCTGGATTGCGTCGAAGCGGCGGCGCGGCAACAATGCCGGCGCGGTGATGGTCGCGTCGATCATGAACTTCGAAAAGGGTTCTTTCCTGATCGGACTGGATACTTTCTGCATGTTGGTCGCACTGATTACCGTGATCGTCCCGACTTATCTGCTGCTGGACCGGATGCTGTTCGGCAGCCGGGAGTGGCCGGGCTCGCCGTCGACGCCGCGGATGCCGGGGGATGCGGTGATCCGGCGGATCTGCGCGTTCATGTTCGCGCTGTTTCTGTTCGATATGCTGGACTGGAAGTTCGGTTACTGGATTCCGCTGACGGTCGGACTCTGTTATTCGGGCGGCGGCTCCGGGAAGGCGGTACGCCATGTGGCGATGCTGCGGCTGGTCTGGGCGCCGCTCGGCTTTACGCTGGCGGTCGCGTGGCTGGGGACGGTCGGCTATATCGATTACCAGTTCAATTATCTGGCGGTGATCTGGGCGTTCGTCGCGTTCTACTACTGTTTCCGGGCGGATGACTACATCGGTTTTTATCTGTTGTTCATGGTGATGATCTCGGGCGCCAACAACCTGAGCATGGGGGAGTTCGCGGATTACGGCAACGGCTGGAACATGATCGTGCAGTCCACCTTCGCGGTCGCGATCGGAGCCGGGCTGGTGGAGCTGGCGGAATTCCGGCTCGATCCCCCCTGCTGCGTGGAGGATTTCGAGGACGAAAAGAAAACCGCCTGACGCCGGAGGCGGCGTTCAGCGGATATTGCCGAGCCGGATGCGGGTGAAACCGCGTTCGGCGGCATGTTCGCGGATCGAAAACAGCGTTTCGCGCGGCGTCGGCGGCGAATCGCAGTAGCGGTGGCAGGGGAAATAGGCTGAGAAGTGGAGCGGCGTATCGGCTCCGAGCTTTTCCTCCACCCAGTCGAGCAGCGCGTCGATCATCTGCGGCGAATCGTTCTGCCCCGGAATCACCAGATTGGTCAATTCCAGATGGCCTCCGCATTCGTTGCGGAAAAATTCGCAGCTGCGCAGCACCGGCGCCAGTGTCGCATTGCAGAGCCGGCCGTAAAACTCCTCGCTGAACCCTTTCACATCGATATTGGCGGCGTCGATCAGCCTATAAAGTGCGGCGGCAGGGGCCGGATTGATCCAGCCGTTGCTGACGAGAATTGTTTTCAAGCCTGCCTGCCGGGCGAGTTTCGCGATTTCCACGGCATATTCGATGAACACGGTCGGCTCGTTGTAGGTGAAGGAGATGGAGCGGCAGCCGCGGCTGAGCGCCATCTGGACGATCTCTTCCGGAGAAACCGCCGGGCAGGTCCTGCCGGAGCCGTAACCGCCGCGCGACAATTCAAAGTTCTGGCAGAATGCACAGTCCAGATTGCAGCCGAAGGTGCCGAGCGAAAACGTGCGGGTGCCCGGCAGGAAAAAGGCGAGAGGCTTCTTTTCCACCGGATCGACCTGAAGCGCAGCCGGCCGCCCGAAGGAAAGCGCGACGAGCCTGCCGCCGTCGTTGCGCCGCACCCGGCAGAAACCGGTCCGACCGGGAGCGATCACGCAGGCGCGCGGGCAGAGGTCGCACCGGACCTCTCCGCCGGGAAGAGAACTCTGAAAATCCGCTTCCCGCATTGACATCATGCCTTTTTGGTGTCGTACCACGCGTCGGTGAAATCGGAACCTTCAACGGAGGTGACGCCGGGCAGGGAGTTCATGAAATCCAGCACCGCCTGGCGCTTTCCCGCTTCATCGGTGTTCACGAGGCCGGTGGTCACGAAAAGCTCCAGCTCGGTGACGTTGAAGCCCCCGCCGCATTCCAGCCCGAGCGAACCGATCTTGTCGATCACGCAGTCGGTGAAGCGGTCGAATTCCTCGTCGGGCATCTCCGCATATTTGACCTTCAGGAAGAAACCGAGTTCCTGAAATTCGCCGCGGTGAAGTTTTTTGCGCAATCTTTTCTTCATGGTGAAATTCCTTTTCAAGTTGATCGATTGAGATATGTCTATACTATAACACCGAAAACGGCTTTTCCCACCCGCGGCCGGCTTTATTTGTGGGTTTTACGGTATTCCCAGGGGGGAGTCGGATTCTGCGCATTCCAGAGGCCGAGCCGGGCGCGGCGGGCGGCAAGCTCGGCGAGGGCGAATTCCGGTTCGTCGCGGGCGTAGGCGACATAGTGCCAGGCATGGCCGAGCTTGACCATTTCAAAGTTCACGAATTTCCCGTCGACATAGACCTTGCCTACGGCGCGGCCGTACTGGTCGGTGTTGGCGACTTCGACCCGGACGTTGCGGCCGAGGATCATATCGGCCAAAGCGTCCCGGGAAGCGCCGCCGCCCTGCTGGGCGGCTTCCGGCGCATCGATGCCGTAAAACCGGATTTTGTATTTGGTGTCGCCTTCCGGAGTGAGCAAGGTGGCGGTGTCGCCGTCGTAGACCTGAATGATCTTGCCTTCCAGGATTTCCCGGGGCTGTGCTTTGCCTTCCGCCGCGGAGCCGCCGGGCAGGAAGGAGCGCACGGAGCGGGGCAGGAAGCGCTGCACCTGAAGCAGCCGGATTCCGACCGAGTCGAGCCGGTCGAGGTTGAAAAGCAGCCCTCCCAGCAGAATCAGGAAAGCCATGAAAAAATAGTTGCAGATACGCCGGATGCGGGCGAACGGTCTGGAAGCCATCACTCTCACTTTCGTTAACGGTTGTCCGGATACTGTATCGCCGAGTCCGGCTTTTTTCAACTTCGGAAAGCATGTTTCCGCCGGTTTCGCGGAGAAGTTCAGGCTTCGGAGGGCGGCGGAAACGGTGCGGTTGATCGCACGTGACGGTTCCGGGGCGGCCGTTTGCGCAGATTCCCGCATTCAGCGTGACCGCTCCGGCTCCGGTCGCTCCGCCAAGCGGTTTTCAGAGGAGGAAGCATGGAAAAAAGTTGATTTTCCGGGAGGAAGGCGAAAAAAGAATGAATTTTTATTTTCATTTAAACAGGGTTGCGTTTTCAATTGAATTGGAATAATGCCGGTTTATCCGGCATTCGTTTTCCCACATGCGAAGAGGTGTGTTTGGGGAGGAAGCCGGCGATATGGAGCATTGTTTACGGAGCAGTATTCCGGTACCTGTCCGGCAGTATTCTGATTACTGCCGCCGACCTGCCGGAAAGGAAATATCGGGGGAATTTTCCGTTTTGCGATTGCGCACCGCCGCTTCTTGCAATATTTTATAGCACATGAATCCGATTTGTGTTTATCATGAAATATTGTGAGAGGTTTGTTATGGCGGTTGAAACGGTACGGGTGGGGCTGGAGGAGCGCGCCTATGATATTCTGATCGGTTCCGGCGTGCGCGAACGCGCGGCGGAGCTTGCATATGGACGGCTGCTGACGGTGACGGATTCCGAGGTCGATGAACGGTACGGCGAGTGGATCGACACGGTGATCGGCGCCGATTCCAAATTCATCTTTCCGGCCGGAGAAGCCTCCAAGACTCCCGTTACCGTGATCGACATCTGCCGGTATGCCGCGCTGGAGAAATACGACCGTAAAAGCTGTTTTGTCGCGGTCGGCGGCGGTGTGGTCGGCGATATGACCGGATTCGCGGCCGCGATCTATATGCGCGGCGTCCGTTTCGTGCAGATTCCGACTACGCTGCTGGCGATGGTCGACTCCAGCGTCGGCGGCAAGACCGGCGTGGACATCCCGGAGGGGAAGAACCTGGTCGGCGCGTTCCACCAGCCGCAACTGGTGCTGATCGACCCGGATTTCCTGAAGACGCTGCCGGTACGGGAGATTCGCTGCGGCCTCGCGGAGATCGTCAAAACCGCGATGATCCTCGATGCGGAGTTGTTCGCCGAGCTGGAACGCGATCCGGCCGGGCTGGTTGACGCGGCCGATTTCGGGCGCATGGCGCGGATCATCCGGCGCTGCTGCGAGCTGAAGGCGGCGGTCGTCGCCGAGGACGAACGTGAAGCGGGGCTGCGGGCGATCCTGAATTACGGCCATACCTTCGGACATGCGGTCGAAATGCTCAGCGGTTTTTCCATCAGCCACGGGGAAGGAGTCGCGATCGGCATGTGCGCCGCGGCGGAATTGGCGGTGGCCTCCGGAACCCTTTCGCGTGCTGAAGCCGACCGTCAGAAGGCGTTGCTGCAGGCGGTCGGCCTGCCGGTTTCCCTTTCCCGCCGGTTCGCCGTAGACAAGGTGGTCGATGTGATGGGGCGCGACAAGAAGAATGCGGACGGCAGGATCAAGGTGGTGACTGTCGACCGGATCGGTCATGCCGCGGTCGGGCAGCCGCCGTTGGAGGCGATTGCCGCCGCGGTGGAGGCGATTTATGCTTGACCGGGAGGCCTGTATTGTTCTGAATATGATTTCAGGCGTCGGATATGTGAAATACACGGCGCTCTGCGACGAATTCGGCTCGCCGGCCGGTGTATTCCGGCGGAGCGCCCGCGAATTGATGCACGTTCCCGGCATCGGTGAAACGCTGGCCGTCAAGATCGCGGAGTTCGACTGGGAAGGGGAGCTGGCCCGCGAGCTGGAGCTGGCGGACAAAGCGGGGGTTCGGGTCATCACGCTGTTCGATGAGGCCTATCCCGCCGTGCTGCGCAACCTCTATGATCCGCCGCTGTGTCTGTATGTGCGGGGCCGCCTGCCGGAATTTCCGGAATACGCGGTCGCGGTGGTCGGTTCGCGCCGGATGTCCGATTACGGGGCCCGGATGACGCGGCAGATCACCGCCGAGGCGGTGGCGGCCGGATACACTGTGGTTTCCGGGCTGGCTTATGGAGTCGACACCGTCGCGCACGGCATGACCGTCGAGCAGGGCGGCTGTACGGTCGCGGTGCTGGGCGGCGGACTGATGCGGATTCATCCGCAGGAGAATGTGCCGCTGGCGCGCCGGATCGTGGAAACCGGCGGCGCGGTGATCAGTGAATTTCCGATGAACTTCCCGGTCAGCCGCACTTCGTTCCCGCGCCGCAACCGCATTGTCGCCGGGCTGGCCCGGCTGACCATCGTGACCGAAGCCGGGATCGGCAGCGGAGCGTTGATCACCGCGCGGCTGGCGCTGGACAACGGCCGCGATGTATTCGCGGTGCCGGGACATGCGGACAATCCGCAGGCGCAGGGCTGTCACCAGCTGATCAAAGAGGGGGCCGCCGGATTGATCGAAAATTTCAGCGACGTGCTCAATGCGATCGGAGTGGGGTTCGGCTACCTGCCCGGCCTCGCTCCGGGCGGCGAGGCGAATGAGGACGCGGTGCCCTACGACAGTTCATCCGTCGGCGATCTTCCGCCGGAAGCGCGTGAAATCTGGAAACTGCTGGACGGGCGCGAGCTTTCCCTTGACCTCCTTGCCGAGGAGACCGGCCGCGAAACCGGTGCGTTGCTCTCCACATTGATGATGCTCGAAATGAAGCTGCTGGTCGAGCACGGCAGCGATATGGTTTACCGCCGCATTCCCCGGCGTCCGTGAGGCCGGAAAGCTATTTCGGCGGGGGCAGCAGCGTACACTCCCGTGCCTGCAATCCCGGAAGGTTCAGCGGTTCGGATTGACGACCTCTTTGCCGAGGTCGAGCAGGCCGCTGGAACGGGGAGGCTGCGGCAGCGGAGCGGTATTCTCCAATGGGTCGCCGTTTTCGTTCAGCAGTTGGGTCGCGGTGAGCTTGCCGGCGTTGGGATCCTGAAAATCGATGCCGACGCGGGCGACGGCGCCGCCGGCGAGAGTGACCATGCCGTTAGCCGGATCGCGGACGAGAGTCGGAATGGTACCGGTGGTTTTCCAGTGCTGGTTGGCGATGCAGGTGCCGTCCAGAGCGAATGCCAGATAGTGGAACACCTTGGGCGAAACCGGCATCAGCAGGTGGATGCGGCTCAGCATGTCGACTTCGGCGCGGAACTGTTCCTGCCCGATCCGTTTGCCGATCCGGATGACACCGTATACCTTGTCATTGTCCTCCACGACGAGGTAAAAGAAACGGTCCGGCCCTTCGGTCATCGAGCGGATGGAATAGGTGCGTTCCACGGACTTTTCTTCTCCTTTGCCGGTCAGGTCGGGGATGCCGACGCTTTTGGACCAGACTTCCACGCCGGGGCTGACCTGAAAACGGGTCTCCTTGGACTGGTATTCCGCCGGAAGCTGGGCATGGCTCACATAGGCGAACATCCGGTAGGTCCCGAGCGGATCCAGATTGTAGTATTTGGAAACCGGAATCACCAGACGCTTGATTTCGCCGGCGCGCAGCAGCAGCCCGGTCGTGTTGATCTCCGCGCCGGGGCGCTTGGGCACGAGGTTGTTTTTGCTGTCGCGGATTTCGAACAGCACGAAACCCTGAAGCTTCGGGTCGTGTCCGAAAGCCAGCGCCCGCCCGCTGTCGTTGCGGAGGGTGACGGCGGCGTAAATTGGTTCATACTGCATGTAGACGGTCCGGTTCAGGCTGAGATCCATCGCGACCTGGGCAAAGGTGGCGGCGGCACAGACCAGCGCCGCCGGCGTCAGCAGCAGTTTCAAAAGGGTGTGGGAAATCATGGCTCAGTTCTCCTGTGGTTGGGTGAGTACCTGAAAGGCGTCCGCCGCTATTTTATCCGCGTCGAGGCGATGGCAGCGCAGCAGCCCGTCGACAGGACGGCAGTTGCGCTTCATGCACCGGACGCAATCGATGTTCAACTGATAAATCCGGGTACGCTCTCCGTAGGGGCCGGTCTTTTCGGGGCAGGTCGGGCCGAAAAAGGCAAAGACCGGCTTGTTCAGCGCCGCCGCCGCGTGCACCGGGCCGGAATCGTTGCTGATCACCAGCGAGGAGGCGCGAAGCACCTCCATCATACCCGTCAGCGAGGTTTTTCCGGCCAGCGGCAGCACGGGAACTTCGCCGCGGAGCTGTTCGATGATCTCCTGCTCGATCTTCCGGTCGCCGCCCGCCCCGATGATCGCGAATACGTAATCCGGCAGCAGTTGGTGAAGCCGCCGGGCGATTCCGGCGAACAGGGCGGGAGGAAACTGTTTGCTCTGCCAGCGGGCTCCCGGAATCAGGGCGACCAGCCGGGAGGGCAGGGGACCGGCCAGAGTCTCCAGTTTGCGGAGGGCGGCCGGATTGGCGGGCAGCTCCGGCAGCCTGACCGGGCCATTGTTTCCGGTCAGTTCCCCGATCAGGGCGCTGTTGCGTTCAAGGGCATGGCCCGGCGCGACGGCGATGCGCCGGCTGTAGAACCACTTTGCGGCGGTTTCGCGGGTCTGGGCGAAGCCGACGACCGGACCGCCCCGGGTCAGGGAGGCGAACAGCGCACTGCGGGTCAGCCCCTGAAAGTCGATCACCAGATCGTACTTCTTGCGCCGGAGTTCGCGGGCCAGCTTCAGGAATTCCGGCACCATCGTGGAAACCCGTCCCATCCTTTTGCGCTCGAAGAGAATCCGTTCGGAAACCGGAAAGGGGGAGTAGTCGAGGATGTCGGCAAAAGCGGGATGGATCAGGAAGTCCAGCGTCGCTTCCGGGCAGTGAATGCGCAATTCCGCCAGGGCCGGGAACACATGCAGGATATCTCCGAGGCTGCTCGGCTTGATGACCAGAATCCGCTTGACCTTGGCGAGTTCGAACATTCTAGGTACCGACGGCGAGCCGGAGCGCCAGTCTTTCGGGCAATCCGGCGTCGATGATCTTGTTCTGCTGCGCGGCGATATCGTAGGGAATCCGGTAGCGGGTGATGGTTCCCGCATCGGTGTCCATGATCGCGAAGCTGGAACGCGGGTCCCGGTTGCGCGGCTGGCCGATGCTGCCGACATTGAACAGGTATTTGTAGCCGGCCTTGATTTCGACGGTCAGCTCGTCTTCATAGTTGAAATCGGTATTGGAAAGCTCGAACTGGTAGTTGTAGGTCCACTCCGGGATTTCGTCGATGCTCCGCTCGTTGATGCTGGTGATCGGCTTCTTGCAGAACGCGACCGGAACGTGGGAGTGCCCGCAAAAACAGATCTGGGTGAACTGATAGGAGAAGTTGTCTGCGGCATGGTGGCAGTCGAAGATGTAGCCCCAGTTTTCCGGCGTGTCCAGCGTCGCGTGAACGATCGTGGAGTTATTGCCGGGGATCCGGGTCCGATAGGGCATGGAGACCAGCCACGCGCGTTCCGCGTCGGTCAATTGCTCACGGGTCCAGTTCACCGCGAATTTCGCGTGCGGGTTAAAGCCGGAAAGCTCCGTCTTGCCGTTGGCCGTGTATTCGTCGTGGTTGCCGCGCACCATTGCCACCCAGGCAAGATCGCGTACCAGATAAAGACATTCGCGCGGTTCCGCGTTGTAGCCGACGATGTCGCCGAGTGAAACAAAATGATCGACTCCGATCTCCCTGCACTTTTCCAGAACCACCTTCAGTGCATCGCTGTTGGCGTGAATGTCACTGAGAATCGCGTACTTAGCCATCGTTCGTTCTTATCCCGACCTCGGCTTCGCCTTGAGGAAAGCGAAGCGTGTTTCAATTATGATTTATCTTTCATACAAAAACAGGATCGTGCCGGAAATCTCTTTCCCGCAAAATCCCGGCGCCTTTCGCCGTTCCCGGAACCTGTTCCGGAATTCAGGCGAAGCAAAGCACATCGCCGCTGTAAGCCGGATTCTGTATCCCGCCGAAGCGGAATGGCAATCATCTGTCTATGCGACCAGAACCCGGGACTGATAGCGCCGCGAGCAGCGGCATCATCCCCTATTTGGTCTTGCTGCGGGAGGGGTTTACCATGCGGCGCCGCTCTCGCTGCGCGCCCGGTGGGCTCTTACCCCACCCTTTCACCCTTACCTTCAGCCGAAGCCGGAGGCGGTTTGCTTTCTGTTGCACTGGCCTTCTCGCGGCGTATGGTCCGCGATATCCTTCTTTTCAAAAGGACTCCCTGCTCTCTGCAGTCCGGACTTTCCTCGAACGGCGGGTTGCCCAGCTGTCCGCGATTGCCCACGGCTGATGTACCTTGCGTTTGTTAATATAGCCATCCCTTTGGAATATACAAGAGTGTCCGGTTTTTTTTTTGAGCATCCATATTATTTTTCCGCAGGTTTGCATTGAAAGTGCTCCGACTGTATATTGGGAACAGGTTGAATTTTAGCGGAGGAAGTTTGAAATGCGGCGTTCCTGGAGTCAGGTCTACCTGCCGGTGGCGGCTGTCGCGGCGGTATTGCGGTGCTGGGCGGCGGTTGCACTGGCCGGCTCTCCATTGCGGAATTTCCATCTGGTGCCCGGATTGGATATGCAGACGCTGCTGGAACGCGGCGAATGGGGGAGTGCGGCCCGCCCGCTGTTCACGCTGCACCGGATGCTGGTCGCTTTTTTCTGGTCTGTCAACGGCCGGAGCCATCAGGTCATGCAACTGGCGGGCGTTCAGCTTGTGCTCGGCGTGGTTGCCGCGCTGCTGACCGCCTGGATCGTGCTGCATTTGTTCGGCAGCCGCCGGTATGCGCTTGCGGCCGGGATGGTTGCCGCGCTTTACGGGCCCGCCCTGATGTACGAGTGCACGATGCTTCAGGAGAGCATGGTGACTTTCGCCTGTCTTGCCGCGGTGGTGTCGCTGATTCGGGCGCACCGTTTGCACTGGGGCGGCGGAGCCGCGTTGGCAAGCGGCGTCCTGTTCGGACTGGCTACGATCGGCCGGCCGACCGCGCTGCTGCTGGCGGGGGGGGCGGTGCTCTGGTTCTGGCTGGAGTTGAAGCGCCGGAACCGCCTGCGTCGCTGGTGGACTCTGCCGGGCGGCATTCTGGTGGTCTGGATTCTGATCGGCGGACTCAACTGGCATTACAGCCGTAATTGGTCGCCTTTTTTCAACGTGCTGCCTTATTCGGCTTCGGTCAACACGGGCGGTGAGACGCCGTCGTCGGCCGTGCCGGAAGAAAAGGCCGTTTTTGAGCTTCCGCCGCCGGTCCGGATCGGGATCAATGCCGTGGGGCGCCTGCCGGTGCTGTTCGGGGCACATGAGGTGCCGGACAACCTCAATTATTATTTTATCCGCGAGATGTTTCCGCCGCTGCGGATAAGCTGCGGTCCGTGGCTGGTTCTGCCGCTGGCGGCGGCCGGGATGGTCCTGCTGCTGTTTTCCGGGCGGTGGAAAAGGCGCGACGGATTGCTGCTGGGGGTGATCCTGCTTTTGATGCTTCCGTTATGTGCGAATTATCCGATGGGGCGTTACCGTCTGCTGCTTTATCCGTATTTGTCCATCCTGGCGGTTTATCCGGCTTGGTGGGCGTTGCGTTGCGGCCCCGAAGGCTGCCGGAAGCGGACGGTATGGATGTTGGCGGCGGTTGCCGGAAGCGCCGGGCTGAATCTGGCATTGAGCGAACGGCCGTTTGTGCGCGGCAGTGATTTTGTGGCATGGGCGATGGCGATGGAGGAAGGCGGCAAACGTGTTTCGGAAGCGTCGCTGCAAACCTTTGAGCAGGGGTTGGCGGAAAGCGGGTTTACGGAGCAGGCGGCGCTGGTGAACCTGATGGTGCGGCTGATCCCGGCCGGGCAGTTGGATCGGGCGGAAGGATTGCTGGCCAAGGCGTTTGAAGCGGGAGCGATCGAACCGGCGCTGCTGTGGTATTACGGAGGGCTGGTGAAGCTGGGGCAGGGGCGTTTTGACGCGGCGGCGGCGGCGCTGGAGCGGAGTGATCCGGCCCGGTTGGGAATCCTGGCATCGAAACGCAGCTTTTTCGAGGGGGAAGCGCGTCGCTTGAAAGGGGATAACGCGGGAGCGGCGCGCTGCTATCGGCGGGCGCTGACGGAGGAACCGCTTCCGTCTTTTCGGCCGCTGATCGAAGAGGCTCTGAAGAATTTGCCGGAAACAGGCCGCACGACCGAGTGATTTGCCGGAATCGGGCTTGACATTTCGTGAAAAGATGATATAGTGATAGTTACCGATTTTGGGGGTGTTCCGGATTCGACCGGCCCGGTTGGGTGTTGATTGCATGCCGAGGATGATCGTTGGCCTCGTAAAACATCGGTCGAAACGATAACTGCGAACGAAGAGTTTGCTCTGGCGGCTTAAGTCCCGCCACGCTGTCGTCCCTGAGGAGTGCTAGGGGATCATGGCGTCATTCAGCGCTCTGGCTTTGAACAATCGTCTTTCGGTTCAAGGCGAGATCAAAGGAAGGAATAGTCTGGAGTCAGGCCTGCTCATTGGCTTCGGCAAAGGACGATAAAAAGAAAAGATGAGATAAGCATGTAGACGTCCTCATTGGACCTCGTCGGCACGCGGGTTCGACTCCCGCCACCTCCACCAGTTTTTAATTTTGAGAAGCAGCCTGAAATTACCGCAAAAGAGTGAATTCAGGCTGCTTTGGTTTGTGACGTGTGAATTCAGAATGTGGAAGGTTCCAGCAATTCCCGGAGCATCGCGAATGCGTGCTCGACTGTCCGTTCCCGGATGGCGCGGCGGTCGCCGTTGAAACGGAATTCCCGCACCTGTTCGGCTTCCCCGAGTTTGGCTCCGATATAGACGAGGCCGACCGGTTTGGCTTCGGTGCCGCCTCCCGGACCGGCGATGCCGGTTACCGCGATGGCGCAGTCGGCTTCCAGGCGGGAAACTGCTCCCCGGATCATCGCTTCGGCGCACTCCCGGCTGACGGCGCCGTGTTCGGCCAGCAATTCCTCAGGAACTCCGAGCAGCCGGTGCTTCAGTTCGTTGCTGTAGACCACGACTCCGCCTTTGAGCACCTCCGAAACTCCCGGCAGGTCGGTCAGGCGGCCGGCGATCAGGCCGCCGGTACAGGATTCGGCTGTGACCAGTTGCAAATGGCTTTGTCCCAGCAGTTTGACCACGTAATCGGCCATCTCCAGCTCTCCGACCGGAAGAGCGGCGGGCGAGAGCAGCGCGTGGGCGCGTTCGGCGGCGGCTTCAACCCGGCCGCGGTCCGCCCCGGAGAAAAAGACACGGGTCCCGGCGGGGCGGGCACAGTAGGCCAGTTCGATTTCAAACTCTTTCAAAGCCTTTTCCAACTGCTGCTGAATCGTGAATTCTCCGACGCCGGAGACCAGAAAGCCGAGCGTGTATTCGCGGTCAGTGGTACTTTGGCTCTTGAGCAGCGGGATCAGGGCCTGACGGACCATCGGTTCAAGTTCGCGGGGCGGGCCGGGCAGCAGCACCACCAGCCGTTCGCGCCGGTCGTATACGGTTCGGAACGCGATGCCGCCGGCGGAGCCGTTCGGATTGTCCAGCACCTCGGAATCGGCCGGACGCCGGGCCTGTTTCAGCACCAGTCCGGGAACCCGGCCCGTGTGGCGCCTGTGCCAGAAAGCCGTCACCTTTTCCTCCTGCACCGGATCGCTTTCCAGTTCCAGGCCGAAGAAACGGGCGGCGGCGTCAAGGCTCAGGTCGTCCCGCGTGGGGCCGAGTCCGCCGGTGATCACGATGATGTCGGCCAGTTTGAGCGCGTCACTCAGGGCCGCGTAAAGTTCGCGCGGATGGTCGCCGATCGTGAAATCCGCGATCACCTGCAGACCGGCGGAGGCCAGCTCCCGGCCGATGAATGCGCTGTTGGTGTTGACGACCGAACCTTTCAGGAGTTCGGTTCCGGTGGAAATCAGGGCAATACTCATGGTTATCTCGATGGATTTGAGGTTAATAATCGGGTCAGGTTGCGGCTGAAGCGGGTCAGCCGCTCCCGCGTTGCGGCCAGCGCCTCTTCCAGCGGTTCCGGTCCGATGGAGCAACTGAAGCAGGCGGCGAATTCCGTTTCCAGAAGTTCGCTGCCGGGGCCGAGCGAACCTGAACACAGGATCGTCGGAACTCCGGCCCGGGCCGCCCGCCGGGCGACGGTCACGCAGAGCTTGCCGGCGGCGCTCTGCGAATCGGAGCGCCCTTCGCCGGTGATCACGAAATCGGCCCCGGCAACCCTGCGGTCGAAGCCGGCAAGCTCCAGCAGCAGTTCGGCGCCGGATTCCGGGCGGCCGTGCAGCAGTTTGCGCAGCGCGAAGCCCATGCCCCCGGCGGCTCCGTCGCCGGGACGGGAACCATCATCCCCGAACAGGGCGGCGTAGTGGCGCAAACCGGCGTCGAGCAGCTCCGCTTCGGCGGCGGAAGCCCCTTTCTGCGGAGCGAAAACCGCGGCGGCTCCCTGCGGGCCGGTCAGGGGATTGGTCACGTCGGAGGCGATCCGTATCCGGCTTGCCGCCAGCTCCGGGAGCAACCCGGAAAGATCGGCGCGGCGGATCGCCGACAGGCTTCCTCCGCCGATCCCCTCCGGCAACAGCCGTCCGGCGTCGTCGTAAAAGCGCGCGCCGAGCGCCTGAAGCATTCCCGCGCCGCCGTCGGTGGTGGCGCTGCCGCCGAGTCCGATCACGAAGTCGCGGCAGCCGGAGTCCAGCAGTTGCCGGAGCAGAAGCCCGACTCCGAAGGTGGTGGCTTCGAGCGGTGCGCAGCCGTCCGGCGAAAGCAGTTCCAGCCCTGCGGCGGAGGCCATCTCCACGACCGCGACGCCGCCGGGCAGGCGGGCGGTTTCCGCGGTGAGAGGAGCGCCGAGCGGACCGGAGGTTTCATATTGTTCCAGAACGCCTTCCGCCGCCAGTGCCGCGGCCCGGACGGTGCCTTCGCCGCCGTCGGCGAGCGGAATCGCGAGGATTTCCGCCTCCGGCTGCGCCATGCGGATACCGTCGGTCAGCGCGGTACACACTTCGGGGGAACGCAGCGCGTTCTTGAAGGAGTCGGGGGCGAGCACGAATTTCATGGCTGACTCTCCGGATAGGGGATATGGGGCATGTAGACCTGATTGGAGGGGATGTTGCCGAGCATCTCCCCGGTGATGCGCACGCCGAACCAGGCCTGGAAAGCATTCCGCATCGCAAAGGAGGCATTGTCGCGCTCGCCGCGGTCGAAGCCGGAAATCGGATCGCGCAGCGAGTCGGTGCCGCGCACCAGCGCCGCCGCATTCAGGGCATTGCCGGCGGTATCGGCGAAATCGCTGTTCAGACGGCGGTCGAAGTCGCGCGGCGAATGCCAGCTGTAGCTGTAAAAGTCGCTTTCGGAGGGAGTCGCATTGCGGAAACCGTTGGAAACCGAACTGAGCGTGCTCACATCCGTCGAGGAGGAGAGCCGGTCGTCCGCCAGGAACGGAATCGTGATCTTTTTTCGGGAGGAGACTTCGAGCGTCGTATAACTCCAGCCGCGAAGCTCGCCGTCGCTCTGCTGTACGGCGGAATCCGGCTGCCGGGCCGCTTTTTCCGCATTGAATTTGGCGGAAAGCAGCAGCCGGTTGTTTGCGACGGTCAGTCCGCCGACATAGACGACGCCCAGCAGGATCGCGACGATTCCGACCAGCATCACGGTCATTTCGAGCAGGGCCTGGCCGCGTGGCCGGGGACATCGGGGAAAGTGCGGTTTCATGGGATTGTCGCCTCCTGTATTCAAAGCCGCGGCGGTCCCGGCATCAGGTCCGGGGCGGTGTTGGTGCCGCCGAAACCGGGGCCGGTACCCGGCGTGTTGATGCCGTAGTAGCGGCTGGGGTCCAGATCGCTGTTGTTGATGATATGGTCTTCGTACACCATGTAGAGGCTCTTTCTGGTGCTGTCCGTGAAGCGCAGATAGATGGGTTTGCCGGAGACCGGACTGATCAGCACTCCGGCCGCGATCGCATCCTTGCTGGTCGTTACCTCGCTGGTGTTGAATAAACGCGGCTCCTGCAGCCAGCCCGGCCCGGCGGATTGATCCGGAGTCGGGAGATAGACGATCCGGTCACGGTTCTTGTGATATTCGTCCATCCGGTTCTTCCATCGGGCGTCGAAGCCGGATTCGTCGAATTTCTGGTTGTAGCCGTAATACCGGTAATGTTCCCCGTCCGCCAACTGCTGCAGCAGGAATAAATAGTATTCCGTGCCGGCCGGAGGCGGTTCGGTGTAGCCGGTCAGGGAATCCTGCCGCGAGAGCCAGTTCAGGAACCGTTCCAGACTGGAGTAGCCGGTCCGCAGCACGCCGAAGCCGTAGGGCACCGGCATATAGGTCGGCATCACCGAGGCGCTGTCGAAAACCGGCAGCACCAGCGGGATGTCGATGGGAGGACGGTTGCCGGAAAGTTCACCCAGCGGTTTGGCGATCGCTCCCGGCCGGTAGTCGGTGTTGATCGGATTGCTGCTGTCCGGGTCCTCCCGGCGGCTGCCGACCGCGGTGGTGAAGGTGCGGATCGCGCTGCCCTGTCTTTCATCCCGGCCGATCGTGCGCGGATTGTTCAGTTTGCCTGCCAGATAGACGCCCTGCACGGAGACGCGTCCTTCGGCGTAGGCGGCCGGGCCTTCATAGATGTACTGTTTTTTGACGTCGCGGCGGAGAACGCCGCTGCGGAACCAGTAGTTGTAATGGTTTACGTCGTAATCACTTTCGTAGCGGTCGCGGTAGTATTGCGGATACCAGAAATTGTCGTACCGGCACCAGCGCATGCCTTCGGGGATTTCATTTTCGGCATAAAACTGCTGGTCGGCCAGCAGTTGCTGCAGCGTGGCAAGGTAGTCCTGATAATAGACGCCGTTATAGGTGCCGTAGCTGCCGCCGTACATCACGCCGAGCGTGTAGATTTCGCTCTCGTTCGGGAAGCGGATCATGCTGTAGTCGATGTCCCACCATTTTCCTTTGAAATAGGAGTCCGGTTTGGTGTAGAGTGAAAGGCCGGCGTCGTTCCAGGTGGTCTGTACGGGCGGCGTGAGTCCGGCGTTGATTTCGGTGTAGTGCCGGGAGAGCGCGTCGTAGAGAGCCTGCTGCGCCAGCTCCGAAGGATAGACGATCGGATTGCTGGTCAGCCGGGCATTCGGCGCTACCGCGATGCCGTTGCCGACGATGGAACGGATCAGTTGGAGATACGGCGCTTTCCAGCGGTAGTTGTTCACCAGCGGATGGCTGCTGTACCGGTTGTGGGTGTTCAGCAGTTCGATATAGCTGTCGAGGTCGGTACTGGGATTCAGGCCGTTGCGCTTGGCGGCCTGCTGGGCGGCGGCAAAGCCGATCAAAGGACCGATGAAGCTGATCCGGGTCTGCATTTCGGTCAGCAGGTCGATTCGCGGCTTCAGCGGATACGGCGACGGTTCGCCGGTGACCGGATCCGGCTCCAGCTGCGGCACGTCGACCCAGCGGCCTTCGTCCTGCAGCAGCGTCTCCGCCGCTTTGATCAGGTTGATTTCACCGATCAGGTTCAGCGACTCCTTCTGCCAGTTGGCCGCCGCCAGCGCCGCGGCCTGCTGGGCGGTCTCGGTCTTGAATTTGGCGCGGATCACATTGTGGATGTCGAACAGGAACAGGATCGCAAGCAGCAGCACCAGCATGATCACGATGCCGAGCAGCAGAACCTGGCCCTCTGGAGCGGGACGCCGGATGATCGGAAGATGCATGGCGGGCCTCCTCTACTCTTCCAGATACAGGGCGGAATGGTTGTAAGTGGACACGGTATCACCGGGATCCGGGTTCCGGGAAATCCCGAGCGGAATGGCCAGGCGGGGAGAGATCAGCGGCGCGTTTTCCAGCCGGACCGTTGTGGAAACCGAGTTGTCCCCGGAGTTGAAGCGGCCGCCCAGCATCAGTTGCGGATCGTCGCCGGTCCGCGGATACCAGTAATCGTACCAGACGCCGCTGGCGTCCCCTTTGGTCATGTAGAGCTGTGCCGCGTCGCGCTCCGCATCGACGGTGGTGACGGCGGCCTGGTCGCGCGCACGGCCCGAAATGCCGATGGCCGCCACCCGGGCCGCCCGGCGCGCGATTGCCGGCCGGTAGCCGAGCGCCATCCCCTTGCCGCCGTAATAGGCGGAGTAGTTGCAGAAGATTTTGGCCACGACCCACGAGTAGACCTGAAACAGCGAGAAAAAGAGGAAAAGCATGATGCAGAGCACCATCATGGTTTCGAGCATGGAAGCTCCGCGCCGGCGGCGTCTGTTCATGTTTTCCTCCTTCGGGAAGCCCGGATCAGTGCTCCCAGTTGTTCTCTCCGGTTTCGGCATGGCGGCGCAGGATGTCGCGCTTGATTTTTCCGGAAAAGGTCTTCGGCATCTGTTTGATGAATTCGATTTCGCGCGGATATTTGTACGGCGCGGTCTCCTGCTTCACGTAGTTCTGGAGCTCGCGCACCAGCGATTCGGTCGCCTCGAACTCCGGCTTGAGCACCACGTAGGCCTTGACCCGCATGCCGCGCAGCGGGTCGGGCGCGCCGACCACGGCGACCTCGTAGACCGACGGATGGTGGGACATCACTTCTTCCACTTCCGAAGGGCCGATCCGGTAGCCGGAACTCTTGATGATGTCATCGACCCGGCCCACGAACCAGAAGTAGCCGTCTTCGTCGACATAGGCGCGGTCGCCGGTGTAATAGAAGCCGTTCAGGAAGCAGGCTTTGTTTTCTGGTTCATTGTACAGGTACTTTTCAAAAAGCCCGACCGGGGCCGGGTCCAGCCTGACCGCGATGCGGCCGTCTTCTCCGGCCGGAAGCGGTTTGCCGTCCTCGTCGTGGATTTCGATCCGCCAGCCCGGCGCGGGTTTGCCCATCGAACCGGGCTTGACCTTGAAGCCGCGGAAGTTGCCGATCATGCAGACGGTTTCGGTCTGCCCGTAGGCTTCGCGGATCGTCAGGCCGGTGCTCTCCTTCCAGATGCGGATGGTTTCGGTCTGCATCGGCTCGCCCGCGGTGGTGCAGTGCTTCAGCTCCGAGAAATCGAAACGGGTCAGGTCGTTCAGCGTCAGCATCCGGTAGACGGTCGGAGGCGCGCAGAAACTGGTCACCTCGTACTTTTCGATGACCGGAAGCAGCTCGTCGGCGTGGAATTTGCCGCGGAAGTCGAAAATCAGCACGCACGCGCCGATGATCCACTGGCCGAAGTAGTTGCCCCACAGATTCTTGCCCCAGCCGGTGTCCGAGATGGTCATGTGCAGGTCGTTCGGAGTCAGCCCGTGCCACAATTCCGCGGTGATGCGGTGGGCGAGCGCATAGCTGCCGTAGTGCTGAACCATCTTCGGATATTTGCTGGTTCCGCTGGTGAACATCAGCAGGAACGGGGCGTCGGAACGCGTCCTGATCTTCACGGAGCTTTTCACTTCGTGCCGGGAGAGCGTGGAGTTCGGCCCGCTGATTTCGGAACGGTAGCTGATCCAGTTCGGCCGGTCGCCGTCGACCAGCAGCCGCGCGGAGAGCGTCGGGCAGTCGTCATAGATCTCATCGAATTTATGGGCGTTCTCCGCGTCGGTGATCACCATCTTGAATTTACCGTAGCGGATCCGGTGCTGGATGTCCTGCGGGGTCAACAGGGTCGGGGAGGGGCACTGCACCGCGCCGAGCTTGATCAGCGCCAGTGAAAAAATCCACCACTCCGGCAGGCGCGGCAGCATCAGCATCACCCGGTCGCCCGACGTGATGCCGTGCTTGATCAGCAGATTGGCGGCCTGGTTGGAGAGCTTGCTCAGGTCGTGGAAGGTGTAGCGTTTCTCCTCGCCTTTCTGATTGGCCCAGATCATTGCGAGCTTGTTGCGGTCCCGGACGGCCCAGGCGTCGACGACGTCATAGCCGAAATTGAAGTATTCGGGAGCCTGTACGGGGAAGTCATGCGTCAGATCGACCGGAGTCTCGGTTTTTTCTATGGTTTGTTTCATTTTATTACGGTTGTTGTTGAGTTGAACCGGCCGGAACCGTATGATTACCGCACCGCTCTATTCTGATTCATTTCGATTCTGCAAAGGAATATACACCCTCGTTTTTTAAAACGCAACTTCAATTTGCAATATTGTTGACATATAACCGATTTTTTCGGGGAAAGTTGCCGGAGGCGGAAAGCCGCCGGGATTGACAAAGCAAAAAAATCGGATTATCTTAAAGCAATTTAATCTTCAATACATGTAAGAGGAAAGAGAGAATTTTTTATGGAAAAAATCCGTGTGATGATCGTCGGTTACGGCAATGTCGGCCGCGGAGTGCTGGCGTCGCTCCGCAATAATCCCGATTTCGAGCTGGCCGGAGTGGTCAGCCGTTCGCCGGAACGCGTGAAGAGAGAACTGTCCGATGTGCCGGTGATGGATGTAAAGGATATCGAGGGGTGGAAGCGTGAACTGCGTCCGGACGTCGCGATCCTCTGCGGCGGCTCCAAGGATGACCTGCCCAAGCAGGGGCCGGAATTCGTGAAGCACCTGACCACCGTGGACAGTTTCGACAACCACAGCCGCATCCCCGAATATTTCGCAACGATGGACCGGGCGGCGCAGGAGGCGGGCCACGTATCGGTGATTTCGACCGGCTGGGACCCCGGCATCTTTTCGCTGGAGCGGACGCTGGCGAATGCGTTCGTGCCGGGCGTGCGGGCCTACGGCTTCTACGGGCTGGGGCCGAAGGGCGGCCTCAGCATGGGACACTCCGACGCGTTGCGCACCATTCCCGGCGTGAAGGACGCGCGCCAGTTCACCCATGCGGTGCCGGAGGCGATCGAACGGGTCCGGCGCGGCGAAAATCCCGCTTTCGAGCCGGGCGACATGCACACGCGTGAGTGCTTTGTGGTGCTGGAGGAGGGGGCCGACAAGGAGGCGATTACGAAAACCATCCTCGAAATGCCCGGCTATTTCGCCCCCTACAGGACCACGGTGAATTTCATCTCCCAGGAGGAGCTGAATACCAAATACAAGGGATTCCCGCACGACGGCCTGGTGGTTGCGGCGGGTTCGACCGGCAAGGGCAATCCGGCGCTTGTCGAATACCGCTGCCAGTGGGGCAGCAATCCCGAGGCGACCGCCAATGTGCTGGTCGCGCACGCCCGGGCGGCGGTCCGGCTGGCGCGGGAAGGGCGCAAGGGGGCGTTCACGATCCTCGATATCCCCGCGACCTATTTCTCCACGCTTTCGCGCGAGGAGCTGCTGAAGCACTGGATGTGATGCGGGAATAAAGGGAGGCCCCGGAAAACAGTTTCCGGGGCCTCTGTTTTTTGTTCAGCGCCGGGGCGGCGGCGGCAGGCGTGAACCGATGCGGAAGCCGTCCGGGCCGGATTCGATGAAAAGCTCGTTGCCGGGCAGGGGGACGGTGAGCTGGAACTCCCTGCCGGGAAATACCTCCCGGGCCCGGTATTGCTCCCAGCCGTCCGCCGCCGGTTCGCAGTCGGCGTAGATCAGCGGCAGCAGCGCCGCCGGACCGGCGCTCCACGCATGGCAGAGGCTGAGACCGTAGGGGCGGCCGTAGAAGGAGTGCCGCTCCCGCTCTCCGGCGCCTTCGCGCCACGCTTCGAAGAAGGTGGAAGCTCCCTGCCTGAGCATGCCGCCCCAGATCCGGCGGAGCCGTTCCACGGCCCGGCCGGAAGCGCCGCTTCGGTGCAGCGCCCAGATTTCGAGGGCGGCCATGTACGGCGTGCCGACCGGCGGCAGTCCGTCGCCGAGCAGTGCTTCCGCGATGGCGGGACGCTGCTCCGGCGCCGGGAGATCGGCCAGCAGCGCGAAGAAATTCGCGTGGCGCCCGAAGCCGGAGGCCGGCTCTCCGGGCGTCTGGAAAAAGAGGCCGCGCCGGGAGTCGAAGGCTTCGGCGAACAGCCGGCTTTTCAACTGCCTGGCATGTTCGCGGCAGCGTCCGGCAAGGGCGGCTTCTCCGAGCCGTTCGGCCAGGCGCTCCGCCGCCTGAAGCGACCAGTGGAACAGGACCTGAAGGGCGCTCTCTTTGGGGCAGTCGACCCAGTCGATGAAAAGCCATGTTCCCGCCGACGGCAGGAAGATTCCGGAGCGCGACTGCTCCAGCAGCACTTCGATATGATCGACAAGTTCGCGGCGTTGCAGTTCCAGAAAATCCCGGTCGCCCCAGTAACGCTGATAGAGGTCGTGGCAGATCAGGAACCACAGCGAATAATCGACGATGCCGTTCAGGTGCTGTTCGCGGATTCCGGCCCGTCCCAGCACCGCGAGCGTGCGCCGGACCGGGGCAGGATCGCCGAACACATAGGCATTGGCGAGCAGGCTCAGCGCGAGGTCTCCGACCCACGGCAGCCGATCGCGCTTCACGCCGTCGATCAGGAAGTGATGGCGGCAGAGGCGGAGCGTGTAGGCGGCGTGCATCCAGATTTCGGTCAGTTCGGGATCGGCGGCGAAGGCGCCCCGGTAGACCGCCGGTTCGAACAGCGCGCGGCAGGAGACCTGTTCCGCATTGCCGGAACGCAGATAGCGGAAGGCCAGCGGAGTCGGCGTGCGCCACACATTCGGAGCGGTTTGCACGAGCGCGAGGCTCTGCTCGAAGTGGGCGGGATTGCGGTTTTCCAGCTCCGGCAGCGATTCGCCGCAGCCGAAGTCCGGTTTTTCCGGGGCGTGCAGTTCCACATAGGCGAGCACCTCGGTGCCGGCGTCCCACTTGCCGGGGCCGAGCACGGTCAGGGGAACGGAGACGGCGGGCAGTTCAGTTCCTTCCGGAATGCCGCCCGGCACGGCGGGGGCGAAGTCGTCGCCGTCGATCGCGGCTTCCCACGTGATTCCGGAGGCGCAGAGGGCGGGCAATGCGGACCGGATGTCGGGCGAAGTGACTGTGACCAGCAAAGTTCCGGCTCCGGTTGAAACGTGGCGGAAGCCGTCGGGACCGGGGGAGGGGAGGGGCAGCGGAACGCCGTCCAGCTCCGCCTCGGCGATGCCGCTGACGCGAAGCCGGAGTTCGCCCGCCGGGATTTCCGCCCGGAACCGGACGGTGGCGACCGGTTCGTGGAAGATTCCCGGATAACCGACGTTCAGCCCGGCGCGGCCGACTTCGTCGCGCATCTTGCGCAGCAGGAAGCACTCGTACTCCGAACGCGGATAGAGCCATTGCGGTTCCGGCGCAAGCGGAGGGTAAGGTTCGGCGGCGGAATAGGCCGGATCGCACACGGCGAACGCGGAACGGCGGTGGGCGGCGCTCAATGAAACTGCACTCATGATATCCTCTGATTTTTTTCAGGCATTTCAGAATGCCTTATAATATATTCCGGCTGTCGCGAAAAGCAAACCGCTTTTCCCCGCATTATGGATTCACAAGTGTTTCCCCGCACTGTCCCGGAGCGGGAATTGCCAAAATGTAACGGAAAAAACATCAATTTCATTTGAAACTGCCGCACGTCGGAGCGATTGTATTTCCGGTGATTTCGGAGGACGGCATGTTGAAGAGTGGAAATCAAAGCAAATACGCGGCGGCTCTGGCCGCCTGCCTGATGTTTTTTATAGTATCGGCAACCGGAGCGGCGGAACGTTACGTGACGGTGCCGGGGACGTGGAATTCCGCCGCGCCCGAGCTGCTGGTCAAGGCCGAATGCCATCTCGACGAACCGGAGTTCCGGCTGGTCGGCGCGAACCGGCGGGAGATTCCGGCCAGAGTGCTGGAACGGCACGGTTCGCTGCTGCGCTTCGCCTTTAATGCCCGCCCCGGCGAGCGGCTGCGTTTCATCGAGGGGGAGAAGCCGACCGATCCCGCGAGCGGCTGGCAGCCCGCCTCCGGTGTGCTCCGCAGCATCTACCGGATCAAAGATGGCCGCGCCAACACCCGGGAGGAGCTGGAAAAACTGCTGGATTCCGGTGTGCCGGTCGGCCGCACGGTCGAAGAGCGGGTCTACTCCGGCTGGAATCCGCTCGCCGGAAATCCCCGCAGTCTGCATCTCTTTGAAGGGGTGCTGCATATCGTCAGGCCGGGGACTTATACCTTTTACACCGCTTCGACCGATGCTTCTTTTCTGGAGATCGACGGCCGGCCGGTGGCCGCGTGGCCGGGACGGCACGACGTGTGGGGCGGCCTGCGCGGCGAACATTCCGGGAAGATCGAACTCGCCGCCGGAACGCACCGCCTGACCTATCTGCACGCCAATTTCCGGGGTAGCTGCTACTCGATCGCGGCGTGGCAGCCGCCCGGCGGCGGAAAATTCGCGGCGATCCCGGAGTCCGCGTTCACCCCCTCCGCCGTCGCGAAGGTCGGCCCCCGGCTGGACGGTTACGGACGCAAGCTGGACGATTTCGGCTGGCGGCTCGACGAAATGCTCACCGAGGGGGACCGGCAGCTCTATTTCGTACAGGTCGAAGCCCAGCCCGGCACGGTGATCCGGTCGGTCGACTGGGGCGACGGCAGCAAAGCGGGCGGGCTGCTTGCTCACGCCTACTTCAAGCCGGGCGACTACACGGTTACGGTGACGGCCGGGGACGGCAAAACAGTGTCGCATGCGGTCGCGTTGAGCTATCGCTTCAGCCAGTCGCTGCCGAAGCCGGGACGCGAGGCGGAGATCCTGCGCACCGCTCTGGAGCAGGAGCGCAAGAACGGCCTCCAGCCGGAGGGATACCGCTATCTGAGCGAGGCGCTGCGCCGCGCGAAACTGGAAAAGGAGAGCAAAGAATTTTACGAGACGCTGCTTCGCAGGCAGAATACGATCGAGCCTGAAGTGCTGTTCCGCCATTATGAGGCGACCCGGCTTGAAGAACAGTTGAAGCAGGAAAAGTATGAAAACGCCGCGAAGGACCTGCGCGCTTTGATCGGGCGCCTGACCGCTCCCGCCGAACTTGGCGCCGCCCGGCTGGCGCTGGCGGAGGTGGAGTTTTACGGACTCGGCAGACGGAAGGAAGCGGAAGCGGAGCTGGCGAAGATCGACCGTTCCGCCCTGCCGAAGGCGCGGGTGCGCCCGTACGAGGTGTTGGAGATGGAGCTTGCCGCAGCCGGGCAGGGCAAAGCCGCCGCCTCCGCGCTGGCCGCCCGGATCGACGCTCCGGCCAGCCGCTATACGCCGCGGCAGCTCCTGGCGCTGGACGGGGTGAAGCTGAGCATCCGCAACGCGATCGTGCTGAAGAAGTTCGCTGATGGGATGCGCTATGCGGACGAACTGGAGGAAAAGCAGCCCGCGATCCGGCTTTCTCCCGATTATCTGCAATTGCGCGGCCGCCTTGAAGCCGGTCTCGGCCGCCCCCGCGCCGCCGCCCGGCTGCTGGAACAGGCGCTGCTGCTGGAGCCGGACGACGAGCTGTGTGCGCAATTGTCGCTGGAACTGGGACAATTCTATGCCGGGCGCGGCGAAAGCGCCGCCGCCGTCGGAAGCTGGAAGCAGGCGGTCGCCGCCGCTCCGCGCTCCCATGCGGCCGCAACCGCGGCCCGGCTGCTCAATGAAATCCGCAACCGGGAGGTTGAACGATGACAAAGCATTGGTTGATCGGCGGTTTCCTGGCGCTGGCGTGTGCGGCCGGTGCGGCGGGGCCGGAGGAGGACGCGTTTCTGAGGCCGGTGGGGCAGCCTCCGGTGGCGAAAGCGCAGCGCCGTCAGGGAGGAGAATCGCTGCCGCCGCTGCCGCTGCCCGCGACGCCGCTGCGCCGTTCGGAGCAGAAGCATCCGCCTGCGCCGACCACATTGATCGGCAAGGTGATCTGGGGCGGCTACCTCGACTACACCTGGCCGAACGGTGTGGTGAGCCGGGTGTTCGATTGGAATATGGTTCCGGCGGACGCGCAGCAGCTGCTCCGCCACCTGAAAGGGCGCAGCGGGCTGGAGTATCAGGCGGTCACGCTCGATCTCGGGATGCTGTCGGGCGATCCGGCGGAGGTGCCGGTGCTGCTCTTCTCCGGCGGCCGGAGCATCTCCTTTACGCCCGGAGAGCGTGCGAGGCTGCGCAAGTATCTGCTGGACGGCGGGATGGTCTGGTTCGATTCGGTGGCCGGTTCCCCGTTTTTCAGCCGGAGCGCCGTCGGGGAGATGCGCAAGATCCTGCCCGAAGCCCCGTTGCGGCGGGTTCCGGCGGACCATCCGGTCTTTCATCTGGCCAAATCGCTGGTCGCCGGTGAAACCAACCGGAGCAAAGCGCAGCCGTTCGAGCTGGAAGGGGTTTTTCTCGGCCCCCGGCTGGCGGCGGTGATCTCTCCGGTCGGCCTCGGCTGCGGCTGGGATAATGCCAGGCCGGAGCTGATCGCGGACGCGCGTTACTACAAACCCGCCGCCGCGGTCGACCTCGGCGTGAACCTCGCGCTGTACGCGGTCGGCTGGTTCGACAGCGCCCGGCGGTACGCGGCCGGGGAGAGCGAGGCGGAACCGGGGACGGCGAATCCGGAGCAGGTGCCCTTCGCGCAGCTGGTGACCGACGGGTTCTGGAATTCCGACCCCGGCTCCGGCGACCGCTTCCTGCGCTACCTCGGCAGAAATCTCAAGGTCAACACCTCCGGCAGCGTGAGCTACGTGAACGTCGATCGCGCCGAGCTTTCGGACTATCCGTTTTTATTCCTGAACGGCCTCGGTGATTTTACACTGGAGAAGCCCGCGCTGGAAAAACTGCGCCGCTACCTCGACGACGGCGGCTTCCTGCTGGTCAACAATACGATGGGGCTGGCGGAATTCGACGGGGCGGCGCGCCGGTTCATCGCGCGGCTCTACCCGGAAAAGAAGCTCGGACGCATTCCGGCGGACCACGTGCTGTTCACCCACGGGCCGTACAAGTTCGCCGATTCCGGTTTCACGGCGGAGGCGGCGGCGCGTTATCCCGGCGAAACATTTCCGTTGTTGTACGGCGTCTCCGACGGCGACCGGCTGGCGCTGGTCTATTCGCCGGTCGATCTTGCGGGGGGCTGGCAGCAGGTGCCGCGCCCCGGCAGTGTGATGTACCTTTCTTCCGCCGCCGGGCGGCTCGGCGGCACGATCGTGACTTACTTTTTAACCCATTAGGAATGGAATCTGGAATATGCAATATGATCTGGAACGGCTTCCGGGCGACCTCGAACGGCTCGGCGAAAGTTTCGCGCAGCTCCGCGCGGAGATCGGCAAGGCGGTGATCGGCCAGCAGGAGGTGATCGAAGCGGTGCTCGCCGCGCTGCTCGCGGGCGGGCACTGTCTGCTGCAGGGGGTGCCGGGGCTGGCGAAAACGCTGCTGGTGCAGAGTCTTGGGCAGGCGCTCGACCTCGACTTCCGGCGGGTGCAGTTCACCCCGGACCTGATGCCGGGAGATATCACCGGCAGTGAAATTCTCGACGAGGAGCCGGGCAGCGGCCGCCGCGAACTGCGCTTCGTGCCCGGCCCGGTCTTTACCAATCTGCTGCTGGCGGACGAGATCAACCGCACTCCGCCCAAGACGCAGGCGGCGCTGCTGGAGGCGATGCAGGAAAAACAGATTTCCAACCACGGGATGCGTCTGCCGCTGCCGCGCCCGTTCTTCGTGCTGGCCACGCAGAATCCGATCGAGCAGGAGGGAACCTATCCGCTGCCGGAGGCGCAGCTGGACCGCTTCATGTTCCTGATCAGGCTGACCTACCCGGAGCGGGATCAGGAGATCGCGATCCTGCGCGAAACCACCGGCAACGGGCGTCCGGCGCCGCAGCCGGTGCTGAATGCCGAGCAGTTGATCTATTTGCAGCGCTGCGTCCGGGAGATTCCGGTCAGCGACCATGTGATCGCCTACTGCGCCGACCTCGCGCGGATGTCCCGGCCGGAGAACCCGGAAGCGCCCGCATTCATCCGCGAGAACCTCTCCTACGGGGCCGGGCCGCGCGCCGGGCAGTATCTGCTGCTGGCGGCGCGGGCGGCGGCGGCGCTGGAGGGGCGGCTGAACGTGAGCTGCGCCGATGTGCGGAGGTTCGCGCCGGAGGTGCTGCGCCACCGCATCGCCTGCAACTTCCACGCGGTCGGCGAGAACCTCACCAGCGACATGATCGTCGAACAGTTGATCGGATACGTGCCGGAAAGCGCGGAGTGATGCGATGGGCAACGCCGGATTCACCTATCTGCCCGCCTCCGCGCTGGAGAGCCTGAAAGGGATCGAACTGGTGGCCCGCTCGCTGGTCGAGGGGGCGCTGCTCGGATTGCACCGTTCTCCCTATCACGGTTTTTCATCGGAGTTCGCGGGGGACCGCAAATACGCGCCCGGCGATTCGATCCGTTATCTGGACTGGAAGGCGCTGGCCCGCAGCGGCAAATACTTCATCAAGGAGTTCGAGGAGGAGAGCAACCTTGCGAGCTACGTGATCCTCGACTCCTCCGGGTCGATGGCGATGGCCGATCCGGCGGGGCATACGGTGAAGTTCAACTATGCGTGTTATCTGGCGGCGGCGTTCTGCTATCTGATGTACCGGCAGCACGATGCGTCGGGGTTGTTCGTGTACTCCGACGAGGTCACATGCGCTTCGGAGGCGCGCGCCGGGCGGGCGAACCTGACCGCGCTGCTCGGCAGGCTCGAAACGCTCGTCCCGGCGGGGCCGACCCGCAACGGCGGCTGCCTGAAGAAGATCGCCGGGCAGATGCCGCGCCGCTCGCTGGCGGTGGTGTTTTCGGACTTCTTCACGGTCGACGCGGAATTCGAGGCGGCGCTGCGGCTGCTGCGCTTCAAGCAGTGCGAAGTGATCCTGTTTCAGGTGCTGAACGAAGCGGAGCTGGAATTTCCCTACCGGGGGCGGGTCGAGCTGCGCGACCTCGAATCCGGGCAGCGGCTGGAGCTGGAGGCGGAGCCGGTCCGCGCGTCCTACCTGAAACGGCTCGGCGAACACAACCGCAGGCTCGGGAAGCTGTGCGATTCGCTGCACTTCATGTTTGAAACTTTGTCCACCTCCACCCCGTTTGAACGGGCGCTGGCGGCTTATTTCGCAAAACGGGAGAAGCTCTTTTAAATGATCGACTTCGGTGCATCGCTGTGGCTCTGGCTGCTGCCGCCGGTATGGGGGGCGGCGCTGGTGCTGCATCTCTATTTCCGCAGGAAGCGGCAGGTGGTGCCGTTTTCCGACGTCGGCTTCTTCCTGCGCGACGAGCACCATCCGGCGATGCGGCGCAAACTGCGCGACTGGCTGAAGCTGCTGGTGCGGCTGCTGATCCTGACTTTGCCGGTGCTGGCGATGGCGCAGCCCCGGCTGACCGGGATGAAACTCGCGGCCGGGGACGAACCGCGCCGGGTGATCGTGCTGGACGACTCCTTTTCGATGGAGCGCAAGCTGCCCGCCGGGGAGAGTGCGTTCGACGCTGCCCGCCGGCTGGCTCTGTCGCTGGCCGATTCCTTCGACGACGGCGAAACCGCGCTGGTGTTCACGTCGGATGTGCCCGGCGTGCTGCCGACCCGCGACCGCGACAAGCTGCGCGAGGCGATCCGCGCCGCAAAGCTCCGGCCGCGCGCCGCGACTTTGGGGACCGCGCTCGCCGGGGCGGCGGAACAGGCGGGGGTGACGGAAATTTTTCTGATCTCCGACTTCCAGCAGAGTATGCTTGGAAAGTGGGAAGAGCGGCGCGGCCTGCGGATTTACGCGCTGGCGCTGCGGGGCCGCGACGACAATCTGGCCGTTGAAGTTTCCGGCGGAGCCGTGCTGCCGCCGCGCGCCGGAGTGGAGCAGCAGCTCCGAGTGAAAGCGGTCAACTACTCCGGCCGGCCCGCGGAGAGCCGTCTGGAATTCCGCTATGGGGGGCGGAAAGCGGGCGAGCGACTGTTGAATCTTTCCCCCGGTGAGAGCCGGGAGCTGGAATTTTCCTTCACTCCGGCCCCCGGCCTCACTTCGGGGAGTGTTACAGTCGAGGACGGCAATGTGACGCAGGACAACCGCGCCGGATTCACTTTCCGCGCCGAAGCTCCGTTGAAGATCGGAGCGGTGCGCGGCGAAGGGCAGGGGGCCGATCCCTTTTACTTTTTGCGCTATGCGCTTGATCCGGGCAATGACGGCGGACGCGGGGTGACGCTGGAAACGTTGGGGACGGCGGAACTTTCCAGCGACCGGCTGCGGGAGTTCGGGCTGGTGGTCGTTTCCGGCAGCGCGGCGCACCCGGCGCTCGACGTTTACGTGCGCGGCGGCGGGCGGCTCTGGCAGTTGCCCGCTTCCGCCGCGAAATCCGCCGGAAACGGGAAAAATGCGAAGTTCGCCGGGGCGCTGGCGGAGCTGAACGACGTGCTGCAGCTCGACCTGGTCGAATGGCGCTCTCCGGCGGAACTGGTTCCTCTGCCGGGCGACGCAGTGCTGCTGGCGCTGGCCGACGGCAGGCCGCTGCTGCTGGAACGGCGCGATGGGGAGGGGCGGCGTTACCTCGGGGCGTTCGGCCTGCGCAACCGTTCGAGCAACTGGCCGCTGCTGCGTTCTTTTCCGGTTGCGATGGCGAAGCTGACCGATTACATGGCCTCCGGCGGTGCGAAGCCGGGACTGGACAAAGGCGCGCCGGTCGGCGCGGAGTCGAATCTCGCGTCGGCCTCCGGCGCCGAACTGCGCCGCCGGCTGCCGGGCGTCCGGGAACTTCAGCCCGGCGGCGACTGGAAGCTGGAACTTGATGAGCTGCGGCGCGGCAGTGCGCTGGCGGGCTGGCTGCTGCTGGCGGCGCTGCTGCTCTGGGGCGTGGATTCGTATCTCGGAAAGGAGGCGGCGCGATGATCTCCTTCGATCCTCTGATTCCGGTCTGGCTGCTGCTGACGGCGCTGGCGGGCGTGTGTTTCGTGATTTACCGCACGGTCGGGCGCAAACGGCTGCGGCTGGTCTGCTGGCTGGTCGCGGCGCTGCTCGGCGTGATGATCGCCGACCCGGTGGTCACGGTGCGGCGGCCCGACTCCAAAAACGGCGGCGTGGCGCTGCTGGTGGATTCTTCGGCTTCGATGCAGGTTCCCGACGCGGACGGCAAAAACCGGCTCGACGCGGCGAATGCGTTTGCGGACTGCTTCCTGCGCCGTTTCGGAGACGCCGCTCCGGTCACGCGCTACGCCTTCGACTACCGGCTGATGCCGGGCGAGGCGGCGAAGCCGGAGTTCGCCGCCCACTGGCGCGGTGCGTTTGCGAAACTGGATGAACTTCACGGCGCGGGCGCTCTGTCGGCGGCGGTGGTGTTGAGCGACGGCGGCGATGTTTCCGGCTGGCGGCCGGGAGGCGCTTCGGCTCCGGTGTTTGCGGTGAAATTCGGTACGGAGCTGGGGGAGGCGCGCAACGCTTCGCTTGGCGAATTCCGGGTGCCGGAGACGGTGCGGGCGGATTCGACGGTGGAATTCCCGGTGCCGGTCACGCTGACCGGTTACGATGCGCCGCAGAAGCTGGAGCTGAAACTTCTGGAAGAAGGGCAAGTAATTCAAGCAGAGCAATTTGAACTCGCTCCGGGCGCGACGGAAACGGTGAAACTGAAGACCGAACCGGTAATGGCCGGACTGCACCGGTTCTCCATCGAGCTTTCGTCGCTGCCGGATGAGGTCACGGCGTTGGACAACCGCCGCGCCGTCGCGGTTGATGCGGAGCCGGACGCGCGCTTTACTTTGATTTCGTTCCCGCGCCTTTCGGCCGGTTTCCGGCCATTGGTGCGTTATTTCACCCGGGTGCGGGCGGATTTCGCCGCGCTCTATCCGGCGGGGGCCGGGGGCGGAGTGCGCCGGATCGGTTCGCGCGCCGGGCAGGCGTTTGAAAAGGGCATACCCGACCGCGCCGAGGCGCTGAAGCCGGTGGGCGTGCTGATCCTCGGCGACTTCGACGAAGCGGGCTGGAGCGCCGCGCAACTGGCGGCGGTGGAGGCCTATGTGGAGCAGGGCGGCACGCTGGTGCTGCTGGGCGGCGCAGACTCTTTCCGGGTTTCCGGCGGAGCTGCGGCGCGGCTGCTCCCCTTCATTCCCGCCGTGCAGCCGCTGCCGGATACTCCGCTGGAGATCGCCGCGCCGGAGGGCAGCCCTTTCGCGGGCCGCCTGAACCGGGGCGCGATCCGCAATCTGAAAGCGGTCGAATCCCTGAAGCCCGGCACGACCGTGCTGTTGCAGGCCGGGGAGTTCCCGCTGGCGGTCGCGATGCCATACGGCAGGGGGCAGGTCGCGGCGGTGCTGTCGCAGGGATTGCCGCTGTGGGGAAAAAACGCGGCGGAACGCGACGCCAATTTCGGGACGTTCTGGGCGGAACTGACCGCGTATCTGGGGCGTTCGGCGTCGGCGCAGTTGCAGGTGGAGCTGCTGCCGCCCGTGCCGTTGCCGGGAGAGACGGTTACGGTCCGGGTCACGCCGCCGCCGGGAACGACGGAGGTCACCGGCGGTTTTACCGGACTGGACGGCAGGCGCGCCGCACTGCTCTTTTCCGGGGAAAAAACCGGCGTGTTCACCGCCCGGACCTCTTTTGCAGACGGAGCGGCGGGCGAGCTGGAGATCACCGCCGCCGGCGGTTCGGCACAGCAGACGCGCCGGGTGCTGCCGGTCGCGGTCGGTTCGGCTTTCGCGGAACCGGATGAAGTACGCACACTCGACGCGAACTTCCGCAAAGCGGCGGCGCCGGAGCGGATCTACTCCCCCGCCGACCTCGACCGGCTGGTACAGGAGCTGCGCGCTCTGGTGATGCAGAATGCGGCAGAGCGGGAATTCCGCCCCGCCTTTGAAACCCCGTACCTGATCGCCGCCGTGCTGCTGCTGGCGGCGCTGGCCTGGCTGATGAGGAGGAAACTGACATGAGATGGCTTGGGATACTCGGCGCACTGCTGGCCTGTTCCGTTCTGGCGGCGGAACCGGCGGAGGTGCGGTTTTCGGATGGAAGTTCTGCCGTCGGAGAGCTTTCGATCATGGGCGCGCGCCCGCTGATCCTGCGGCTTCCCGACAGTAAGATCCAGCGCAAATTCACCTTGCCCGATCTCGCGGGCATAACCCAGTTGGTCGAAACCGAAACGATGAACCGCCCGTGGCTTTACACCGAAGCGGGCAAGGCCGGTAAAACCTACCTGGAAGGGGAGTATCCGTTTGTGAATTTCGCCACGGAAGTCGAACTGATTTCGGGTGAAAAACTGCGCGGCCACGTGATTTCGGCGGTGCTGCTGCTGCGCGGCGAAGACGGGAAGAAACGCAAGGTTTTCCTGAACCGCCAGATCAGGGGCAAGGTGGGCGAGACGCTCGAATCGCTGGTCTATCCGGTATCGGTCCGTTTCCCGCAGGCGGTGAAGGCGGAGGCGAAACCGGTATCGGGCCGGGTTGCCGGTTACGGCCGCCTCGAAGCGGCGACGCTGCTTGATGTGGAGCGCGGCGTGGTGATCCATGCAAAATGCGATGGGGAGAATTTCACCTTTCCGCCACTGCTGCCGGGCTGTTACGAGATGTACGTCCGCACCGACCGGGCGGTGCTCTACGGACTGAACGGAACACCGGTTGCGCCGGACGAGCTTGCGGGGATGCGCAAGGTGTTTCCGTTGGCCGACGACTTTTTCAGGGAACGCTGGCTGCTGGAGGCGAATGGCGGCGCACGGCACGCCCGCGCGCTGGTCTACAAGCGGCGTGGCGACTACTACGCCGCCGGGCAGCATACGCCGGACGGCGGTTACGTATGGCACCTCGACATCTGGAACTTCCATTGCGACGGCGAAACGTGGAAGCTCGACACCCGCCAGATCCCGGTCCGTTACAAACAGCCGGGCCGGGATTCCGTGCGGAAACTTTTTAAAATTCAGCGGCTTGGCAGTGTGAAGCCGGGCGACAGGGTCGAAATCGATGCGGCCCGGGAGGGGAACGATGGCGCGGTATTTATCCGCAATCTTGATTGAGTTCCGCCGCTATCTGGCGCGGAAACAGGGCGTGGCGGCGTTCCTGCGGGGAACGACGGTGTGCGCGGCATATTTCCTCGCCGCCGCAGTGATCGACAACCTGTTCGGCTGGAACGCCCTGCTGCGCTGGCTGGTCTGGGGCGGGATGGCGGCGGCGCTGCTGTATTTCCCGGTCGCGGCATGCCGTTTCCGGCGGCGGCTCGCGAAACGGAGCGACCGCGCGATCGCGCTGGAGCTGGAACGGCGGCTCGGCATTCGGGACAACGCCCTCGTGAACGGCGTCGAATTCCGTTCCCGGGACGAACTTCCCGCCGCGATCCGGCAGGTGTACGAGCGCCGGGCGGAGGAGGCGGCGATGGATCGGGAGCCTTTCCGCATCCGGCGGCTTCCGGAAATCCGGCGCTGGGGGGCGGCGTTGCCGGGCGTATTGCTGCTGATCCTGATGTACGCCGCAATCTGGCCGCGTCCCGCCGCGAATGCGGCGCTGCGCATCCTGCTGCCGTGGAAGGAACTGGCCCCGGTCAACCGGACGGAGTTCAAAGTGGAGCCGGGCGATGCGGAAATCCCGTATGGCGGCGGAATCCGCATCCGGGCTGTGGCGCTGATCGACGGCCGGCCCCGCGCCGGGTTGCGGCTGCGGATCGAATCCGGCGAAAGCGTGTCGACTCTCGACATGGCCGGACACGACGGCGGCGCGGTGCGCGAGCTTTCCGGCGTGACGCGCGACTTCCGCTACCGGGTGGAGTGCGGCCGCGACGCGTCGCGCTTCTGCAAGGTCAGGGTGCGTCCTTCGCCGCGCTTCGCGAAGCTGGAGTTTTCGGCGGAGCCTCCCGCCTATCTGCGGCAGAAGACGGTAACCGGCACCGAACCGCGCGGCGAATTCACCCTGTGGCGGAATACCGAAGTCCGGCTGGATGCACAGCCGCCCGCCGGTTACCGGATGGAGATCGTTCCCGCCGGGCGGTTCAGGCTGGAAGAGGATACGATCCTGACCGCAACGCTGATCGATGAAGCCGGCGGCATCTGCTACCCGGATTCGGCTCGCTTTCTGTTGAAGTGCCGCACCGACCGCGCTCCCGAGGTGCGCTTCCTGAACCGGGAGCGGAATTTCGAGGCTCCGGCCGGTTCCACGGTGATGCTGGAGGTCTCCGCGCGCGACGACGCGGCGGTGCGCCGGATCACGCTGCTGGCCCGGCGCGAGGGACAGCAGGCCGAAATCCGCAGTTACGACTATCCGGCGGAACCGGCCCGCGCCGAGGTGCGTGAGCTGGTCCCGTTCCGGCTGACTCCGCGCGATTTCCCGGTCGGCAGCACGGTGGAGGTCGGCGCGGCGGCGTTCGACTTCCGGCCCGGCGGCGAACCGGGGACGGCGCCGGGACTGACGATTCATGTGACCGATCCGCTGGAGGAGCTGCGCCGCGCCGCTTCCGACCGGGGGGACGGGCGGCTCTACAAATTGCTGTTCGCGGTGCTGGACAAACAGGAGGCGGCGCGCGCCTTCGTGACCGCCCGGCTTCGCAATTTCCGGGTCAACGACGCGCGGGAACTGCGCAACCGCCAGCGCGACGTCCGCCGTCTCGCCGCTTCGGCGCTGCCGGTGGCGCGCGGGATGGAGCAGGCCGGTTCGCTGCCGAAACAGGTGCTTCCCGCGATCGAAGCGATAGTGGCGAAAGAGCTGGAACCGCTGGAGAAACAGACCGCTCCCCCCTTCAACCGTTCCGGCGACGCGCTGACCCGCCACCTGAATGAGGTGGTGCTCAAACAGAGCCGCGCGATCGACGAATTGCGGCGGCTGCTGACCGGCCTCGCCGCCGTCCGCCGCGCGTGGGAGAAGCGCGAGCAGGCCGGATTGGAAGCCGCCGAGGAAAAACAGCTCTACGAACAGCTCGCCAAAGTGCAGGAGAAATTGACCGAGTTCCGCACCGAGCAGAAGAAGATCATCGCGGAAACCGAAGCCTTCGACCCCGCCAAAACCGACGATTGGAGCGAGGCGGAGGAGGAACTGCTCGGCAAGCTCGCCGCGAAAGAGGCGGAGTTCGGGCAGTACTTTCGGGCCGCGTTCAACGATCTTTCCAAGCTCCAGAGCCAGGATTTCTCCAACTCCGCGATGGCCGACGAATTCGTCGAGATGTATGAGGAGCTGCAGAAGGCGGGCGACGCGCTGCTGAAAAAGAAGATCGAGATCGCGACGCTGGCCGAAAACACCGCCTGCGACAGCGCCGAAGCGGTCGCGGCGAACCTCGAACGGTGGCTTGCCGACGCGAAGGATTACATCAAATGGGTTTCCGAGGAGAACGGCGAGATGGCCGACGTCGACCTGACCGATCTGCCGGCGGAGCTGACCGACATCATCGGCGACCTGATCGAAACCGAGGAGGATATGACCGAGGATACGCAGGACGGCACCAACTCCTTTACCTTCGATACCGACGAAGGATTGGGCTGGGGCGTCTCCGACGGCACCATCGACAGCATGCAGGCCAAGGGGATCACCGGCAATGTGCTGCCGAACAACAACGAGGTGGGAGGCCGTTCCGGCGAAGGGCGTTCCGGCAAATCCTCCGGCCAGTTCGTCGAAAAGACCGCGACCGGCAAGGGCGGGCGTAAAACCCCGACCCGGCTGGTGCAATCTCCCTTCGAGGCGGGGACGGTGGACGACCGTTCCGACGATCCGCAGGGAGGCGCAACGGGCGGCGGCAAGCAGTCCGGCGTCGGCTCGGCAGGGCTGAGCGGCACCACGCCCGATCAGGACCCGAACATCACCGCGCGGCTGGCGGGAGAGCAGGCCGAGCTTAAGCAGCGCACCCTCGCTTTGTTGCGGCAGGTCAGCGCGCGCGGACTGCCGACTGGCGAACTCTACGCGGCGCTGCGCCGGATTGACGAGCTGGGGGCGGCAGATTCCGGTTCGGCCGGCGGGGCGGACATCCGCCGGATCAAAGGGGAGATCGCCGCCTCGCTGCGCCGGGCGAAAACCGCGATCGACGCGGCGGCGCAGGCGGACGCCGAAAAAGTGCGGACCACGCGGCTGCGCAGATTCGTGACCGGAGCCTCCGCGGCCGAAAAGATTCCGGCGGGGTTCGACAACTGGGTCGGGGATTACTTCAAGGCGCTGGGCGCGGAAAGGACGGAGGAATAAGGTATGCGTATTGGTCTATCGGTTATGATGCTGCTGGCCGCCGCGCTTCAGGCGGGGGAAAACCTGCTGCCGAACGGCTCTTTCGACGAAGGAGGCAAGGAGGCGCTCCACTGGGAAAAGACGGACAACCTGACCAGCTTCTGGCGGAACGACGGCCAACGGGGGCGCATCCTCGAACTGGACACCCGTCCTGACCGCAAGCAGGTGCTCGCCTATTGGAAGGAGCGCAAGCGCAATCCCGATGTGTCCGCTCCGAAAGCGGTGATCCCGGAAGAGCCGCTCAAAAGCATCGGTTCCAACGAGGGAACCGCGCTCGACAGCGTGCTGCTGGATGTGAAGCCGGGGCAGGACTACAAGCTCTCGGTCGACTACCGCGGGGCAGGCACGCCGTTCGTGTGGATCAAGGGTTTTATGATCCATCCGAAGCGCAAGACGCTGACCGACTGCTACCAGACGAGGCTGGCGCCGCCGGGAGGGGCGGCGGACCGCTGGCGGAGCTGTTCGATCACTTTCAGGCCGACGCCGCAGACGGTGAAGATGAAAGTGCGCATCTATGCTTACTGGCCCGCCGGAGTCTATTGGTTCGACAACGTCCGGCTTGAGGAGATCACGCCCGCCGAAGCGGCCGAGCTGCGCAGAAAGCGGGCGGAAACGGAAGAAAAAAATGTAAATTAGCAAGATCTAATTTGCAGGCATCCCCTTTTCGGATTATAGTAAATCGAGTCCACTTTGCGGAGTGGATTTTTTTACGGATTTTATATTAGGATGATCTAATAATGTGTATGGAACCGGGTGGATGCTGCGGCGGATGCGACAAGTGCCGCTGCTGCCGTTGGGAAGGGGAACCGGTGGTGCTCGACTCCTTTGTCTGGCCGCCGTGGGAAGAAGAGCCGGAAAAGGAGGAGGAATGCTGAAAACGGGTCCGAAAAAGGCGGAGGCGATCCAGCTCTCCGCCAGTCTGGAGGATTATCTGGAGACGATTGCGGCCCTGATCGAGGAACACGGCCACGCGCACACCAGCGACATCGCCGAGCGGATGAAGGTGAAGATGCCGTCGGTGACCTATGCGCTCGGTACGCTCTCCCGGGGCGGCTATGTGGATTACCGGCCGAACCAGCCGGTGATGCTGACCGGCGCCGGTATCGCGATGGCCGAACGGGTGCGGCGGAAACACCGGGTGCTGGAGGATTTCTTTCACGAGCTGCTCGGGCTTCCGGCGGGAATTTCCGGCGAGGCCGCCTGCCGGATCGAGCATGTGGTCGACGGCAACACCGCGAGCCGGATGCAGATCATTTCCGGGGCGATCCGCCATCGCAACGATTGCCGGGCGCTGCGGAACTATCTGGAGGAGGCTTTTGAATTTCTGGGGTACGCCGAGCGGGAAGTCGGCACGGTTCTTCCCGCGCTGCCGGTAGGGAAGCGTGCGACGGTGCTGAAGCTCGGCGCGAATATCGCCGAACCGCAGCGGCTCGAAGCGCAGGGCCTTACCGTCGGAGCGACGGTCACGGTGGAACGGCTGCTGCCGGAAGTGAACCGCTGCGTCTGCCGGGTCGACGGCCGCGAATGCGACCTGTCGCTGGACGACGCGGAAAATATCTGGATCGATCCGGCCGGATCATGAATGCCGTTGCGGTTGGATGGTGATTGTACAAAATACGGCCGCTTCCGACTGTTTCGGGAGCGGCCGTAAACGGTACTGTAACGGATGTTACCCCAGCGTAATGGCTTCGACCGGGCAGGCGCCGGTGCAGGCGCCGCAATCGACGCAATCGCCGGCATTGACGGAAGCCTTGCCGTCAACCATGCTGATCGCGCTGACCGGGCATTCGCCGACGCAGGTTTCGCATCCGGTACACTTTTCCTTATTCACTTCTGCGGCCATAATTACACCTCCTGATGTTATTGGTTTATTTCTCCGGTCCCGCTTCCGGAACCCTGATCACTGCTTTTACCATACCGGCGGGAATGGGAAAAGTCAAATCGCGGCGGCAAGAAAAACAGAAAATTATTCTGGTCTAACATGATGATAATCAAAATCTTGTGATTCATCGGCCGTTAGGCTTATCTAATCTGCGGCGGGTTCAATGCTCCCGCCCCGTCAGGTTGCGCAGCGGACGCTCTCCGGCCCGGATCACCCAGCGGGTCGGGGAAAGCTCGGTTTCAAGCGGAACCGGAATCAGCTCTTTGCCGGTGCGGATTTCGTCGAGGACCGTGTCGAACCAGTCGATCGCGCCGTCGTTCGGATCGAGCGGCACGATTCCCTGCTCCGGCGTGTAGTACCGGACGGTTTCGCCGCCGTTGACCGATTCGACGAAGCCGTTGACGCCGAAAATGCGCACGTTTTCATATCCCCAGGAGTTCCAGTGCGGCGCGCATGGCCCCGCGTAGTTGGAAACTCCGCTGGCGATCGCGCCGTTGCTCAACGCCATGCTGAAGGAGACCGCCCGTCGGCATTCGCTTTGCGGCCCCTGGTTGCCGAGCCTGGTCTCGCGGGCGAAAAGCTCGGTGACGCGCAGGCCGGTCAGGTGTTCGATGAAACGCAGGTTGTAGATGCCGACCTGCCGGATCAGGCCGCCGTCCACATGCTCGTCCGCGGGGCGTTCCAGCCGCCACGGATAGGATTTCTGGGAGACGACCTGAAGGACTTCGCCGATGGTTCCGGCGGCCACGCATTTGCGCAGCGCCGCGTAGGGGGCCTGGAACGCGACCGAAGCCATTTCGTGGAATCTCCGGCCGACCCGCCGGGAGGTGCGGATGATTTCGTCCAACTCTTCCTCGCGGAAAGCGCAGGGCTTTTCGGCGTAGACGTGCCTGCCCGCCTCCAGACAGCGCAGCGCGTGCCGCGCCTGTTCCGACCGCAGCGGCGAGCACAGCGAAATCAACTGGGCGTCGGTCTGGAGCAGCTCGTCGAGCGAATCGCAGAAACGGAGTTCGGAACGATGCTCCGCCGGAATCTTTTCGGGAGCGATTCCGGCCGCCGCGACGATCTCCGCTCCGGGGTGTTGAAAAGCGAACCAGATTTGATGGCCGTTGTCGCCGTACAGGCCGATCTTGATCTTTTCCATATCGGTTTCCTCGCATTGATGGATTTATGGAGAACGAGTATAACGCCATTCCTGCTGAAACGCAAATACGGCGGACGTTTTTTCCGAAAAAAAGCGGATATCTTTCCGTCATCCCCTTGTGAAAAACGCCGAAGAGGAATATACTTCCTCAAGTAAAACGGCAACAGCGGAGGAAGGTGAATGAAATTTCAGGGCGGCGGGCAACCGGAGGCTCTTTCGGAACACTGGGTGGTCCGTTTTGCAGACGGTGACCGGGAGGTCGATTCGACGGAACTTTTCGACCGGTTGATTGCCGGTGAAATCAGTGCGGCGACGCCGGTGCGCTCCGTTGCCTCCGGCAGCAGATTCCGGGAATTGCGCGCAGTTCCCGGGCTTGCGGAGTGCGCGGCGGGAGTGATCGCTTTATATTGCAACTGCTTGAAGTACATGCTGGTCTGTTTCCCGAGCCTGCTGCTCATCGCATTGGGGAGGTTCGGCCTCACGTTGGTGGACTGCGGAAGTTTCCGCCTTTACGAACCGCAAGGGACGATTCTGGCGGTGCTGTACGCCTGGCTTGGCTTTCTCGGGATGATGCAGGTGTGCAACCTATTCTGTTACGGCCGGACCAACGTGGAACCGGTGCGGATGATGATGTTGCTGATTCCCTACTGGAATCTGTGGGACGGGCCACGGTATTTTCGGGAACGAATCGTTGGACTGAGAGCGCAACTGAGGATATGGGAATGGCGCGTGCTGTCGGCGGGCAATGTCTGCATTGGAGTATTCGCGGCGCTGTTCACACTGTCGCTGTGGATCGCTCCGGCGGAGATCCTTTCCGGAGTATGCTTTGTCGGACTGGTGTTGAGCATGACTGGGAGCTGGCTGGGGTTGTGTCCGCTGCTGATTCGGAAATTGCGGCGGTTGAAACAGAAAAATCCGCTGCCGAAACCGCCGCGGGGAGTGTTTCTGCGGCTGCCGGAACCTTTGCGCACAGCCCGGCGCTGGGGAAAACAGCAGCTCGGCGGAAGCTGGCGGGAGGCCGGAATCGGGCTGCTGATCGGGCTGGCTGCGTTGCTGGTTGGCTTCGGACCGCCGTGGCTGGCGAATGAGTACCGCTGGCGAGAGGTCGTGCGGGAGCATCCGCAACTGCGCCTGACGCGGCAGCAGCAGTTGAGCACACCGCTGCCGCCGGGACCGTATGCGTCATCGGTGGTGAAGGCGACGGACGTGCCGGAACATGAACACGAAGAACGGGCTGCCGAAAACCGGGATTATGCGATGCGTTTTACGGGAAGCATCGACCCGGAATTCCGAAAGCGTGCCGAAGCCTCTTACCTCCGGTATACCCCCGTATTTGAGCGGCTGGACCGGAAACTGCGGGAGTTTCCCGCATGGGGATTCCCGGTGGAGAATAACGGAGAGGGGCGGACGAAGCAGGATGTCGCATACGCCCTTGTGCGGCTCACCGGTTTCTTCCGGGAGAAAGACAGGATCGCCCGACGGAACGGTGAGGCCGTCGATTGGAACCGGACGCGGGAACGCTTCGACCGGTTCCGGGGTTATCTGCGGGAAAATGACGAAGAGGTCCAGCACTATTCCTACCTGATTGATCTGAGCCGGATGCGGGGGCTGGAGGAGCAGGCGCGCGATCTGGATGCGGAGAATCTGCGGCAGGAAATCGCATACTTCCGGGAGGAGGAAAAGGAGGTCGCGGAATTGTTCGCCCGGGAGCTGGCATGGCGGTACGCCGGTTCGGAGGCATTGGAGTGGGGCGGAGCTGTTCAAAGACCGTTCATCCGGATGCGGAAATTCCGCCCGGTACAGCGGGCGATACGGCTTGCCGGAAAGGACTTCTCCGAAGTCCGGGAAGCCGTGGAGCAATATGCAAAGGAGTTTGACGGTACTTGGAAACAGTTGCTGCTGCAGGCTCCCGGAAGTCGGGACATCGTCACGGTGTCCCGCCACCGGCTGGTCTGCCGGCTGGGGTATGCGGGGGCGGCGCTGGAACTGTACCGCCGCCGGTATGGCGGCTGCCCGGATTCGCTGCGGCAACTGGTGCCGGAGTTTCTGCCGGAGGTGCCGTCGGATCCATTCGACGGGGAGCCGCTTCGTTACCGGGCCGGAATAGTTGAAATCAGCCGCTCCGACATCCACCGGGAGGGCGGGCGGTTCGTGAAAGTCAACCGGACGGTTGCGGAACCGGGGGGGCGGCTTTACAGCATCGGTCCCGACCTGACCGACGACGGCGGCCGCGATTGGAGTGCGGCAGGAAGCGATTCATGCGACCTTTCCTTCACACTCTCAGCGGCGGGGGAGGTGCTGCGGGCGAAATCCAGCAGTTCCAGCAAAGCCGGCGTGTCGCCGGATGGCGGGCGACTGGTAATTCAATATCCTGTGCGGTGACGGCAATTTTTGAGCGTGGCGGAATGTGTGCTGGACAGAGGGATGTACTGTGCGGGCAGGCGCCGGAAAATACCGCAGGATCCCTCCTGCGTGTGGGACGTCCTTACGGCATATTCGGTCACTTCGGCGAATTGACTGGTTATGCGTTTGGGGTTGATATCGACCGTGATTGCCTGACGGTCCGTTATTCCGCCGTCCCGTCCCTGCCGCCGCGGTCTGGAGTGAAGCGGGATTATGGCGGTTGGCTATTTATTGAAGCTGGTAACGGCTCCAGACAGAGAGTCCGGAGACCTCTTCCTGAGCGTTTACCAACATCTGGTACATGATCACGGTTGCGGAGTCCACGGAGATGCTGATGAAAAAGGCGATTGTTTCTGAGTCATATATGGCGAATTGAGGGTGCAGGCGGATGAGGATGCCGGGAGGGGATTCTGGAATCGGTTCAAAAGAGTCGGCCAGAAGAAATGTATGCGCCGGATATTCGATCCGCAATTTTTCGAGAATGCCTGTGGCAACTTGCGTGTTGTATTCCAGGTCCGCGATTCTGAAAGTCAGCCTGCGCTCCCCGGAAGTTTCGGCAATGGAGACGCACTTCTTCAGGAGATTCAGTTTGCAAGCCGTCAGGTATTCCCCAAGAAACTTCTCCGGGGGAGAGGTTGCGGCGCAACCGGCGCAGAAAAGAAGTGGAAGGATAAGCGGCAGGGATAGGATACGCATAAAAAACTCGGTATTTCAGCTTATGATATCGGAAATTTCTGTTTTTTCAAGAATGAACCTGCCGGCATTTTCCCTGAATAAAAAGGTGAAGCCGGAGCTGCCTAGTGAACCGTATGTGATGGTTCCGCCGCAAGAGATAAGGCCGTCTCCCTCTACGGCCGTTTCGGCTATGGTGATGATGACGATCCGCCGCCCGGATCGGGAATCTGCGAAGCAGCCGTCTGCCGCCTCCCGATCGAGAAAGGAATAAGCCGGGTAGAGTCGACGCAGACGGGCTGTGATTTTCTCACGCTCCGTCGGATGAGAATTTTCCAGATGGAAAAGTGAAATCTGAAACTCAATTTCATTCCGGCAGGAGGCATCGCCAAGTTCCTCTTTGACAATATCAATCAGGCCGATCGCAGATTGTACTTGCACATCCCGCAGCCGGTCCACCATGGAAACGTTCTCTGAGGGGAAGGCGCATCCGCAGAGAAAAAGAATGCCGATTGCCGTGAGCAGTAAAAAGCGGCTGATCATTTGGCTCATCTTTCCTGTTTCCTTTTCTGTCAGAAAGTGGGGCGAATGGTCACGAAAACATCATGTCCCGGCATTGTTTTCTGTGGAATGAAAATGATTTTTATATGACTCATTTCCTTGTTTACCTGAAATGACGCGGTCTGTTTTGATGTTTCCAACAATAATTTTTCATCATCGTATATTCGGGTCACAACGTCACTGTTCTGCCCGGTATCGCTCTGGGAAACGTCATATCGTGGTTTGCTGTCACAGACGATGGAGTAGAATCCGGGAAGCAAGGAAAGATATAGCTCAGATTCCGAACTCCCGATTTTCAGCGATATGGATTGATAGATCCGGGATGGGGATATCATCCAGAGGCATTGGGAAATTGTATAGATAAACAATGCGGCGATACAGGAAAGCAGAACGATCAGGATAATATTCACTTTTTTGCCGTCAACCATGTTGTTTCTCCTGAAATTATAGGTTATTTTCATTTTTCTTACGACTGGATATTCGGAGGCCAGATATAAAATTATTCGGTGACATAAAAATAGATACGGTTGCCGGATAGCAGGATCATGGCTCTGCCGCCAGATTTGAGATTTGCCGGCTCTTCCGTCAATTCCTCCGAGATCATATAGTTGGGAGAAATATCATATCCCGGAACTTTTTTTATCGTTATACCATCGGCAGTGGAACAAGGCGTCCAGTGATATTTTTCATGGATTTCCTGAACGGTTTCAGGGGCAATGTCGGCGGCGCCGCAAATGTATTGCGCAGAGGCCGACGGGCCCGGAGGAAAATCATTGCGCCTCTGAGATACAACACCTTTTGTCCATTTGCAGGAGAGCACCGGAAACGGCAGGGGAAGAATCCGCAGAAGCTCCTCTGGGTCGTTATTCCAGCCTTCCATGGCATCCTGAGTTCCGGTGAGACGGACGGTAATGATTGCCGTTACCGTAAACAAAAGGAACAGCAACAGTATCTTGAGGTAATTTCAAAAGCCTGAATCCGTGAAATTTTGTCCATGTGTTTTTCATGCGGATCCAAACGTTGTTTTTTTGCCGGATTTTCCGGTGTTTTCAGTTCTGATTTTTGTCTCGGCTTCCGTCAATTTTCGTTAT